>JACLAC010012794.1_pt1 | contig 12950 bp, 9 predicted proteins | sample 8027881 | NCBI WGS metagenome assembly JACLAC01 (sample SAMN15725517, study PRJNA655200) | protist metagenome | isolation source: fluorescence activated cell sorting (FACS) single amplified genomes of... | place: Spain: Blaines Bay Microbial Observatory, Mediterranean Sea | collected 2016-01-19 | reverse complement strand
AGTATTTCTCGTGCCAAAGAATCATGTAGATGTGCACCACCTCGGATGCCGATAATTTTCGCAGATGAAAACCACAATCCAAAAATACCGATACACAATACAGGCCAAGATTTTTTCCCTATCTTTTGCCATCCCAAAATAGCGAAGACATACATCGGTACAGCCAAAATTCGAAGATGATAAGGACGCAGTGTGGAGATCAAAAAACCCAAAAGAAAAAGACCGCAGAAAGAGAGAATAACCCATCCAAAACGAGGTTCTTTCCAAGAAAAAACAACACCCAGTATAACAATCACACTAGAATATCCCATCTCTGTCCAGAAGCGATCATGAAACACACGAAAAATCACTTCCATCCAACCGATGGTTTCCGATGACCCCATAGCAATCTGCTCCAAACATGCCCAACCACCTTCATCGCATTGTAGTATCTGAAAAAACCATAGCAATCGAAAAACAAAAGCACAGAGAAGACAAACAATAGCAATTGACATAATTTTACTGTGACGATAGTCCGGAATCAATGCTAGCAATCCCAATAAACATCCCAACGCCATTGGATGATGACCACCGGCTACAACAATAAAGAACCCAACAAGAGGTAGAAACAATCGAGGCCTATCTTTCGATAGAACCAGACAAATTGTTGCGACACCCATCCATTCTGGTGCCATATATCCTCGAAAAGAACTGATCAATGTATCAATTAAACCTTTGTCCAAAGCAAGCATCACTCCACACGCAAAGGCCCCCATGTATCGATGCTTTGTGGACATTCGATAGACGCAAAAAGCGCCCATTGGCGCTACCAAAGCACCCAAAGCAAAACGCAAGAAAAACAAGTCGTGTAGCGAATCAACACACCACAGCCATGGAATCTTTGTCACCCACATCCAATGATCGCTTTCTGGGTTGGGTGGATCTGAAAATCCCAATTGCCAAAAACGAAGAGCAGAAAGATAAGGAGACAAAGAATCACTATTTATTTCTACGAATGGAAGATGGTACCATCTTGTAAAGACTGCAACCAACCAAACGAAGACAAGAAGACTCCACAAACGCAGATCAATCTGCTCCCAAATGTCCTTGCACTTCATTGACTGTTTTTCCTTCTAAAGCCAAAGCCAAATCTCTCTCTATTCTTCTCTGTGCAAAAGGTGCTGATAATTCATCCAATCTGCGAGACAGATCAGAAATCTGCTTACGCTTCTCTTCTTGCAAAGCGGTTTGTAGTTGACTGACACAATTTTTCAGAACTGATTTTTCTTCCTCTGTAGCCATATCACCGTCGACATCCAAAGCTTTCTCCAAAGCTGTCATGATTTGCTCGGCTTCAATACGCGCCTCGATGAGCATTCGCTTTTCGACGTCGGTCGCAGCATTGTCAATCGCATCTTCCAACATTTGCTCGATTTCATCATCATCAATACCATAACTTGGCTGAACTTGTACAGATGCTTCTATCTTTGTAAATTCCTCTACCGCCTGCACATTGAGGATGCCATCGGCATCGACCACAAATGATACACGCACACGAGGAACCCCTGCAGGAAGATTGGGAAGGCCGGTTAGAGAAAAGGTTGCCAAAGAGCGATTGTCTGGAACCATCTCTCGCTCTCCTTGTAATACATGTATCTTTACTGCCCCTTGTCCATCAACGTGTGTGGTAAAGCTTTGCGATGCCGATGTAGGAATGGGTGAACATCGAGGGATGAGGCGTTCTACGACGCCTCCCATCACTTCAATCCCCAAGGAAAGCGGCAGAACATCCAGCAGCAAAACATCTTCTGCGATTTCGCTTTTCCCACTAAGAATGTCGGCTTGGATGGCTGCTCCGAGAGCCACAACTTGATCTGGATTTAAATCTGTATGTGGAACAACACCAAACAGCTGCTGTACATATTGGCGAACAAGAGGAACACGTGTCGATCCCCCCACAAGAACAAGTTCATCGATATCAGAAACAGAGACCCCGGCATCCTTGATAGCTCGCATACAAGACAATCCGGTTCTCTCTACAATCGGACGTATTAAATTTTCGAAACTCGCGCGATCAAAATCGATTTCATGACCACGAAACACAATCTGTGTACTCTCTGCATTGGTTAGTCGATGCTTCACTTGACGACAATCTGCGATCAATGCACGATGTTCTTCATTGGAGATATCCGCTATTCCCATTAATTGAATTACAGCATCCGCTATGGCACGATCAAAATCATCTCCACCCAATTGCGTGTCTCCTGCTGTTGAACGAACCTCAAAAATCCCTTCGTGTAATTCAAGAATGGAAATATCAAATGTTCCACCACCCAAATCATAAATAGCCACACGAACACCATCTTTTTTCTCTTGCAATCCATAGGCCAACGCCGCTGCTGTTGGTTCATTCAACAAGCGAAGGACATCTATTCCTGCTATTTTTGCAGCATCTTTTGTGGCCTGGCGCTGTGCATCATCAAAATAGGCTGGAACCGTAATCACTGCTCCTGTAGGCTTTGCAAAGAAACACTCTTCTGCTCTATCAATCAAAGAGCGTAAAATCTGTGCAGATATTTCCATGGGCGTGACGGTTTTTTCACCAGCATGCAATCGAAACACTCTATCTTCGGTCTCATCATAGCTATATAAACAATCTTTTATATCTCCAGGTGCCCGACCCATAAGACGTTTGATGCTCGTAAAGGTAATGCCATCAGAATGCTCTCGAGCCTCTGATCCAACCGCTACGGCTTCTCCTTTGTCATTGTAATGCACTGCTGACAGAAGCAATGCCTGTTCGTTATCATCCAAAAGACAACGCGGTGTTTTGTTTAAAACAGCAGCCACCAAAGAGTTGGTGGTTCCCAAATCGATTCCAATATTTATCATTGTCATTCCTAAATTCTATATCAAGAGAGGTTCTTGCTCTAACTGAGGTTTTGTAAATATTTGAGACGAGCAAGTATAATCTCTACATTTCCTAATAATTGTTGATCTTTCTCTTTTTCCCACTGTCGAAACACATCTTCTAGACTCGAATATTCTGCTTCATGTAATCCTTTTGCTTTCATTTGAACACGCTCTGGATCTTCCATGGCTTCCATTTGCATATCAAATATCATTTCCAAAAATTGCGGTGACAGTGTAATCCGACGATCCTCTTGCACCTTCGCAGAACCCGTAGCCAAATATCTTGCTCTTGCCATAGGGTCTTCGAGACAGCGTCTGGCTTCATTGATTGCAGCTGTCCATAACAGGCTCATTCTACGCTCAACGGCACTCTTGCTCACAAAACGATCGGGATGCAGAACCCGAGACAAGCGACGATACTGCACTCCTATATCTGAAATAAAAAAAGAACGGGGAAGATTAAATATTGCATAATAATCTGGATTTGGAGGTGGTGGCTGAATGGTTCCACATCCAACACATACCGGACTTTGTATTGCTTCTCTGCATTTCCAACAAATCATTTCGCTATCCAAAAATGAAAGATTCTTCCAAGTGAGCTTGAAAGAATCTCAATATATCAACACGCAATGGCTTCTCTATAGAGAGAACGATTCACCACAAGAACAAGACGTATTTGCCAACGGGTTGTTAAAGACAAAGCCAGTCTTGGCCAAGGTTTTTTCAAAATCGAGTTCCGATCCATTGATAAATAAATAGCTCTTTCGATCTACAGCAACGGTATGCTCTCCAAAATTAAAAACCTTATCCTTGGGCTGCGGTTCTTCTACCAAATCCATGTAATAAGACAAACCGGAACAACCACCACCACGTACACCCAAACGCAAAATGGCATTTGGAGTCTGTCGTTTCTTCTTTAGCAACTCAAGTCTATTCTTTGCATTTTCTGTCATGGAAATTGCCATATTTCTCTCCCAACATCAATAATTGACTATTTACTATAGTATAATTTTATGATGGATCTTTCGCTTGATTTTTTTGTTGAAAGTCCTTGATTGCCGCCTTGATCGCATCTTCGGCCAAAACAGAACAGTGAATCTTCACAGGAGGAAGCTCAAGCTCTTTTGCGATTTCACGATTGGAAATTTCCATCGCTTCTTCGATACTACGACCTTTTACCATCTCTGTAACCAGGGAACTTGATGCAATCGCTGACCCACAACCAAAGGTTTTGAACTTGGCATCTTCAATAATGCCTTCTTCTGTTATCTTTAGCTGTAATTTCATTACATCACCACAAGCTGGAGCACCAACCAATCCTGTTCCGACTTCTTTATTGTTCGGATCAGAACTAATTGTTCCTACATTTTTGGGGTTTTCAAAGTGCTGAACAAGCTTTTCACTATACGCCATAAGTTCTCCTAATGGTTTTTTTGTTCTACTAATTGTTTAATCACGTAAATATTGCGTTTTTCTCTATTTTGTCAAGTCTATATCTTAATGTTCTACCCAAGAGACACTTTTTAGATCGATACCGGCTTTCACCATCTCATAAAGAGGACTCATTTCTCGAAGCTGACGCACTTTCTGCACGATTAATTTCAATGCATAGTCAACTTCTTCTTCTGTATTGAATCTACCGAAGCCAAATCGAATGGAGGTATGTGCCAGCTCGACATCAACACCAAGCGCTCGCAGAACATAACTCGGCTCCAAACTCGCAGAGGTACAGGCGGAGCCAGAAGAACAAGCGATCTGCTTAATTGCCATCATCATTGCTTCGCCTTCAACATATGCAAAACTGACATTCAAGTTGTTTGGGAGGCGATGCTCCCAAGACCCGTTGATATACAATTCATCAAGTTCTGCTTTTAGTCCCTCCCAAAGTCGATCTCGTAATGCGCGAACCTTTTCGATCGCACCCGAATCAACATCCTCTTTGGCAAGCTCTGCGGCTTTTCCGAGACCAACAATTTGGTGTACAGGAAGAGTACCTGAACGCATACCGCGTTCATGACCACCACCATCGATTAATGCTTCTAGACGAATTCGAGGACGACCTCTGCGAACAAAAAGAGCGCCAATTCCTTTGGGACCGTACATTTTATGACCCGATATACTCAGCAAATCGATATTGCTTGCGCGTACATCTATGGGTACTCTACCAAGGGCTTGTACGGCATCACAATGAAAAACTGTTGCTGTTTTTTTCTCTTTTCGAAAAGCACTGACGATGGCTCCAATTTCTGCAATCGGCTGAATGACGCCAATTTCATTGTTTGCATACATCACAGAGACGATCGCGGTATCTTCTCGCAGTGCGCCTTTCAATTGCTCTAGAGAAATAATCCCTTCTGCATTGACATCAAGCCAAGTAATCTCCCAACCATCTCGCTCCAAAGCATGACAAGAGTCTAGAACCGCTTTGTGCTCGGTGAGAGGTGTAATGATGTGTCCAACTTTGCCCTTGTTTCGAGCAAAATAGTTTGCCGCGCCTTTGATCGCAAGATTGTTTGATTCGGTAGCGCCAGAAGTAAATACAATCTCTTTTTCGCTGCCGTTGATGAGATCTGCAACCTGTGTACGTGCATTTTCTACTGCTTTGCGCGCATCCCATCCATACTGATGAGAGCTCGAAGCTGCATTTCCATATATTTCAGAAAGAAAAGGAATCATTGCTTCCACAACTCGTGGATCACAAGATGTGGTTGAATGGTTGTCAAAATAAAGAAGTTTTTCCATGCTAGACCTTATATAAAATTATTGTTCTTGTAGAACCCGTGAGATAACTGGCTCCAACACAACTGGCATTTTATCGCGCTGTTGAGCTTGTAGAGTTTTCTCTAAGCAGGAGCGACAGTTATATTCTGAAACTTCTTTATCACAACGAGAGCAAGGATCAAGTGTTTTCAAAGAGACTTTTAATTGATTTTCTAATTCCAAAAGCTTTCGCAATTGGGCTTGGGTTTCTGTCAGACGCTCTTCGTAAAAATCGCGAAGCTGATTCATTTTTTCGGAACGATTCTGTGCCTGATCAAGTCCTTCCAAAAAAATTTTGATATCTCCAAGAGAAAACCCCAAATCTTGCAGCTGCTCTACCCACTGAATCTGCAGAAAAGCATCTTTACTATACAAACGATATCCACTCTCTGTTCTTCCTTGCGGGAAAATCAGACCAAGTTTTTCATAGAATCGCAATGTACGAGATGTTTTTCCTACTTTCTTTGCAAACTCACCAATACGATATAACTGAGAATCTGTTGTCACAACGGTCTCCTTAACCTTAACGTTAACGTTAACGTTAGGGTTTTGCAAGTTCTTCCATCCACAACGTATTGCTTTTTGGTTGCACATACACACTTCCATGGATATCGGTTCGCCATATTCTGCTATTTCTCCATCGGAAAAGAACACCTTCATTGGGATGACCAAAACGATTGTTCGAACCACAAGAGATCACAATGTCATCTGCCTTCACTGTTTTTATAAATTCATCACTTGAGGAGTAGCGCGATCCATGATGTGCGACCTTAACCAGATCATATTCTGAAGATAAAATATCTTGCTGCAACAAATATCTCTCCGCTTCAAATCCGATATCTCCAGTAAAGAGCACTCGATATCCTACAATATCAATATCCAGGACAAGACTCTCCTCATTGACAGGATCGCGCGCAGCACTCTTCCAATTTTGTAGAGGATGCAAAATATTAACATTCTGTGGAGGAACATCTGTTGGATATCGAATGGCTATTTTTTCTTTTTTCATCCTTTCATACAACAGAGAAAACACCTCCTCTTCTCTTTGTGGTGGTCGAACCATCCACACTTCCCCCACTTCAATCTCACCCAGTATGTGAAGTAAGCCACCAATATGATCCAGATGGGAGTGAGAGAGAAAAACCCGATCTATTCGTCGAATCCGCTGCCTGCGAAAATACCGAAGAAGTTGCGGGTTCTTGGGACCCGCATCAATCAACCAAATCTCTCTATTGGACCACTGAATAACGGTTGCATCTCCTTGACCCACCGACAAAAAAACGATCTCTGTATTCAGTACTGGAAATTGTGGTCGACCCAAAACCAATACAATCAACTGCAATCGCAGGATGTCACGTTTTGGGATACACATTATCGCTATCAGTAGAAGAACTTCCCAATCATTTATGGCTATTTTCATTGGCGCAGCATCCAAATGCGTCAATATGATGACCGCACATGATATTGATGCAGAGCCTATCGCCAACAAAATATCGCCCACCATCCCTTGGTGCAAAGATGATAAAAGCGCACATGGCACAGCAATCAAACCCAAGAAGGGTGCCACAAAAACATTGCTTATCCAGCCCACTATCGGAAACTCTTGAAAATACCATCCCATCCATGGAAGAGTCCCCATGCTCGCGCCAAAGCTTACCGCAAAAGACTTACCCATTTTGTGTATTAGAGGATGTGCATCAAGTGGAATTAAACGAATAATCCGTGGAGAGATCCACACAATTCCTGCAACCGCTGAAAAAGACAACCGAAAACCAAGAGTATCCCACTGGGCTGGTTCTCGATACAACACCAAAAAAGCTGTCACAGCCAAAACCGTCCATACATGTACTTTTCTACCCAAAAACATGGCCAGAGTGACAAAAAAAATCATGATAACAGATCGCTGGGCAGAGGTCGGCCAGCCGACCGATGATGCATACCAATACGCTGAGCCAATTGCTCCCACATAGGGAAGCAATCGAAACAAGGTATTCATGTTTGCAACCAGAAATATGACGCAAATCCATCTCAAAACACCAAAAACCAGTAGAGAAACGAGACCGATATGCATACCACTAATCGCAAGAAAGTGAGCGGTTCCGGTTCTTTGAAGCAACTTCTTGGTCTCTGGTGTGATAAAGGAACGCTCACCAGACATCAAAGACCACAACAATCCCCCATGTTCAACAAGTCGAAATCTTGAATCGTCATATTCTATTCTGTCTTGTACCTTTGACATCGATACCCATTGCTTCACCTTGACCCTTGATGCACGGGCTCTTTTCAAACATTGGGTGTGATGTACTGCGCCCGGAAATTGCACAGGTTCAGCTGTTTTGATCACTCTCGCAGCAATTCTTTCGCCTTCTCGTGGATGCTCTCCATAAAATTGCAATATCAAACGTCCTCGATTGCTATATACCAAGACACCACCACAAACTCGCATCTGTACATCAGCTACAATCGATCCTTCATACGGTAGCCCCTGTGGAAGCCTTGCGACAAAAAGACTTCCAAGCAAAAAAAACAACATCCACAACGCCAATCTTGATGCTCTTTTGTTACACCACACCAAAAAAAATAGTGTTGTTATTCCCACCCCCAGTTGCAGCACATCTGGCTCCCAAAACGGCCAAATCCAAATCCCCAAAAACGCAAGCAGACAGCAAATCGACAGCTCATACATAGACACACCTTTTTTACAAGGAGTCCCTAGGCAATAATTATGCCGATATCACATCACTTATCTATCTTCCTCATTGACCGGCATTCCACCAAAACCGCCACCTCCAGGTGTCAATATCCGACATTTTTCGCCAGCTTGTACAGTACATTTTTGGGTCAAAGGAAACCACTCTCCATTTTTACCAAACATGTCCTTACCTGCCAATCCAGCTCCTCCTCCCAAATATCCTCTCGCTCCTTCTGATCTCTGTGAGGCCAAAAGTGACACCTCTGCATTGTCCAAAAATAACCATTCCTTCACCATCCCATCCCCCCCATAAAACATGCCTTTGCCGCCAGATTTTTTGCGAACAGCCCATTTTGTTATCCGAACAGGCATTCTCTCTTCTACCACCTCGACATCGGTCGCTTGGGTATTCGTCATGTGAACCTGCACAGCAGATCCACCACATTGATCTGCACCGGCACCTGCACCTCCCCCCAAGGTCTCATACAAGACCTCATTACCACATGAGATACATAAATTGTTCATTGTCCCTTGAGAAGAAGCTTGTTTGCCCATTGCTTTTCTCATGATATCAACCAAGATTTGACTTGTTTCTACATTACCACCAACAACAGCACGGGGATATTGTGGATCAAAAAGGCCACCCGGATTGACTTGGATTGTCCAACAATCCAAAAAACCTGCGTTTAGTGGAATTTCTTCATCAATAGAGGAACGAATAAGATAAAGCAAGCAGGCTGCTACAACCCCTCGTGGGGTATTTCTATTTCCTTCATCTGCAGGGGCATGAATACGCAATATCCCTCTTTTTTTCTCCACCACCAATTGCACTTCTATTCGCAATCCCTCGCGTATCTCGACAGCCTTATATGTTCCTTTGTTCTCTTTTAGCCAACGCAAAGATGCTTGCTTTGCATGCTCCAGCATCGAAGCGAAACCGTTTGCCAAACCACCTTCCTTGGCAAGCTCTTGAACCAGACGCACACCATACAGGCAAGCTTCCACCTGACCTTCCAAATCTGCTTTCACATCCTCACATTTCCGGCTTGCTTCAAGATTGGGCCAATCATACTGTGCACCATTAAAAAGACAGTGGCGCGAAAGGCGAATCCCTTCCTCCTCAATGTGACGAGAATGCGGAGGCATTGAGCCAGGTTGAATCCCTCCTATATCGATATGGTGCCCTCTACATCCAACAAAAGCAAGCAATCGATCGTGAAAAAACACAGGAGAAAATGCGGTAATATCAGGAAGGTGTGCGCCTCCATAATATGGGTCATTGCCTATCCATACTTCACCAAAATGCATCTTATCTACTGAAAGAAAGTGTTTTAGTTGTGCACTCATAGAGCCCAAATGCACGGGAACATGTGGAGCATTGGCAACAAGATTGCCCTGTGCATCGAATATGGCACAAGAGAAATCACGACGCTCTCGAATACTGACAGATCGAGCGAGCCGCAACAACATCCCACCCATTCTCTCCGCAATTGAGGCGATCCGACCTGAAAAAATGGCCGCTTGGATCATGGAAAAAGACGGAACATGATCCAAGCCTATTTCTTGTTCTCTTGTTAATACGAACGCATTTTTCTCTGTATGTATTGTCCATCCAGGCTCTACAACCAGCATTGCTCCATCCAAAGCAATCAGAGCAGGGCCCACCAAACCTTCCGGAACACTACTTCTTCCCCACAAATTGATCTCTTGCCAACAATCTTCCATAAATACAGAAATCTGTTTGGACATATATTTGGGTTGCAGAGAATAATCTCTCGTTTTTTTCTCTTCCTCATCATAGCGAATCAAAAGCACAACTTCAATATTATGCTGCATACGAGAAAAGCCCAATTGCTGTTGGTGCTGCTGATGAAAAGCGGCATGCAAATCCATATTCGGATACCAGTCCAGTTCAATCATCCCATCTGTCTTTTCATATGCAGCGCGTACGCGATAACGTGTTTTTCTACTCCAAGAAGGTGAAGTATTGTTCTGTAATGTTTGGTATGCTGTCATAATATCGCCATCGATGACAGGCTCCATTTGGTGCTTCTTACGACATGCTTCACCAATCCCAAGAGCGGAAAAGACACTCGCAAAAAATGGAATTACGATACGCTTCATCCCAAGTCGAAGCGCAACACGACATGCATGTGCTGGTCCCGAACCACCATAAGCAACCAAGCTATGGGTTGCCGGATCGATTCCTCGCATGGCCGCCATCTTTAAAATCGCATTTCCCATTTGCTCAGCAGCCAATCGCTGAAATTGAACAGCGAGTCGTTCCAATACAAATGACTGTTTTTTCTGATCTCTGGGAAGCAATTGTGCAAGGGTTTCTCGAGCCTTTGTACGGTTGAGCGGTTGATCATAATTTGGACCGCATACATCTGGAAAAACCGGTAAAAAACCCAAAATGGCATCACAATCACACAACGTAGCTCTCCCTCCACGACCATAGCATGCGGGACCAGGATCGGCCCCTGCAGATCGTGGTCCTACCTGTGCAACACCATCAACAACACGCAACAAAGAACCACCACCGGCAGCGACAGTTTCTATATCGATTGTGGGAACGCGAATATCCCAACTATCAAAAGGAAGATGATCTCTCATCCGTACCCGCTCTGAAAAATGACAGACATCAGCTGATGTCCCCCCCATATCCAATCCAAAAACATCTGAGAGCGCCAGTTTTTTCGCCAGTGTTGCTACTGCCATAGCACCTCCTGCTGGTCCAGAAAGAACCGCATTGACTCCAGACCACTCCTCTGTGTTGTGATCCGCCAAGCCACCATCTGAGCGCATATAAAGAGCTTTTTCCCGAGGAATGAGAGGCGCAAGAGCCGCATCGATAGCTGTGCTTCGAAGCCGATCAACAAAACCGCGTTCATTTGCTATCTGATGTCCCATACGAACATGCTGAAAACCAATATTTTCACACTGCTCCGCAATAGATCTTTCCGTATTTGCATTTCGATGACTGTGCACAAATACAATCGCAATGGCTGTATTCTTTTCGATATAGGGCTGTAATTCCTTTGGAGAGATCGGTGTATGATACAGAACCTGGCCCTGTGCATCGGTACGGGTCTTAACTTCCAAAATATCCGCTTTTATCAAAGACGTACGATGGGCAAAAGGATCAAAGAGCTCGGCTCTTCTTTGATCTCCAATCCAGAGTAAATCTCCCAAACCTTCATTGGTTATGACCAAAATACGAGGTGTTGTTCTTTCCAACAAAGCATTGGTGGCAACTGTCGTACCTTTCTTTAATTCTTCACATGTTGGTACAGCAGTTGGTGTAAAATATTTTTCAATCCGTACATATCCATCATTGCTGACAATGATTCGATCTTGGCATGTTCCTCCTTGATCAATCCAAACTGCCGATATACGATTGGTTGTAGACATCGAAAATATCGATCTCCCTTCTAGTCATTGGCAGGAGCGGTTGCATCAAACTCATTGGAATAATTACCCGCCGCATCGATCAATCGGATTCGAAACTGATAGTCGAGGCTGGTATCGACATTGGTAAAGAGTATGGTCAGTTCATTTTCTTCTAACTTTGCTGATGCGTTTTCATCATTTAGATCAATGGTCTCCGATCCACTTGTTTCAGCATTGGAATAGCTGAGCTGCATCAATCCACCTTCTATATCATCTTGTATATCGGTGTAATATACATGGACTTCTATCAGATCACCAATACCTTCATAATCGGAAAAGAATGCATCCACCCCAGATATCTGCGGAGCATCTTCATTATCAGCATCTTCTAAGTTTCCTGTTGAAACACCATCACCTGTCCCTGGATCATTATTCGAATTGTCATCTCCTGAACCAGTGGGACCACTCTCATTTGGATTAATACCCGACCCACTGGTAGAAAACCCTTCTTTATCTGCATCTTGACACGCGAATAGTGCGCAAAAAATAAAAGTTAACATTATTTATCTCCATACTTATTCCATCTATGTTCATATCATACAATACGAATCCAAAACAAAGAAAAATAAAAAGAGCGTGCCAACAGCACACTCTCTATAAGTGACTTTCACTTATTCTTATTGCAAGATTATAAACCAGCCTCTATTCGAAGCAATTGATTGTATTTTGCTGTTCGTTCTCCTCGACAAGGAGCACCCGTCTTAATTTGACCCGATCCTGTCGCTACAACCAGATCGGAGATGAATGCATCTTCAGTCTCGCCAGAACGATGAGATATCATGGTTTTGTATCCATTTTTATGCGCGAGCTCAATCGCATCAAGGGTTTCAGAGAGGGTTCCTATCTGATTCACCTTAATAAGGATGGAATTGGCGACATCTTGATCAATCCCACGCTGTAGGCGCTCTGGATTGGTCACAAAAAGATCATCTCCAATCAGCTGTACATTTTCCCCCAAAGCCTGTGTAAGAGCTGCCCATCCTGTCCAATCATTTTCATCCAAACCATCTTCTATAGATACTAAGGATGGATATTTGGCCACAAGATCAACATAAAACTGTACCATCTCAGTACTCGAAAGCTCTTTGCCATCAATTTTGTATACACCATTTTCATAAAACTCTGTCGCCGCAACATCCAAAGCCAGAGCAAC
>JACLAC010002748.1_pt1 | contig 12954 bp, 5 predicted proteins | sample 8027881 | NCBI WGS metagenome assembly JACLAC01 (sample SAMN15725517, study PRJNA655200) | protist metagenome | isolation source: fluorescence activated cell sorting (FACS) single amplified genomes of... | place: Spain: Blaines Bay Microbial Observatory, Mediterranean Sea | collected 2016-01-19 | reverse complement strand
TTGATGCGAAAACGCGATGTTAAATCCCGTCCAGAATTCATCCCAGTCATCTCCGATACTTCGATTGTATCATCAACAAGAAAATATTTAATTTTCAATTTTCTCATCTCACCTTGTAAACTGCTTGTATCATCCCATACACCAATAAATTCTAAGACTTTCCCATCCATATTTAAGAATTGGGAATGATCTGCACGTGGTTCATTGCTAGTTTTGACTGGGCGGACAATTTCATTTCCCATGCCTGGTTCAAACGCACGTCGTTGTGGTGGATTTGGCAAAGCCAATGCTTTTGCCATGATAATATTTGGGAATTCATCCCGTATATATTTTCTTGTTTCTTCCTCACAATCATATACAGTAAACTCCCTCCCATTTATTGGCAAGCGCATACCAACAGCTAAATCATTTGGTAAAATTGGCTTGCCGTCTTTTTTCGTCAACACTCGTCGTTTCATAAAAATTCCCCCAGTCGTTCCACTGTTTGGAATTTTTGGTTCAACAATTTCAATGGATTTATCTGCCATAAAATAAACTATAATAAATTTACGAACAGAAAATCCTTCACCAATTGAATCAAACCACTTTTCCTTTGTCCATGCTCGAAAAGTCAAAGTTACCTTGTCATACTTCAACCAGCTTGGTACTGCTGCAGGGACTGCTTTTTTTTTTGCTCCAAATCGTGTTTGATCTTGTATGCTTTCACTAGTTACATTTGCAGTACTAACTTCGTCTCCAAGCTGTTGACTCAATTTGTCATTTTGCAGTTTTAATTCTTTTAATTTTTGATCCAATTCTAAGCGCCTTTGTAACGCAGCTTGTCTTTGTCTCTCATATTCAAGGGCCTTTTCCTTTGCTCTTATTTCTGCAGTGATATCATCGACAGGCAATTGTGCCTCTTTTTCTGCAATTTTGGTTTCCATCTTTAGTTGTAAATCTTTTAATGTTGCACCTGTTAATGAACCGGCACCTAAACGTCTATTCTGTGCAATGCGTCCTGAATGATATCTACCACGTGGTGTTGGCGCTTTACCACCAATATTCGCTGAATTCGCATTATCCATCATCTTTTTCGAAGTTTCTATTGTTGTTGGAATGTAATAATAATTATGATAATATCTACGAATAATGTACAATTGTATACTATTTTATACCGTTGCCATTCTGTGAAATTGAAATATCAAACATTTTTTATTTTTTATATTTCAATTATTAGAATTATAACGTCGACGACGATGATTCACCGTTTTTTGTTTCAAAGTCGTTAAATTTATTATTAGTATGCACGTAGCTTCTACCTGGTATTACTATAAATAAGCGATAAGAAAAAAGAAACTCCGTGCGGACGACAGCAGACGACAGCATCACAGGACGATTAACGACATAGATGATAGTATTATAAACAATTGAAAACAATAAAGCATAGAAATTTGTAATCTAAAATACAGATAATCAAGCTAAAAGGGCCAGCCCAGCACACACACAGCACAGCAGCACAGCACAACCCAGTGTTTTTTCTGTAGTATTACCTATGGTATTGTAACAACTACATACATATTGTTTGGTTTTGGTTTGGAAGTTGTAAATTTGTGAATTTTAACTTTACTAACTAGACTAACGATGGTTTTTTTGTTCGCAACGTGCCATCGCGTAAAAAGATGTATATTTAAATACCTCGTAAACAACTGTGTGGCAACGTAAATCTGTTTGTTCAAAATCGATACCATGGTAATAGCATGCTATTTAACCGGATAAAACACCACATCTGATGATGCACATCTTATCTATATTATTATTATTCATTATTATAGATCGACTATTATTATGATAAATACTGATGCATTATCTATAAAGTATTAATAATCTATAAGAGTTCCTTATTTTTAGTAATAATACTATATGATTTCAGATCGAAATCATTTTCATAACTGTAAAATCACCAGCAACATATTATTCTTATAAGTATGGCTCAAGGTGCTCAAGATGTCCAAGCAGAGTTGCAAGAGTATTTAAATAAAAAAGGTATTAATACATTATTTATAAAAATTGTTGAGCAGTTACTATTAGATAAGCCAGACAATCCCGTGAAACATGTTGTTGAATATTTATTAAAGGAATTTCCGGAAGAAACGGGCGGTATAAGTACGGGAGGCCAATTTTCGATGGAACCGTCGAAAGCTGATTTAGAATTCGAAGACGATCTTGATAGTGACGAAGAAGATGATGATTTTGGTGAATTAGTCGAACTACCACCTAAAGCAATGCCAGTTGCACGAAGTCGCCGTGTATCAGTTAGTGCAGCGTCTGGTGGCATTAATAAACTACAAGCTTTGTTTGAAGCAAGGAAATCGACTGGAACCAAAAAGACTGACGAAGAAGAAAAACGCATTATGTCTATTTTGGATAGAAATGTACTATTTTTACATTTAGACAGCAATCAAATTGAAAAGTTATTATTTGAAATATTCCCTGTATTAGCATCCGCTGGTGAAGTCTTAATTAAACAAGGCGATTCAGGTGATAACTTCTATATGATTGAGGAAGGCACATGCGATGTTTATATAACGAAGGATGGAGAAGAAAACCTGGTTGCGTCGTGTACGCCAGAGGAGCATAATGCTTTTGGGGAGCTAGCATTAATGTATAATGCTCCTAGAAATGCCACAGTCAAAGCACGCGACAATTGTAAACTATGGGCACTTGACCGTGTTGCGTTTAAATATATTATGATGCAAAGTTTTGAGGAAAAACGTGGTCGTTACGCAGAATTCTTAAAAAATGTACCAATCTTGGCAAGCTTAGCAGACGCAGAAAGATTAGGAGTTGCAGATGCGCTTGAACAACAACAATATAAGGACGGAGATATCATTATCAAAGAAGGAGATGCCGGGAATACATTCTATATCATCGAAAAAGGATCAGTTAAATGTATACAGCAACCAAGTACTGGCTCAGAGCCTATTGAATTGTGTGTTTTAAAAGTAGGTGACTACTTCGGTGAAATTGCATTAATGACTAATCGCCCAAGAGCAGCTTCAGTAGTTGCAATTGGCAAAGTTAACGTACTTTGTATTAGGAGAAAAACATTTATGCGTGTATTAGGTCCAATTACAGAGATTTTGAAAAGGAACATGGATTTATACACGAAATATACAGCACAAAATATATAGATATCCGTATGACAATATGGTATTATATTTAAATATCCAAAAATGATTATTATTTCGTATGATACGAACTTCGTAATAAAAATCAAAACAATATATTACGAAGTATTATTAATAATAATAGCATACCAGGCATACCAGCATACATTTTGGGTTTAGAGTTTATTAAAGTGTAGCAGCAATAAAAATTCCCTGAAGCCGAAAAGTGCGGTTCGTGTATAATAATATATATATTTATATAATACATTATATATTAATATTAGTACGAAGTATATCATAAATTATAATGCATACCATATGATATGATATATCATATCATATGATAACTTATTTTTTAATTTACTCATGATAATTCGTTACTCTCCAGAAAGAATACAATAACTGAGGCAATAATATCTATCTCACTAAACTGAAAGATGGACTATGAATCGTAACTTATATATATATAGTGTAAAATACACTTTCTAGATGATAATAATAAATAATATATATAATGCAATTTATAAAAAAGTACGCGTATATGCATATTTTTAATTTTTTTATTTCTGATGATACCCATGACAATTCCTACTCTCAAAAGAATGATAGTGTTTGAGCCAAATACTAATATTTATCTCACCCATATGTGTCAATAACTCCCAAAAGTGATAATATATGTATATATATACATATATATTATACATCATATATATGTATGTATATATATATAATGAAGGATGAATATACATACGCGCGTACACATTTATATATATTAATATATATATATATACAAATACATGATATACTTGTAACAACTATTTACCTCATCGGTAATTTCTCTTATGGGAGTTATTGCTGACACGTAATCAATCATTAATTAACCTTCCATATTCGGAGATTGAAATGCAACTGGTGTTGCGCCTTCTGGGTCACGATGGTATGGCTTCTCGTGATGAATTGATTTTATGCGGTAGTAATCACTATAATAGTCCGAATAGAAACTTGCATAATAATTCATCGCCAATAAATTTTCATCACTTGTTTGTGATATGTGCTGACATTTGTTACAATCCAAGCCATGATGTTTGCAATTATAGCAATGAACATGTTCATCCGGGCCCATTGATAAGGTATACGTTAAAGTTGATGATAACGTGTGTGTTAATGCACGCGTAAGGATATCAACCAGGCCTCTAAACATTGTTTTTTCCAACGTAGATGTTAAAAGTCTGGTGGTCAGCATGGGTACCATTTCTCCAACACTTGTTTGCAATGCAGTTGTTAAGCCATCTGAGACTTCCACTCCTACGCGGGTAGGAACTTGTGTAACAACTTTGTCAACCAAATAATGAGTTACTTCACCTTGCAATCCCATACTAATTTTATCTGTTAGGATTTTAGCAAGTTCACTAGTCAAAGAGTGTGACAGTATTTTAACTAGCCGTTTACCGACAGTACCAATACCAGGCATAGAAACTTTGGGGCCGAGGTTCAAACCTAACTTAGCAATAAATCCAGGTATTCCTTTATTGCTTGTCTCGTGGGTCAATCGCTCGTCTGCGTCTAATTTAGCCTGAGAAGATTGTTGCATTCCCAGAAACTGGTCTACACTGGTACCGGCACCAAGCTCAATCCACTGATCTGCTTCTATGCGATCTTTGGCTTGACCAGTCATATGTAAATAATGTCCTTGCCTTAATAGTTCCATTAGAGTGGATTTCGTTTTAAGATTTAGTTGTGCGGCCACTTGTTCATTCGTTTTTGCCTCTAAAAATGAACCATCGAACTCTTCCCGGTGCAAATTTCTATTTAGTTGTTCCCGGTCTTTGGCATATTTCGTGATTAGTAGCTCAACGTGTTTAATATGTCGACGAATGTATAACTCAGTCTTTGAGAAAAACAACATTTTGTTGCTTTTTGCGTACTGGCTTAAAATCACGGAACGGACTACTTTCTCTATAGCATTTTTATATCGGGTCAAACGAGATTTACACTCATCAATTACATTGAGCAATGCATTTACAGTGCGTTCGTTAACACTTATTATATGTTGATATTTTTCACTTGCCTTTTGTGCTGCATCAAGTGCAAATTGATTCCAAAATTCGCCCTTTTCTATTGTCCTGCCTATTCTATTAGCTTGAGAATCATATGTAAATAACAATTCATGGAGTTCATTCAAAGCTTTTGTAAATTTGATAATGTCTTTCAGGGCTTTATACAATACCTTTGTAGTTCCATTCACTTGCTTCAACGTAATTTGAACAGCTTTCTTTAACGCTTCGATTTGAACTTTTCCTATTTCTTTGTTTGTTTTATTGATTTTTATTGTTTCCGTCTCTAAAAACCCGATTGCCGCAACTGCGCCTTTACTTATTGCCAGGTCCACTTTTTCCTTTGCCCATCTTAGTCCTTCTTTTATCCCCGTCATAATCATACTACCAGTTTCTGATGCTATTCTAAGCATATCGCCAACAAAATTTAAAGGATCTTTGAAAATTCCCCCAGGCTTACTCATATCGCTTTTACCGCTCAATTTTGCAATGGATCTACCAACAACTTGGTCATTTATCCACTGACGGTCGTTCTCCTCCTTTTGAAAAATTTCGCCGGACTCTACACACATACGTATTGTATTTCCATTTAAATTCCGAGTATCGATTGGGGAATCGTGCAATTTAGACGACATTTCAGCAAGTGAGGTTCTCTTCCGATATAGTAGACGGTCTAACATTAACATAGGCGGCTGGAAAGCTAAATGTGATTGTGGAAATATGATTTCATCGATAACTTCTCGTCCAGCAAAATTACTTATTGAACCTCCAGGCATATCAATTGAAAATTTACAGCTATTTAAAGTCAATGCACAAGTTCCGACATCCAAAGCAGATATTATCTTTGCTTTTCCTGGTATGTCCACAAGAAGGACCAAGACGTTTCCTTCCAACATTTTTAGTTTTTCCTGTTGTATTGTTCTAGTATATTTGTTTAGAGTTTGGAACGTGTTTGACGGAATTGGCAAAAGAGTCAAACGTTCAAATGACGACAAAACAGTACCATTACAAAATATTGAACCATGAATATTTCCTAGTCTATTTCTGTAGCCAAAATTAAGAGACCCAACAGGCTTCGGTGTACCGCCGCAACCTGCATGACGGTAGTATATTTGCTGATCAAAAATAATTGACAAACTTAATATTTGTCCAGAAGACTTTGCATTATTATCTTTAACTGTATATATTTCATTCCTAATTTTCAGTATTGACAATGGGGAAGAAGAAACTGACAATGATGAAGCGTCTTGACCAGTGAGACATAAAATGACTAAGCAAATTATATATAATTGTTTAAATTTCATGTTACACAATGTATAACAATATTGTTTGTATCAATGAATTTACTTGTAACAATTCAACATAAATCTGTCTAATCAATTTAATCATTACTATACGTTGTTCGTTTTGTGATGACTTTGATAATATTATATTATTATTGTTTCTACTTCTAATTTAGTTGCCCTTCTTTTTTTTATTGCACTCTATTAATAATGATTAGTCAGGGAGGATCAGCCAGCCAGCATAAGCATTCCAGCATTCCAGCATTATTATATAATGCCAAAAAAAAAAAATGGAAATTACTGGCTAGCTAGCTCTACTAACTGGGCCTGCCAGCCTGATGCCAGCCTGCTGATGGACCATGACACGAATTTTTTTCTCCCTTCACATCAATATTACAGCAGCTACGGCTGTCCAGGCTGTCTTTATACTCCCAGTACTCTTATTATTAATATAATGGTATTTAATATGTTGCTAAAGATATAAAGGTTAATAAAGGTTAAAGGTACTCTGGACACCAGAGATTTTCCTTGCCAGTACCCTGACAAGGAAAACGGTGCCCGGGCGAATTCCGAATTCCGTATTTTAATTTGGTCCTGGTTATGGTGTGCTGGTGTGCTGGTGTGCTAGCCTGGCTAGCTAGCTAGCCAGCTAGACTACGTATACCAGTACTGGTAAGTTTGATACCTGGTATTATACCAGATTAAGATGATTATTATTTTTTCACTTTAATAATAGTCTAAACAACTTATTATTTTATATTATATATCATTGTACTAACAACATATTATTGCCACTTTTGTGAAAAACAATTATATTATTTTATCTTGTAAGGACAAATAATAAATCGAAAGTAAATACACATATTGAATTTAACCGTAGGAGTTAAATCATCCATATATTAATACATTCAAAACTCTACTTGCACCACTTAAAATAAAGAAATAATTTTGAAATTATTATGGATGGCGATGGCGACTATGTCAAATATAACACAACTACGAGGTTCAAAACAGCGCCAATGCGGGATCCATATAAAGAAGTAACTTCAAAAGCATTGACAAAAAGAAAAGGAAATAATAGACAAATACAAACACAAAAGAAAATAGATGGCCCTAAAAACATTAGCTCTTTGCGTTCTAAGCTTCGGCAAGAGCAGGAGCGTAAAAGGGATTTGGAAAAAAAACTGCAAACTGCTTTATCAAAAAACACTAGATCCTCTGTAGGAGGTTTAAGTAGTAATGGTAGACGGTCTCCTACTGGCTCAATACAGAGCTCACAACACTTAGCTTCAAGGAGAATGTACAGGCACCCTCGAGATATGGAAGATGATCTATTGTATGCCGAAGATCGTTTTATAGAAGTTCAAGCAAACGCTGATAAATTAGAGCGTGTACTGAAAAATGTTCAAGCAGAGCTTACAAGTAAAAATGAACAATTGAAAAAGTCAGAAGAAAAAGTTGGTACGCTTGTGTCTATGTTACAAGATTTACTATCACGGCTTGCAAAAAAAGAACTTGGTCCCAAGTACACTTCAAATGCTATTTCTTCACAAAACGGTATATGGAAAGAACCATTGCACATGCATTTTTTACAAGATGATACTATAGATGATTATATCGATGAAAAATTAAATAAAATACAATTAACTTTAGATCAAGCAAACGACTACAATAATAACAACAATAATGACAATGCAACGATGACGCCTGATAGATTTAATTATTCTAATAATAATGAAAATGAGAAAGATAAAAAAAAAACAGAGATGGTTAACGACAATAACAATAATATTTTGAATGGCAGTAATGACGATTTCGACTTTACTTCTTCAATTAATATTTTACATATAAAGTTATTCTGGTCGCAATTGGTGCGGTACTATAATGGCAAAGATATAATGAATTTTCATGAACTTTGCACCGGTATCTATAAATTATGCAATGAAGATCTAGTTGGACAAAAAATAGTAGAGCATGTAAGTTCTTTCATATCTGATGGAATGAAGGATAATTATGTATTTGGTGAAGAAGAATTTATTGCATATATACGAAGATCAAACGATCCAATTGTAATTAGATATTTTAATAGAAATACTTAAGACATGAAATATTTTAAATGATACACTTTTTGCCGATATACTACAATTTTAGTTGTATACTAACAAGTATAAGTAATAAATTTCATAAAAATATTCATTTTTTTTAAAATTATTTTACACATTTGTAAAAATTTTATATCACTCGCTCTTTATTTCCAATGTATCATGCATCTGGTGGAATATCTAACGTTTGAAGCATTGTATGACTATCACGATCCATTTCGAATTCTGCATTGCCCTTTGTGAATGTAATTTTTATTGGATCAGCTGTTATAACAGGATCGTAATTTGTTTCACCAACCTCTAGTAATCTCAAATCTTCTGAATCAAATCTAAAAAGAAGCTCTTTTTCGTCAATAGGTTTTGCAAATTCTACAAGACAAACATACGAATTCCTACGAACTGTACTAATTATATTGGTACCAGGAATTAATTCGCGTTTTGATACAAAGCATGGTCATTTTTATGGATTCTTTTGTTATTGTATTTGAACGGGAGCTTGTTTCAATACCACATGCAATCAAAATTTCATTAATTCTGAATCCATTTCCTGCTGTAGATCCTAAAAATACCTCCAAGAGTATTTTAAGATGCTCCCGAAGTGCCTTTTCAGTATTGGTTGGTGATCCAACATGATTTACTGTATCTAAAATAGGTTTGAAAATGCTTGAAATTACATCTAGTTTCGCTGTTTTAATGGCTTCTTCATTTGCTTTTTTTAAATCTGCTAGATCTTTATGGGTTGGCCTCTTCTGAAGTTTTGTTATAGTTGCTTTTGCTGTAGCTAATTCCTTTTTTAAAGAAGTTACCATGGCATTTAACTCTTTCCGTTCCTTGTCCCATCTCTGATCTCCAAGTGCAATATTATCAATAATATCGTTGCCTATTGCATGCATATTATAATAATCTGCTGGCAGTGGTGGTGACATCATCTTTTGCTTTTTATTAACTCGTGAATCGCCATTATTAATTGATCTTTTGGCATTGTTACTACTGTCTGCTGCATTTTTATTAAAACATTGGCTGCATATTTTGCTTCCATCACTTGAAGGACACTTCAACTTTTTCATCTTTTTCTTTTTTTTATAATTCATACCACTTAGGTTCATAAACTGAAAAAAAACGTCACCGCATTGTTCACATGCTTCAACTAATGTTTTAGTATTATCATCTTCTTGATCATTATTATCATTAGTATTTCTATTAATTGAACCATATGCAACTGTGCCCTGTCTAGAAATTGTATCATCATCACTACTATCACTCATTTTTAATGTGGTTGATATTCGATATTTCGTTGTTTAAAACAATTTGTATCTGCACATGTTTTACTATCACTACATTGAAAATCAAAATTAAATCATATATGGTGACGTTAGAGTTCCATTTAAACTATCATGGGAAATTATGGTAAAAAAGTTATTGTACTTAAAAGATACTTTATGAAAACACCTTTTTTCTGATGCTAGGTTCAAAGAGTCCTTTTGAGTCTTTCGTTATGATTTTCGCCTATTTCCATCCGTCCAGAATTTGCTAAATATATATATTTTTTTCATTTTGATTTATAAAAGTGTGTGTGAATCCATTGATGTGTAAACAGTGCTGTCCCTATGCTAGGCTAGTTGGCGGGATAAATGGTAAGAGAAGAAAAATATAAAAATTATGTTCAAAAAATACGATAAATAGCTAACCCTACTCCTAAACCAGTAAAATGGCCTCCCTATCAAAATAGTGTATCATTTAAAATATTTCATGTCTTAAAAAACAATGCACATCATTTAAAAGATTATAGGGAGCGTATTAAATAATTAACCATATATATCATTTTAATATTCGTAACTGTTTTCTTGCAATTTGTATTTTTTTTTAAAAAAAAAAAACTAATTCTTTTCCTGCAATTTCTTCTTCATCATTGCTAATTGCTTTTGTAATTTTTTGATTTCATCTGAATTTCCACCACCTTTTGTAGCTGTATTTTTAACAGTTTTGACTCTTCCTGCGTACAGTAATGAACTTTCCGTTTCTTGAACATTATAATCTGCTGGAGATGCGTTCACAAACATCAGTGTCTTTGCGTTTCCTCCTAAAGAATCGCTCATTAACTGAGTTAATGGATGGTTTCTATATGGTATATGTTTTGCACCGCTAGTCAAAGCACTAATTACATCACCTAATGCAGATAAACTTTTATTAATTGCTAATGCCTCTTTCATCGTATCACCAGTTGCGCCAGTTTTCCCCAGTCTTTCACTACCAGCTAAATCAACTAATGTTAACTTTCCTATTGTTTCCGATCCTCCAGATTTATGAGTTGCAACTGATTTAATTTTAACACTAAAAACTAAATGGCTACGGCTACTTTCATGATTCATTTTAGTAGAAGCAACATGGCGTTTAGCAACACCACTTGATAACAGCTGTAGCATATGTTTAGCAGAAGTAGACTTTTCTACAACAGAATTTTCAACATAAACAATACCATTCGCATCTTTCTTTATCTTTAATTTCTCGCCATCTGCTAAATTTCCTTTAGAAAATAAATCGATAAGACCATCACGATACAATTCAAGCAAATTGCATTCACAAGTCATTTTATATTTTTCGCTATCTCGTTTTGCTATACGGTAAAGCTCGTGTATTGCGCGTGGTTGAATACCTGCAGACTCTGGCAAGGTTTCTGCGGTGCATTCCATCCATTTCTGGACATCACTAGTCGGTCCACTCAAAGTATACGTCTTTCCACTTCCTGTTTGTCCATATGCAAAAATACATACATTGAAGCCATCGACTGCACTTTGTACTAACTTTTTCGTATCAGCAAAAACTTGTTTTTGTGAACTTTTTGGTCCAAATACAATATCAAATGCAAATTTTTTGATACCTTTATTTCCGCGATTTAACATTAGGTCAGAGCCTGTTTCAGGGTTGCAACTAACGGCAGCCTGACAATCTTTTTGTTTCTCGGAATTACTTAAAGGTCTGATACGACAAAATACTCGTATTTTACCTTTGAGATCTTCCACTTCGTTGTAATATTTTCTTCTTAATTTTGATTCTTGTTCCAGCTGTTTTTGCAATTTTGCATTTTGTTCTTGCATTTTTTTAACTTGATCCGCAGTTGCTTTTGCTTGCACCATTTTATCGGCATGTTCTTTTGCCTGTTGTCTAGCCTTTTTTAACTCTTCCTCTGTCCATTGACTTTGTTCTTTGTATTTTTTCATATTCGATTGCACATTTTGCAATTCTTTTAATGCTACCGTTCGTTTTTTCTGTTCTTCCTCCAATTGTGTTTTCAATTCCGCCATCTGCTTCGATGACATGACCTCTTGTTGATTATTTTTTGACTTCAATTGCTTTTTCAATTTATTTAGTTCTTTTTGTGTAATTTGCAATTTTTCTTTAACTGATTCTGCTTGTGAGGAACCTTGCGCAATTAAATGCTGCTGTGCTTTTGCTTGTTGCAATGCAATTCGCTGCTGATCGCGCCTTGCTTTATTCACAACTCTACGGCAACCTTCTCGCCATGCAATTTGTCTCCATCTATCTAGTAATTGAGTATTTTGATCAGCAAAATTTTTACTAGCAGATTTTCGTTTTGTTAATTTCGAGTGAACTTGATCGGCTACATCCTCTAAAACTTTTGCTTCTTGCGCTTTTAAACAATCTGGCTGTTCCCATTGAGTAATGCCTGTCAGTAAATTATGATAATAAGGTCGACCACTTTGAGGATCGAGAAACTCTTTCCAAAAACGCTTCATGTGTTCCTTTTCATCTAAGTCTTCATCCATTCCCTCCTCATATCCTGCGCCCATATCATATAGTAATTGTACAGATTCGGAATGATTCATATTGCATGCGTAATCTAAAGCAGTATACCCTCGACAATCAATAACATCTATCGTTTCCCCTGCACCATGCATTAATAATAACGCAACTATCGAACTTTCTCCACCTGCAGCAGCATAATGTAGAGGCGTGCATCCTTCCAGATCAACTTTATGATAGTGAGCACCACTACTCAATAACATGTCTGTAATGGCATATGAAAACGTATCGAGGCAAGATGAAATGTGTAGAGCAGTTTGACCGACTACATTTTGGGCGTTAATTTCAGGATCAAAATTATTTTTACTGAATTTGTTAGATACTGTATTCAAAAGAGCTTCTACGACAACTTCAGCTCTCGATGTTGCAGCAACCATTAACAATGTGCTCCCATTTTGGTCACGGGGTCTTCTTGGAAGCGGTTGATTTGATGTTAAAATTTTAAGAACCATTTCCTCTGCTTGATCTGAAGACGGTCCTCCACAAAACGGTATCAATTCAAAGAGCAACGTAGATGTTTCATTGGCAATTTCATCATCGGCTAAGC
>JACLAC010014295.1_pt1:5000-7500 | contig 12960 bp, 6 predicted proteins | sample 8027881 | NCBI WGS metagenome assembly JACLAC01 (sample SAMN15725517, study PRJNA655200) | protist metagenome | isolation source: fluorescence activated cell sorting (FACS) single amplified genomes of... | place: Spain: Blaines Bay Microbial Observatory, Mediterranean Sea | collected... | reverse complement strand
AATCAAACCTCGAGATAGCTGGTTCTCCCCGAAATATATTTAGGTATAGCCTCGCATATCACCACCGGAGGTAGAGCACTGACTGGACTAGGGGTCCTACCAGATTACCAAACCCAATCAAACTCCGAATGCCGGTGAGTGCAGTGCGGGAGTCAGTCTGCGGGTGATAACGTCCACTTCCAATGCACTCACCCCCGTCGACAATTCCATCCGAGTTGATGTCGTTCTGGCACTGTGGGGTGTCGGCGATGGGGTCGTGGAGCCAGCCATACTCGGCGGTGAGGCTCTGCTCGGTGGTATGGGACAGCCCCAACTGATGGCCCATCTCGTGAACCATGGTGCGAGCGGTCAGCGAGACGCCGACCTGTGACGGCAGCTCGTAATAATCGGCGAGGCTGACCACCACGCCGGAATCCGATGTCCCCTGCATGGCAGGTCCGGGGATACCTCCAGCGCGCCCGAGCAGGCCCCACCCGGTGAACCCTTGGACGAAAAAGAAGTTCATCCCCTTGTTGGTGGACGGGAGGCTCGAGGTGAGACGAAGAAGCTCCCCCTGCTCGTCGACACCCTGTCCGGAGTTGGCGTCAATGACAGCGTATTTTTGGGCGTCGTCCCCGGTGACGTCATAGTAGTTCAGCTCACCGATGCCGATCCCGTGGTCGTTGAGCAGGTTGGCGAACTCGCCCACCAGGTTCTGGAACTTGTTGTTGCTACCGGCGTTGGAGGCGTTGATCGGGGTGCCGACAAACCAAAAGTTCATGTCGATCTTGCTCGTAGCGACGTTGCTGCGGACCGACTGCACGACATACGCCCAGATCTCGCCGAGCGGGCCCGAACGATAGACGCTCATCGAGTACGTACCCGTCTCGAAGTCGTAGTCGGGCGTGATGGGGACCTGGGTCGTAGCGATCCCGTATCCAGGCCATGATCGATTCAGATGCTCGTAGGGGTTGAGGCCTGACACCAGAAGTTCACCGGAGGGCCCCTGAAGCTGGAAGATACCGAGGTAGGCGTCGGAGTCGTCATTCTTCACCAGGATGATTTGAAAACCCTTGGAGCCCGACGAGATATCGAATTCGAGGACCTGGGACAGCCCGTCATCGCCGGCCACGACCTTTCCAAGGTCGGTGATGATGTAATTTCCGTGCGCAGCGATCGCCGGTCCACAGCCCTCGTCGACCACCGCGTCGCAGTCGTTGTCCTGGTCGTCACATACCTCAGCGCTCGGACTGCAGGTCACCGAGCCGATGGGGTTGCACTCCCCGGTGCCCTGGTTACATTCGTAGCCCTGACTGCACGACCCCGGGACGCATTTCGGCGTGCAGATGTTGGCCCCTTGCGCACAGAATTGGTCGGGCCGGCATTGGTTCGGAAACTGACAAGGCTTCCAGCACATCTTCCCGCCCCCCGTGGGGTCGGAATAGCAGGGCCCGCCCGCGGGGCAATCAGCGCTAGAGCTACATTCGAGTGAGCAGTAGCCACCGGTGTAGTTGGTGTTGCACCAGCCATCGATGCAGTCCTCGTCTGACGTGCAGACACCCCCGAGAGGCTGCTTGGCGATGCTGACGTCTGGCACAGAGACGATGATGTCGGCTGCCACCGGGAGGTCGTAGGATACATCCGCTGGCATGTCTGCGTCATCCGAGACATCAGGCACAGGCGCGCCGTCATGCTCGGCGTCTTGAGACGTACCGGCATCAACTACAGGCGGACGGGTCGAGCTCTGCGACGGGCCGCACCCGAAGAGCAACCCAGCGCTGACACACGTCGCTAGCAGGATATCTCGCATCCCCACCTCCTCCAATCGAGGCGCGAACCATATCGAAAAAAGGCGCCGCCCACAAAGTGGAACGGCGCCTTCGGGTAAAGGATCCGGCAGCGACCTACTCTCCCACGTGTTACGCAGTACCATCGGCGCTGGAGGGCTTAACGACCGAGTTCGAGATGGGATCGGGTGTGGCCCCTCCGCTATAGCCACCGGAAAAGTGACTTAGCTGAGTATCTTGCGAAGGTATGTTCAGTAAGAATGCGTCCTGTCGTCGATGTCCGTGTTGGTGTTCATCGAGCGAGTATTGGTCAGGATGCAAGTGAAGAAAGGGTGGTCAAGCCGACCGGCCTATTAGTACAGGTTAGCTGAACACATTGCTGTGCTTACACACCCTGCCTATCAACCTCTTAGTCTTCGAGGGGCCTTCTTATCTAATGATGGGAGTTCTCATCTCGAGGTGGGCTTCCCGCTTAGATGCTTTCAGCGGTTATCCTTTCCCCACGTAGCTACCCAGCAATGCCTCTGGCGAGACAACTGGAACACCAGCGGTGAGTCCATCCCGGTCCTCTCGTACTAGGGACAGCTCCTCTCAAAACTCCTGCGCCCACGACGGATAGGGACCGAACTGTCTCACGACGTTCTAAACCCAGCTCGCGTACCGCTTTAATTGGCGAACAGCCAAACCCTTGGGACCTGCTCCAGCCCCAGGATGCGATGAGCCGACATCGAGGT
>JACLAC010023599.1_pt1 | contig 12961 bp, 7 predicted proteins | sample 8027881 | NCBI WGS metagenome assembly JACLAC01 (sample SAMN15725517, study PRJNA655200) | protist metagenome | isolation source: fluorescence activated cell sorting (FACS) single amplified genomes of... | place: Spain: Blaines Bay Microbial Observatory, Mediterranean Sea | collected 2016-01-19 | reverse complement strand
CTGTGTGCATATATATATATATATAGTTGCGAGAACCAACGATAAACATGCCGGCTGGTAAAAGGAAACGAGGTACAACCTCAACAAACACAGATAGTAGTAAAAAAACACGACGTACATCATCCCGCGGGAAAAAAACTGCTCCACCACCTGTTGCACCAACTAGAACATCACGTAGAGGCAGACGTGGTAGGAAAGAAACTTCTTCCGACGAAGAAGAGGAAGAGGAAGATGAGGAGGGAGAAGAAGAGGTAGTAGTACCAGAAACAACAAAAAACAATAAGAAAAACGATAAAACAAATAGTAAAATGAAAGGTGATAATAGTATGGAAATAGATAGTGACGAAGATGATAATAATAAACAAAAATCATCGACAACAACGACTACTACTACTACTACTACTACTACTACTACAACAACCACAAGTTCATCGAAGAAAAAGAAGAGCAAAAATAATGATGATGAAGAATACGACGAATATGAACAAGATAAAAAGAAAGAGAAAAAACAAGACGATGATGATGATGATGATATGTCTGGTGAAGAAGAAGATATTTCTGGTTCTGATTCTGATGATGAACCAGTAGTAAAAATTTTACCAAAGCGTGGAACACGAGGAAGGAGATTTAATCAATTAATTGGTGAAGAGAAGGAAGCTGATCAATCGTTTTGGGGGCAAAAAGCATGGGCCGATGATCAAGATGATGATTATGTTTACGAAAAACAAAAGGATATTATTGATTCTGACTTTGATGATTCTGAAGATTCGTCTGATGAAGAGGTTGAAGAAGTAACATCAAGACGAAGGAAAAAAACTGGGAAAACAGGTCGTTATCAAGATCCTGCATTTAAACGTGGCAATAATAATAAGGGTAAAAGCAACAATAATACTAAAAAAATACGCCGTCCTCGAAGAACTATTGTACCACGACCTGATCGACAACGTGTTTTTCGTGAATCTACAAAGTTACGTAAAAAACAATCGGAAAGTATTCGCAGATCAATGAAAGAAAGAGCAATTAGTCGTGTCAGTAACAGAGCACCTGTAATACCAGTACGGCAATTGACACAGGAAGAATTGTTACGTGCTGCATCATTTACAGAAATTGAAAACAAGCGTAAATTGGAAGTAATGTTGCAATTTCAAGTTGATAAACGTGCAAGGGCAGCACCAAAAGCACCATATGCTGGACCATTAGTTCGATACCATTCATCAAAAAAATATGGTACGCTGTATACATTTACAGAAGTGAATGAAGTGCCACGTGTTATAAATTCTAAACCTATACCATATCCAAAACGTCCTGTATGCGCAGTTACAGGAATGCCAGCAAAGTATCGAGATCCAAAAACAGGATTATATTATTCAACATTAGAGGCATTTCAATTAATTAGGGCTGGTAATGTTCCAGTGAACGGTGCTAGTAATAGTAGTAGTAATAATAATATAAATAATGGTAGGGGTAGTGGTATGATGATGGATTAATGGCGTATGTGAGAGGTGAGGAGTATGCATAGATGCGAGAGTAGATAATTTCGAATATGTGGAGAGAGAGAGAGGAGATTTACTTCGTACGAAGTATGATAGTAAAAAATACGAAAGAGAGAGTGTTTGTAAAATATTTGGTGAGAGATTTTAAAATATCTCTTGGAGATTTACGCGTACCATGATTTTTATAATAATATTACGAAAGTGTATAATTAATAATTCACTATTGATATAAAAAATAATTTTATAAATGACAAACGATTTATCTTGATATCTAATCTCTTGCTTTGTTCACTCTTATTCTCTCTTGGTGGATATATTATATCTTCTTTCTTATGCATATGGCCTTTCTTTCATTTAGTACCTAATAATCGCTGTGCAAATGGAGTTAAGCTGCTTTTTCGTCTACTTTTCACAACTTTTTTATTACTGCCTTCTAAACTATGACGTGCTATTTTGGTACCATTGCCATATTTATTACCATTATTACCATCAATATCACTACTTCCTAAACTGTTCCTTGCTGCTTTGCCACCACCCATCATTTTTGACATTGTTGTTCTTAAATCGTTTTTTTCAATATCAAGTTGATCCATCATTGCATCCCAACTATCAATATATGGTGAGAATCCACCTTCAAATTTAATAGTTGCCACTCCAGGATCTTTTTGACGTTTCTTTATACACAACTCGTCAGACATTGCCGTTGTCCTTGGCTTCATTTTTAAGTTATTTGGACCAGTTCTACCACCCCAAGAACTACTACGTTTTGTTTTGTTCACAGATTGCTGTGATAAAATCATTTCTTTATTAAATTCGTCCAATGCTTCAGATGTAAGCGTGGAGGTATTTGCACCATCTAAATCATCAGTTAATTTACTAATTTTACTATCTCTATCATCATCATCAGTTGGTACATAAAATTCCTCATCAGTAACACTGTCTAAACCGGAAAATAATGCGCATTCGTCAAAAATACTGCCACGCTGATTTTGCTTAGTTATGTCCTTCACACCCTTTAATATATCGGCTGATATTGTTTTACTATCTATCAATTCTTGCATTAAATCAGTTGATATTACAGGTCGATTACCGGATAATATATGCAATGGTGCCAATGTTCCAATTGGTTTGCTTACACTATCATCAATTCCGTTTGAGCCAACAATATTATTTACAAAAAATTTAACATCTTCCACTGCATCAACTGTATGTACAGATTCAAGTGCAGCTTGTATAAATGGTCTAGTTTTTTCATCAAAAATAGATTCAAGAATAATAAACGTTTTCATTAATTTTCGTTGTTCCTCTCCACGATACAATTCAACACGTAATAATTTACGTATAACTCTACTAACACCTTGTTTATGTTCCTCATGATGCTTTTCTAATGAACTTGTGGTATATTTCAATTGTTGTTGCTGCATTGCTAAATGATTCTTCGCTTTATTTGCAAGTTCTTCCAGTTCTATCCCTCTCGCATCACGTGCTAAATTGCGGTTAGGCGAGGTATCTTTCGTAGCGTCATCTTGAACTTCTCGTAACTTTCGTGGTGATACAGGAGCAACAAATCCTTTTCCTTTTGATTTTTGTCTATCGCAACTTTTTCCAGAAAACAATGTAACCGTGCGTTCAATATATTTGACCCACATATCAAGGTCTTCAGGTGTAGCAGCTTGTAACATTAAACTTGTTTTTTTCGTTTTCTGTTTTCTTTGCAAATAATTTGAAAATTGCTTCAAATTGGACTCACCGCCATGAGGATTATTATTATTATTATTATCATCATCATCGGAATCATCATGGGTGTGACTACCATCATGATGAAATGCTTCCGTCATTACACTAAATGCATTTGAATATTTTGGATCGTCAACAAAATTAACAATAGTACTTTTATCAATAATAACAGAACCTTTCGCTACAGTGCTAGAATCTTTTGTATAATAATTTAATGTTGCGTATGTCTTTCCAGATTCAGGTGCTGATAACACAAATAAACGTTCCTTCCAATTTCTACGCCCGGCAATACCACCAAACATTCCTCCACCAGTACCACTGCCTTTTTTCTTCAAAAACCCACGATAAATTTCATTAGCAGCTGAACCAACATTAACATTAAAATGTTTCGATATATGCTTTTTATGTTCATTCCAAGCAATTAAACAGGAATCTAAATTCTTCTCCGCAGCTCTTAAATCTCGTATACTATGCTTAACATTCTTTTCCTTCATCTCATAGGATTCAATCAAGACTGCCATATCCCTATCATTCGCTGCGACACTTTGCGATATATGTCGTAACAAGACTTTTGCGGGTTTAACAACTTGCATTAAAACATTTTTACAATACGTCACTGTTGCTTCCATACGAGCTTGATTTAAGTGTCTTATGATAGAATTAAATTTACGCATTTGATAAATTTCTGTATGTGGTATATGCGGAATAACAGATTTCATATATGCCGCAGAAAAATTGTGGTGGTTCTTTGTAGCATTTTCCCAATATTTAATTAAGCTTGCAGTCGCTTGTATACCGGTGGCAACGTGGTCCCTAACAATTGGATAATGTAATTGTTTTTCAGGTAAATATCTATGTTTTTCGATTAGATGCGGTATTAACTGATCAAACAAGTTTTCTACATACATGACACTAACTTCTTCAGATAAATTGCTTTCAGTCCTTAGTGTTGATAATCCACTATCTTTTGCTGATTTTAACGATACCCGTGACTGTCTAGTGCCTGCTCTGGATCTTCCCCAGATACTGAAATTTTTGTTCCTACCTCCTTGTTTCTTATTCATATTTTATTTTTGGTTCAAATATGTTAATATATATATAATATATAAATTTATTATTTAATATTATTATAATTATAAAAATATGTATGTACTATGTATATGTATATAGTAATATAATATATGTATCTAATCTTTACTATATTCTAAACTATACATCTATGTACATATGTATCTGTTTTCTATTTTCACACAGAATATATATAATACATCTATATTCTATATATCTATATATATCTAGACGACTATACTTATGTGGCAATATGTTGTATACATCCATCCAGAGATCCAGAGAATGAGGAGAGGAGAATTCCAGATTTTTTTGCGGTAAATTTACCTTAACCTGTATATATGTTGAATAAAATCGTCGAGTTCAGCGATATTATTATTATTAGTAGTAGTAGTAAATAAAGGTATTTTTAGAGGAACATCTAGATTAGCTTCTGCATTTTTATACTTACATTCTGGACATTGTATTATTGCATATGCCTCACCTACTTTTTTGTGCATAGATAAATATGAGAGACTTGGTCTCAAATTGCTACCACAACTACACCTACCTGTGAGTGTTCTAGTTCAGCAACTTGCCGACTTATTAATTAGTTTGATGCATTATTAGAATTATATACATGGAGGTAGAAGAGCCTGGTAGAAGAGGTGTCTGTTATTGATATATTTAATTAAGAAAATAACATGGTTATGGCAGAGAAGCTAAAAGAAAATGAAGGTGCATTTTGGCCAATGTGGATAGCATGCCATTATACATGTTTATGTATCATGCAATGGCTCTTCTACATACATCAAAATATGAAAATGATCTTCAGTATATTTAGATGATGGTATTTTTATGCTACAATCTCTACAAAAAGCAGTAGAAAAATCAAAAATGATTGGTGCATTGTACAATTATAAATAACAGGTTCACATCTATTTTATTCATGATATCAAATGATACTAATACTGCTACTGATAAAATTATTGTTCTTTTTAGGGTTTAAGGGAAAATTCCCTATCAAACTCCACTCGCTCTGCTGTACACATAGGCACATAATTAAATGTTATGACAACAAGTATCGATCTTAGAATATGAATATATAAATAAAGCAATATATTTTTTCAAATAATCCCAGCAAGAAGAGCCTCGCGCCAGCAAGGCCAAATTTCGTTATAAAAAAACATAGAATTCCAAATAATTTACAAAAATAATTAAAGTATAGAAAGTGTGTGTGTGTGTGTACAGACATTTAAACATATCGTATATATATATATATACATGTATATGTGCTTATCAAGTCTCATTCCATATAGTAAGATAGTATAGTCCAATTTTTATACGTGTCGAAAAGGAAGCAGATATATATATAATATATATATTAATTATTTGCATATTATTATATATATACGTCGAATTATTATATAACCGTAATTTGTTTTTGTTTTTTTTCAAAAGATAGTTATATATTTTATTATTATATTTATATACATTACAAAATAAGATTATATTGTAATCATGTCGGATCAAGATACTGTATTGAAGCAAGCGATTATTGATACGCTTGGTTCAATTCCAACACAGCGCAAATGCATAGTACATGCGCAACAATTCCAAGAAGCAATTGAAAGCCTTGGTTTAACGTTTGGCCATCCAATTGTTGATGAAGTTATGTTGAGTTGCAAGCAAGATAGCCAAGGCTTTGTAGATTATTCCAGGTTTGTTGAGGAATTTAAAGACCAACAAATATTAAAAGTAGCAAACAATGCACCATCATCATCATTGGCGCAGCAACAAGTGCAGCAACAATACGAGCAGCAAAAGCTACAAATGAATCCACCACCGGAAGTAAATAGACAACGAAGTCTAACTGATATCGAGTTGAAATATCAAAATGCATTAAAGAATGAAAAATTTGGTGGTACACCACAAAAGGAATTAGTACGCCGCAGTAACCAAACCATTGCTACATTATTTAATAAATTTGACAATGGCTTATGTAGTGTCCTAGCTTTTAGACAATCGTTACTTGATCTTGGTATTAAAGAAACAAATGCATTGGCGCGATTATTGCGTTCCACGCCATGTGAATTTAAATATAAAGATTTATTAAATGCGTTGCAAACGGAAGATGGTAAAAATTTCAACAATCAAGTTGCAGGTGCAAGATTTGATCGCAATGATGGGACGATTATTTCAGACAGACGAAAGACAGGACGCAGCCCAAGGCGTGGTGCACAGAAATTAGGAGTAAATTACAGTGGAATAGATGTTGTAACATGGCGTGGGGATACTCAAAAACAACCAGAGACTCGCCCTCGTATAAATTCATTAACAGGTAAAGCACATGGTGAATTCTACAAACCAGATAATACATCCGCCGGTGTGCGATCTGCCATGTTCCGTGATGAATATCAACCATCTTCATCATGGTCAACAGCTGCAATGGAACAACAATACACTGGTACAGGCAGGGAAGTTGTTAGTGGCATGGCAAATTCTGGTGGTCGCGTAACTGCTTTGCGCAGTGCTGTCTATGATGGCGTACGGCAATTAGATGCTGGTCAAATTACCACGGAACAATTTTATGCCAGAATGAATGCAATGGAAATTCCATTACCTACATCGATGCAACGTTTAATTGCAAAGCAAAAAGCGCATGGTAGTGCTGTCTTCCGTGATTTCGTACAGGCCATGGGACCTGTATTTGCTCAAATGGAACGCATGGAAGTCATGAACAATCCTAGCAATCAAAATAATAATAACAACAATATGCAACAACAACAACAGCAGCAGCAAGTAGCAGTACAGCAACAACAACAAAATGGTAGTAGAACTGGAGATATTGCATCCATAAACAAAACAAAGGCAACGAAAAGTCATGGAGATATATTAACATGGAGTGGAAAGCCAAATGATATGGAGCAAAAATCATTGAGCAAGGAGGGTAATTTTCCAAGGCGAGCTGTGCAAGGTGGTCCAAGGCCGCATCTTCGTGCTACTGGTAACTTTATTGAATGGGATAAAGATAATGCAGAAAACCGAAAGCAAGACAGGCAAACTGCGCGTAAATTTCGTCCTAATGATCCAATGAGCTCCTCTGGTGATATCATCTCGTGGCATAAAGATGAGAGTAATATGCCCGCTGAAAAAGCACCATATAGACCAAAATCACAAGGCCATAACAAAATGTACGGTGGCAGTGTACCATTTGGTACAGATGGCAATGATAAAAATCCAAGTTTTCAAAATGTAGGAGAAACTTCAAGACATAGTAGAAAAGCAGGTATTAATATGCGTTATGCAAATCAATCTGGACAATGGTGGGTACCACCACCACAAACGAACAGGTCAGGTAACGTGGCTCGACGAGCTACACCATTTGGCACAGATGCTGATTTGTAAGTGGCACATACATATATATATATATAATATATATATTTTATTATAATATACATATATGCAGTGTGGTTTTGAGAATAATTATATCATTCAATACGCACATATACATGTATATATATGTATATATATATATACGAAGTCGTATTTGAGAGAGTGAGTGGAGTTTTTAATAAACACATAGAAGAAGCTATTTAAAAGTGAGTGGATTTTCTTCTTGCTGGATTTTGTATTTGTTTTTTTGATTTTCTCCATTGTATTCACCTGCTAATGATCATAATGATAATATCCACAAATTAATTAATATATATCCATGTGAGATATATATGAATCTCGTGAAAGAAACAACAATCACATCAAATCTATTTTCTACATCAATATATATATTATATACTGTTATATATTTATACAACCTATATAATCATATATATATATATATTGTAGTAATCAAACAATGCAAACCAATGAGAAACCTTTTGTGGTATTGAAATTTGGAGGAACGTCCGTTGCCTCTGCAGCGAAATGGGCGGAAATTACATTACAAGCAAAACGAGTTATTGCATCCAGTAAACGTTGTTGGTTAGCTGTATCTGCTGTGACGAAAATAACAAATTTATTGGAAACATCGTTAAAGGAAGCGGTTGAAAATAGCAATAATAATAATAATAATAATAACAATTCCGTGAATGGTAATAATAATACAGATGTTACATTTAATGATTTTCATAATTTAACATCATATGATAAAATTGTTAACATACATACAAAATTATGGAATGACCTTGGTTTAGGAACTGATGGATATAAAGAACAATTTCAAATATTGCTTGGTTTATTAAATAGATTGAAGCGATATTTAATTGGAATTGAATTATGTGGAGAAGTATCACCTAGAATGCGTGCACAAGTATGTTCGTTCGGGGAATTGATGTCTTCGTTCATTGGATTGCAAGTGTTGAGAAAGGCAGGTTTAACTACTGCTCAACGAGTCGATGCACGTCAATGCTTAATTTCAAAAAGTGGATATGTACATGAAGAAGATGCTTTTTTACAAGCATGTGTTGATCCATCTTACGACCCCGATATCATTAAAAAACTTGATATTGAAAATGCAGAGTGTGTAATAACTCAAGGTTTCATTGCCTCTACGGCAGATGGCCATACGTGCTTGTTAGGTCGTGGTGGTAGCGATACATCAGCTGCATTATTTGCTTCATTAATTGGTGCAGAGCGTTTGGAAATATGGACAGATGTACATGGTTTATTTACATCAGATCCTCGTAATGTGAAAGGAACGCGTTTAATTAAAGAAACGACATATCGTGTTGCACAAGAGTTAGCATCGATGGGGGCAAAAGTGCTTCATCCACGATGTTTAGTACCAGCATCATGGGGTGGAATACCTGTAGAAATTCACAATACGGAAGATCCAAATGGCCCGTTCACAAGAATTGTTGCTAATAATAATAATAAAAGCTCTACAAATGGTATTAGCGAGCGTGGTAAAACAACATTATCCCCAAGAAAAGTTCAGCAAAAAGTAGTGATTGTAAATAATGATAAAAGTAATGAAAGTAAACTTTCGAATGGTAATGATGCACATATTGCATCGTTGGTTTCAAATAAAACGAATGTTTTAGCAGTTACATGTCGCAATGGACAAGGTTTAGTCCATATTGATAGTGTTGATATGTGGGGTGAATCAGGTTTTTTAGCTAAAGTGTTTCAACCATTCCGGGAAATGGATGTTTCTGTGGATTTAGTTGCCACGTCACAATACGCTGTTTCATTGACGTTGGATCATATTCCGGGCGGATTCGAAGGCTCTGCATTTGCACGCGTCATATATCAATTGAAACGATTAGGAACAGTCAGAACACGTTATCCATGTTCTGTTGTAAGTATCGTTGGTGAATATTTAAGAAGTGGATTGCCGGAAATAGGCAATGCAATGAAAGTATTAAAGAATCATGAAGTACATTTAATGACACAATCATGCGAGGATTTAAATATGTCATTTGTTGTAGATGAAAATGTTGCAAATAATATGGTTCAATCGTTGCATAAGCAATTTTTCTCAAAGACTAACATGTCCAATATGGAAAAAAAGAAACAGTCTATCATGGGTGAAACTTGGGAAGAGTTAAAAAATAGCCCACCAACCCCACCATCTATTACTCCGGCAGATAATAATAATATCGGCAACAAAAACTCGCCTATTCAAGTAAACAATGTTATTTTAAGTAATTTAAGCCCAAATTCACGCAAACGATTTCATAACTTGACACAAGAAGAAAAGATGTTAGGTTCATTTTCATTGGCAGATAATAGTGCTACTGTTGGGCCACGGAAATGGTGGTTGTCGCCAAAAGTGCGCGACACGTTACTAACACTTGGGCGTGATGGATCTGGCCATTACGTATACGATGAAACAACTATATTAGAAAGAGCAACAAATGTACAAACTTTGTTAAATAATGTTGTTGATAAATTCTATTATGCCATGAAAGCAAATTCAAATCAACGTGTATTATCACTAATTGCATCTACTGGTTTTGGTATGGAATGCGTATCCATTTTTGAAGTGCGTTATGTGCGTAAGGTATTGGGAAAATCTGTACCGATTTTATTTTCACCAAATTTTTGCTCATTGAAAGAATATCAAGAAGCCATTCAACTAGGGGCACAAGTTATTGTGGATGATATAGAAATTATCAAACAAGATCCATCTGTTTTTAAAGGTAAAAAAATCGCATTTCGTGTAGATCCAGTAGAAGGAGAAGATGCTGATGATAGTCATGGTCATCATAAACATGTTAGAACATCTGGTGCAGGGCAAAAATTTGGTTTACGAATCGCAGAAGTAGCAAATGCAGCTAAGCAGGCAAAAGAATATGGCATTGTAGTAGTTGGTTTGCATTCACATGTTGGTAGTGGCGTATTGAAACCAACAGTATGGCGAGAAACTGCTATTACGTTATCCAACTTACTATTAGATGAAAAGACAAATCAACGCAAAGTTGAATTTGAAAATGTTGAATGGCTAGATTTAGGTGGTGGATTAGGTGTAGCAGGGCAAAATCCAGATGCTTTATGTGGGGTAAACTTAGGCAGTGTGGCAGATGCATTAAATGAAATATCTAGAAAATTAAAATCATTGAAACCAAAACCGGTACATTTGCATATGGAACCTGGTAGATATTTAGTCAGTGAAGGTGGAGTTTTAGTAACAAATGTAACACAAATTAGACAGAAACGTAATCATCGTTTTGTAGGTGTAGCTACTGGTATGAATACTTTGATTCGTCCTGCATTATATAATGCTTGGCATGATATTGTAAATATTACATTTGCAAAGAAAACGGAATATAATCTTATACCAGCTGATAATTATTATGAGAAAGATACGGAATTGCTTACCAGCCATGTTGTTGGCCCAATATGTGAAACAGCAGATGTATTAGGACATAGTCGTAATTTGCCAACAAATACTGCAGTTGGTGATGTTATATTGATTGCAAATGCTGGTGCTTATGGATATGTTATGGGTTCGAATTATAATATGAGAGAACCTGCAAGTGAAATTGTTATTGAACAATAAAGAGGAAGATTTTGTACAGCAGGAATAAGTTGAGAATGTGTACGAATAGTATATATATATATATATATATATATAATTAATTGTTCTTTTTCTTGTTTCTGTTTTTATTTTTATTCTTCTTGTTGTTATTGTTCGCTCTTTCACTTATTAACTCATTCATCTTTTTTGCATTTTTTTCATCTACTTCATCCTCATCTTCACTACCAGAATAATATTCATATTCATATTCATCATCTTCGGACTCATCAACAGGTGCACGCCATGCAAATATTGTGCCTATAACCGCTAAAGCGGCAAGGACTAAAAAGAAATATATCGTCCGTTGATTTCGTTGTAAATCTGAAAACATTTTTGCCCATAATAAATTACTAAAAAAGCATAAGACATTAATAAAAACTATCACTGCACTGTAATTATCATTTCTAGCAATAAAAAAGAAAAAGATATAGTGTACACAAATAATCAATCACTTAGATAGGCAAATAATAATATATATATATTGATATAAATAATTAGTTGTACCTTGGTTTTTTTGAACGAACATAACAATAATAATATAAAAAACAAATATTAAATTAAATATGGCTTCGCTTTCCATGGATAATAATAATGCAATGGAAGAAAGTGTACGAACATTATGTGTTGTTGATACGGCATATTTATTTAAAGTGCCACCACGTGGACCAACAGGTTATTCTGCAAAAAGTTTAAAGGAGAATCCATTAATGAATGGAAGATTGGAAGTTTTAGCAAAGGGTGAAGAATGTGTTATCTTGGTGAAAAACAAAGCAACTGATAAACCATATGTAACATGTCCTGTAAGATATAAAGGACCACCAGCATATGAAGCAACTTTTGATTCATCAAGATATTTTGTTTTACGTATTGAAAATATGAAAACTGGCAAACATGCCTTTGCTGGATTGGGCTTTAACAAGCGTGAGCAAGCATTGGATTTTAAAGTTGCATTGCAAGATTTTGAAAAGCAATTGGATCGTGAAAAGAATGGAAAGGCAATGTTAGCACAACCAACACGTGATTTATCAATCAAAGCTGGTGAAAAAATTAAAATTAAATTGAAACCATCTGTTAATAATACAGGTGGTGAAGATGGTGAGGATGATGGCAGTAGTAGTCGACGAAGAAGAAAACCAAAAAAATCAAGTGGTAGTAGTACATTATCTGGTCCAAAAGCAACTGGTGGTAGACGTAGAAGGAGAAAAAATAATAATAACACCAATACAACTGTTCCAACAAGTAATAATACCAATAATAACAATAACAATGGTAGTGGCTCAGATTTATTATCTCTCGATGGATTATCATTTGGTGATAATAATAATACTAATAATGATGCAAACACAACAACTAAAAATGTTATTAAGAAGAATGACAATAATAATACCGATCCATTTGCTATGATGGATGGTTTTGGTAATAATGACAATGCCTCTAACAATAATAATAATAGTAATAATGATGATTGGGTTGGTTTTTGATGTACATGATGTGTTATAGATTTATATATGGGTGTGCTTAAAATATATTAATTACAGCTGTATTAAATATCATAGACCGGTTTATGTATTTTGCCAGATTAATTTTATTATAAATTCTAAAATGTCTCAAGTCTCAAGTACAAAAAATACCTAATTTTCCTATCAAATATATCAAACACTAC
>JACLAC010020291.1_pt1 | contig 12962 bp, 6 predicted proteins | sample 8027881 | NCBI WGS metagenome assembly JACLAC01 (sample SAMN15725517, study PRJNA655200) | protist metagenome | isolation source: fluorescence activated cell sorting (FACS) single amplified genomes of... | place: Spain: Blaines Bay Microbial Observatory, Mediterranean Sea | collected 2016-01-19 | reverse complement strand
ATGGACAGTCCTTATTAGGAGGTAACTTAAAATACAGACCTGTCTCAAGACAGGTGGAAACCCTAGAGGACCAATGCCAAACCTTTGCTGATGCCTACCTTTTCGGTCTTTTGTCGGTCCCTTGTAAAAATGGGGATCTTGGCCGAAGCATTGCTCCTAAGTTGTTCATAGCCTTTCAGGAGCCGAAGAAAAGACAGCTGGTCAACCCACCCCGTGTCAAAAGGAAAGGACCGGACCTTAACATGGGTAAGCAGTTGGTGTTACCGGAATTGATCAGCATATTTTCAAATAAATCGGAATTACTGCATCTCTGTCTCGGCTCTAATCCGTGGGCCACCTCCCCTATTACCACGAATTGCTACAATCCAACCCATTAAAACCACCGTGCTAGAAGAAATTTCATTGGGTAGTGATATGTGCAACCCCTGCCTTGAAATAGGATTTTCGACCAACCATATGCCTTTCAAGGCCTGGTTATCGGTGGACATTTTGGTGAAATTCGTGAGTAATCATCCGCTTTTTTATCTTTTGTTGTTAGGGTCCTGGTTCTTGGGTGAACGGGTTGTTGCGAGTGATGAACCAGAACCGGTGTCAACAAAGTTCGAATGCTTCGAGGCTGAAATTTGTGTCCTTGGACCAGGGCAACTTTTCAACAGGGTTGTTGGTTCTATCCCTGAAAGACGAAACCATATATGCCCCATTTTGGTAGGCAGTCCCGTTTTACAGGGATATGCGGCGCGATCAACAGGAGAACCATTCCCCAAGTATCTGGTAGGGGATGCCGGCAGGCAGATGCTTTCAATTGTCATCTGCGTTTTCCTGATATTTGTGCTTTTAACCCTGTGGATTTTGATGATTTTCCTCAAGGAGCCCCTGGTCTTGCGATTGGGTTCTAAACAAACAAAACTGCTAATGACACTCTTTTACTTGTGTCTTATCTTCCTGATCTTTGCTCTGGCCTGGCTGGGGCTTGAAGGAATCAAACGCCGGTTGAATGAAAACCTCAGGGAGTCTTTACAGACCGTTCTGGATGGATCCATGACCGCATTGACCCGTTGGGCAGAAATCAAGGGAAATCATCTGACTCTGATCGCTACCGACCCTGATTTGGTTGCTACTGTTTCAGAAGCAATGAAAATGCACCTCCAAACCCCAGATAATCAGGTTCCCCTGGGTAAAATACGACAATATTTTAGAGCCCGGCAGCATTTTCTTCGAGAATGGGAATTTTTGGTTATTGCCCCGGACGGAACCATTTTTGATATGATGGGAAGTAACCAAAGTGGCAAAATCAACCCTATTAAAAAATACAGACCTAAATTTATGGAACGCGCTTTAAAGGGCGAGTCAATCCTCATTCCACCTATTCCGTCCGATGTCAAAAAAGGGGGCACAAAAAAAGAGGGAGAAATTCAATTACCTCCCACCCTATTTTTTGCAGCACCGATAAAGGACAATGAAGGAAGAGTAATTGCCGTGTTGACCCAACGGCTGGATCCCCAAGGTCAATTCAGCCGGATTACCCAGTTGGGCCGAATAGGGGAAACCGGAAAGACCTATTTATTTGATCAGGAAGGTCGTATGGTTTCCGAAAGCCGTTTCCCGGATCAACTGGAAAAAAGCCGATTGGTAACTCCCGGAGGTCAGAGTATCCTGGCCGTGAGTATCAGGAATCCGGGTGGGAATCTGATGAAAGGATACAAGCCAATAGTGCCGAGGGACAAACAACCATTGACACTGATGGCAGCTAGTGCCGTTGCCGGCAATTCCGGTTTCAATGTAGAAGGATACCCCGATTACAGGGGTGTCTCCGTGGTTGGTGTATGGACCTGGAACCCGAGCCTGGGGATGGGTATGACAACAGAAATCGATGTGTCCGAAGGCATGATACTTTATAAGAGAATAAGGTTGATCATGATTTCGAGTCTTGGTGTATCTCTACTCATGGTTATGGTTTTTACAGGTTTCAATCTCTACATGGAAGGAAGAACACTTTCCTTGAGAATGGCCAACCAACAATTGGAAGAAAAAGATCGAGAGCGGGCCGCGGACCTGGTAAAAAAGGAATCGCATTTCAAGTCCATAGTAACCAATCTTCCGGGAGCCGTTTACCGGTGCCTAATGGATGAATATTGGACGGTGATTTATGTGAGCAACCACATTGAGGTGCTGACGGGATATCCCCCTTCAGATTTTATCAACAACCAGGTCAGGGCCTTTGCAGATATTATCCACCCCGCCGATACAAAAAAGGTGGAACAAGGTGTACAGGACTGTGTGAAAAAGAACAAACCCTATGTCCTTGAATATCGAATCATAACAAGGACGGGCAAGGTTATCTGGGTCCATGAACAGGGTAGGGCCAAAAAGACCGGAGTTGATGTTGTGGAATATCTCGACGGTTTCATGATGGATATTACCCAGGGTAAACAGGCCGAAATCGCCCTGGAACGGTCCCGGAAGAAGACGGCGCAGGCCCTAAAGAAAGTTGAAGATTATGATGAATACCGGCAAAAGGTAAAAGAGTTGGAGCAATTTAATGACATCATGCTTGATCGGGAGATACGGGTCGTTGGGCTGAAGAGAGAGGTTAATGAGTTGGCCTCGAGGCTTGGGGAAAGTTCCCATTATCCGGAGATATGGAATGATGAGGGGTGACAGGTCATGGATTATCCAGGGTTGGGGTTGAAGAAAGGTTTCCGCATTATCCTCCCGTTGTTCGCGGCGTTCATTCTGCTCCTGAGCATCGCATCTTGGTTGATTCTAGCCGAAACCAAAAAACAGATACAGCACAGTGTTAAAGAAAATCTGCAGGCTAATTTACGGGCTTCCCATGGTCTGATCAATGCCTGGCTCGATGAAAGGTTTGACGATGTCGGAATTTTACTAGACCACCAAGACGTGAAATTACTTGTCGCGCAATTGCTTGATTCATACGCAAAAGGTGAGGATATTATCAACAGCCCCGCTCAAGAATCCCTGCGCAACCATTTCAAACCCTGGCTGGATCACTTTGGAACAAAAGATTACTTTATTTCCGGCTCTTCGGGTAGCAACATTTCCTCCTCATTTAATCACGATATTGGGATGGCTAATCCTGTGTTTGAGCAGGATCAGTATTTCGCCCGTACTCTGTACGGAAATTCTCAGTTTGTTCTTCCGTTCAAATTGGAAGATGGGTCGTCCAAACTCGAGAGTGATTTTGCTATTGGGGAACCTGTCATGTTTATCTTGATGCCGATTTATAGCCCGGACGGAGAAATTCAGGCCGTGTTTGGCGCTCGACTTGATCCCTTAGATGATTTTTCAAGTCTAGCCAAGTCTGTCCGGTCCGGAGAAACAGGTGACGGATACTGTTTCAATAAAGACGGTAAATTTCTTTCGGAAGGCAGGTTTGTCGATGATCTAAGGGCACTGGGCCTGCTACCGCCGCTGGGCCGGTCGATTCTGGAGCTTTCCGTTACTGATCCCGGCGGTAATATGATGGCAGGATTCAAACCAAAGATACCAAGGGCCCAAATGTCTCTTACGCGGTCGGCTGAAAGTGCGGTCAAGGGTGAATCCGGTTTTGATTTAAGCGGTTACCGGGATTATCGTGGAGTCCTCGTGGTGGGTGCGTGGACTTGGGACAAGAAATACAATTTTGGGCTTACAAATGAAATTGAAGTGTCAGAAGCCTACCATCCTTATTTCACTATTCGTTATGTTATTTTTATCGCGCTTTTTTTTATTATCATTCTATTTCTGGTGGCCTTGTTCATCAATGAAAATGTCAGAAAAAAGGTCATAGACGCAGGGGAAAAATTGGCCCAGTATGAAGAGAAAATAGAGGTCTTGACTGATTTCGTTCATGATGCCTTGATCATATTTGATGGCCAGACCCGGATCAAATTCTGGAGCCGAGGTGCGGAGCTTTTGTTTGGATTCGGCCAGGATGAGGTGATGAACAGATATTTTCATGAGTTGATCGCTCCGGAACATCGCCGAGGTGACACATACATGGGGATCGAATATTTTATCAGGTTCGAAAAAGGCATCGTGGACGGAGTGCGGGGTGAGGTCATGGCCCTCAAAAAAGGAGGGATTCAATTCAACGCAGACATTTCAATCAATGGAATTAGAAAAAAAGATGAATGGTGGGCAGTGGGAGCAATCAGGGATATAACCAGTCGAAAACAGGTAGAACATGCTCTTTTGGACAATGAGGCTCGGCTGAGAGAAGTCCAGGAAATTGTGAATTTGGGATATTGGGAGCTGGACATTCCGGCGGAAGAACTTAAATGTTCTGATACCACCTATCGTATTTATGGACTCTCTCCCCAAGAACAGGAAGCTACATCTACAATGTTTCTGGAGCTGATCCATCCTGAAGACAGGGAAAAAGTTAAAAAGGCATATCAAGAATCCCTGGCCAACCGAAGTGAGTACAACATTCAACACAGGCTTCTGTTAAAAGACGGCACCCTGAAATATGTCAGTAATCGCTGCAAAACAGAATACGATAAAGACGGAAATCCCTTGCGGTCCCTGGGAACGGTCCTGGATATTACCCAGCTGAAACAAAATGAATTTAAACTATCTCAATTGATGGAACGATTCGAACTTGCAGCCAAAGCCGCCAACGTGGGTGTCTTTGATTGGGACATCAAGAATAACATCACCATCTGGGATAATTCCATGTATCGTTTGTATGGGGTAAATAAGGAAGATTTTGCAGGTGGCTATGAGGCCTGGGAAGCCTATGTCCATCCCGATGACCTTGAATCTGTTTTGATCAAACTGGAAGTAGCACTGGGGGGGGAAAGCCCCTTTGATACGGTATTCAGGATACAAAACGAAAGCAACAAAATTAAATATATAAAAGCAGATGCGATCATTTACCGGGATGACAACGGAAAAGCCATCAGGATGATCGGAACAAATTATGATATTACCAAGCGTATGGAGATAGAAATCGAGCTGAAAATGCTCAATGAAAAGCTGGAACAGCGGGTTTATGCCAGGACCAAGGAGCTTGACAAATCCCGGATCGCGGCCATGAGCATCATGCAGGATGCCAACCAGCAGCGGGTAAGAGCTGAAGAGGCGCTGCTCGAGTTGGAACAATCCCAAAAGAAAATAGCCGAGAACGAGGAGCGATTCAGGGACCTGGTAGAGAGCACCTACGACGTCATTTGGGAACACGATGGTGATGGTGTTCTAACCTACATAAGTCCTTCAGTCAAGGAGGTGCTCGGTTTCAATCAGGATGAGGTTGTCGGTCGTCCCGGAATGGACCTGGTGGTATCGACAGATGCGGACATGTGCCGGCGAGCCTTTGATGAATGTGCTGCAGGCGGCAAGTCGATCAGGTCGTTTGAGTACCGGCATATCCACAAGGATGGAAAATCAATTGTCTATATCGAAGCCAATGTGACACCCGTTTTCCAAAACGGGTCTTTTGCGGGGTTCCGCGGTGTAAGCAGAGATATCACCGAGAGGAAAAAATCGGATGAAGCCTTGCGAAAACTCTTTCGAGCGATAGAGGCAAGCCCGGTGAGCGTGGTTATTACCGATTCCCTGGGAAGTATTGAATATATCAATCAGAAATTTACTGGAGTGACCGGATACACGCTCGAGGAAGTGATCGGTCAGAATCCCAATATTTTAAAATCCGGCGAACAGACCAATGACTTCTACAAGGAATTATGGGGAACCATCACCCAGGGACAACAATGGCAAGGTGAGATATGCAATAAAAAAAAGGACGGATTATTTTTTTGGGAAAGGGTATCTATTTCACCGATTTTTGATAGAGATGGTAGTATCACCCATTTTGTAGGGGTGGGTGAAGACGTAACCGAACAGAGGAATACGCGTGAAAGTCTTGAACTCACCCAGTTTTCCGTGGATTGGGCGGCCGATCCCATATTTTGGGTTTTGGCTGATGGCAGAATTGCCTACGGCAATACTCAGGCTTGTCGTGCTTTGGGTTATACGCCGGAGGAACTATCCTGCTTGAAGTTGAGCGATTTTGATATGAGTCCCGAGTTCAGGGATGAAGGATTCCAATGGTCAGTCAACGAGGTTCGTCAACGGGAGTCCAAGACGTTCGAAGGGGTATTCAGGAAAAAGACCGGTGAGAGTTTTCCGGTTGAATTGACCATGACCCAGCGTGTTTTCGGCAAAAAGGAATATCTTTTTGCCTCGGCAAAGGATATTACCTACCGGAAGAAGGCAGAAAAGGAGCTTCAAGATGCCCTGACCCGGGCAGAAGGGGCTACCCGGGCAAAAAGCCTATTTCTGGCATCCATGAGTCACGATATCCGGACCCCAATGAACGGCGTGTTGGGCATGTTGGAGCTACTGAGTCTTTCAACCCTGGACCAAAAACAAAAAAGGACGGTCAATACCATTACCGATTCGGCACAAGCGCTTCTCCAGATACTAAATGACATCCTGGACTTCTCCAAAATCGAAGCGGATAAACTTCAACTTTTACATGAGGACATCAACCTCACCGACCTGGTGGAATCTGTAGTAGGGTTGATGGTCAATAATGCCCACGAAAAAGGACTGCAAGTACACCTTTTCATCTCACCCTTGTTGAGTTCCAAGTTATCCTGCGATGGTACCCGGATCAGACAGATTCTGTTCAATCTATTGAGCAATGCTATTAAATTCACTTCTGAAGGTTTTGTATCTTTGGAAGTGTATGTAGGCACTACGGCTCGGGGACGACAATCCATCTCCGTTGAGATCGTGGATAGTGGTATCGGGATTTCTGAAGCCAATCAGAAACGGTTGTTTGCTCCTTTTACCCAGGCTGAACAATCAACCACGCGGCGCTTTGGCGGTACTGGACTTGGCCTGGCCATCTGCCGCCGGTTGATAAACCTCATGGAGGGGGAGATCTCCATAAAAAGCGAAGCCGGGCAGGGCACCACCGTGACTGTTTCTCTGGAACTGGCTGTGGTTTCAGGTCCCGACCCCCATGAAGCCTTCACCGGCAAAAAGGTACTGATCCTCGAGGGGGATTACGACCGGGAAGAGGAATTCCTCATACAGTATTTTAAAAATTGGGGCATGATAATTGCCTCAATCGCCAAATGCACCATTGGAATCCTCAGGGACACAGTCCTTCAAGTCAGTCCCGATTTGATCGTGATTTGGGAAAACGAGATAGAGCGATTTGGAGGATACCAGGAGTTTTTGTCCGTTCTGGGCGGATCCGCCCCTGCCACCGTTGTCCTGACTCCTTCGAGACCGGACCTGAGTGGCAACATTCTCAAGACCGATCAATATATTCAAATCACGACCAATCCGTTGCAACGGACGTTCCTTCAATTAGCTATCCGTCTTGCTTTGGGACTTGATAAAGCCGAAGATGTACTGCCCGGGGTCAACCGTAATAAGGAAAGGCGTCGTTTCGAGGCCATTTGGAAAGGCGAAACCCGACTCCAGAAGATTCTCGTTGTCGAGGATCACCCAACCAACCAGCAACTCATCCTAAACCAATTGGAGATCCTGGGTCTTCCCTGCGATTTGGCCGAAGATGGGCAGAAAGGCCTCAGTCTATGGGAGACAATGGGCTACACCCTTATCCTCAGTGACATTCACATGCCCGTGATGAACGGTTACGATTTTGCCCACTCAGTCCGAGAAGAAGAAAAAATCAAGGGTGGTCATATTCCCATGATCGCCCTGACAGCCAATGCCCTCGCTGGTGAAGCAGACAAGTGTAAAAAAGCGGGTATGGACGATTTCTTGTCAAAACCGGCAACTATCGAGCAGCTCAGAGCCAAGTTGATCAAATGGCTCCCCTTGACCGTTCCCCAGAGTATCGAACTCAGCAATACTGTCCAGGTTGAAACCGAAGACGGGGAAACCAGCCCTTTTTCGTCACTTTTCCAGGCGTTCAAAGACAAAAATAAAGTGTTGAGCCTGCTCGATCAATACAAAAAGACCAATGATGCTGATGTAGAAAAGCTTCGTTTATGTTTGGCTGAGGAGGATTCGGGTCAACTCAAGAAGATTGCCCATCGAATCAAGGGTGCAGCCGGGTACGTGGGTGCCTCAGATCTCGAGAGTGTGAGTTTTGAGCTTGAAAAGGCCTGCAAAACGAACCAATGGTCAGCGGTCGAAACCCTTGTCCCCCGATTCTGGTCAGCCCTCGCTCATGTGGACCAGGCAATCAAAGAACTCGAAACCGAAAAGGAAACCTAAATGATAAATGAATGTGTTGTCCTTGTTCTTGAAGACCATGATTTTCAACGAGCCACGGCGGTGATGATGTTGAAAGATCTGGGTGTGAGAACCGTACTCCAGGCGGCAGAAGGCCAGACGGCACTTCATACCATTGCACTCCATCCATCACCGGTGGATGTGGTGCTCTGTGATCTTCAGATGGAGGGAATGGACGGGATTCAGTTCATCCGCCACGTGGCTGACAGAAAAATGGCCCAGGCCGTCATCATCACCAGCGCCCTGGGCGAAGAAATGATGAAAACCGTAGAAAACCTGGCAGTCGTTCACCAGGTCAATGTGCTCGGAACCTTGAAGAAACCCTTGAACCCAGATGACTTGAAGGCTTGTCTTACCAAATATCAGGACTTCAACAAGCCACCAACCAAACCCGAAATAAAAAGCCGGCCCCTGCCATTTTCAGAAATCGAAGATGCCGTTCAGGCTGCTCATTTCATTCCCTATTTTCAACCCATGCTGGACATCAAGCGACGGTCTATCTTCGGTGCTGAAGCACTGGCACGCTGGGAGCATCCTGTCAAGGGCCTCTTGCCGCCCAGTGCCTTTATCCCTGCCATGGAAAAACAGGGTTTGATTAGTGCCCTCACCGAAATCATCGTAATAAAAACATTCAGATTCATGAGCCAATGGCTGGCACAGGGGTTTGAGCCTACTGTGGGCATCAACCTCTCTCCGCGATTGCTTCAAAACACCCTGCTTCCCGACAAGCTGGTCAAAATGTGTGGGAAATACAGTATTCCCAAGGGAAAAGTAATATTCGAAATCACTGAAAGTGCTGTTTCCAATGACTTGGCGAGGCTCTTGGAGATCCTTTCACGGATCCGCATGAAAGGTTTTGGATTGTCGCTCGATGACTATGGCACCGGCTATTCTACCCTTGTCCAAGTCCGCCAGGTGCCGTTCACGGAATTGAAAATCGATCGTAGTTTTGTGATCGACCTCGAAAACGGCGGAAAATATCTGACGATCCTCGATTCCACGATCAAGATGGCACGCCAACTAAAGATGAGAACCGTGGTTGAAGGTGTCGAAACTTCCGCCCAGTGGGATTGCGTGGCCGGCCTTGACGCTGATGTCGCCCAAGGTTACTACATTGCCAAGCCCATGGCGGGTGACGATTTTTTCAAGTGGGCGAATAAATGGGACCGCTTTGGATTCCACCCTTCCACTCCCAAAGTGGTACCTCCAGTACCCTCCAGCTCCAGACCGATAGGCCAGTTTGTACCAGCCGGCCACCACACCACGGTACTCACCACTGATAGCGATCTTGTAAAAAAGCTTCATACCGCACGAATCCTCATTGTAGATGACCAACATTTTGTACTCCGGATGATGGTGGAAACCCTTACTCAGGAAAATGTTCAAACGGTCTACCAAGCCTCCAATATCCATGAAGCGATGAAGGTCCTGGCAAACAAAGATTGTGACCTCATTATCACCGATGTGGAGCTGAGCAATGAAAATGGTCTCGAATTACTAAAGTCAATTCGGTGTGGTGCGACCCAGGCGCCCCGCAACCTCCCGGTAGTCGTTCTCACCTCCCATGCAACCCACCGAGCCATTGGCATCGCCACCGCGTTAGATGCCCAAGGGTTCATTGTTAAACCCCTAAAATTCAAGGATGTGAAAAACAAAATAGCCGGGGCTATTTCATGCAACCCGGAGGTCAAACCGAGCATTGCTTACGACGTCATTCCCACGGATTACGAATAGTAGGGATCTTCCCATGAGCGGCTTTTATCTCTTCTCTGAGCCGGGTTTTCTATTTAGTTGAAAGGACGAGAAAGGTTGGGAAGTGGAGCTTGTTGAAATCGCATTTTAGATGCACACTCAATCAAGGTCGAATACCAACCAGCTCACCCGGTTCCAACTCCAAACCAGGTGGGACCTCGACCAGGAAGGGGCGTCCCCATTGGGCCCGGTTGGGGATGGCTCGCAGGCGTTCGGGAACTTCCAGATGGGCCGAGGCCTGGCGAATGACTCGTGACAATCCGATCCGGGCGGGATCGGTATATTTGATTAGGGTTACCGGTGTGCCCGGTTCGGTCCGGACACCGGTGCCGGCCGTTTGAAAGGCGAGAATTTCTCGGGGCGAGGTTTCCATGATGGTCATGATCACTTTGCCCCGCAGGACGGCTTCTCCCGCTTGCAGGTCAAGACGGATGACAATCCCGTCGAAAGGGGCCGATAACACCAGGCCAGCCAGCTGGGTTTCCAATTCCAGGCCACGCTTTTCGGCCACTTCAACAGCCTTGCGGATCACGTCCAACTGGTTGTCGGGAGCGGCCGTGTCTTCCTGGGGATGCGATCGCAAAAAATCGTCACTGCGTTGCTGGGACTGGGTCGACACCAGTTCGGCCTGGGCCAGAAGACGTTCGTTTTCCTTTATTTTGCCGGCAAGCCGGTTTTGATTTTCCAGGGTTCTCTCCAAATCCAGGGGAGAAATAATTCCTTCATCCAAGAGGCCCCGGGCCGCCCGGGTCTCCAATTCGAGCTCGCGGAGTTTGATACGGTCGGGCTCGAGAATGGCTTTGAGTTCGAGGATGCGCAGTCTGGCTTGTTCCAGGTCTACCAGGAACCGGCGTGAAGTGATCAGGTGATCGTTCCGGCGGATTCCGGCTTCCATGGACAAGCGTTCCCGAGCGGCGACCAGTTCGGATTGTAGATGTCTGATTACGGCGCGTTCCGTGTCAAGCCTGCTGCGCAGGTGTACATCCTGGAGCACGGCAACGGTCTGGCCTTTCACGACATTCTCCAGCAAACGGACCGGGACTGATTTCAGCCTGCCGGTAACAGTGGAGGCGATGACCTGTTCCCGGCTGGTGACCACACCCATGACCTCGAAACTTGCGGAACGATGTAATAAAAGTGCGATCACACATACGACCGCTCCCAGCCAAACCAGGATGGGGACCACATGCCGGCGAAAGCGGCCGGAATGCCAATGGTGTTCTGCCCTATTCAATTAGACCTCCAGTAATTGTTCCTGCATGGTGAGATTGATGTTATCCAGGCCATCTACCAAGGCAAGATCTGCAATCATTTGGTCATTCCTGTCTGCATTCCTGACCAGGACGTGGTATGCATAGTTCGAACCATCATCGGCTCCACCACTCTGGACGGAAACCAGGGAAAAACTGGTACAGAACCCTTTGAGAATGGTGGGCACGGGGTGATTGGGTCCCATGGCTTTTTTGAGGTTGAAACGCAGGAAGCCATTGTGGGGTTGGTGGGTGCCGAACCCGGTCCAGTGCAGGTAGAGGACGATGAGAACCAGCAGCAGTGTGCCGATAATAGCGATGGAAAAACGTTGGGCGCCGGTGGCCATGCCGATGACCAGGGCGATGAAGATAAAGGCAATATCCCGAGAATCCTTGATGATATTGCGAAACCTGATGATGGCCAGGGCGCCCATCAGGCCAACCGCGGTCACCAGGCTATTGCCTATGGTGAACATGACCATGGAGACCACCACTGTGATCAGGATCAGGGCTTGAACAAAAGAGCGCGAGTAGGAGAGACCGGTGTGGGTGGCGTAATAGACCCATGCCGTCAACTGGCCCAAAACGTAGGCCAATAATAGTGCCAGCAATATATTTCCCGGCTCGACCCCATTTCCGGAATGCAGATTGCCGTCCAGGAATCGTGTGAGTTCATCCATCATCAGCCAACCTCCCCGAGGGACGAACGAGAGCCGAAAACATCGACCGGCCGGACACGGAAACCCAACAAGCCGGATTGTCTTATGGCAAAGGTATATTTAGAAACGGATCGAGCGTGCAGGCCAAAACGCTTGACCATGCGGTCCAACCATCGCGGGTAACTCCCGGTGAATTTGACCTCGAGGATGACACCGGGAACCGGAACTCGAAACCAGCCGGGTCCCCCAAGCCGGACCTCGGCCGGATGTGGATTCCTGGCAGCAAGGTTGCGGTCAAAGGTGACCCGAACCCGGTTGCCGGAATTGTTCTCGAAAGCAATCCGGTTGTAACGGATCAACACCATGGGTTTGGCCGAAAGGCTGTGCAGATAGAGTTGGAACTGGTTGAGGGTTTGGAGATCGCTGCTGGGGATAGGGGCCAGGTTGCCCGCGATCAAGGTATCGAGATAGCGGCGATCGATTCGGGCCCGGCTCTTGATGATGACCGAATCGACCCGGCGTTTGATTTCCAGGAATAGGGCCGAGGTACGGTCGTCATTGTACCCGCGAACCCGCAGCTTGAAACGGTTTTTTTTGCCTTCCATGCTTTCCTGGAAGAGCTTTAAATCTCCGGAATCCAGGTAAAGGCTGGTGATGGGATAGATGCCGTCTTTATATTGCCGGCCAAATGAATCCAATTCGAGAATAGGGTCGATAAATCGGGTGATGGCCTCGGCTTGGGATTCACTTACCAGGTATTTAAGCTCGCGGCGGCAGCCTTTCATGCGATGTTCCGGCTTGTTTGGAATCATTGCTTATCCCCCTTGAACTGGGAGATCAGACGGAGTTCCCAATCATGATTCGTCGTTGTAACCTTCATTTTGGCGAGGGCTCCGCCTTGTTCGTTGAAATTTTCCAAGATCGTGCCGTTCAGGGTGCCGGCCACCCGGCCACCGTTCGCCATGGTGACTTCCTCGAAATGAATGGTGCCCTGACCGATCAGCCCGAGGGATTGGAGGTCTTCGCCGGAGTCGGGATCCAGTAGCAGCAGCTGTCCGAACGAGGACCTGAAATCAAG
>JACLAC010004054.1_pt1 | contig 12962 bp, 10 predicted proteins | sample 8027881 | NCBI WGS metagenome assembly JACLAC01 (sample SAMN15725517, study PRJNA655200) | protist metagenome | isolation source: fluorescence activated cell sorting (FACS) single amplified genomes of... | place: Spain: Blaines Bay Microbial Observatory, Mediterranean Sea | collected 2016-01-19 | reverse complement strand
TTGCCTACTTATATGACCCAAGAGAAGAAGATTTGGATGAGGAAGAAAGAAAAGAACAAGACTTAGAAACTGATACAAGCTATATACTTATCTTATGATATTGAACAAAAGGATATTTCTAAAAAGATAAAATTCTCCAATTATGCAAAAGACAGTTATTTTGAGGCTACACCAGACTGTCGATTATTTTTTAACAAACACCTTTTTGTAAGTTCTGAGGAATATGGTTTTTATGTTATAGATATCAATGATGGTGAAATTTTGATGGAAGAAAAAAGCATTTCATTAGATCAATATTGCCAAAATCATCATGTCTTTTACAAACTAGTAGAGAATAACCAAATAGAGTTAGTTACCCTAAAAACTTAAATGAAAAGCTCTTTATAATTATGCAACTTTTGAGATTCTGAAAAGTAAAAAAAGTAAGGTTCTTCTTTCAATCTCACTTTCCGCACCCCCCTCTTAGAAATTTGATTATTTAAGTAAAAACATAACTAATCCAATAAGTAATATGTCTTTATTAAAGTTTTGATAAAAATAGAAATTATTTTTGATTGAAATTGTTATATAAAACATTGAAATAATGCAATAGCTCTTTTAATTACTTAGTTTTTGAAGTAGGGTGCGGAAAGTGAGTTCAATAATTAAAACAAGGTAATCTATGCGTTTTTTCAATTGGCTTTTGTCTAATCATATATTCAGCATCGTATTATTTATCATAAGCACAGTGACCTTAGTAAGTTGTAGTTCTAAATCAAACAACCAATCTAAGATAGAAACCAAAAACGACTCTATCCCTAAAAAAATAGACATCACAGGATTTTATCAAGATCGTATAACACCAATCATCAGAAAAGAGCCTCTAGAATTAATTGTTGATTCCAATCCAGAATTAAGTGCAGATTCATCCACAAAAGAAAATATAAAAATGGCAATTAAAGCTATTGATGGGACCAATATCTCTTTTGTAAGTATGCATCATGCTAATGGTGATTTTATTCAATGCTTAGGTACTCATGATCAACTTACAATAGAGTTAAAAGATGATGGTACTAAATATAGAGCTTCTAACACAGAAATTTCAGATACTACATCAACATTAATTAATTGTTCTATCGGTCCTTTCAAAGTTCAAAAAAACCAAGTTTTCACAAAAGAGGATGTTATCGAATTATTTTATTACCACCTTGATTCAATGAATTATCCTAATCAATTTTATATGCACTTTTTAACTACAAATCAATAACATTAAGTCAAAATCAAAGCCCCTAATAAGGTTTGTAAAACATACTATTTTGACCAAAAATCTGCGAAATTAAGTGCGAAAGCCCTAATTAATAATAACTATTTGTATGATTTACTTGTTTACTTAAAAGGTAGTACAATAACCCAAATTGTACTACCTTTTAGAAACTATTGAGTACTTACATGTTTTTGCCGTTTTTACATGGATATCATTCGACTCCGCTCAGCTTGACACTTATATAACCTTTTGAGAACGCTTTTTAATTTGGTAATAATGAAGGTCTTTACTTCATAATAATTATGTTTGAAGTTTTATACACCTTACCGTCAGCTAGAACTTTCATGAAGTATAAGCCATCTTCAAAGTCTGTTGTTTCAAACTGTGTTATATTTTTAGTTCCAGCACTTATGTTTTGAGATTTTACTAATTGTCCAAAAGAGTTATACATCTCAATAGACACATTTTTCGTGTTAATACTTCCCAAAGCAACGTTTATAACATTTGAAGCTGGATTAGGATAAATAGTAATGTTTTCAGCTATTGTTTCGTTGATACTGTTGACTCCGCAATAAGAAGTTAGGTCTATAGAAGCTCTTCCACATGCTCCTGTTCCTCCTCCTTTACTGAATACCCAGTTATAAGCACCCACATGAGTATACTGAATAGCTTGAGGATAAATATTGGATCTAAATGGTTGGTTAACACCTATAATTTCAGCTATACCAGCTGAAGAATAATTAGCATTATTATAGCCTACATCAACTCCGGCAGGTCTATTGTTGATCTGTATAGAAAATGTACTTCCAATGAAAGACATTTCGTAGTTACCTTTTGGTAATTCAATTCCTAATTCAACTGTATTTAGAGGGAATGGAGCCCAAGTACTTGTAGAAATCCCATCTAACTCTACCTGTTTTGTCTCTACAACATTGTTGGTTCCATATTCATAAATGGTTACAGTTATGGTGTATGGCCCAATAGCTTTATACCCCAAAACAAGATCAATGGATTCAAGTGTAACATCATTAAAGGTATTAAAAACCATTCTATGATCATTCCATCCATAATTAGATGTAAAATCAGTCCAGAAAGCATCTGGGTAAGCTTCTGTTGCACCTACCGTTGCTGACCCTGTTCCATCCCCCGACTCTTGAGCATAAAATGTCTTTGTTTCACCTTGACCTATAAGAGTATTGTCTACAGTAAATGAAGCTCCTGAACCAATCGATTGCCCTCCTGCAGAAACATCGTAGAAGTCGTAAGTTCCTCCACCTCCGGTTACAGTTAATGTTACATTATTTTGTGTAGGTGTTGAACATAACACTCCATTGCTTGAGGCAGTAATTTGAATGCTTTGAGATCCACCATCAGTTATAGTGATTTCATCAGTGCTAAGGCAGTTGTTTTGTCCTATAACTTCTACTTTATATGTTCCAGGTGTATTTGGAGTATAATTAGTAGAGATAGCACCATTTATTTCAATATTGTCCTTATACCATTTAACTGATTCACCTGTTTCGAGTACAACATTAGCATCTAATGTAATGGTTGTTTCAGTACAAACTGTTACATCATTTCCTAAATTAGGAGTTGAACAGGTGTTTTCTGAAATAATAGCTTCATCTTCTTCTGAACAACTGGTTCCATTTTTAACAACCACTTTATATGTTCCTACTCCAGTTGCAGTGTAAGTGGTAGTGTTTATTCCCCAAATTGTTGTCCCGTCTTTATACCAAGTGATCGTTTCTCCAGGTTTCAGTGTAACATTTGCATCTAAAACAATGGACTCACCAGATAATAAGCCTTTGTTTCCACCTAAATTAGGTGATGAACAAATAATTGTTTCCGCAGAAATGATGATCTCATCTTCTTCAGTACATCCTGTACCTGTTACAACGACTTTGTATGTTCCAGCTGTAGTTGCAGTATAGGTAGTAGTGGTTACTCCCCAAAGAGTGATTCCATTTTTATACCAGGCAATTGATTCACCACTCTTCAATGTTACATTAGCATCTAATACTACCGAACCTCCAGATAACTCAACATCATTACCTAAATTAGGTGATGAACAAATAATTGTTTCCGCTGAAATTACGATTTCATCTTCTTTAGTACATCCTGTACCTGTTACAACAACCTTATATGTTCCAGCTGAAGTTGCTGTGTAAGTAGTGGTGGTAATTCCCCAAAGGGTGTTTCCATCTTTATACCAAGCAATTGATTCACCACTCTTCAATGTTACATTAGTGTTTAATGTTACTGATCCTCCTGATAATTCAATATCATTACCTAAAACAGGTTGAGAACAAATATTTGTTTCTGCAGAAATGATGATTTCATCTTCTTCTGAACAATTGGTTCCATTTTTAAGAACCACTTTATATGTTCCTGCTGTAGTTGCAGTGTAGGTAGTCGTGTAAATTCCCCAAAGGGTGATTCCGTCTTTATACCAAGTGATTGTTTCTCCTGGTTTTAGTGTAATGTTGGCATTCAAAACAACAGAGCCACCAGTGATCCCTTGATTTCCACCTAAGTTAGGAGCTGAACAAATAATTGTTTCCGCAGAAATGATGATTTCATCCTCTGTAGTACATCCTTGTCCAGTGATAACAGTTTTATATGTTCCCGCTGAAGTCGCTGTATAAGTAGTGGTAGTAATTCCCCAAATGGTGGTTCCATTTTTATACCAAGTGATTGATTCACTACTCTTCAATGTTACATTAGCGTCTAATACTGCCGAACCTCCTGATAATTCAACATCATTACCTAAAGCAGGTTGAGAACAAATGATGGTTCCGGAAGAAACAACGATTTCATCTTCTTCAGTACACCCTTGTCCAGTGATAACAACCTTATATGTTCCTGCTGAAGTTGCTATGTAAGTAGTGGTGTAAATTCCCCAAAGGGTGTTTCCATCTTTATACCAAGCAATCGATTCACCACTCTTCAATGTTACATTAGCGTTTAATGTTACCGATCCTCCAGATAGTTCTATGTCATTACCTAAGCTAGGAGATGAACAAATAATTGTTCCAGTAGAAACTACGATTTCATCTTCTTCAATACATCCTTGTCCTGTAATAATGGCTTTATATGTTCCTGAGGAAGATACAGTATAGGTAGTAGTAGTTACTCCCCAAATGACATTTCCATTTTTATACCAAGCAATCGATTCACCACTCTTCAATGTTACATTAGTGTTTAATGTTACTGATCCTCCTGATAATTCAACATCATTACCTAAAGCTGGTTGAGAACAAATAATTGTTTCCGCTGAAATTACGATTTCATCTTCTTCAGTACATCCTTGCCCTGTAATAATGGCTTTATATGTTCCTGCTGAAGTTGCTGTGTAAGTCGTTGTGTTTACTCCCCCAATGACATTTCCATTTTTATACCATGCAATGGATTCACCATTTTGAAGTGTAATGTTTGCGTTTAATACAGCTGAACCTCCTGATAATTCTTGGTCACTTCCTAATGTTGGGATCGAACACACTGGGCCAGTACCTTCTTCAGAAATTACAATTTGATCTTCTTTAGTACAGTCTACACCTGTTACAACAACTTTATAAGTCCCCGCTTCTGTTGCGGTATACGTAGTATTTGTTTGCCCACCAATAATATTCCCATCTTTATACCATGCAATAGATTCACCACTTTTAAGGCCAATGTTAGCATCCAACAGAGCAGTACCTCCTGATAGTTCTTTGTCATCCCCTAATCTAGGACCTGAACACGTATTAATTACTATGTTTTGAAAGTCACATGAGGTATATGCTTGCATTGTACTCCATGATTCATTACACATAGTAGAATAATCTCCCAAATCTTCATTTGCTATTTCAGTTGAAGTAAACCCAATTAACGACATATAGTATCTATACAGCTTTGATCTTAATACTGGTTTAGCTTTATCCCATGCATTCGCAAAACATTCTACTGAACCGTTAATAATATTTACTGTATGTAAAAAACCTTTTTTATTCATTTTAGCGTTTGAGTAAGTTGTTGCTGACTCATCGTAAATTTCTTGCATTACTTGGTGACAAGAAGGTTTAGGGCATTGTGGTGTCATCCAAAACCATAATGCACTTAAAAAAGCCAATTCACCGTCTTGTTCTAATAAATCTGGATTAGAAACTAGGTTTGTGTTGTTGTAAAGAAATTCACTGAAGTTTCCATAGTTATAGAAGTATGAAAGCTGAATTGGCCCTCTTCCATAATAGCACTTTCCAGATACTGGTTGATAATCTAATCTAGAGCCTGAGGTATAACAATTTGATGATTTTAAAGAAGCATTACCTCCAGGTCCCAGTTCTCTTAACCAATGTAAACCCCATGAACCATGGCTTCCTACTGGTTGGTTGCCTGCTGATTTTGATGGGTCTGGATCTGTCCACCCACCAGTTGTTTCTTTAGTGATGTTTGCCAAAAAAGCGGCAAGCTCTCTCTTATCATTGTAATCGTTTCCAGTGTTACAAAAAGTAGAATAGTCCTGTGTATATGCAGCGCCCTCCCATGATGAAGATGTGATAACATAAGTCCATGATGAACCATCAGTTTTTGTAACTGCAACAGAAGTTCCTTTTCCATCAGGTCCTGTAGAAAAGGTCACAGAATAATCTGATATTTTGTCTACCGCAGAAATGAACTTGGAGTATGAGTAATGATCATCTGTAGCTCCCTGTGAATGTCCAGCTTGTGCTCTGTTGGGGAATATAGTATTCCAATCAGAAGCTGTGATTAAATTTGAAATGTTATTATTGGCAGCATTAAGAGTACAAACACTCAAAATAGCTACGATGATGGTAAGTAATGTTTTCTTCATTGAATTTAAATTAGAACTAACCAAGAAACCTAGTTAGTGTATCAGATGGGAGATAATTTAGGTGAAAATAAGAAATAAATGTTTACAATTCCGAAAAAATTATTGTCAATTTTTCAAAAATAGGAGCCTAATTAATATCTCTGATTTCGTTTTTATCAATTTAGACCATTTTAATTGCATCTAACAGTTTAGTTTGTGTATGGGGTTATCTTTCTTCAAAATACTAATTGACGAATCATTACACCTGAATCATAAATATTAAAAGTGTTTATATTCTTTTGCTACATCTTCTAATAATTGATGCATATAAGCACATAATCCAATCTGTTTCCATGCTTCTTTTCTATGTATTGGGTTTTGTCTACATAAACATAATTTCCTTCTCTTAATTTAGCAAAATCTTGAACTATTGGATAACGAAGCATATTTTCCTCATTCTTTTATTTCTATTCTTGAAAATGGTTTTAGTTAAGATGATTACTTTCGCACCTTCTGACTCTGCATGTGTTTTTAAGTCATCAAATGTCGAAACGTGAACGGTATCTCCACCTTCACCACCATTGGTAGTTCCATTATGAGCTGCCCATCCTACAGGAGTACAAAGATCATCAAATTGAATGTGACAAACATTTTTTGAGTCGTTTGGACATGTATCATCCGAATTTAAAACATAGCCATTTGGTTGAGAACAGCTTTCTTTAGTTACTGCAGGATCACCTAATCCATCATTGTCTGCATCTGCGTACCAAGTTGGCGTTGCATCAGGGTCAACATTTGTCAATCCTCCAGAACAAACTCCACAGTCATTTAGCGTTGCTGCACCAAAAAGATCTCCATTACAATCAGTACAAGATGCACTTTTTACAGAATTATCATGGATAGTGAAGTAATCTATATTGGCTAAACCACCAGCCGTTGTTGCTGTGATTTCAATTTTGTTAAGTCCTTTTTTGAGATCAAGAGTTGTTTTTGCTGATTCCCAATTTGACCAAGAAGAGGTAGCAGGTAAAGGAATAGTGTTTCCTGCCTGACCGTTAACAGAAATCGTTCCTGGTCGAGGGTCAGTTCCACCGTTCGCAAAACGATAACCTAGTTCAACTTGTTGATCTTTGTCTGAAGAGATCATATAAGTAACAGAAGCTCCAACTACATTATCAGTGTTCACATAACCTGTTCCTGAGAAACCAGTATTTGAACTTTCGTTTGCATCTCCATCTACACTACAAGCTTTTTCTGCTTCGATAGTTTCTGTACATGCTGTTAACCCTGTATTTCCAGCCACACATATACCACAATCATCTTTATATGCTGTCCCTTTAGGTGTTCCGTTACAATCAGCACTTACATGCCCACTACATAAAAGATCATTTAAATCTCTTCTTCCGACACTAAACCTTACCACATTTTCTACGTCCTCTACAGGAGTCATTGTGTAAGGGTAGGGAGGAGTGAAGGCTTTTCCAAAACCTGATTTACCGCCATTGGTAGCAATGAAAAGGTTGTTTTTTAATTCAGCTGCAGTGGCTGTATTGGTATACATAAGTGCTTCATTTACCCATTCAAAAACATTATTTTCAATTAATAAGTCAGCCTCCTTTGTTGCTCCAATACAGAAGTCGTCTTTCTGTGCTGTTCTGTAGTAATTATTTACCACGTGTACTTGTCCAAATCGAACATTAGGCATTCTTCGGATACATCCCTCAGCCCAATAATTGTGGTGAAAGGTGATTTTTAATTTGCCTCTATCAGTAATGCGATCATCCGAGTTACCATTCAAGTTACTCCATTGGTGATAGGTCGATTTAGATGTATAAGAAAATTTACACCAACTCACAGTAACATAGTTGGATTCTCGAACGATATCAAGATTACCATCTCCTCCGTCTTCAACTTCTAAGTGGTCTAACCAAACACGTTCCGAATTGGATAAGCCCATGCAATCTTCACCATCCCTGTCGTGGGCACCATCACCTCTTACTTTAAGGTTTCTAATAATAACATTGTTCGCATTCGACACGAATATACTTCCATGTAACTCTGCATTCCCATAACCTAAAATGGTTTTGTTCGATTTGACATAAACTCTACTAGTTACTCCTCCACCAGTTCCTATAGATCCTGTTAAGATGATGACTTGAGCACCTTCGGATGCTGCCTGTGTTTTGAAGTCTTCGAATGTGGAAACCCAAACAGTATCTCCACCTGCTCCTCCTGTAACAGAACCATCATGAGTTGCCCAACCAACAGGTGAACAGATGTCGTCATAAGAATTGGTTAGAAGTTGTGCTGCCAAATCTGGAAGTACAGTTTCCATTTCATCAACAATAATATTTGTAATTGCTTCAGCTCCAGTAGTGTTAAAATGAGTCCTGTCATCAGAATCCGTTGGCCCATTATATGTCATACTTGCAGCTTCACCAATTTCATTATGATGAGCAACGCTTAAGTAAAAAAGATTAATAAATGGTACATTCTCTGCTGTAGCGATTGCCTTAGCACCATCAGCATAGTCGCCTAGGTAGCCACTAGAGGCTGTGTCAATTTTGCCCTTACTATCAAAGTATCTTCGTGTTACCGGACTGATGATCACAGGAGTTGCCCCAATAGACTTTGCAGCATCAATATAAATCTTTAAATAATCTTGAAAGGTAGTTTCAGGATCTGTTTCTCTTTCAATGCCTTTTCCTGGTTGGTCGTTATGACCAAATTCTATGAATAGGTAATCTGGTTTTTCAGCAAGTACAGCAGGAAGTCTTCCTTCATCATACCAACTTTTTGAACTTCGTCCACTAGCAGATGCATTATGAATAGTTACATGACTTTGGAATTTACCAGGAAATCTTCCTCCCCATCCTTGACTTTCCGTAACTGTGGAATTACCAATTAATGCTACTTTGATTGGCGTTTGTGAAAAAATGAAAAAGGACAAAAGTCCCAAAAGGCTAGATAATAGTATTTTCTTCTTCATAATTGTAATATACTATTTACACTCTATTATCAATTGACAATTTATAGAAAACTATATACAATTTTGTAAAGTTGGAGTATTTCATACAGGATTTATGTCTACTAACAATGTTTTTTTCTTCTCAATAAATTGTTTATAAGTGGCAAGAATACTGCAACTAGTTATAGATAAATTAGTGTAACAGGAGAGCATTTGGAGAGTATTACTTTTCATAAGTTAATTACTAGGTGTGGTTTTTCTTTGTTGGTGTTATTTTCAAAAAACACTTGTTGAAGAAGACATTTCATAACTATTAGAAAATTAAAATAATAAGAAATCATCGACTTAAACTAATTAGATTTTTTTACGTTGAATACATCAAAATTAATCCCAATAGATTATGAAGTTTAAACTTACTATTATATTTATCATCTTGTCTTATCTGTCCAATGCATCTATTCAAAAATTTTCTAAGGAAATGTTATTAGGGAAATGGAACATGATTTCACAGTATACAAATGATACAAAATCAACCGAAAAAACAGATTCTAATAAATCCACAACCTACGAATTTGTTAATAACACTAAAGTACTTTTTAAATTTAGCACAGATAATATTACACATGAAGGTACTTGGACATATAAAAATGATACAATATACATTGAAAATTCAAAAATGAGTTTTGATTTAGTTGTTAAAAAAGTGAAAAAGAAAACATTACAATTGTATATTATAGATGGTGGTGTTAATTATGGTTATGAAATTTATATCAAACAAATTCCAACTAAATAATATGAATTTATACTACATTTTTGGAATGGATTGGTTTGGAATTCTTATTGGGTTAATCAGATCATTTTCCATTAATTAACTCTTTATAAACCTTTTTTAAAAAAGAAAAACATCTGAAAGTAAGTCGTGATAATGTCTAGTGTTTTTTTTTATATTAAAACACTAATTTCTTCCGAAATGATGGGTTTTTTAAGTACTTAACCACAAAATATGAGAAAATTATTCAAAAATACTCCTTTAAGTATCTTACTACTATTTTGTTGTATGATTGTTTTATTCCTAGCTAGTTTTTTTATAAAGAAAACTACAAAAAAAACTACCAATCTTCCAATTGCTCCACAGTTTGAAGGAACATTAAAATATGATTTGGAATTTATGGTAGATTCAACAAAATTTAAAATTATAAAGTTTACTGAAGAGGAGATTGAAAACTTCAAAGAGGATTTTAATCGTGAAATCAAATATGTAATTGGTAAAAGTGGTATTTATAGAGATGGTTATAACAAAGATCAAATGAAGCTCATTTATAAATATGACAAAGAAGAATTATATGTTTTTATGGAAAGTGGTACTGTCAAAATTATAGATGTAGAAAAAAGATATGGAACAATGCATCCTCTTACTTCTAGTAGATTTGTACCTAAAATTATAAAATTGAAAGGCTCTAAGATCATTAATGGTAAAGAATGTAAAGGTCTTACTATTGATTTTGAGATGTTTGGAAAAGAGGAGTATTGGTTTGAGGTTGGCAAAATTCCGTTAGACATACAAAACTTTAAAAACTATAATTATGAATATATCAATGAATTGATTTCTGCATATGGCTGTTTTCCTGTACAAATGATTAAATTGGGTGGAAATGGGAAAGGCTTGTTAAAACTTACGTTGAAATCTGTAGAGGAGGGTAATGTAGAAGAAACAATATTTGAGTTACCTAAATTTAAAAAAAATAGAAAAAATCCGTTTTTTGATATTGAAGGAATAAGATTCATGCAAGTTAAATAGTTACTAAATATTTATTTCGAGGTGCATTTAAACTTAAAATAACCTTATGTGAACAAATTTGGTAATAAATATACATCTAAGATAAAATATGGAAGACCTTTTAAAACAATGGTATCCTCACAAATTTGATTTAAAAGAACGTTGTTATTTTGAAAATGAAGCTCTTTTACTTTTTCGTGATGATAGGGAATATGAGGAACTATGTCAATTAAAAAAGCAACTAAAAATTAAATCTATTTATTAAAAACTTCCTCCTTTTATCACTATAGAACATGGTCCAAGAAGGATGAATCTTTTATTAAAATGTTGACCCCAATAACACAAAATGTCAGATAAGAAGAAGCTTGCAAAAGTTCTTTTGCAAGCTTCTTCTTATCTGACAGGAATCGCTCTTATCCAACTCATTCCAATAATTTATAATTTAAATTTATGACTCGTATATCATTTAGTCCACTTTTAATTGTATCTTTAGATTCATGAAGAGATAAATAATGATCTAATACAATATCAATTGACTCAAGCTCATTATAACTTGAATTATAATATAAATAAAACCAACTTTTTTTGATGTTTTTATTTAAAATTTCATAATCTGAAGATGAAATTTTAGTTTGTAATGATTTCAAATCATTAATAGAACATCTTTTTTGATTTTTTTTTCGTGCAAAAAGTAAAAGATAAAATTTCTTCAATAACTACTTTTGAAATTTGATTAAAATTTACAAATTGTTCTAATCCATAAAAACGGTTTTGTGCAGGAATAAGACCTAAATGTCTATTATTTATTTCTTTCTTCTCTTGAAATTCCTCTAAAATCATTATCAGTATTAACAGAATTATTTATCCAAGGACATATAATGATATAATCTTTAAGATCATTTTTTACTTTAATCATTATAATTTCTTCAAAATCTTCTTCTTCAAATGGTTGTTTCTTATATCCAATTTTATAAGCAATAATATTATTATTACTTGTTTGTAAAGTATCAATTTAGACCATTTTAATTGCATCTAACAGTTTAGTTTGTGTATGGGGTTATCTTTCTTCAAAATACTAATTGACGAATCATTACACCTGAATCATAAATATTAAAAGTGTTTATATTCTTTTGCTACATCTTCTAATAATTGATGCATATAAGCACATAATCCAATCTGTTTCCATGCTTCTTTTCTATGTATTGGGTTTTGTCTACATAAACATAATTTCCTTCTCTTAATTTAGCAAAATCTTGAACTATTGGATAACGAAGCATATTTTCCTCATTCTTTTATTTCTATTCTTGAAAATGGTTTTAGTTGGTAAGATTAAAATATGAATTAAGCAGAATTTGATACTTTTTTGCAATTCTCCATTTAACCTCAAAATAAAGGTGTCCTTTTTTGGACAGGTTGTGAGAAAATTGATTTCATTTGGTGTAACTAAATTGAAAATGCGTATTACTTAATAAAATCAACTTTGTTCTACATCTTTTAAAAACATTATGATAAAAATACAAATAACTATTTATTTACTATTAATATCGTTCTGTTTTTCTTGCTCATTCAATAATGAACAACATGAAACTAGAATAAATAAAACCTTTCATATGACAAGGTCTTTAAACCTTATTTTTAAAGAGTTTCATAATTCTCAAATTTACCATATAGGTAGGCATAATATTTACAACATAGATTCAAATAGAATTGATATTAAAAATTTTTGGTATACTGAATTAACAGAACTTCGAGAAGACACTATTTTATCATATAAGTGTTCTTGCCTTCCTCTTTTTTCTCTCTCAATTTTGGATAAAAACAAACAAACTATTCAAGTTTTTGAAGGGTATTATAAGCCTGTCGATATGAAGGAATTTAGTGATCTATATTTTTTGTGGAATGCTCCATTTTTTAAAGATTCTATGGGGGCTCAATTTAATTATGCATTATTTGATATGAAGGAAGATCCTGATATGTATTTTATTAAACAATTGAATGATTCAATTTTTATCAGTGTGGGAAAAAATGATACAATTCAAGTTACATTTAATCAAGAGGATAAAATTAAATCTGTAACCACTTCTTATATGAAAATATACACTTCTGATTGTATACTAAAATTTAATGAAGGGCATTCTTATGAGGAATTTAATTTTTGCAC
>JACLAC010009055.1_pt1 | contig 12963 bp, 6 predicted proteins | sample 8027881 | NCBI WGS metagenome assembly JACLAC01 (sample SAMN15725517, study PRJNA655200) | protist metagenome | isolation source: fluorescence activated cell sorting (FACS) single amplified genomes of... | place: Spain: Blaines Bay Microbial Observatory, Mediterranean Sea | collected 2016-01-19 | reverse complement strand
GTTGAAAAGAAAGGAGAAAGAAAAAGTCCGTATTATAAACGCTGGAAAAACCTCCGAAATTATTGCACATATATGGCAAAAGAAAGCAAGATACGATAAACTTCAGCATGAAAAGAAACGCAATCCAATCACTTTAGCTGCTTACAATGAACAATTCTTTCGAACTGAATTTGGTGTTGAACTTGGAGGCAAACGATTGATGGCCTTTGAGCAAGGTGTAAAGGCAAATTGGAAGAAATCTCCTAGAATTCGTTGGTTTGCTACTTTGATTGGATGGGCACCATTACGTATTGATAAGGATTTTGATACGCCAACAGATATGGATGCATCATTGGCGTACTCTTCTATATTAATGACATGCCTACCTTTGGATTTAATTGAAGAGCGTCTTGTTGCAGTTCCATGTATGGTTGATTTTGAAGTACTGATCGAATTACTTGACGCAGGCAACAAGGTAGACTATGATTTGAGCGATCGTTTAGGCGGGTGGGAAGATGAAGACAAACATCAAACTAATCAGATACCTGTATTTGATGCACATTTTTTAGCTACCTCAGCGTATCAAATATTAATCAATGAGCTACGTCAACACGAAGAGAAATCTTTTCACACTTCTTTGATTGATTTAGATATTGCACTTGATATTATTATGACAACTTGGTATCGGTGGAAAATTGCACCAGAAACTTGTCAAATTGAAGAAGATGTCAAAGAAGTTGAAAAACCAATTATAAAAGTGTCAACGGATGTCAAGAATATGCTGAGCTCAACACGAAGTTTTTTTGACTGTCGTCATAGCGTATCATGGAGTGAGGAACAAATGCTGGATGCGCAAAACGCATGTTTTGAAGCAGATTGGTTAAGATGTACTGAAGGTCCACTGAAAATATTAGTTGAAACACTGGACTTCAAAGAAAAAAATAGAATGCACACCATGCTTAGGACACATTATGGCAAACTGGAACATATTTTTTCATTATATGCAGCAGCAGATGGAGGTCCATTTGAATTAGGAAAGTATGGCGCTAGACAATTGTTTCGTGATTTAAAAATGATCTTAAGCCCACAAGAGGAAGAAGAAATGAAACAAGCAGAGGAAGAAGAAAAAAACAAGAAACAATTGTTGAAGAAAAAGAAAGAAAAGGTTGGTGTTTCTTTAGCTATGTTGGGTGATAGATCCACCGAAGAGTTACTTGACGGAACTGATATCATCGCACCCGACGTTGTATTATCAGCAAAAACAACTCTCATAGAATTTCAAAGCGTATGGGAAAAATTAATGTCTAGAAGCGGTTTGATGCCAGATGAAGGTTTAAGACTACATCATTTTATAGGATTACTTATATTACTAGCACAACAAAGATACCACAAGAAATATACACCAGCAGTAAGTTTAAGATATATGTTAACCTGGGAAATATGCCGTGGTCAAATTGACTACAATCCTCGACGATTTCGCACTGCGATATTATATACACCCGCCATTACAACTGTGCTCAGTTTGCATGGTCATGATTTACAAACCCTGTTTGTGGCCAGAGCAAATTCTATCACATTTCATGAATTTAGATTAGACACTGGTTCTGCATACATGACATTTGAGCAATTTTGTGATCTTCTGCGAGCACGCGGTTTAACAGATTTTGCTGGTGTATCAGAACCACACACTCGCCTTGCTTTTATTGCCAGTCAAGATAATTTGGTCGATGAAGCACATACTCACCCACCAGGGCTATTATTGGATGAATTTTGTGAAGCAATTGTTAGAATTGCATATTCAATGCTATTGACAGCTGAAGAAAGAGTCACAAATAATAAACGTCGATTAAAAAGGGTGGCAAGAAATCGTCGAAGACAAAAACGAAGATGGGGTGTTCAAAATGATGAATCTTCAAAAGAGAATCAACAAACGAATGACATTCATATTGAAATGGATAGAATTGTAAACGCATTGCGGTCAACGATTAATATATTAATTGGTTCAATCAGCGTCACCGATGATCCAAATCACATGAGCCAGCAAGCAAATGTTCCTGGTGTTGGTCCTTTGTGAAGTTGAGAGTCATTCATTGGATGTTGCCACTTTTTTCACGGTCACTGGGCAAAATCTTCCCAATTTCATTTATTAAAAAAGAAAAAAAATCACATCAATTTCATTTTATTCTTTATAAATCATCATGATAATGATGACCATTTCCATGTGTGTAAGGATTTTTATGTTTTTCACGGTGCTTTAAGCTCTCCTCTTCATTTGTTTTTGCATTTTGTTCCCATCTTGCTTCATGCTCTGCTTGTTGTTTAGATTCATGATCGTCCATTGCTTTGCTCAAATACTCGACCATTTCCGTGTGGCCATGATGCTCTGCCCAACCTTTGGCATGTTTATGACCTTCATAAAATCGTGCTTTGTGGTGTAGATCAGCTCCTTGCTCATGTAAATGTTTAACAATATGAAGATGACCTTTGTATGCTGCATGTTTTAATGGTGTGCGTTTATGGGATGGATGATGGTGGTTAACCTTAGCACCTTGCTCCATAAGAAACTTCACCATATCGAGATGACCTGCAGAAGCAGCCTTACCGAGCGGAGATTCATTGTGGTAGAAATCATCAACCCGTGCACCCTCCGCGAGCGCTTTCTTTGCAGCTGGGATATCGTTTTCATGTGCTGCCCACCACAAACGTTCCAATTTTTCAATGTAATTTAGATAGTTTTTCTTTTCCTCTTCAGTTCGTGTGTTTGCTGTATGTCGACCACCTTTTCCCTCAACATGCTTGAAAGTGGTAGACAAGAGGATGAGAAGAGATAATAATAGAGCAGAAAATAATGACATTGCACCGGACTTGTACCAGATTTCAAATGCTCAATGCAATGTATAGAATATGGTTTCAGCGGTATCAACTAAAATGTGGATCAAATTATTAAAAATAATCAATTGGATCAAATCAATTGGTATCATATATATTTTTTTTAATTTTTTTGGAATTTGGCCAAATTTCAAATTTCATCTTAAAAATTACCAAATCTTACTAACCCATACCGCTATATATACACTTGATATCATGCTGCTGCACGGAAAGGTGCACCGGCGCGTTATATATATAGACTACGAGGTAGATGTGGTGAACTGAACTTAAAATCTTACTGGATTGTTTTTGTCGAACTTAGACTAATACCTCCTGGAATACCGGAATAGTATTCTCGTAGGAACCTACGAGGTATGAGTACAAAGAGGATTTTTCAAAAACACAGTTGAATCTCTGGAATGTTCAGTTTAAATCTCTGGCTAGAATTAGAATACTAGGAACTAATACTATAATACGAGTAACATTACTATATAAAGAATGAAAAGAAGACCTTTTTTGGGGGGAAAACAAATAATTCCCACCTCACCACACACAATACACACAAAGCTTTTTGGTTTGGGTTGCTCGAACCAACGTTCGAAGCCGCAGGCTCTGCAAAAGAAAGCCAACCCAGATCCCGAGGGAAAATAACCATTTTACTTCTAGGCTATAACCACTCAAAACTTTTTTACTTGGGAATTTTTAATAATTGCTGTAAGGGATCTACACACGACATTTTTGTGGTGATTGCTTTCTGAAATATTCCAAAGAAAACTCATATTAATATCTAAAACCTCTAGGTTCCTGTAGTTCCTGTAGAGGTCCTTTTTTTGTTTTAGTTATTTAGTTTTTTTAGTTTTTTCTTGAGTTTTTTTAGTTTTTTTTATTTCATTCATTATTTGAATCATGCAGCAAGTGTCAGGTTCCCCACAAAAGAATGAAGAAAGAATGCCGGGCAGTTTTGGCCAAGTTTATATTTAGGTCCTATACTTTTTTTGGGACACAATGAATGAATGCGACCTTCAAAGAACTAGAGAATAGACACATTCGAGAACGTTTGCCGAGTTTTTCATAGAATACAATATTATGTCATCATCACAACGGTACAAACGCATTTCCGGCGACGAGAAGGAAAGTGACGTCCCCGATTTGCCCGGTGATTCCATAACCATTCAAATACCTTCGCTAAAACCGTTTACCGTTCCATATTTTGAAGGTCAAAGTGTCGGGGAATTAAAAGTCAGCATATCAAAAGTTTTATCTACCACTGATAAACCACTAAGCCCATCCATGCAGCGCCTTGCATTTAACGGGCGTGTGCTTTCAGAAGATGACGTCACTCTACACCACCTTGGTATTCAAGTGGATAACCGTGTGCACTGTTTTCCACGACCATCTGGAATGGGTACTACAACCTCCACCACAATCCCAATAGCAACTGACTCAAGACCAACAGGTGAAACACCTATTGTTGTAGGTGTTGTTCAACCAGCAACCCGCAATGAAGGAAGGAATAGTGGGGGAGACGATCAACAGCGACGAGATAACCTCCACCGCCGGACATATGCGTACCACATTCTAATTCAGTGGTCTTTTCGTGTTCGTCTTTTTGCTTTGATTATGTTATTTTTTTATGGTTTTGGAATGATATCAAACCTTGCATATTGGTTGGGTGATAAAGATGTGCCAGATGATCGTGAGATCATACCAGGTGAAGAACCTCATGAGCTAACTGTTCCAATTTACATGATGGACTTTCTATCAAACAGTATAGGGATATTTGTTGCCCTTTTAGGTTTGCGTTCCATTCGAGAACATTCATTAATGATTGCACAAAAATATGTAAGAATGACGATGGCATTAATTTTAATTAGCATTATCCAATTGTTTTTGGAGGTCTATGCGTTCTCAGATAGGTACCATAAAAACAGGCCATCAAGTACTGGCACACACTCTGGGGGTAGTGGCAGCAGCACCACTGGCAGCAGCACTCCTTCCTCCTTTGATCCACCGGCCCCTCCTTCTACTGTCTCACCAACAGGTACCCAAAAGGAATGGGACGATTTGGCATTCACCGTTTCAATCAATTTATTGATAAGAGGTATTTTTTGGGCATTAATATTAAATACTGCCAAAAAATATTTCGCTGCATTTATTGAGGTACAAATGATAAACGGTGAAAATCGTCAAGTTCCTGATTTAGATGATGAAGAAGATGCTGTGCATGGAACGCCAGTTGTTGCAATGGCTGTGTGAAAAGAAAGAAGAACAACAAGAAGAAGAAAACATTTGCATGACATTGCACATACATTCATACATTCATACATAACAACATACATAACAACATACAAACACAACAACAACGAAACAAAAAAACAACAACAACAAAAATTTAATTTTTATGAGATTTTGAAAAATTACATACTCGTAAGATGATAACTTCCAATGTTTACTAATTACTAAAAGGAAATGTATAAAGACATGAAGAACAATGTTAACCTCCAATCTTTTTCTATTCTAGTCTATGCATTTGCAAACCAGCCAACAATCCATACGTTGACAACTTTATAAAAATGTAAACCCCTCCACTCCATATTATAAATTACAGTATCCAAAAACGTTGAATTTGCAAATTCTGCAAATCCAAATCCACTGCAACTTTCAAAAGCTGCTGCATGGTGCAGTCCAGTGAAAACCTCAAGCTCGACCTCCACACCAACCAAACCACGAATCGTTACTACTACTATTCGTACATGTACCATCACTGCCATCATCAGCTATTTTTTTCAGACTGGCCCGTTTATGCTTTTCAACCAATGCATTAATATTCTCCCTCTTTTGCTGTTTTTGTTGAACTTTCGATGACGGCAGACCTTTCGACGTGCGATTTAGCATGTTCTCACCTTGCCGTTTTTGTTCTTTTCGTACTTTCGTTCGATGTGGCTCACCATATTGCACCAGACCAGAATCTCTCATGGTTAAGACCAAACGATGAATAAGCTGAAGAACTGCATATTCTTTCCCTTCGTGTATTAAACGATTTTCAAACATACTACCATATGCATAAAAAGCATGATACTGGTGTGCAATTTCACAATCACGTTCAAAATCGTAATCAGCGTGATTCGCAAGATCGGTAAAATTACCGATGACTAAAACAGGTACATGCTTTGTTTCATCTTGCCGTATTGCTACCAACATATCTCTTGCTATTTCAAATGATTTTGGATCGGTAATATTGTACAGAATGACTGCACTACCAGCGACACAATTTCGCCATAATAGATTCGTTTCATTGTCCGATACATTAAATGCTCCCGGTTGTGGAATATCTTGCATGTCACGATACTTTTTTCTTCTATTACGCTTCATTCTTATATTTTCGTCTCTATCATTGAAATCATCATTGCCAACATTTTCATCATCACTAATGTTCAAGCTACTGGATACACTGCTACCCATACTTCCATTGGAAGGAGAAAGAGGACGTTTCAATAAATCGACTTTAGCCTGAACTTTGCCCAGTTCACCAATTTTATGGTACGCCTCTCTTGTCGGTGGATCGTTTATTATACGTTGTCCTCTATTATAAGAAATTAATTCACAAGGTGGAGTATCCAATAGTTGTATTCCATACATTGTTAATGGCTTGGTATTCCCATTATTATTGTCACCAAACGATAATCTAGCACCACCAACGTAGTTACCATCCTCATCATGTACGTCATGTACACGTTGATTTACATCATGGTCTTCTTCTCCAACAAATTTCAATGCTTCTAATGATTGTAAGTGTACATGATTGGCTACGTTTATTTGTGTAACAAATGTGTTTGTTTTGCTTCTAATTCTTTCCTCAACACCTTGATTATGACTGTTACGACGTGTTGCTTCAACAGTTTTAACACCTACTGTTTCCCCATTAGAAAACTCATATCCAATTGCTAGAGTAGGATGGTTCTGATGTACCACGGTCACAACACCATCATCGTTTATTGGTTGGTCTGAAACTATTATGCTTTGTTCCTGTCCCTCAAACAAAGTTTCACCTAAAGAGAGTTGTTCCGTATCATGAGCATCCGTGCTCACAGAATTGCTTATAAAAGAGCACCCAATAATATGCGAGCACAGCAATGTTTTTCCAGTCTTTTTGGAACCACAAACTACTAGTTTAAACAGTTCATTGCGATGCCCTCTTTTGGTTACAAATAATAATTTTTTTTTCATTTTCAACTTGTTCCATAGTAACTTACCCTTTGATGTTTTCCCAAACAAACTTGCCTTTCCGTTTTTCAAGGAGGGAGCTGATTTGCTTGCTCCACTCGGACGTTTCTTGAAAGATGGAGTGAAATTCATTTGGTTGATGATGCCATTGTGCACTTTTTTTTTGTTTGGTTTCCCGTGGGATTGTCTTCTGTATATATATATAGGACTATATATATTATTAATATTCAGAATATATCTGGTACTCACACACATTTAATTAATCAACACTAACCGGACTTGTACTTTAACTTGTTTCAGATTTGATCTGTGTAAAATTTGACACCGGACCGGACTTGCACCACATACCATAATACCTGGCATACCTGGCATACTTGGCATACATACCAGGCATACCTCGTACAAAGGCATAGCCATAGCATAGCGCTAGCATACATACAATACATACATAGCTACTGCTGTACTACTTACTGTACTGCTGTAGTTCCTACGAGACCAGGGAGACGACGTAGGATTCGTACTGAAAGATATAGGATTCCTAGGCTCCTAATCTGTAAGGAGTAAGATATTATATTTGGTGAATCCGTCGAAGTAAGGTGAAACCGATTTTTATGTCTATATATAAATATGATAAATATGAACGAAATCGCTAAGGTTCGGCTGCAATTGAACCGAAAAATTTGTACAAAAATTTTATAATACAATTAATTGATCAGATCATGTCTCAGATATTGTTTAAACCACCATTAAAACTCAATAGGACAAAAACAAAAAAGTCCGGTGCAAGTCCGGTGTAAGTCCGGTGCCCATCTCTCCTTCATCATCAAATGACTTCAAATGATGCCAGCTCAAGTGTGCTGCTGCCCTGGCCGGAAAATGCGCCGATTACAGAAGATGAAATGAAGGTCTGTGCTGATATTTTACAGAAACTATACAAAGATCGGAAATTTCACTTATTTGAGTCCACTCACTGTCGCCCACTAAGAAAGAGTATTGGTCCCTTTGCAAGAAAAATGCAAGCAAACATGTTTCAGGGCAAAGGAAGAAGTGAATATGAACAAAAGAAATTTATTCGTGTTCAAAAAAAAGGACAACTGTGTAAACAAAAAGCGTTGGATCAAGCACATTTAAACAAAACAAAACTTCGACAGAGACGAATCGAAATGTTGGCATTGTTGACAAAACAGCAAGATTCAACATTAACACCACTACCACGTGCTCTTGATGGGTTTGTTCCGGAAACTCCAGATAATGTAAGTTTGTTAGAGAACGTGAAAGCCACCGATGATACTCCTACTTCACTAACTACCGCTGCCCAATCATCCGGGGTAAAGCTGAACGATGCTCGGTCCTGCTACGTTTGCAAAGCAAGATACAATAAGTTGCACACTTTTTATCACAGCCTTTGCCCATCCTGTTCATCATTAAATTGGAATAAGAGACAGCAAACTTGCAATCTTGAGGGTCGTGTTGCTTTGGTTACTGGCGCAAGAGTAAAAATTGGATTTTGTGCTGCTCTAAAATTACTTAGGTGGGGAGCCACAGTTGTAGTTACGACACGTTTTCCACTAGATTGTGCCAAGCGATATGCCGCACAAGAAGACTATGAGAAGTGGAGAATGCGTCTTCACATTTATGGTTTAGATTTTCGCGATTTACGTCGCGTCGAAGGATTTTGTAGCATGTTTGAAAGGACTCATAGCCGTATTGATATAATTATTAACAATGCATGCCAGACAATCAGGCGTCCTGCTGCATATTATGCACCGCTTTTAAAACATGAAACTGTGGAAGCAAGTTTGAATCCTCAAGTAAGCGATGTTCTTTCATCTAACCGTGAATTTGTATCGGTATCTTCTAATCATTCATCATCATCGTCGTCTTTATCATCGTCATCTTCATCATCATCATCATCATTATCATCATCATTATCATCATCATTATCCTCCTCTTCCTCCTCTTCCTCCTCTTCCTCCTCTTCCTCCTTTCCTTCTTCTTCTTCACCATTACTTTTAGAAAAATCATCATCTACAACAATACCATCAGCACCTTCGGTACTCCAATCTCAATTTCAATTACACACAGAAGATGGCAATGAAGATTTGCGCCTGGAGTGCCTACCAGAGGGTGCAACAGATGTTAATGGCCAGCAACTGGATCTAAGAAAAAGAAATACATGGATTATGAAATTGGAAGAAATAGAAACACCTGAACTAGCTGAGGTATTTGCTATTAATTCCATTGCACCATTTATTATAAATAGTCGTTTAATACCATTAATGAAGAAGGAACAGAAGGAACAGACGGAACAGAAAGAGCGGAAGGACCAATCATCTGATCATCGCAAATTTATTGTGAATGTGAGTGCTATGGAAGGTAAGTTTTATCGTGTTAAGTCATCATATCATCCACATACAAACATGGCAAAAGCCGCATTAAATATGATGACTAGAACATCGGCTGATGATTTGAGTAAATCGTTCATTTTTATGACATCTGTTGATACAGGCTGGATTAACGACGAAAATCCAGTTGAAAAGGCTGCAATGTATGCAGAAAAACATAATTTTCAAACACCACTGGACGAAATTGATGCGGCAGCAAGAATATTAGATCCAATATGTTGTGGTATCAATAACATCGATTCACCCCCCCTATTTGGAATATTTCTGAAAGATTATTTTGAAACGGAATGGTAACATGAAAATAGCTGTAGGCCAATAGGAAAAATAGGCTTCAATGCTTTCAATGTAAACATCTTAAAATTATTTTATTTTTTTTATTTTTATTCTCGTTCATTAAAAACATCCGGCGAATTATTGAATGATATTTGTATTGGACGGGGGAAGTTCTTTTTATTTTTTTAGTATTATTGTTCTCATTTTTGTCTCTCTTTATTTGTTTCTTTTGAACAATGAAAGAAAAATAAACATTTTCATTTAGAGAAACATTTTTTTCCACCACGTTCGGTGCAACGTAAAACCGAATAGCGCCCGGCGCTTCTATATGTGCTTCAAAAGGGCGGTGACTTCACGATGCATTACAATACAAGTGCCCAGTGTTAACTTTTCTATGAATGATCAAAAATGTTATTTTTGTATTGGTTGGTGAGGAGGAGGAGTAAAGGAAAAATTATACCATTCCGGATGTCGTTTTTTGTTTAATGGACGAAATGTGAATGAACAGTAGCAAGTAACACACCTGGGTTGTTACTGAAAAATATAATCAAATCTTTACGATCAATCATTAGTAACGTCGAGTCTTCGGCAGCAATAACACCGACAGAACTTGAGGTACCACCTAACAGCGAATCAGTGTCTGCAATGAACGCGCCACGCGTCAATGGTGGTACGCGAAAGGAACGTGTTCCTTTTGTTGTTGGTCGTTTCGTTGTTTTAGCAGATGCTTTGGGTGCTATTTTTGTTTTTTGTTCCGACGTAGTGTTACTGGTGCCATTATCACTATCGTCTGAAGGATTACCACCACTGCGGTGCTCTGCTGGTTGCAATGCAGCTTTCAAAGCAGCTGCTAATTCCATTGAATTGGAACGATTTGTTGACATTTCAGATGGTCTTCTAGATCTTGGTATTGGTGCATCAAATTTAACACAGCCAGATTCAACAATAAATGCACGATCTGCTTTATCGCCTTTATGCCATATAAAGGTACCCTTTTTCACTTCGTAACGAAACAAATACTCTTCAAATTGCGTGATTTGTGACAAAGTTAAGTTTCTTAGCACACTGTTTTCTTGTATAATTGAGACGATGTTTTCTTTTCTCATCTCAATTAAGTGCAACATTCTTTCCATAATCTTAGTACCTTCTAATAGCCATTGAAAATCTGCCTTTTCAAATTCAACGATTGTTGCTTTTTGCGAGGCTACAAAATCAACTTTTCTAGGTGGTAAATTTAATACGCCTTCTTCACCAAAATAATCGCCCGTCACGTACCGTTGAAGTACACGGTAGTTTTTTGTTGCACCCTTTTCATTATTACCACTCTCATCACCACCTTCTTTCTTCTCGCCGTTATCACTACCGCCGCTACTACTACTACTATCGCCACTGCTACTGTTATCATTTACACCCACAACACTGGTTCCACCGATGGAACCGCGAACATTTTGACCCATACCTTCCTCTTCACTACCTACATTAACACGCGCTTCGACAACACCGGCAGCAACAACATAAAATTTCCCTGACCACGATTTATGTGTATTAACCACATCGTCGACATCATATTTTCCACGATGTGCAATTTGTAATACTTCTCTACCGTGTGTAAGGCTCAATTTTGAAAACAAATCAATGGAACTTATAACATCTAATATAGCAATTGCCTGGTACAGATACAACATATTTTGTCAAAAGAAGAAGACAAAAAAAAATGTTAACAAAACAAAAGCGTGCAACCCAAAAACAACAACAACAACAACAACAACAAGAGGAAGAGAACGTACATCCGAGTATTGCGGTCTATCTACTATTAAAGAAACTGTATTCAGGACACCTTCCTTCGCTAGTTTTAATCCACTGCCTTCTGGTATTTTACCAGCATCAGAATGTACTACATACAGTTTTTCTTTGATATCCTCAGGTAAGGCAACCAAGGTATCCATAGGCGTGTGTATAGGTGGTATACCTGCTTCATGAAATATTTTATCATGATCCCATGGAAAATTTAACAGTACATCACGTCTACCCTGGCTAACAACACCTTGTTCGTATAATTTATTAATGGCAACCGGATCATTCATATGATCAGCACTAAATACCATTGATTTACCGCCAAAGTGTACGCTAAATCCGATACAGGGTATGGAATGCAATGTATAAAAAAATTCAAATCGACCACCACGAATTTTAATAGGTTGACCAATACTCACCGCACGGTAATGAAAGACGCCCCTTAAAAATTCCAGATCTAATCCTGACAACGCAGCGTATTTTCTTAAAAATGAATACATAATAGTTGGTGTTGTCATCAAGGTGACACGCCCCTCTCTTAATATTTTTTGAAAGGTTCCCGCATCATGATCTGCATGACAATGTGAAATAATCACACCGTCAATTAAACTAGGTGGTATACATTGCTGCTGTAAAATAGAGGTTGAATGTGGTGGTGGGTCGACCATGATACCACGTCGATTGACCCAAACAACGTAACCAGATGTACGCCCACCTGGATTAAATCCATGCGAATTGCCCAACACCGTCACTCCGAACAACGGTGGCCGAAACGAGTTCTGAAATCTTGGCATATTATCAGGCAGTGGTAATTTGACATTTTCATCGACAACAGCAATCATTTTATCGTTCTCAAACAATCGGTATTCGCCATTTACATGTTGAATTTTAACGACTGGTGGCTCACCACCCTCCTCTGTTGGTTTACCTGTAACTGTGGTCCAACCTTTTGGTGAAAAAGTATTAAAATCTAACAAACCATCGACTGTCAACTTTTTGCCCATAAATACGCCAAAGTAATCCAATTCCTTTCTTAGGTCAGGCATATTTTCACGCGGAAAATCATCGGCGAAATCTGATTCAATATCTATATCTTTTGGACCGAGCAATGTTTCTTGCATCACAACTCTTATACGCTCTTCAACTTCAGCGTTGGAGACAATAAGTTTTACCTTTGCGTTACCACCGGTGAAGAAAAAGGCAGCATACGCAGGAAATTCAAACTCTGCGATGTTAATGCCTTCATTTGGACCCAGTTTACGGTTAAACCTTTCAGGTGGCACAACAAATATTTTAGGTATCGGTACACCTAATAACATACTATCTTTGATTGTTTCCGGTGGCATACCAAATTGTATGGTACCAACGGAAGTTGTAACCTGAACACCACCACGTTTCAAGTGTGTAATTCTGGATTCAT
>JACLAC010015407.1_pt1 | contig 12965 bp, 15 predicted proteins | sample 8027881 | NCBI WGS metagenome assembly JACLAC01 (sample SAMN15725517, study PRJNA655200) | protist metagenome | isolation source: fluorescence activated cell sorting (FACS) single amplified genomes of... | place: Spain: Blaines Bay Microbial Observatory, Mediterranean Sea | collected 2016-01-19 | reverse complement strand
TTACAAATATGTGAAATTAATTTTGGTTGTTGGTGGTTGGAGCAATTGAGTCATTCAAACAAATGAAGTAATCTCCAGGATTTGAAAAACTAACGATGCAATGTCCCCACTGCGTTTATCCTGACTATATTCTCTAGTGCACCAGTCACGGTGTCCAAAGCTACCGTTGCCAAGCCTGCCGAAAGATCTTCTTTCAAACACTACGATGAGGCAAAGATCCAGCCCTCAAGCAACAGGCCTGTCAACTCTATCTCGAAGGGATGGGGATGCGAGCGATCGGCCGGGTTCTCAGGATTCATCACAAGACGGTCTCTCGCTGGTTGGTGCAAGCTGCCCAAGCACTCTCAGCAAACCCCCCACAGACCGAAGCCTGCTCCTTCATCGAAATCGATGAACTCTGCACGTTCATCGCTAAAAAAATCCCAATGTTGGCTCTGGCCAGCGGTGGACTTCATCTTTGGCAAGGTCCTCGGCTTTGCCTGTGGAAGAAGGACGATCAAAACTGCTAAGGTCCTTTGGCAGCAGATCAAACACCTGCCGACGATGGGCGATGGCACGGACATGCTGAAGTCCTAAGAGAGTTTCATTCCACACGCCAAGCATTAAGCATAGAAGACCTTCACCACACAAATCGAATCACTCAACTGCCGACTCAGGCATTATCTGGCAAGGCTCCATCGTAAAGCGCTTTGCTACAGTAAATCAAAAACGATGTTGGAAGTTTCTTTGAAACTGCTCATCCATAAACTAAACAACCCTTAAGCTCCAACGCCCAATTTGATTAGATGTTTAGGTAGGGACCTATAGCACTTATTGAGGCGTTTTGAATTTACCTCTCAGTATGGAACTCAATTATATTCCTGTTACTGTATTTTTAATGCTGCTGACACAACTAACCCATCACAGAATTTGTAAGCCCAATAACCAAACTGAACCCACTTAACCCTTCTCTCGAGGTTGGCAATTGGTATAAAAACCTCCTTTTTCATGACGAACGGGGATCCTAAGAACGAATAGACGAGCTTTTTTTAGGAATTCGTTTGGTAGATTGAACCCGAATGTCAGTAGAAAAGACATAGACATCAGACCATTCCTGAAAAAGTCTGTAAATCACGAAATCTGACTGCTCTGTCAACGAACAGTCATATAAAGTTGTGCCCATACCATAGGCCAGATAGGAGAGGGGGAACCATTGAAAACGGTGGGGGATGGATTTTTGAACAGAAGAGCGAGGTAACTGAAACTTCATAGATGAATTGGAGCAGCTAAGATGATCTGTTATCAAATTTCGCTTTATGCAGCCTGGCTTGCTAATCTGTTGGATAGCTTCCCCGTGATAGATTGAATTTCTGCTGCTGAGTGAGTTGCCTCTATCCATTTTGTGGGAATTTTTTCTGCACCGTGAATTGCTCCGAGCAAGCATCCCACCTGTACGGCTCTCGAACAATTACAGCCTCCAGCCAGAATAGCTAATCGTACCCCCTCTTCATAGGATGAAGCCTGCAAAACTGCATGCAAAGCACCCTGAAAAGTGCCGGAATAACGACAGGCTTTGCCGACCTTCTCTACAAACTCTTCATGAGCAATTTCTGACGCAGAAATAACTTGTTCAATTTCTTCGGTTATTTGCTTGCTCAAACCATATCTAGTTGGATTGCGAACTAATTGATGGATCGGGTACTGTTCTCCGGAGAGTGCAAGATCTAGTAGTTGGAAAAAAGCCAATGCGTGAGATTCGCAAAGATCCCCACCAGCAACCATTTTCAAGGCTGTTCTGCTCGAAGCAATCCGGTTTTCTGGTTTGGAATAAAGCCACACTGGCAAGGCTGCACAAAAGCCATCAATTTCATCGGCATTATCTGGGCCTACTGGTATTTCACCAGTGTGGTGATAATTTTCTAACATTGTGCTGACCAATCCATGGCGCCATGGACCATTGATTGGGGCGGGCCAGCCTTTTTCTCTAACTTTAGGACTGTAGTTGAGTTTTCTTTTCTGAAAAGCCTGCTCATAGGCAGTGTTTGGACCGAAATGAGACAGCACGTGTTCCATAAAAATTTTAGGTTCAAACAAACCACAATTTTTTTGGAGAGACCGCAGCATGACTAAGGTCAGATCAAAGTATGCGCTGTTAGCACCGGTGGGTAGGGTGTAGAATGGGGATTCACTGTTTGGCCAAAACTCCGGGCCGGTCTTGCCAGCTGTGAGTTTGTTGAGTTTCTGAGCATCGTAAATCCAATGTAATGGGCGCGCGGCAGCGTCTGCTATCGCGGCCCCGAGTAGGATCGCTCTATTTTTTTGAAGACTTTTCATTGGGTGTAACTGCATTAAATTGATTGCAATTAAAAATGTTAAACATTAATTAAATTGCTAATTTACCCAATCTGTTGGACCTAGTCTTCAAATATTTTCGAGAACTTGCGCTATCGAATAGCAATAAAACAGCTAAGCAAGACACAAAGAAAACGACTAATTTATTGAAATTAAAACATTTACTTATATTTCAAGTTCTATCACAAAGTAACTTTTGATCTCTTTGAGTAACCCAAAGAATCAGCGGTCGACCTGCCCACTTTGGAAACTTCCGACCAAAAATTTCTATTTTGCAGAGTGCAGTCGAAATAAAATGGATACAGCTTTTGTAGCTCGAACAGCTAACGCTTAGAGTTGGATTGAGAAAAGAGCAAAACGCATTATTCGTAAGGAAGGTCTCCCCATTTCGTCCATGACGAGTAGCAGGTGCTCGCTCAATTGAGTGATTCAGAGCAAGATAATCTCATTCAAGTGGGTCAGGACGATTCAAAATTCTCAACAGAGGTGGATTATAAAATTGAGGAAAGAATCAACTATTGAGCAAACTTCACTGTAGGTGCTGAGCAGCACAAAAAAGGAGGATTTAATTCACACAGCGCGAGATGTTTTGCCCAAATGCTTTGCAAATGTTGAAAACAGTGTTGATAACAAAGCCAAACTAATTAGGACAGTGACTCCCTTTTCAAATTGTTCATATCCTCCAACACCTACGACCATTGCCCCTCCCAGCACACCAAATCCCATCTGAGTGGCTCCAACAATTCCAGAAGCACTTCCCCCAAGTTCTCCAGCAGACGAAATCGCTCCCATCGTTGTGGTTGCCATTATAAATCCAGCTGAAAAGCCAAAGAAAAAGCTGGGAATTCCTATCAAAATAGGGTGGCTCACGCTGAGTAAGCTGGGCAAAAGCAAAGCACTAATTGCAAAGACAGATAATACACCCCCTAGTTGAGCCATTCTTTCAAGGCCGAGTTGATGAACCAGGTGCTTTGTCAGGAAGTTTCCAAGAGCAAAACCAATTGGGCTGAACATGAACCAGAAACCAACTTCTGCAGTATTGACTCCCATTCTCTGATACTCAAAAGGAATGAAGCCAATCATTGTAAACCAGATTCCCACACAACAAGCGGAAGCCAGCATGAAGGCCAAGAATGATCGATTGGTCATGAGTGCCAGGTAATCTCTTGTAAAATTCCTCAACTCCACTCTTTTTAGTGGTTGAAGTTTGGTTTCAGGCAGCAGGATCATGTTCAATACAAGCGGTACCAATCCTGCCAGGAAGATTCCCAGCATAACCCCCCTCCAGCTAACCAGATCCGTAATCAGCCCTCCAAGAGCGAAGCTACAGATAGGCACAACGAGCATAATACCTGTGATCAGTGCGAGAGCACTTGCACCTTCCAAACGGCCATAAGAGTCATAAATAATCGCTCTGATAATTGAATAGACTGAGGCAGCACCAAATCCCTGAAGGATTCTTGCTAGAATTAACGTTTCGAATGATTCGGCCAAAGTTGCTATCAGGCCCCCAAGTGCTAAAATAGCTAGGCCAAAGAATAACGGCCTTCGACGACCATAGCGATCTGAGAGAACACCATAAAACAATTGAAAAACTGCTAGCGAGATAAAGTAAGCAGATAAAAGTGACTGGGAGTCAGACTCCTCAACCCTGAAGTGCTCTGTAATGGAACTGAGAGCCGGAGAAATGATCGTGGTTCCAACCGTGCCACAACCCATGTTCAAAACTAAGAGCCAGATGGCTACCTTTTGTGGCATGTCGGACTAGTTTTTGAGAATTGAGAAAAAAAGAGCTGGTGGCAGCTACTGTGGATCAAAAGAGGCTACTTGGATTTATCATTAGCACAGAGGGTCAGCTTGATTTGATTTGGTTCTGTAGCGTTTTGGGGATAGCTGGGGAACTCTTTTCTGACAGGAGTAAAATTTCTCACCTGAGAACCGTTGCAAACCGCTTTTTCCAGATTGTCACCATGGAATCCTCTCTCCATCCCAAGCGTAGAAGGCACCCAAAGGATTCTTGTCCACACTCTCGATGACATCCAGCATGCGTTTTACACTATATTCAGGAGTAAAAAGATGGTCTGGATCCATGTTTTTGGAAAAGGGGGAGCTCAGATTCGTATCTACTGTGCCAGGATGAAGGGCAAGGACTTTGACATTTGGGCAACTCCGATTGAACTCAATTGCAATATTGCTCAGCATCATATTCAGCATAGCCTTTGAGCCTCTGTAGCTATACCAACCACCAGCGCGGTTATCCTCAATACTTCCGACTCTTGCAGAAATAGCAGCAAAGACAGCTTCTTTTTTGTGTCTCATCAACTTCATGAAATATTTAGCCAGCAAGACCGTAGGAAAGGCATTGACCCGCACAGCTTCAAGAAACTGCTCCTCATTAATTTTTCGCAGGCTTTTCTCAGGCCCGTGGTCACTGTTGTGAAGATAGCCAACACAGTTCACAAGAAAGTGAATTTCGGACACTTCCTCACTGACCACCCTCGCAATTTCGATCATCCCCTCTTCTTTGGTACTATCGGCCTTTATCGGGTGAATACGATCGGGGTAATTCTGTATCAAGCCCGCCAACTTCCCACTCTGAACTCCTGCCCCTGTGTCTGATCGATAAGTAACAAACACTTTGCTTGCACCACACTTGAGGAGCTCCTCAGCAAACTGAGATCCTAGTCCCCCGTTGGCACCATTGATCAACACATTTTCAAATTTATACATCCTCACTCCTTGTTTGATTCTCAATCATGAAATTTTAAATTTTGTTCGAGAGTAGCTTGTTCTGGTTGTCTTTTGAGAGATTCATTGCTTGGCAGAATTCATAGTGATATTTTTTAAATGAAGTAGTTCATTGCTTTAACTCAGTTTTGCAGATTAGGGTGAGCGCTATTTTTGGAAAATTCAGTAGATCGATTGTATCATCAGCGTCCTCTCTCTTCTACTAACTCATCAACTAACTGGGTGGAATAAAATGATCGTGCCCGCAGGCAACGTGTTGTTGCAGAACATTTCTCTGTTACTTGCCTGCTGATTAGAGGAAACGCAAATGATGAAACCAACTCAAATTCAATTAATAGAAGGCACTAGCAGTCCCAGTTGTTAGCTCGTTGGTTACAGCAGGCTTCTGAGGTACTGAAAAAAGAAAAAAGCAAATGAAGAAGAAACAAAAAAAAAGATTTCTTCTTTTGTGATGAATAATGTCAGTCAAAAAAATAATATAATTAATAATATCAATATTTTAAATACAATATTTCAATGGCACAACTTTCGGAGAGGTTGTCTTTACTAAGTATCAATTCCGATATTTATTTTTAACAACACTAAAGGATTATATCTGTGAAAAAATTGACTCTAATGCTGTTCATCCTGTTTTCAAGTACAGCAATTGCGATGGCCGGCGGTCACATGAAAAATTTGGTTGAGACGGCGGCAGGCAACGATGCCTTCAAGACCCTGGTAGCAGCAGTGAAAGCTGCAGGACTTGTGGAAACTTTGGCCGGCAAAGGACCATTTACAGTCTTCGCACCAACAAATGAAGCTTTTGCCAAACTCCCTGAAGGTACCGTCGAAAGTCTGCTGAAGCCAGAAAACAAGGACAAATTGATCTCTGTCCTCACGTACCACGTAGTCCCTGGCAAGATCATGTCCAAGGACATTAAGCCAAGCCAAATGGTCAAGACTGTCAATGGACAGCAGGTATCAATTAAATTGTCTTACGGGAAAGTTAGTGTGGATGGAGCCAATGTGACGGCAGCCGATGTGGAAGCTGACAACGGTGTAATCCATGTCATTGATACAGTGATTTTACCGAAGAACTGACCCTTTCTTCATCTATTCTTTAAGCGATCACTGGCCCAAATAGGCCAGTGATCGCTTCTGAAAAATTAGTTTGTATTGGTTACCTGAAAATAGCCTCCACAAACTCTCCCAAATGCCCCAAACATAGTTTGAAACAATTAACCGATAAACCATGATTGATATCATATTAGGAAGTCTACTCATCTTTGCAGCAGTTGTGTTTGCAGCGCTGCTCGCGCTATTTGTATTGCTTTGGCCTCTGCAAAAGAAACGCGAGCACGACTATTGGTGTCACCGCCAAAATATCACCCATGGTCATGATCATGGGAACCAAGAACCTCATGTAGTTTGAAAAGATTATGTCTGAACATACTAAGACCTGGCCTGAACTGGCAATTGGGCTTTATGAAGCGCTTACAGAAAAGAAAGCTGAAATTACTTATCATTTTGAGGAGATGAAGGTTGAGGTCCCATCTGGCACAGGACCAGATGCAGAACATGCTATCTGGAAACTAGATGGTAAGTTGAGAATCAGCACAAAAACGATACAGTAAATCCGAAGTTGAATTTCAAATAGCTTTTAGGCACCAACAAAGCTACCCACAATAAATTTTCGGTCTTTGGCAGGCCAGGGTTGATTGAGTCTGTTGTAGCGAACCCAGTTCTAAAAAGTAAACTTACAGAGAAATAAACAATGGAGTTAGCTCAAAAACAATGTGTCCCTTGCCGTGGCGGGATCCCTCCGCTCAAGGGGGATGCTCTTCAGGCGCTGTTTGACCAACTGGAGAAAAGCTGGGAGATGATTGATGAGCATCATCTTCAGAAAGACTATGCCTTTGACTCCTATCGGGAAGCGGTGCGTTTCACAAATTTGATTGCAGATCTGGCAGAATCAGAAGGGCATCATCCTGAATTGTTGCTCTCTTTCCGAACAGTGCGTGTGAGCATCTGGACACACAAAATTGATGGCTTGGTGGAGAGTGACTTTATATTTGCTGCCAAGAGTGATCAGACTCACGCAAAGGAATTCTCTTCTAACCAGTAACCGTATTTTCAGTCATTCTCCGCTGTCAGTTCAACCATGATTTGGCACCAACTCTGAACACCAGTCATTTCATGTACGAATAAGTTGCATTCCAAGCAAATTTCTACTGTCAGGAATCCTCTCATAATAAATGATCACTGACTCAACCGGCCCTTGAGCTGCTGTGAAGATGTTGGGTCAGCGAACAATTGCCCCTATCTTTTGGGCCACAGCTTCACCCAGCTTAAGGTGCTCTTCATGTTCAAAATGGATCCCGTCCAGATCACTGCTCTTTATGAATTCTGATGTGTCCAAAAATTCACATCCTCTTTCCAAGGCTTTTTTTCGAAAATACCTGCCAAAAAGTTGAGATTTTTCCAGCCCTCCCTGGAACATTTCCTCACAGTCACTGAGTTTTCCCAAAGGAGGAGGAGCCATCAGCAGTATCGTAGGACTTGTATTATCTGGGCCAACCGTACTTCGTTGAACATGCTCAATCAAAACGCCAACGCTTTCAGCAATATCGTGAGCCGAAACCGAAAAACGAATTTTTAGATCGTTAGTTCCTAACATGATTGTGATCAGGTCGAATGGCTTATGGCTCTCGATACAGGGAATGAGGTAACTCATCCCATTCTTAAAGCCTTCAATCGGATCGTCCCAAACCGTAGTTCGGCCGTTTAGCCCTTCCTCGATGATCCGATATTCCATTCCCAGTTCCTTTTGAAGTACTCCCGTCCATCTTTCTTCTGGACCAAATCGTTGCTGGCTGGACGGGTTGTATCCCCACGTGTTTGAATCTCCATAACAAAGGATGGTTTTCATCAGTACTTTTCCTAACTATTTCATGTAAAAAAATTTGGGGAGGGTTTGTGGTTGGCTGAATGCTGGTTTTGAACCTTTGTTCAGGATACTTTCGGTTGGCTCAGCGAGCGCTTCCTGTCGATTTTGTGATTTCTGCCTATTTCGACGTATTCGTCAAAATATTTTGGAAAAGTACATTTGGAAAAGTATGAATTGCTATCTTAGGTTTGTTGGCAACAAATTCCTGGAAAGCTGGGGTAGGCTGGTGTTTGCGAGGGTCGGATACTGACGTGCGTAGTCTGGAATCAGTTGCAAGTCGGCCGTTTAGCAGACCAGCCGACCGGTGAGTGGAAAGTGTCTGAACTCCCCACTCAGAATGAAATGGCTCAGCTCTGGATTTGCTTGGACAATTCTGGGAATTGAATGCCAAACTCTTCACGGCTAATTTCTTGTGCCAATGTTTCACCTGCATCTGTTTGAATGGTGAAAAAAATCTGGCCCAATTTGCCATTGTGCTTGATAACGCGCTTGCCTTCAGCCATTAGCACAACATCGCCCTTGAGTGCCTTGGAGCTGTTGGCCATCGTGTAAGATTTGCTGCTACTGCAACCTCCACCAGCAAAGCTGATTCCAGCGGACGCTAGCGAAATGATTAGGACTGCTGCGAATTTTTTCATTTCAAAAATCCTATTTGAATTGATTATATGATTTGGGCTCTTTCGTCCGGTTTATCCAGACAGTGTTTACCATGAAGCTTACAAGAATTTAAACTTCAGGTTCTATGTTCAACTAAAAAATTTAGTTTTGCTAGCAATCAAAATTCACAATTGCTCATGATCACACGTAAAATTATGATATAATTTGATTTTAAAATTCTATAAATTTTGAAAACCTATTCGGCCAGAATGCGAGGAAATCAATATTTTCCCTCTCATTCAGTGGAGAGATCTGCCATGTTTGCGTATGAATCATAATCGCGCAGCGCATCAATTTTTGAGAGGTATTCACAATTAAACTACCACAGTCGCTCCAAGGTCCCGGCGGAATCAAGCCGATGATGGACATCGCCTTTCCACTGATGCTATCCACTTCAACGGTAGCAATCATGTTGTTCATCGACCGCCTTTATCTCAAGCAGGTCAGCAAGAGGCAATGAACGCTAGCTTGAGTGGAGGCTTTACTTCCTTTGCTTTTCAGTCGTTCTTCATTGGAGTGATTGGCTTCGGTACAGCCTTGGTAGCGCAATATTTTGGGTCAAAAAAATTTCATAACTGCCCCAGAGTGCTCACTCAAAGCATTGTATTTAGTTTTGTCAGCGCACTTTTCATCCTTGCACTGATACCTGCAGGCAGATGGATTTTAGCTACGGTAGGGATCTCTGATGGAGAAGTGTTGCAGGCGCAGGCTTACTTGACAATTCACATGGCAGGGACGGGGCTAGACTTATTTAGAAACAGCTTCAATAACTATTTTGGAGGGTTAGGTAAAACCAGAGTCGTGCTGTTAGCGACCTTTGTGATGGCTCTTGCCAATATAAGCGCGAACTACGTATTGATTTTTGGAAAGTTGGGCTTCCCTGAACTTGGAATTGAAGGAGCAGCATATGGAACTGTCTTCGCTTGGTTCGCAGGTTTGGTCACATTGTGCGTCATTTACTTCAGACAGATCCGCTCTTTCAGAAAAACCATGATATTGATCCAATCCATTTAAATGCATTCTGCCGATTTGGACAGGTCTATATCCGCCTGCACCCAACGCGTGAGCGTATGTTGGAGTAGCTGAATTCAGGATCTGATCATTTGTCCAAACTTCAGTTTCCGAAGGCATTAGCCCGGTCAGAAAAGCAACTCTTGATGGAACACAGATTGGTGAATGGCAATAAACATTCGCAAAAGTTGCTCCACGACTTGCTAACTCATCCAGATTCGGAGTCTCCACCTCAGTGTTGCCACGATGACTCATGTATCTGAAATTGTGCTGATCAGATTTTATGAATAAGAGATTCGGCTTATTTTTTTCCATTTCAAAATTTCTCATATTTTTGAATTGAGATCTCTTCCAGTTCATCATGATCGTATTCTATCCCTACTCCAGCTACTTGTTCCTTAAAACTATACATCCCATTTTCAAACTTTAATTGTCCATTACCCTTAGCTTCTATATCCTCTACATCTATCACGAGATCTTCATAGTATGTATTATTTGGCAGTGCCAAACATAAATGTAGATTATTGTGACCTCCTCCATGCACTTCTGCTTTCATTCCGAATGCTTCAGCCACATGCCCTACTTTCATACCACCTGTAAATCCACCTTTATAGTGAGTGCTGGTTCTCATTATATCACACGCATCTCTTCTGATGAATTCTGCTGCATTCCAATGTGATCCGTCGCTACATTCTGCAGCTAGAATTGGTATATCTAACTTGTCACACAATTTTTTGTAGCTTTCTAATTCAAATTCTCTCATTGGTTCTTCATACCACTCAAATTTTAATTCTTCCAAAACTCTTCCAAACCACAATGAATCTGTGTAATTCCATAGTCCCGAAGCATCTAGTGTTAAACTAAAATCATCTCCAACCCACTCTCTTACTTTCTCACATAACTTAGCATTTGTTTTAACATCCCGATACCTAAGATGAAGCTTAATACTTGGATACCCAGCCGACAAAGATGCTTCTACAACATCTTTATATTCTTCGAGAGTATCGTAGCTTGTTGTGGATGCATAGGCAGGAATTTCATCGCGATAGCCTCCCAAAAGTTTATAAACTGGTAAACCAGCTTTCTTTCCCTTAATATCCCATACTGCAATATCTACCATTGCCATTGCATAAAGTGGATACTCTTCGAGTCGATCCGTATCCCAACATTTTTCCCAAATTTTTTCTGAATTTAATGGATTCATACCTATTAAATCTGAAGAAAATCTTCTTTCTACTAAATCCATCATTATTCGGCCTTTGGGGCCTTTTGCGTAGCCAGAAATGCCCTCATCAGTCTCTAACACCATCACACAACTAAAGTTTTTCCTTGGATCCCTCCCATCTCCTGAACCTGGTCGGTCAACTTGCCATGTAAATGGTTTTACAATATCTTCTACTAAGTAGCTCTTAACGTTTGTAATTTTCATTTTTTCTCTTTTATTGAAACTGAATAATAAGTGGTTTGCTTCTCATAGTTCTGTACCCCCAGAATTACTTGATTTATAGCAAGCCTCAACAAGTCTCATGGTTTCAAAGGCATCTTCTACTGAAGTGTGAAGTTGATGATCCTCTCCCAAGGCAAATCTTTGAAGATTGCTCATAGTCCCAATGAATGCTTCTGGAAACCATCCACCTTCAAATTCAACTGATTCCCACTGCTCTTTTCCACTTGGACAAATCCACACCTCATCCGGCTCTCCTCTTGGATAATCAAGCAGCAATCCAAGCTTTACCGCGGCAGCACCCTGCTGACAGTCAAAACGGATCTGCGCCGTCTGGAATTTTGGACCCTTGTTATAGTTGTGGTTGATTGATAGGACACAGCGGATCTCAGGTCCATAATTGAGAATCGCTGAGGTCCGTGTTTGGGCAAAATCAGGCGTACTGGGATGAGCAAGAGTTTGTGCCCAGACACTGTTAGGCGTTCCCAAGAAAGATCGAATCAAATCTAAATAATGAATGGAGTGGACCGCAATCTCGACTCTTTCCATATTCTTCAGAAACGGAAAGAGCTCCCATGGTGTCTCCAGATTCAGGTGTACCTCCAAATCAAGGATCCGCTCCAGATGGCCTTTGGACATCGCATCTTTCAGGGCCAGCATCACTGGGCTAAAGCGGAGTTGAAAATTGACCGCTGCTGTCAGTTTCTTTCGCTCACAGATGGCCTTGATTAGCTTGGCTTCCTCGAGGTCACTACCCATTGGTTTTTGAATTAGTACCGTAGACTGCTCAGGGAGCTGTTCTAAGACGTCGGCTACTGCTGATGGTGGGAGAGCTAAATCGAAAACTGCATTATGAGATTGCGCACTCGAAATCAAAGAATCGAGAGATTCAAAGGCCTTGAGACTCCATGAGTTGGCAATCTTAGCTGATTGTTCAGGGTTGATGTCGAAGACACCAAGCACCTCAAATTCGGCTTTCTGGTAAGCTGGTAAGTGCGCATCCTTGACGATACCTCCAGAACCGATGATAGCAATGGGTCTTGACTGACTTGGAAGCGGCCATTGATAGTTGAGTTTCATAGAGACTCTCTTTCTTGGAAAGTTAACTCCGACAAACTATCCCATAATGTGGTTTTCATGGGTTAATTCCTGAAAAAGATAATGAAACACAAAATTAGTTCTTAGTATCCAATTTAGGCAACAAGGATGACCTGGCGCCCAGACACATAACTCTACAACTGATGGTGTGGCTAATTGAAAATCTGCCTGTTTTCCTTGTTGATCATCTGGTGCCCCTTAACCTTGCTGGCCCGTGCTGCGTCTTTGAGCACCACCTCATTGATACGTTCAAGGGATTTCTGGTGCATTTCCAACTCTGCCTCTCCTAGCTCCTCCTGGGGCAACCGAGGTCTGTCAAAATGATTGTATTCATCTTTCCCCCTCACCAATAGTGCATGAGTTCGCCCCCCATTCTGAAGGACATGGGTAGGAATGAACCTTATCGCAAATCCAATTCTTGGAGCGTTGGTATGGTTAGCCTTTGAACCATGAAAAATTCGAACATGGTGCAAACTCATCTGGCCTGGCTCTAAGACGATGCTCTCAACTTCTTCATTCTCTACATCCACAGCAATCTCCTGCCCCCGGCTCAACATGTTGTTACCAGCAAAGGTATCTTGATGCTGTAGTTGCCCCCGGAGGTGGCTGCCTGGTACGACCTGCATGCAGCCGTTTTTGAGGTTACTGGGGGTAAATGCAACCCAAGCAGTGACAATATCTGGAGGTTCCAATCCCCAATAGGTGCTGTCCTGATGCCAGGAAACAAAGGATTTTGTTTGAGGGTACTTG
>JACLAC010011924.1_pt1 | contig 12966 bp, 16 predicted proteins | sample 8027881 | NCBI WGS metagenome assembly JACLAC01 (sample SAMN15725517, study PRJNA655200) | protist metagenome | isolation source: fluorescence activated cell sorting (FACS) single amplified genomes of... | place: Spain: Blaines Bay Microbial Observatory, Mediterranean Sea | collected 2016-01-19 | reverse complement strand
GGTGCTCATAGTGTTCGCCGCCTGGATACCACCAACCGAAAGCATCGGCGAACCAAGCTTCGGCAAAGGTTTGAACTCCAGCAGACTGACCTTGCCATTGCCAGGCGCTGCAGCAGAGGCCTCGGTGGGACCTTGAATGCCGGACATGGTCATCTTGATGAGAGTGTTACTGTTATTATTTTAGATCGTACTGGCACTAGCAGATGCAGATGTTTCTTCTTCTAACTACTTAGTTAAGTAGCAGGTATTCGCTCGTTGAGATCTTTCAGTTTCAGGAATTAACCCCAAATTGTGAAGCACAAAAGCAGACGATTCAGAAGGTATTCTGAACGTCGATACCCGACTAGTAGAAGACTTAGACTTTCGATATGACAACCTGTTCGTTGGCAACATTTACATTGGATTCTAAAAATCGGCATAATATATAGATTCCGCAAGAACATCCACAGGTATTTTGAGTTCTGGCCCTGATAAGACCTTCGTCTCTTATATTTTTTCGCGAACTTTTTATTCAACAAAAAAACGCTCTACACGGCCGGGAGCCTTAACGTAGAGCAGCACAGAACTTGTTAAACTGGTGAACAACAGAACTTTATCCCTTGCTTAGCCAATGTTGGTGGTGCAAACACGACAAAAACCTCTAGTTTACTTTCTCAATAAGATTTGAACTATATAATTACTTACTCGAGAACTGGCATTGCAGTACTCGAGCACCCTCGAGCACCCTTCCTCGAGAAATGGCATGCTACTTAGTGTTAATGATGGTGCAAAAAGTAGCCTGGAGGGTGGTGTTCCCTGCCGTTGATGTGCTTTGTATTGCTCACGCGCTTTGGAGTAGTCGGTACCCGCTGCAGTTTCTAATCTCTCGCTTTCACCGGCGAGGGCGTACTGTTAGCTCCGTTCTTCATTTGCTATGCCGCCATCGCGTGCTCCTCTGCGTGTTGCGGCAAGCTCTCCTAGATCATCGCTCACCGACTGTGCAGCATGTACTCAAAGTCGTGCACGATCTGCCGGTCCACGCTCGCGATCTCGTTCGCCAGCCGGTGCAGCTCCTACTCCAGCGTGGTGTGGTGCGTCATCAGGCTGCGCACCTGCGCCGTCACCGTCTCGAAGTTCTCCTGCCGCACGTACCCGAACTGGTCCAGGTCGCGTTCGGGCACGTCCAGGTCGCTCTTCGTGCGCATGAACGAGGCCAGCCCGCGCTTCGACCCGTCGCTGCTGCCCCGCCTACTACAACAATGGGTCTTTGTGCCAGTGAAACTCCTTTGGCAGCAAACTCTGCGTCAGCGTGGACGGAATCACGCCCTTCTCCATGGCACCCAGGATCTGCCGCTCCCTACTACGCCAGTCGCGACTCACTAGCTCATTTTGCGCCACAGGTGCGACTTGGGCCCGATTTCGTTGCGCCGCTCCACCTGCCCGCTGCTCGTGCTCACGTACTTGCCGAACGTGTCCGCCAGCTCCGCGCTGTTCAGGCTACTACCGGTCGAAGTCCATGTCCATCAGTCACCGGTGCTACTGACCGATCTCGTGCGCGTCGTCGAACTCCTCGTGCTCACTATTCCACAGCTCACTACTCCACTTCTTCGAGCCACCGCACCAGCAGCGCCTTCACCTGCGCGAACGGCTAGTCTAGATTGGGGCGCTTGTCGTCGGGTGGCACGTAGGTGTGGTGCTTTCACTTACTACTCCTCGTGCTTCGCGTGCTCCTTCTTCCGCCGGTGGTGGTGCTTCAACTTCGGCGGTTCCCTATCCAAATCATTGTAGGCGTCCTGGAACTTGCTGCCCACGATCCCGACGGGCAGCGATAATAACAATATGCCCATGATGATGATCACCATGCCGCAACACTTGCCCTACCGCGTCTTCGGCTAGAGGTCGCCGTACCCCACGGTGGTCACCGTCACCAGCGACCACCACAGGCACTCGGCCATGTTGTTGAAACCCTTGGACACGACCTTCGCTTCCTCCGGGAAGTCAACGTTGTAGTCCAACACTTCGCAGCACAGCGTGTCATAGTTGTGCTCGTACTTCGGTACTGCGAGGTAGTATTGCGAGGACCGCGGCAGCTTGCCCTGGTAGATGCCCTGGCACTCACTGAAGTACCCGTTTCACTGGTACGTCGCATAGTTCTCGACCAGATCCAGGGGACACGACATCCGCTCGACGAAGTAAATGACCTGCTAGAAGATGAGCACGAAGATGCCCACGATCGCACCCAGTGTCAGCAACGCCTTCGAGGCCTCCCTTATAGTCCGCTGTATCAGCTTGATGCCGATCTGGAACGGCCCCAGCCGCAGCAGCCTGAACAGTCTGATCAGTCTACTAGACGCGCAGCACGCGCAGCACCGAAATCTCCAGCCCGGACGTGCCCTTCTCCACGTACCACGGCAGAATGGCGATGAAGTCCAGTATGTTCATCTTGTTCTTGCAGAAGCCCGCGTGCGTCTCCTCGCCGAACACGTCGCACGTCCAGAACTTCAGCTACAGCTCGATCGAGAAGATCATGGTGAAGGAGAACTCGCTGAGCAGCAGCTCCGACTTGTAGTCGCGCTCGATCCGTGAAAAGGTCTCACTAGATGAGCGCGATGATGGACAGCACGATGCACAGCAGGATAATGCCCTGCACGAGCCGCGCGACCCAACTTATCTCGGGATTCTCCAGAAGCGTGTTGATCACTCACCGCAGCAGCTGCAGCCGCCGCGGGTAACACCTGCTCGGGACCGGCTCCCTGTCGAGGAACAGTGACCGCCGCTTGTGGCCGCCATGCGCATCATCGCCGTGGGCCTTGGTCTTGCGGATCTCAGCGGCGAACGCGGAGAGCTCGGAGATCTCAACCTGAAAAGGTGCGCGACAATTGATGCAGCGTTTTTACTACTGGAATGTACTTCTCAATATACGTGAACACACCTTTTAGCACAAAATAATGTTTGATGTAATCGAAATCGATAGTGATAGAATGGGATGCAGTAATATGTTACATAAATTCACTTACCTACTGACCCTTCTCGCCCCGTTAGTTGTGCAGCTTCTTCTTAAGTTCGCGTTCGCGCCTGCAAGAAAAAAAAATAAAGTAATCGAATGTATGAGACGCGCTTCGACGATATAATTATATAAGAAGTACTAAATTCAATTGAGATACGACTCTTGTTGCACTTGCCTGTCTAACTCTAAATGTAAAAAGTATGAGAACGTGGATTGAGTAACGTAAGTAACTTACTTTTTCCGTTCATCGCCTTCCGCGTTTTTGATTCCGTGAAGAGCCGGCATGACTTTATTAAAGTTTCTATTACTTATTAATATACTCAGTCCACAACTAATTCTACGATATTATACGCTACACAGATACTTTGCCGCCTAGATATCAAGAAGTAGTGTAAGTAGAATGAAATAAAATATCTGAAGATCAGAACAAATCCAACATAAACTCGACATTTTTTTATGACGCATCGACAACCGACTGAACTTCTACGCCAAACACAAACCGAGCGCCAGTCACAAACCGAGAGGCAAACACACTGAAGATGTTAGAAGTTCAGCTTTCCCAAAAAACTCACACGTCAGAACTTGATACATTAGCAGCATGCAATTCCAGTACAAGTATATCATCGACCTAAGTTATTTTCATTTCGAGATAGATTGCAGTCCATAAAACAAGAGCCTAAAACAACCAAAAGCATCTTCTTCTTCCCCAACTCAACAGATTCTAACAGCTGTGTACAACAATCTCTAGTACGTGTATTCTAATTCTTAGGAGCGCAAGAAATAGATCCAGTAGAACTACTTCAGCTCGTCCACCCTCCGCTTGTGGTAACATTACTTCATCAGATCAAGATACCGCCGGATCTTCACTGATTCGCACTTCCAGTTCCACTTCTCCCCCAGAATAATGATATCTTCGTCAGAAGGAACGCCATTACTAGACACTACCTGCCTAACAAGGAACTTTTCTGACTGCAGCAGATTGAGCATATCTAATATCTCAAACTTGTTGAATGAATCATACTCATATGCAGTACCATGCTGCTCGACTAGCACTAAGTCAGTCTGAGTAGGATACATATTTTCACCATCAAACAGCGAAGCAAAATCCATTAGACCACCTATCGTTATGGCACTTTTGTTTAGCGTGTTTAGATATCGAACCAATGCTAGAATTCCTATGAACATTTTGCGCACGTGAGTGCTATCGAAAGTATGTAGACATTCTTTGTACGAGTACTTTCACGCACCGGTTGAGCTATCACGTTCAGCTATTTTATCCTACCATTACTCAACAAATTTATCACGCAAAGTCATCCGATATTTACAGTGGATGCAATCACAGATACGACTCACCCTGCACATGATACTACATTTACGACTTAGTGTAGCGAATGGCAAATTGTCACGTTTTTTCCTTCAGTATCTAGTGCACCGTCAGTCTTCCAATAAGATACTACTCAAAACTATGGAAGCTGAAGTTTCGTAGACACAAGCACGACTAGCGATAGCGGTCTTACTATTATTTCACTTCTCTACTTCTGCTTCTCTAATATAACCCTGCGCCTTTAAATGCTCTATCATAGCCAAGACCTCATACCAATTATGCGACAAAACCGTTGTCCCATGCTGTCTAGTTAAATCTGTATCGGCATCAGAATCAAATAAAGACGCGTAATACTCGAAGTCTTTAAGCGTAACATTCGCATCTCAGCTGGCGACCCCTTCTTCCTACTTTTGCTTCCGTACAAACTCAAACATTTATATTATGCCAGTAGCCAAGTCATTAAGCTCATCTCAGTCTCTTTTCCCGTACGACTTCTGAGGATATTTCCTCTGTCCTGTGGTCGCATCTAACTTGTAGAAGCTTTCTCATTTGATGAGCTCCAATGTCCCTGTTTTCAATTTGCAGTAGTCACAGGCCAACGATCTGGAGCAAAGGTAAGTACTACGTCGTTGTATGTCTCACAACTCTCCGAACACCTTGGTGCTACCTACGTCTCTACTTCAAACACTGACTACATCATCTAAACTCGCACCGAACTCTTCAAGAAGTTTTTCTTTCAATTAAACTAAACCAGCTCCATTCTGAGGCACTACAGAAGCTTAGTTTCAATTAATACTGGATGTAGCGTAGTAGAATGGATCATGTATCAGTGAACCTTGGGGCTACGCTTCCGGATCATGACCCAGCAGCCAAATATTACAGACACGAGCACGACAGCACGGACAGCTACCCGACTGAACTAGCCGCGTAGCAGCCAACTCCGATTCTGTAAGTTTCCAGTCTTCTGATACAAGGACCCGAACAGCAGGAAAGCTCTTTTGCATTGCACTCTCAAAAGACGACGACGACGACGACGAAGATGATGAAGAACAAGAAGATGACGCATGGCCCGGGACAACTTCTTTTGTCACGCGCTCGCGTACTAGGCCAACACCAGTCTTTATCGCAGTCTCCCTCACCTGACAGTTGTAATATGGAATCTTTAGCACTGTTGAGACTGAATCTATTCCTGTACTTCTGTTGTAATTCATTCAAACATCGAACTTAGACATACAACTCTTTACTACTTGCTAATGCGAGTTCTCAATCAACATGATAAAACGACAGCAACCTGAAAGTCAGACGAAGACGAAGATGATCAACCAGATTTTTTTTTTTTACAATATGAATATGATGTAAACGTAAAAGACTACTCACCTTTACCAGGCACTCTCGATGAAAGAGCTTTCCGCAGCAAGGAATCTTCACCATATCTCCTTCAGAGTCGTAGCACACCTGGCACATATCACCTTCAGAATCCTCTGACTCCTTCTCGACTTTCCTTCGCTTCTACTCCTTCTCGCCAAGCTCCTTATCCTGCTGAAACAACCTTGTCTCACAACCGCTCTAGTCATCCTCACCATCCAAACCAGGTTCCGACAGTTGGCGCTTCCCACCATGAGCCTGTCCGCGCAGCTGTCTTGCACTTGCTCCTGTATTCACTCTCTTACCTTTGCCCTTCTTACTAGCACCTGGGCTAACTTCCTGCCAGCTCATCCGAGGAAACACCGACCCATTCTTGCCTTTCCCCTTCTGCGCAGCTCAGGCACTTGCACTGGAACTGAGCGAACTTGAACTCGAACTCGAACTTGAGATCGAAGATGATGAAGATGAAAACGACGACTGCGCTCACATTCAGGCGGCTATCAACGGCAGCGGTTTCGGGTTCAAGTTGTCATTATTTTACGAACGACGCCGGCTTGCTGGTCAGCGAGTACTTCATATTGACAGGTTTGGGTCCCACCACGACATTCATGTGCGGGTTCGACTTACTAGGACTGTTTGTTAGAGATCGTCTTGGCCATGGCTTGGGACGGTCAACTGGAATTTGCAGCATCGAGGTTCACCAAGGCCGCGCCATTTCCATTACTTGCCGGCTTACTCATACTCTTCTTGCTGTCATTCTAGTTTACCTGCTTGTCAACCTTCTTGGGAGGCTACTTGTGAGATCACTCTTCGGAGTCCGAAATCAAGTCGATGACTTCTCCTGGCTTAGTGACAGCTCACTTAGCCATTGGCGGAAACGATCACCGTTCCTGAGCGTCACAGAAGAACAAGACGGCGTTGTTCACGTTGCCGCGCTATTTCTTTAAAAGGTCAAGCGCCTCGGCTTGTGTACAACCGGTCACGCTAACGACGTTAGCAATATCAAAAGATGAAGGCATGACGTTTGAAGTTTTACTCGTTGTCGTTACCGTATAGTGATAATTGAAGTTAGAACAGATAGGAGCGATCAAGCTAATTATATTTCTATTACACACTACACTCTCTAACACAAGGAGGCTAACTTCTACGACGAATTATTTTATTGAATTTGAAACGAAAGTAGTGAATATTAATTCCGATATTACGTTGAATACATATCATCACATAGTAGATACCAGATAAAACTGTAACTTAAGCACATCCAGTGTGATTCCCTACGTGTCGATCAATTGTATAGCTTTAGTAGCGCACATAAACTTATTGCGTCTCAAAGTTTATTGCAGCGCGGTATCGAACTGACAAATAGCAGCAACATACTCGACTGTATACAAGAAAAACAGCGCTCATCATTGGGAGGTGAATCAAGAATAAACAATGTCTACTTCTTATTTCATTCTGTTCTCAGCAAAAGAATGTGACCTCTTCTAACAGGTATCTCGATGCAGCGGTATAAAAATTGAATCATCTTGAAGTACTAGTACACCAAAAGCAAAACATTATTTATCGCGATAATTAGACCCTCACGAAACTCGATCGAGCTAACCAACGAATACGATCCTCAATTTTATTGAGTACTAAGGCGCATTTAGAAGTCAGTCACATTCAAGTGCCTTTTAATCTTGACTAAGTCGCACTTCCAGCTCCACGTTTCCGAAACACTGATGATATCACCCACCTTGTCCTTCCTGATCTTAATAATTCCTTCCTCCTGCAACGCGTCAAGCATCTGCGTGACTTCATATTTATTGAAGTTATGTATCAGCCCAGCTCCTCATATCGTCCCATGCTTCTCCCTCATCTCGCGGCTCGAAGCGGACTTATCTTCGCATGCCGCTCAGTTTACTACAAATAACGCATTCTAGTACAAATGGAACTCCTCCGTCGTGACACTACCGCTACCGTACTCCTTGGTCAGATACTTCGCCAAGACAAGAATCCCAACGAACAAAGCCTTCCCAGCACACTCGTGGAGAGTATGGTACTGCGAAATTTTTTTCCCAGTCTTCTAGTTCAACCTGAACAACTTATGATTTTTCAACAATGTGTCCAAGCTGCTTTTACGCTTCCTACAGTGCTGGCAATCACAATCACTAGTCTTAACGCGGTCCTCATAGTCCTTATACATGTTTGAGAATGGCAAGCCCGTTGCAAGCCTTACATCATCATGTGTATATGTTGTACACCTTCCGGCACTATAATCTCACTGTCCGCCCCAGGCAAAAACACCAGCCAAAGCCAACCCCGCCGCCGCACCATGCTGCTTACTAGCGTCCTTGCTAACAATAATACCAGCATTTTGCATGCGCTTAACCATGGCCAAGACTTCATGTTTATTGTGAGATAAAGAGGTTGTTCCATGTTCACTACTGAGATCACTCACTCAATCACTGTCAAAGAGCGCTGCATACTTCTGAAAGTCATCGAGTAGAACGCATTCACGCTTTTCGTGACTTAACATGAAGTTGAAGAATCACAGGATACCATGTATCAAATCCTTTACATCGTACTCAGCCTACTCGTCAGGTCTACCATTATACCTCTTCCTCCTCTCACCAGAATTTGCATCTAGTCTGAAGAACTTTTCCTGCGTCATCAGATTGACAGTACTCCTCTTCTGAGTACAGGCCTCGCAGATGCAAAACCCTTACTCTTCTTCAAGCAGAAGCAGCTTCTTGAAAGCTAACGGAGGGGCATCGTCACTGTTGTTACTCACTATGTCTTCTGGCTTGGCACCTGCTTCTTACAAATCCTTCAGAAAAATACGCAGCATGTATCCGTCACTAATATCAAGATCACTACCCATGACATCCGAGTTACTATCGTCATGCAAGTAGAACTCATCATCATTAAGTGATCCCACAGGCTACGCTTGCGGTTCAAAGCCCATAAGCCACACATTGTCGATACGCGTACGGCAACAGGGACAAACACCAGACTGAGAAAGACGCGTAGCAGCTAATTGTTACTCGGAAAGTTTCCAGTCTTCAGCTAGAGGTGCACGTAGCGGGATTGCTCCACCGAAAGTGCTGGAAGAGGCAGAGGACGAAGAGGACGATGACGACGAAGACGACGACGCCGATCAGCCAGTAACTTCCTTCAGAATACGCTCGTTGACTAGTCCAACACCAGTCTTGATCGCGTTCTCTCTTACCTGGTGTAAATGTTTTTATCGAAATCGCAGAAGCAGATTGAAAATACTTTTGAATGAATTTGATCTTGATAACGTCAAGCATTGCTGACCTAAACATTAGCATAAGTGCAGTGCTCTAGTCTCCTGCCAATCGCTTATTAAACAAGTTAGAATTAAGATACTCACCATCTTGAGACAGTCGCGGTGAAAACGCTTTCCACAGCAGGGAATTTTCACCATACCACCCTCCGAATCGTAGCAGACCTGGCACATCGCGTCATCTGAATCTTCAGAGTCCTCCGATTTTTTATCCAACTTCCTTCTCTTCTAATCCTTCTCGTCGACTGCTTCCACTTAGCTCTCCACCTGAAACGCCCGCCTCGTTTGTATTCAATTATCCTTCAAATTCGCAACTCAGGCACTTGAACTGGAACTGGATGAACTAGAACTCGAGCTCGAACTTGAGCTCGACGATGAAGACGACGGCTGCGCTCACATTCATGCGGACACCACCGGAAGGGGCTTCGGGATGGCGTTCAAATTATTGTCACTACCTCACGAACTGCATCGGCTTGTTGGTCAGCGAGTACTTCACGTTGATGGGCTTGGCCGCCGGCGTGAAGGTCTGCTTGGTGTTGGTCGCCTTACCCTTACTAGGAAGATTTTTTAGGGACAGCGTTGCCCGTCGCCTACGCCTTCATCGCCTTTCAGCCGGGATTACTACTACCTGAAGGCACCGAACCAGTCCCTTTACCTGCCGGCTTACTCTTCTTCTTCTTCTTGTCGTTCTTGTTTGCCTGCTTCTCAACCTTCTTGGGAGGCTACTTCTAGGATCACTCCTCGGAGTCCGAGACCAAGTCAATGACTTCTTCTGGCTTAGTGCCAGCCTACATAGCCGCTGGCGTTAACGCACACCGTCAATTAGCGTCAAAGTAGAGAGAGATAGCGTTGTTCAGGTTGCTGTGCTACGCCTGTAGGAGAGCAAGCGCCTCAGCGTTCGTACAGCCGGTCACGCTGACGAGGCTGGAAATATCGGCAGATGAAGGCATGACGTTTGAAGTTGAAGTTCCTTTTACAACTCCTTAGTGATAATAAGTACACAACTTCCCTTGGAAAGGCAGAGAGATTACGTTTACATTCACAGTATTTCTATAAAAAGCTAGACTACTTTAACACGCATCCAGTTTCTTGAATTTGACAGTAGTGGAAATTAAGTATGATGTGACGCTGAATATTATGACATCGATATCAGGTGAAACTGTGAGTTAATTAAGTACATCCTCATCCAGTGTGATTCCCTTCGACGTGTCGATCAACGGTTATGCTTGTTTAGTGGTCGTGCACATACATTTCAAAGATAATATTGCAGCACGGTATCGAAATGACAATTAGTATTAGCAGCAACTGCAACAGTAACTGCAACAACTCAACAACATACAACTGTATACAAGAACAACTGCTCTCATCATTTGGTTTTTTAGGAGGTGAAACAATGTATATCTCTATTTGTATTTAGTTCAATCCGTTATCAGCTGTTACAATAAGAAGGTGACTTCCAACCCCTTATGATTCGACAAACACGTGACCGGCGCCCCGATGTTTTTCCGTCGATCGATTTCGAACGGCTGCACCACGCAGCTTTGGGGCGTAATGCCCTTTGTCTTAAACCGCCCCTCTCTCCTCTCGCTCACTTCTCCACTCGCCAGCGCGTCCGCTGGTGTACCTCCGAGCCCAAGCTCATCATCACGCGCACTGCTCTTGTTGCTGTCTTCTCAGATGTCCAGCTGTGTCGCAACATGCGCGTCAGTCGCGATGAATATGTCTTCATCTGCTATTGTGCTCGATCAGACGGGAGTAACATCATCTATCTTCGCTTGTTTACTATCTTCAGTTTGATGCTGATCTGCGGTGACATCACTTGCCAATGGCGTAGCCTGCACGTTAGTATCATCCACATCTTGCGAATTTCCCGGCATATAAAACACGAAGTCTGCGCACCCTGCGTACTGTTGGTATGTGGCCACGTGTTCCTGATGAAAATCGTACGCCAGGTCGTACACCGTGTCGAAGTTCGCTCTGAGTATCCCAAACATTTTCTCGTACTCTGCCTTTGCCGCATTCACTGCGTCACGCTCTTCGTCTCATCATTCCGCAGCGGTCATGCTCGGGTCGGTGTAAATGTCGATACCGAGGTCACTAGCATAAGATCGCAGACCTGTTGCTCTTGCTCGCAGACGTGTTCGCGTACTTCAGCATGAACCCCACGAGTTCGATCAGCTGCGAGAAACGAACCTCCGCACTACCACGATAGAGCTGCGTGGTGAATACATCTAGCTGCGACTGCGAAGTGCTGTCTTCTCCGGACGCAGACGGCAGCTGCACGCGTGCGTGCAGAGCGCCCATTCACATGAAGCGGTCCGTGATCTGCACGCCGACACTCCCGAAGATCAGCGAGTGCTTTGCTACGATCGGGTGCTTCGAAAGGATCACCAGACCTGGATCCAGCCAATAACCCATTTTGAGTAGCGACTTCTTCTCCATCTCGATCGCCTCTCCACCGTCGCCACCCCGTCAGCCCGCAGGCGAGTTCTCAAATTCTAACACTTCAGTATCGTTGAAGCGCAGTGCTTCCTCACCGCTCGTATCGGCATCGATCTTTTCGTTTTCCTGACCGTCACCGCCACCGAACAGGTTGCGGTATTCGTCATCGAAGTGGATGTTCTTGAGCGCGTCCTCCAGTCGGTCCTCTCATCGCGCGCCGCCTGCGGTCACCGCTTCAGCTGTGCCCTCGGCGGGCTGGAAGTACGAGCTCTAGGTCGTGTCAACATTGCCTCCGTCTCGTAGCGACATCTTTCACGGCACGTACGTGTACTCGCTTCAGTGTCAGTACGTCAAGCCCAGCCGCTCTCTACTATAGCTTCACTAGTTTGTACTGTCGCGACGTCCAAGTCCCGTACACCTCCTGCAGTGCGACCACGTCGTATCGACCGAGGTTCTCGGCGGTGAGGAACAAGTCCAACCGCTCGTCTCGACGATCTTCCTGCTGGAATGGAGCGAGCCGCGGATCCTCGACGGCATTAGTGTCGTCTATCGAACGTGCGGTGGTCGCGCTGGAGCACGAGCTCGAAGACGATGATGATGATGACGAAGAGCCAAAATTCGCTGTAATCCCATCTTACTCTCAGGCAGCTCCTAAAGCTGTCATCGTGTACTTCTCTCCGAAGAAACTCTGCGCAGTCACCAGCCCTCCCATAAAACCTTGCATCGCGGCGCCACTAAAAAGACCCTGTCACGCTGCATGTCCCTGCTTCGCCCCTTCTTAAAGCAGTTCACTAATGACCGCCTTGCACCGATGGCGGGCGGACAAACAAGTTGTACTGCAGCAACGATATATTGTTTCACTTCTGCGGAGACCGCGGCCGCATGTCGTGAATAAAACCTTTTTCAAAGTCGTCCTTTTGCACCACGACTTCTTCCTTATTCGAGTGCGCGACGAAAAAGCTCTTCACATTCTGCAGCAGGTACATGCTGTCGTTGAGGCACGTGTCGAAGCGGTCCTTCACATCAGTCACGAACCGCGGAGACTGGGCCGGATCTTGACTAGTCTACTTAGCTGCTGTCGGCGAGAACTTTAGATTGTGTTCGTCGAGAGCCTTGTACTGTTCCTGGATGGCGAACTTCGCAGTTAAGCATCCTGTCAGCACCGTCTCAATCTATTCGATCAGTTCAGTAAATTCGCTCGTTTTTCGAATGTCCGCGGGAAACACCTTTCATGCTTGCCCTTGCCCTTGCCCTTGCCCTGGCCCTTGAGCTTGGTCTTCCTTCAGCTCCTCGCGCAAAAAGTGCACGATATCCAGCAGGAACACGTAGTTCTTGTCTATCGCGTTCTCGATGTGCTTTCGGTTCTACACGCTGTTGTTACCGAACGACTTCGCCTTCTCATTGTGCTGCTCCAGCTTGTAGAATCGCTCACTAAAGGCCGGGTAAGTTTTTGAAGCTCGGCATATCACTACTCAGCGTGCGTGAAGTCCTTGAGCCGCCGCTGGTGCGCCGAGATCTTTCACGCAATGTCCTCCAGGATCTTCTTCATGACCTTGCGGC
>JACLAC010009675.1_pt1 | contig 12971 bp, 10 predicted proteins | sample 8027881 | NCBI WGS metagenome assembly JACLAC01 (sample SAMN15725517, study PRJNA655200) | protist metagenome | isolation source: fluorescence activated cell sorting (FACS) single amplified genomes of... | place: Spain: Blaines Bay Microbial Observatory, Mediterranean Sea | collected 2016-01-19 | reverse complement strand
CGAGTCCACCAGAAGTTCGTTCCTGAAAATAGTCCATGGGACGCCCAACGATAACAATATGCTATTGTCAACGGATCACTTTGATCTTCCATTGCCTAAAGATATCGAACTTGAGGGCGTTGATTTGGACAGTCTTTCATCAAGGGAACGCATAAGCCTCCATCAAGGCTAGACGACAGAGCGGAATCAGTCAATATACGACGGCTGTCTAGGCGTTCACGAAAACTGAAACAAGCCTGTAAGAAAAACACTCCCGAAATCACCCCCAAAAAACAAAGGGAAGACATCGAGCTGATTCAAATACGAACTTAAGGCATGTACTGCCCAACAGCTCACTCTCCTCACAGTGATTGAATCACTGTGAGGAGAGTGAGCACGCATCATGTCATCAAGGGCTAATGAAAGTCAGAAAAGATGGGGGCCAGAAATCACCCCCTAAAAACCTCAATCGCGCTCGTCATAACGGACATAGTCAGGGTGGCTATACAGCTGTTTGAGCTTTAAGTTATCAAGCTCACCCTTTCCCAACATGCGCTTGCCGGACTTTGAGGACCAAAAAGGATGATTTGGCCCCAAGTGATCACCCATATTGTCGATGGCCTTCACCGCGTCTGTCAAGGCTCCTAGACCGACTTGATGTTCAGGGTCGCTCTCTATACGATTATAAGCCTCACCAAAGCGTTTTTCAGCAGTAAAGTAACTTCTCCCATCTGGTTTTCCATAAAACGGAGAGCGCGCCTCTAGAAGATAATCTTCCGTTCGAAACACTTGTACAACACCAGTGTAGGCGTAAGCCCAGGGTTTGTGCTCATCAGCTTTCTCACTCAAATAAGGCAACAGACTTTTGCCATCGAGCTTTTCGAAAGCCTCACTGGAAGCCCCGCCGATATCCAAAAGTGTTGCTGCAATATCTGAAAAATCCATGGGGGCCGTTAAATTCCCCGAACGAGTCACCCCAGGTCCGCTGATGACAAAGGGCACATGGACTCCACGTTCAACACCGCGGTCTTTGGCTGTCGTCGCGGTACCATTATCGGCACAAAATATGAAATAAGTGTTGTCATATATGCCGAGGTCTTTGGCCGTCTGCTTCAATTCACCGATTTGATCGTCCATGTATTCGATGAGATTGACGAAACGACGATCGTATTTTCGCTGTATCTCGGCCTTCTTCACATCCCTCTCAGCTTTGCTGAGCCCTTTATAATCCCTCTTGGGCGGTAGCCCAAATCGGTCGTCCGGTCCGTCGTGCTTGGGCGTCGTTACATAGGGTCCATGGGGGATGGAGGCAGGCCAGTAAGCGACAAAGGGCCTGCCTCCACTAGATTGACGGGTCATGAAATCCTTGAGGAAAGCGAGGTCGATGTCTGGCCCAAAATCATCCATTTCGACCTTGACGTATTCTCCATTTCTTAAGTAAGATGGATGCCAGTAGCGCACATCGTTTTGCTTGGTGTCTTTACGAAGTCCCATTTTGATCACATCGATCCCTTTGTATTTTAGGATATGACTGGGGCCTTCCCACAGACAGTACTCTTCAAAACCGACAGCATCCTCGTAGGGCATTTGGGCTCCGGCATGCCACTTTCCGGCTATAGCTGTGGCATAACCAAGCCCCCGCATGGTTTTTGCCCAACTTGGGAACTTGTCGTAGAGGTCTCCGCGTATCCCATCCACCCAAATGTCGTTACGGAAAGCACCCGTGGTGTTTGCATACACTCCGGTCATGAGCAATGCCCTCGATGGACCACAAATAGCAGGAGCAATACAGGTGTCCATGCGCACACCATCGAGGGCGATTTGATCGATATTGGGCGTCTTCGCTGTCCCCTCTTGCCCGTATATCGAAAACATGTCGGGACTCACATCATCGGCCAGAATGAGCACGACGTTCGGTTGTTTTGAAGATGCCAAAAGTGGCGCTAACACCCAAAAGGCAAAAATGACAAAGAAACTTTTAAGGACTTGGTGTTGATTATCGAGATGCATCGGAAGGTGGTTTAAACAGGAGAGAGAAATTGATAAGGAATCAATAAGAAAAAAAACACGTGTTACTAATTTATTTTATTACATCAGAATAGTCAAGTGGGTTCTGGAAGATTTTATGACTGATGATCATACACCGTAAACCTAAAGGTGGGCAGTGCAATATTCTACGCTCAAATAACAAATCCAAGTCATATTCAATAAAGTCTCAACCGATTCATCTTCATGAACTACTCTTCAACGAAGTCGTGCCAGAAAGGGGAAGTGAGCCATTGATGTGGATAGGGATAAGGAGCGTCAAATTAGATTTTGCTCTCAGTCTTGTCCCTTTTATTGTGAGTGCTTGCTTTTAACCAACAAAACTGCTCAGGAAGCTTCTCGTCCGTGGCTCCGACGGCCTGCTTTTTTTCTTCCAAACGCCGTTTAATCACCTTGAGAACGGAAACGTGTTCTGGGCTGCAGCATAGGTTGTTCATTTCACTTGGGTACGCCTTCAGATCGAAAAAGTCATAACCGCTGATCTGGCCATCTTCACCAATGGTGTTGAGCAATTTGTACCGTTCCGTTCGCAAACCGAAGTAACGATGCATACTGCTAAGAGGAGAAAGCATTAAAGGATTGATTTCGAGCGGCGCACCACTCGAATCGGCGACCAGTCACCCTAAAACCGAGTTTAGAGCTTTGATCGTCCGTCACGATAGACAAAATATCAAACCATCATTCTTGCCACTTGAAATCCTTCCCTAAAAAAATATCATTATTTATTAACACGTGTTAAATCAGAAAGTCATCTTCTCCCTCCTTTCTCTCGATCCACCATGAAAAAATCCCTTGCCCAATTCAGCATGGCTTTTGCCATCGCCATGTCGTCAACGACCGCCATGCCGACCTTCAGCAGGGCCAAACCAAAATTTGAACCAACCATCGAATCCCTTCAACAGTATGAGGCACCCGAGTGGTTCCGAGATGCTAAGTTTGGCATCTACCTGCACTGGGGCGTCTACTCCGTAGCCGAACGGGGAGAGTGGTACCCTCGGCACATGTACATGGAAGGCAAAGAAGAGCACAAGCACCACGTCCTCACCTATGGGCACCCCTCCGAGTTTGGCTATGCCGATTTCATCCCCATGTGGAAGGCCAAGAATTTTGACCCCGATGCCCTACTAGCCCTTTTTAAAGAATCCGGCGCCAAGTACTTCAGTCCATGCGCCGTCCACCACGACAACTTTGACCTGTGGAACTCCAAGCACCACCCCTGGAATGCCATGAAGATGGGACCAAAAAAAGACATCATCGGTATGTTCAAGGAAGCCACCCACAAGGCCGGGCTACGTTTCGGCGTCACCACACACCTGTCCCGCAGCTACAGTTGGCTCAACACCGCCAATGGAGCAGACTCCAAAGGCCCCAAGCAGGGAGTCCCCTACGATGGCGCCCAAGGCAAAGCCCGCGGGCTATACCCCTCCAACGACGGGCAAAGCACTCACCCCCGGGCCCCCTACGACGCCCCCTTGTCCTGGAGAAAATTTTGGACTCAGCGCATCCAGCAACTGGTGGAAGACTACGAACCCGATGTTTTGTACTTCGATTGCGCCGTTCCCTTCCGCGGGAGCGATGCCGGTCGCCACGGCATGGAAGTGATCTCCCACTTTTACAATCACCGCCCCGAAGGCGCCATGTTCATCAAGGATCGTCCCTGGCAGGGTCTCTATGCCGAAGGCATCGCCACCTTAGACTTCGAACGGGGCAAAGCCACCTCCATTTTAGAGAAACCCTGGCAAACCGATGACTCCATCGGCTCCTGGGGCTACTACGCTGGCAAGCCTTATATGACACCCGATCTCGTGATCGACAAGATCATCGACATCGTTTCAAAAAACGGCAATATGCTGCTCAACATCCCCATCCGAGCCGACGGCACCCTAGACAAAGAAGCCATCGAAATCTTGAAACAAGTTGGAGCTTGGTTTAGGGTCAATGGTGAGGCTATCTACGGAACACGCCCCTGGTACATGTACGGCGAAGGGCACAACCAAATCGGCCACAAGGACTTGGTCTCCAACATGACCGCCAAAGACTTTCGCTACACCACCAAGGGCGACACCCTTTACGCCTTCGTGCTAGACTGGCCCAAGGGCAAGAAACCCGTCGCCTTCCCCTTTCTGACGGAAATGAACGATCGTATCTCCCAAGTTCAATCCGTTGAACTCTTAGGACACGGTGGTGACCTCAAATGGGAAAACAACTCAGACGGCTTAACGGTTTGGTTCCCTAAAGATAAACCATGTAACTTCGCTTATGCCCTCAAGGTGGAGTTCAAGAAATAGCCACAACGGCCTCACATAGCTTTCATTCTAAATCTGAACTCTGCTCAACGATGAACTCTCCCCACACCTCTCAACTCCCATCGATGCTCTACCCTTTGCTGAAAGCAACGGCAATGCGAAGCTTGGCGCTGGCCTGCATCTTCTGCACGTCCTCATTGTTGGCCAAGACCTATCACATCGGGCCCTCTGGTTCCAAGCAGAATCCGGGCACCCAAGCCAAACCTTTCTCCAATCTCAGCGATGCCGTTGAGCTAGCCAGACCGGGAGACACCATCATCTTTTTGGAAGGGGTTTACGAGGAACCTCAAAAAGCGGATGGCCTCAAAGGCACAGCCGCAAGACCCATCCGCATCGTAGCTAGCGATGATGCCGAGGTCCTGCTAGATGGAACCCGCACCTTGAACACCAAGTGGACACGAATATCCCAAGGCGTCTACCAGGCCCAGCTCAAGCATGACATTTGGCAGCTGTTCGATGATCGCCATGCCCTCGATCTGGCACGTTGGCCCAATGCCTCGATCCACGACAAGAGCGTCTGGGACGCCAAGGCTTCCATGCGGCACACGGACCGCAAGTGGAACATCAAGAAAAAAGCTTTTGATGGCAAAACCCGTGTGGGAGTGATCCACGACCATCATCACAAAAAGCCCATCGAAGGCGTCAACATTGAATCTTTAGCACAAACGGGCATTGACTTTACCGGTGCCTTAGCCGTGCTCAACATCGGCCACTGGCTGACCTGGACGCGTCCCATCACCCAACACAAAGCGGGGCAAAACCATTTCAGCTACGACGCCAGCAAAACGAAAATGAACAAATTCTTAGACTACTACCTTTACGGTCTAGCGGCCCTCGACGCCGAAGGCGAGTGGTGGTTCGACGCCAAGGAGAAAACCCTCACCATCAAGACACCCAAAGGAAAACACCCTAATGAACTCCTGCTCCGGGCCAAGGTGAGAGACTACAATCTCAAGGTCACCCACTGTGCCCATCTGGAATTCCATGGCCTAAATTTTTTCGGCACGACCTTTGGCATCGCCCATTCCCACAACATTGTGATCGATCAAAGCCACCTTCGCTTCCCCAGCACCCATAAGTTTGTGCTGGGAAATTTGAACTGGGTCAACACGAAAACACCGTTTGCAGAAAAAGAAAACAACCTGACATTTATCATCAACGACGGAGATGGGCCATTTCACAACTGGGTCACCAACAGCACTTTCGAATGGCCCAACTCTCCAGCCATCTCCATCCTCAGTCCAGGCTCTGGCTTGGACAACTGCTTGTTGCACAGCATCGAATGGGATGTGAACTCCAGTGGAGGCTGCGGGTCCCTACCCGGTGGCCCCCAAACCACCGTGCGCAACTGCACCATCCACACCACCGGCAACTCCGAGGGCATCCGCTTGGGACAGGACTCCAATATCGTGAACAACCATCTCTACAACACCAGTCTGCTCCAACACGATGGATCTGCCATCAATGTTGGCACACACTCCCAGCAGGGAACTATTGTGAGACGGAATTGGGTTCACGACACCAATCGCCAGGCCATCCGTCTCGATTCAACGGGCTCGGCCTTTGGCTCCAATGCAGCGGTCACCGAGAACGTCTTCTTTAGGGTTTCCGGAGGCTTGGGAGGCAACAAGTTCAAAGGTGACTATCAATTCGTCTCTAAAAACACAGCCTTTGATAGCTTCATGGCCATCCCATACAGCTTCGGAAACACGTATATCCACAACGAGAATTCACTGGTGAGCAACAATCTTGCCGATCACCTGGTTGAATGGAACCTCAGCAATCGCGTCGATGGCATTCCCGCCACCATGGTCCACAATCTGCGAGGAGATGGAATCGTACGGACGATGCTTAGGGACCCCGACCACTTGGACTTCAGACCCAAACCCAGCTCCAAAGCGATCATCGATGCGGGAAGATTGATCGAACGCTCCGAGCTCAAAGGAAAGGACCTTCGCCTCCCGGAACAACCCTTCGTGGGCAAAGCTCCCGATATCGGCGCCTACGAGGTCGACAACGGCAACTATTGGATCCCCGGCTTTCGTCACAGCAAAGCCAGCACTCCCGTACCACCGGACGGAGCACAGTCGGTGAAGGCAAACGCTGATTTGATGTGGCTTCAAGGACGAAACGCTTCAGGCCACGAGGTTTACTTTTCGAGCTCCAGTCGAGACCTACAGCGCAAGACCTCTCCTCGAAAAAAATTCCTCATTGCCAATACGACAGATCAGAAGCTGAACATCGTTGCTCCTCCGACTTTGATCAGGAACGCAACCTATTACTGGCGAGTGGATGCAATATCAGCATCGGGCGTGCGCACACCTGGAGACGTCTGGAGCTTCAAAGTTGAAGCCACTCCATCCAAGGGCGAATCTTAATTTCACGCCCCGTTTCCCCTTTACATTTCTTTCTGGAATCGTCAAACCGTGAAGACCCTTGCTCCATCACGGTTGATGGGCGCTCAGCTCCACTGGAGACCCGCGCCCATCACACCCTTGCACAGCTTCACGGCACCTTCAAACGATACGACATCAAATCGCGATCCGCTGTTGATAGTGTTGGGGTGAATGGCCGTGACTGGCTTTAAAAAGCCGTGAAAAGTGGTACAGGTCTTCATACCCAATAGTGTTTGTAGACCAAATATCGACACATTATAACATCTTCACTAGCGGCAAATCAGGAAGCCATAAACATATTTAAAAGCCTTTCATGTCGAATACTTGACCATGTTTTGATTCAAAGGGTTCACGACCATAAACTCCTGCTGCCAAAATTCTGACTTAATGAAGACAACAGGATTAGAGGCGCAATATGCCTCTTGATGAAAAGCACGCTTCAAGAGATCCACACTGCCCTTAAAAAGTGGATCCCGATATTTAGCTTGCCCCTTATTCCATTTTGGCTGGGGAGCTACGGTGGAGAATTTTATCATGCCCTAGATCTCATATCGAGTTTCAAGCTTCAGATGCTCTATGGGGCTCTTGCTGTTTTCTTCATCAATCTCGTGCTCAGTAATTGGAAAACTTTCCTATGGTCTTCATTAGCCGTTGTATGCCTAGGCTATGAAGTGATGCTTTGGAGCCTGCCTTATTCAGGAAAGTCCTATGGGACTCAAGAACTCACGATCTATTACTCCAATGTTCTCACTTCAAACCAAAGACATGATCTTCTTCTAAAACAACTCAAACAGGAAAAACCAGACCTCGTCGCTTTACTCGAAGTTAACCGTAAGTGGCATCATGCGCTGAACCCTATCAGGTCAGACTTTCCACACGAGAGCATCATCACCAGAGAGGACAATTTTGGAATAGCTTTGCTTTCCAAGTTTGAACTCACCAATATTGAAACACTCTATTTGTGCAAAAGTCGTGTGCCTAGTGTTTTATGCTCGGTCATGGTTTCAAAGCAACAGTCTATCCGTTTGCTCATCACCCACCCCGTGCCACCCGTCACAAGTGAAGGGTTCATGAGTAGAAACTGTGCTCTTGAGCAAATGGGGAAACTGATCTCTCAATCAACCTCACCGCTGGTGGTCGTCGGAGACTTGAATATCACCATGTGGTCACCTCACTACCAGAAAATGATGGCTTTAGCTCCCAACGTCTACAATGCACGTCAGGGATTTGGGGTTGCTCCGACATGGCCAAGCTCTAACTCTACCAAGATCCCCATCGATCACTGCTTTTTGAGCCGAGACCTAAAAGCCAGTGATTTCAGAACACTTGAATCTAATGGTTCAGACCATCTTCCGATAGTGATTGAAATCCTCTACTAGAGTTGATTCCCGTGAGTCCCTCCAGAAAGTGCATGCAACCGAAATGGGCATGGATTGTCCTGAGCAACTCTCCTGTTTCATCATTCGATATTATTGTCGTAAAGGCAAATCCGCACAGGTGGAGACTCACTTTCCCTTAGACTCATTGAATCAACCGTGTCATGAACAACCTGTTGATCCCTAATAGGGACTTATGACTCCAATGATTGTGCCCTCTTGCCTTTAGTTCCCAAGAAGCTTCGTTTGTGTTAGGAGGACTAAGCATTACAGCTATCGTCATCAATGAGAAAAGGGAGAAGCCTGATCAGTTGAACCCAAGGTGGATGTCAAGACACTGGCATAAAAATCAACTCCACCGTCAGCACATCTATTCAAATGAAGAACTCCATATTTGCTAAGGTCTTAAAAGACTCCCATTCTGATACTTCAATTGAATCACAGCAAAGGCACTTGGACATCATTGTCTTTCAAAAGCTGAAATGATATGTTCAGCTTTTGAAAGACTTTAGATCATATTTGTCTCAAAAAACAATGATTTTATATCAGTTCAAAGAAAATGAGGTCTCCAAATTCGTTGGTTCTGTTGCAGATGATGATATTTAAAATACAATAATCACATGGAATTGACCCTAAAACTACCAGATAGCTTGGCTCTTCACTTGAAAGAGAAAGCCAGCGCTGCGCAATGTAGCGTCGAAGAGATTGTCACTCAAACGCTCGAAGAGCATGTTTCTTCTGAAGATCTCACCCTAATGGACAAAGTTTTGCAGAAAAACGACGAGTTGATGACAAGGCTGTCTTGAGATACCTGACCAAAGGTATCATTCTAGCCCTTCACAAAAAAGTACTCCAAAAAGACGGAGGCATGGAAGGAATTCTAAAGCCAGAAAACTTGGAGTACGCAATAGATGCTCCGAGGATGACTTCCTTTGGTGCCGAGCTATACCCGACTCTTTCAGAGAAAGCTGCTGCTATTGGTTTCTCACTTATGGCTGGTCACGTTTTTGCCGATGGGAATAAGCGAATCGGTTACGCCAGCATGGAATTCTTCTTGATGAAGAACGGACACGAGGTCAAGAGCACCGTCGACGAAGCTGAGGAGATCACCCTCAAGGTGGCTGATAAACCGTCCGAATTCAAAGAGGAATGGTTTCAATGGGTGAGAAACCACATGGTTGAGATGCATATCTAGTCTAGTCTACTCAAAACCCATAATTAGACATCGATCGATCTATAGGAAACTCCGTGTTCAAACTCATCAAACTTCTACTCATTCTCGCTCTTGGCCTGTTTGTTTATTGGTTCGCCACCAAGGCGACGCCCGAACAACGGCAAGCCACCCAAGACATGGCCAATAGCTTCTCAGAAGACATTGGCCAAACCATCAAAGATGCTGGTCGTGATCTCAAAGAAAAGGGCTCCGAAGTCTACGATAATCGGAATGAGCTCTTTGATAAAGTGGGCGAAACCATCAAGGAGGTCGGCAGTGACCTGAAGCAAAAAGGCACTGAGATCTATGAAAACCGTGACGAATACCTTCAGGAAGGCAAGACCTATCTCGATGGAGCTAAAACAAAAATCCTTGAGGCGAAGGAAAAACTAAGCCCTACAGATTCTAACTAAGGACCATTGAGTGCAGGGGGTATCATTGCTTGCCTAGATCACTGAGGCGAACGCCACACACAAATCAAATACCGCCCCCTAAATCTCAACAACTCAAGGGGCCGCACTCTTGTATGGGTGCCCCACAGGCAAGTCACTCTCCAAGCCCCACTTGTGGGCCAAATACCCTTCAACTTTCTGGCGGTCTCCGTCAGAAAGTTTATCGTCAAAGACGATAATTTCGGCTAAGTACCCCAACCAACCACGATCCACATCCACATTGCAACGATCGTTGCCGATGCAGAGCCCGTCAACAGCAATCGCTGAATCTGCTGAGACAGAGATTAAAAATGGGTTCTCCAAAGTGGGGGTGCCTCCTAGAACAACATAAGGGGCGTTCAAAACAGAACCATTGAAGTAGTGATTGTCCCACCACTTGTGATCTGACCACCATTTCGTTTTCGGGCTCTGTTTGTTGGCCGCAAATCCGACACCACTACCTGTCCCAGAATTGCTGAAGGCAGAGAGCAGACCATAGTAACGATAAAATTTAGAACCACCATCATAGCGGCCCAAGATGTATACATCCTGCCAATTTTGGTTGCCATCGCCATCTTTTGCTAGATAGTCGTCATTTTGGCTGTCGGGCCAATCGATGACATTCAAACCATTTAAGGTCGTTGACCCCGTAGTGGGCTGTTGATTAGCTGTTGTCTGAGTGACGTGGTAATCATTGCCGCTTTTATCTTCCCATCTGCCAACGTTTCCGCTAGGCCCAGCAATCACTGAAGCTGCATCACTGGCATCGAACCACAAAGCTGTACTGATATCTAGGGGAGACCAGTTCACATAAACGTTACCTGAAAGCTCGAGCACCAGCCAATTGCCAGAATAACTGATCACCTTGAGGGCACCCATCGCTCCCGCATTTAGGGCAATAGCGTTCTCACCATCAAAGCCTCCTCCTGCGGAGCGAACAAAAACCTTGTGCTCGGACCTTGTTTTATCGATGTGGTAAAGACGACCGTTACCCGTTGAACTCGCACTGGGCAGGGTCAAGGTGATGTTTCCGGCTGAACTATCAGCAAAGACCATGCTGTGAGAGCCTACGCTAGCATTTGTGCTCAGGGTCTCATGACTTTGGCTGAAGGTTCCCGACACCTCAAGGTTTGAACTCCCCAGAGATGAGGCTCCCACGCTCAATTCTTGTGCCACAAGCGCATTCCCTTGAACGTGGAGTCGATGGGAGGGCGAAAAGTTGATGCCTAGCCCAAGCCCCGTATCGTTTAAGATCAATTCGGCCTGACCGTCGTCATCGACATCCATTTGGATTTCACCTGAAGTGGATTCCACACTGCCATTAGCCAACAGCCTACTGCAAATCAAAACCATGGCTAGAAACCAAAGCAAATGAGCCAAGCAAAAAGCTCTTTTAGGAGGTTGTAGAAGAGCGATCTTCATGACAAGATCTTATCCATGGCTTGAAATATTCAGCTGTTTTCTCGGCACTCATCCCATCACAAGCGAACGGCCGTTTCACCATCGCCCTCGGGGATATCTTGCTTGAAGCCATTAGCCCTTTAATCCCTTTGAAATCAACACCAACAACCTTTGAACTTCACCTCAGTCCACATGGATCGCTGATACCGTGGGGCGAGCCATGCTCCGCTTGGGAGAAGAAGTGCTACAAGGCTTTCCATGAGAACGAGGCCAAAGGCTTGACCTTCCTCGCAGCTCATGTCTGTGCGGCGGACAGCCACAACTCTTGCCAGTATTGGCGCGACATCATGGCCACCTTCATGGCAGAGCTCTGCCGATTTCCCGAGGGTGAAGACTTATCTAAACAGGACCTCGGTGGCCCTGCACAGGAAGTGCTGCTCGACCTATGCCAGCGCATCCCCGCCGTGGTCGGCGCCGAGTACCAAAGTGTCGAACGGCTACAAAAACTCTGGCAACGCTGGATCAACTGGGTCAAAACCGAGAGCGAGGACGATCTGGCCGCTTTTTTGCACCGCTACGCTCCAAAATGGACCCGGGTTGGTCGCATCACCCTTCATTTGGCCGAGAACAAAGACGATGACGAGTGTCCCTTTGCCTTCATGGCTACCTACGCCTCCGGACTGAATCGACAAGGTGGCTTGCTGCGCCACCCCCTTGCTCACGCCATGAAAGAGTTTGCTGGCAAGGACAATAAATCCCAGTTGATGGAACTGCTGGCGCCCCTCACCAAAGCCTCAAAACGCTGCCCTTTCATGGAAGAGCTCTTGGACAGTGGCGACATCTTTCACCCCATGGTTTGGACACCCGAAGAAGCGCACTGCTTTTTACAACGCGTTATCGATTACGAGGACTCAGGACTGTTGGTGCAGATACCTAACTGGTGGATGAAACGCCCCCGCCCAAGGGTTTCCGTTTCCATCGATGCCGCCAAAAGCACGAGCCTAGGGGCTGAAGAACTACTTCAATTCAATATTGGTGTGGCCCTTGGCGAAGCAGAACTAACGACCCAAGAGATCCGTCAGCTGATGGCAAACGGTGCCGATGGACTCGTTAGACTACGAGGCCAATGGCTTGAGCTCGACCGCCACAAGCTGGGCGAAGCCCTCAACCACTGGGAGACCGTCAAAGAGGACCACGGTGATGGCATGAGCTTTATCGAAGGCATGCGACTTTTAGCGGGGGCCGATCAAATCGGTGCAGGAGATGATGTTAAGGATCAAGAGCTCGCTTGGTTCAGCTTGGAGGCCGGCAAGCACCTCAAAAAAGCACTACAGTCTCTCCGTGAGCCAGAGCAACTGCAAGGTCGTCAACCCGCCACGCTAAAGGCCAAGTTGAGGCCTTACCAACTCCATGGCCTCAACTGGCTCTGGGTATGCTCTAAACTAGGCCTCGGCTGCTGCTTAGCGGACGACATGGGCTTGGGCAAAACCATTCAAATCTTAGCCTTGCTTTTGCGCATCAAAGCTAGTCGTCAAAAACAACAACCCAGCTTACTGATCGTGCCCGCCTCCCTGATGAACAACTGGCTAGCCGAAGCAGAACGCTTTGCCCCAAGCCTTTGCTGCGAAGCCCTTCACCCGGGGATTTGTAGCCGCGAACGTTGGCAAGAACTTAAAGATAGCGAGGGCAAAGCCCTAGGCCGTCCAGACCTCGTCATCACCACCTACGGCATGCTCAGTCGACTGAATTGGATCAAGAACCTGTCTTGGCAGCTCCAAATCCTCGACGAGGCCCAAGCCATCAAGAACCCCTCCACCACCCAG
>JACLAC010023182.1_pt1 | contig 12972 bp, 8 predicted proteins | sample 8027881 | NCBI WGS metagenome assembly JACLAC01 (sample SAMN15725517, study PRJNA655200) | protist metagenome | isolation source: fluorescence activated cell sorting (FACS) single amplified genomes of... | place: Spain: Blaines Bay Microbial Observatory, Mediterranean Sea | collected 2016-01-19 | reverse complement strand
AGCTATTTTAGAGGAAAAGCTTGGTGTGAACACGCACATCTTGACTCGCGTAGCATTTTACGGGCAGCACGGCATGAACGATCTACTAGAAGCCACAGATTCCAAGCTCAAGGAGGAATTATCAATGGTGGTGCCACTGGAACTTTGGCAACAGGCTACGTCCATGGCTCGAGCAAAGTCACGCGAGGCAAGAAAGAAAGTGGATGAAATTGGGGGCATGCTGCGCCTTCGAAAATCCGATATTGATACACTGTCGATGAAGGTGGCACGCGCTGAACAAAATAGAGATTTGAAACAACGGGAATTGATTCAAGCGGAAGAACTATTGAATCAAGAATTGGAGAGAATTCAAAATCTCTTGGATCAGACGTCTTCTATCAATATGGAAGAGCTTCAAGAACAGCTTGATGCAACGACGATGGATATACAAGGTCTCAATGATCGGCACGCGTCGAGCACGCAAGAAAAGGAAATTCATCTGAAACCACTGGAGGATGAATTGTTGCAATTGAGGGATAATTTGGCATCTTTAACGAGAAAATGCACGCAATTGGAAATGGACGAACGTTCGGCAAAGCAATCATACGACTCGGCCAAAATGCGAATGACGCAGATTCAACAAAAGTGGTCGCTGGATGTATCTCACGAGATTCCATCCGTCTTGAAAGCTCCAGAGTATTGTCCAACGTGCAAACAGCCACTGCACTCGGAAGATGCCGGAGTGGAATCGGAAGAGCACCTCCAAAATGCCCAGATAACAATGGAAACGGAAATTCGCGAAGCCCAAGAAGTCTTGGCGGTAGCAACAGACGCCTGTAAACAATCATCTGCGCAATCATCCGAATTTTTGGAAATTCTCAATACACAAGAGGCAGCATTCCGTGATTTACAAACAAATCACCAACAAGTAGCATCCGAATGGAATGGAAAATTCCAAGAACTGCAAGACGAACTTGTAGAAAAAAGAAAGCTACAAAATTCCTTGACTTCGCAATTGTCAATGGTTGTCAAGGGATCACAGCTTTTTGCGGCAAAAGAATCTGCCAAATCTGCTTTTAATGCAGAAAAACTCAATGCAAATTACGCCAACGAAGTTTACAAGGAGCTACAACAAGAACTTACAACTGCTGAAGAATTTTTGAAAAAGATTCAAGGGGAACAAAAGGAGGAAGAGAATCGCCAGGTTCTTTTGGCAAGCGTGGGAGAACGATTTGGACAAAAGGGTGTCCAAACATTTTTGCTACAAAATACTGTCGATTCATTGCAATCTACTGCACAAGTCTATCTTTCTAGCCTCAGCGAAGACAGCCAACGGCTTGAATTATCGTTGGATGCGGGTGATAAGATTTTGCGCAGCGCCTATGTACGGGGAGCCGACGGCGAATTCCGACAACGACCACTCTCGACACTCTCGGGCGGTCAGTGGAGACGTTGCTCCCTTGCGTTATCACTGGCCTTTGCCGAATTAGTTGCCAGTAGGGGACAACTGCGTTCCTCTCTGTTGGTTTTGGACGAACCGTTGACACATTTAGATCGATCGGGACGCGCCAGATTTGGAGAGCTGGTGCGAGGCCTACTGGGTCCTCGATCCAACGATGGCGAGCAAGCACAAAACTTGCTAGCATCGGCTTCTATATCTACAGCAATTGTAATTCTCCAAGACTTGTCGGCGGAAGAGCTCGAAGAAGCTTTCGATTGCATCGATACGGTTGTACGAAAAGATGGAAAGAGCCGCCTGTCACTCGACGAAATGACTTCCGAAGTAGAATTTTGATTTGACATGTGCTGACATCATTGCTAAATAGAAGGTTTTTGTATCTATAGAGTAAAACTGTATCCATATTTTGTGAGCTTCATAAAAGCAAGCCCCAAAACGAGAATTCTTGTATTTCTTTGTTTATTGCTTTTGGTGATCAAGTTGCCTCACTTCCGTAGGTATCATAGGTTCGGTAGCTCTCGCTCTCAGAGCTTTCGTAGATCAAGTGATCTTCGTCTTCAGAATCTCGCATTTGTTCTCGAACATCTAGAACCACCATGTCAATTAATCTATTTGCCGCCGCTGCCGTCTTGAAATCTGTGTGCTTGACACCATTGATCTCCAGAACTCGGTCTCCTGGCTGTATTTTGGATTTTAAGGACGGAACGGACTTGACTGTGAAACCAAAATGCGGAAATTGAGCAAAGTGATATTAGATTACTGAAGGTGGATGTTTCTTCTTGGAATAAATGCCTGAATCATATTCTCTGTCGCTTCGCTTACCGTAATAGAACCCGTCACTTCGCAATTCTACCTCATATCCAGTCTTTTTCTTGGAATTTCTCTTGACGTGAACCCGTGTTTCGTTGTCGTCCATGGTGTATTTTTGTTTCTTCGAATGTTAATCGCTCTCCTTCAACGGATACTAGTGAATGGTTGTCAGTCTACGAGACAAGTGCATCAATCAAGGAAAAGATCACTCATTTCCAACCAATCTACAAGGCACGCATTTCAAATTTTTCATGCATACGAGAACAACCGCATAAATGTACATCGCGGCGGATCGGATAAACCTGAAAGAAGTCATTTGTAGAAGCACGTTGGACATAGTGAAACAATGCCTCTTTTCTGAAAATGAAATATATTATCCTACTTTCTATATCTAGGAATATGTACCATAAGTCTGTGCGCGGACCGTCATTGCTCGAAACCCTTGACCTCACATTCATCATTGCAATTTGCTTCCAACCATGCTGAATTACCGCGGCGCCCCACGAATGCATTAAAATTCATCCACCACCCCCACCATTTGCGAGAAAGCTATCTGTCTCACTCAAAGCAAGCAACTACAAGTAGCATTGCCAACAGCAAACGGCAAGAAGATAGTTCTAGTTTGAAATACACAACAATTCTATAATCCAATAATGGCAGACGACGAAGCCGCCCGGATACAGGCCGAACTCGAGGCCGAGACGGAAGAATTGTACAACGATGGCTACTTTTCCGATACCTCTTTGGATCTCGACCCACACTATCCCAAGCTCAGGGACACCTTCGAGACAGCAATTGTTGTTTTGAATCTTCCAAAGGTCCCACAGGCCAAGGTTGAAAAGCTTACAAAGGTTGTCAAGAAGATTGTCTCGCGTTTGGGAAACATTGCGGCGACCGAGGGCGGGTTTGGAGGATTCCTCATGCCGTTTAACGACGAAAAGGATTCGACAGAAGGAGTCGCAATTATCGAATACGAGACTGCGGAGGAAGCCAAAAACGCCATCAGTGTGTTGGACGGATACAAATTTGATAAGAACCACTCTCTTATTGTCACTCCTTACACCCGAGCCCAAAAGCTTGGAACTGTCGAAGAAACCGAGTTCAAGGAACCCGAGCACCCACCATTTGTGGAGAAGCCCAATGCCATGGCCTGGTTGGAAGATCCCAGCCAGCGAGACGAATTCGTTATTCGACAGGGCAAGGAAACTGTTGTCAGCTGGTTCGACGGAAAGGTCGACCCAGTCGTCGATTACGATGGAGCCCGCGAAAAGGACGCCGGAGTCAACTGGTGCGAATACTACTGCCACTGGTCTCCCAAGGGAAGCTACTTGGCGACTCTTGTCCCAGCGAGGGGTGTCATTTTGTGGAGTGGAAGCACCTACGAAAAGGTTGGCCGTTTCGTGGCCCCCGATGTCAAGAATGTCTTGTTCAGTCCCCAAGAAAACTACATTCTCACCAACAACATGCGATGGGACGACGACCAGGCCATCAAGGTCTACAACATGCAGACCGGAAAGCTCCTTCGAGCCTTTTCGCTCTATCCCGACAATATTCCACGCAGCGAGGACCGACCGCCACCTCCTTTCCAGTGGTCTCACGACGATGCCTACCTGGCACGAATGGGCAAGGATCTTATTTCCATCTATTCGACGCCTTCCATGAGGCTGCTAGACAAAAAGTCGTTGCTTGCAGAGGGAATCCACGAATTCCAATGGTCGCCCAAGGCGAATATTATTGCGCTATGGGTAAGTAGAAGTTTGGCAGTTTAATGAATTTTGTGCATTTGATGCTGCAATTTGCTCACAACTCTTTTTCGTTCATTTCCAATTTCCTCATATAACAGGGTCCCGAGCAAAAGAACTCTCCCGCCCACGTTGATATCATTCAAATTCCTAGCCGAAAGAAACTCCGACAAAAGAATTTGTTCAATGTTACCAACTGTTCCATGGTCTGGCAAAACGACGGAGACTATCTTGCCGTCAAGGTCACGCGCCACACCAAATCGAAAAAGACTCTCTACAACAATATCGAACTTTTCCGAATCAACGAGACGGGTATTCCTGTCGAGATGCTGGACATGAAGGATGCCGTCATGTCTCTCACGTGGGAACCACGAGGATCGAGATTCGCCATGATCCACGCCGAAAATCCTTCGTCGACCAAGGTCGACGTTTCCTTCTACGATATGATGAAGAAGAACGACGCACCCACCAAGAAGGGAAAGAAGGCATCGCAGGCCAAGACTGTTATCTCCGAACTCAACAAGATCGAAACACTCGAGGGAAAGCAGTGCAACTGTCTGTTCTGGAGTCCCGCCGGAGGAACCATCCTCATGGCCGGTCTTGGAGATTCCGCATCGGGAACTCTCGAATTCTACAACGTCGATTCGAAATCTCTTACCGTCAAGGAGCATTACCGTGCGAACCAGGTCGTGTGGGACCCCGATGGTCGTTCCGTTGCCACCTGCGTATCACAGCCTGTTGAGGGAGGACACTTCAAGTTTGCCATGGACAACGGATACATTCTGTGGTCCTTCCAAGGAAAGCAAATCTACCAACAGTCGTTCGAAACCTTCTACCAGTTCCAATGGAGACCTCGCGCCAAGCTTTTGTCCAAGACAGAGGTTGCCAAGGTCAAGAAGGACCTCAAAAAGTACGAAAAGCAGTTCGAAAAGGCCGACAAGGAACGCGCCCGTGCCCTCTACCTCGAGGAGACCAAGGGCAAGCGCTTGGAACGAAAGAAGATTCGGGACATTCTTGCCAACATCATGAACCTCCGAAGGCAACAACGGGCCAAACACATCGAAATGCTGGATGGCTACGACAGCGACGACGATGCGAACTACGTGGTTCGCGAAGTTTCCATCGAAACTGTTTTGTCCACCAAGGAGGAGGTTGTGAATTAAGTTTGCAGTCTTTTGGATAGAAAAAGATTAACATTAGAATGCTTATGAAACTAACTGAATTGCGATACTGGGTTGATGAATACAGAATGGGTTTCTTTTGTTGTTGTTGTTGGAAAATTGCTTTCGTCTCGTGCCATTGCGTGAGGGGAAAACTGGGATCACAAAATTGTTTTCTCCGCTGTGCATTGCTCGAGTCGAAAATTCATGACAAAAATGGTGGACTTGGATCCTATGGTCGTTCGATGGTAGCATCGGCAGTCAAAGGGACGGCAGAAGCAACGGGAAAGGCGTCCAAACGAATGTTGACATCGTTGTTGTCAACATCGTTTTCGGAGATACGAATGCCAACTGCGACGGGCGCTGGAGACTGCCATTGGGTCGGATCGCAGTCCGTTAGTACAGCAACAACTTCAGCAAACTGTCCTTCCGCGGAAGGATCGTTCACTGGATCTTGTTCTATATTGACGTCGGCATGGATGTCGTGCATCTTCTGAATGGTATGTCTCGCGAATCGATGATAGAAGATGTCGATTGCGACCACAACGCAAAAGACCAGAACCACGAGGATGGGTATAGTCGTTGGATTGCCGCAGTTGTTGCAGATGCTACAGATGTTTTCTGGTTCTTCGTTGAGAGCACATTGGTCCATCGTACGAATGGTGTCATTCGTGCGGTATGGCATCGTCATTCCCATCGTTTGCAATCTACAGAAATAGAAACAAAGATACTCGTTAGATTTTATCATGCAATCATTCAACATTAGCACTACGTGTATAGCTATGAGATGCATATCCAACATACCTTTTTTCCTATGAGAAATCGAATTCGGATTCCAATTTTGTGACATCTGGTTTGTGCTTTAGAGAAGAACATCAAGTTTTGTCTCGGGGAAAGATGTTTCTAGTCGTGAGACTTTGTGCGTTGCCAGATAAGCGCTGACAATCTTCCAGCACACCTGGAAAATTAGAGTGATTTGATTGGTGGATTGATTGCATGTTCATCAGAATCATAATGCAAAGTTGAGGCTACAAACACCGAGGCTATGAATATTAACCTGGCTGGGATGAATGTGCGCTTGACAGCGTTCTCTTGTTCCTATACGTAACATATCACCAGTATGGCGGTATGAAGAGTACGTACAAAAACTCGCGTCAGACCCCTCGTTCGTCAGCGCGACAAGGAACCGTTATTTCTTCGGCGACGTTGGATACCAAAACAGATGATTTTCGGAAGGAAAAAAACGCGTCGTGTAGGGTAGCTTTGAAAAATGATGATGTATTTCACTCTCGTGAATTTCGTGTCTTGCAATTTGAACTAGCTGAACCGCGGGTCAAAAGCCTGCTGTTCTTCTTCCCTCACGAACGATTGATATCATTGTTGCCGATCAAATCCAATCCAATCAGTTAACTTCAATTCAAGCAACACTGTCAAATTACGAACTGGAAATCATTGTTATATCAACATACAAACTCCAAATAGTCGATCCACCAGACAACAATTCATTATTTCATCAGCTTTTCCTTTGAACGATGGTGGCTTCTAATACTATCGCATCCAGCTGGGGATCCCTCTTCTTGTTGGCCTGCATTTCTACTCAATTCCAACAAAAAACATTCACCGATGCCTTTTCGAGACCGACATTGGTAGCCAAGCACTCGACGTCTATCAACAACAGAAATGCCGATCAGAACCGACTGCAGCCACTTTGCTCCCAGGTCGAGGGCAAGAACGAAGAGCAACTCTTCAAGGAAGAGATTAGTGCCCTTTGTGCGGAACGCAACCTCCCCCTGGAGCAGGTAAAGAACTGCCGCGATCTTGCCGCCGCCAAATCATCTCCCATTGTTCCCGGCCGCCTCTATCGAACAGGACGGATGGGAGAAGCCACCAAAAAGGATTGCGAGCTTCTCTTTGACAATATCGGCATTACCACTCTCGTGGATCTTCGATCTCCAACCGAACTTCGAGACGACGATTCTCTCATGGCCGAATGCTTCAACGACTTTACCGATTTGGTCTGGATCGAGAATGGCCGCCGAAGAGACGGCTGTCTGCGCGAGTTGGACGCCGGCGTCTCGCCCGTGGAAAAGTCCCGCAAGCTCCGACTCTCGAAAAAGACTGCCGACGCCAGCGACGATTTGGCCGCCGAGAACGAAATGTGCGACGTTGGGTGCGACGATCCCACCACGCTTCCGGCCGAGCGGGCTCTGCAAAAGTCGGGTGGCCGCAAGGAACGGCACTTTGTTTCGCTCATGAACGAATTCAAGTACGTTCGGGGAACCGTGACCAAGCTCCGAAAGCGGGATGTGGCCAAGGCCATCATCAAGGCGCCCGGTGCCTTTTTGAGCAAGCGCATATGGAATTCGCTGAAGGAGCCCTTTATCACCGAGATTAATTCGGGGGGATTGATCATGCTGAACGATTTGATATTGCGATTTGGAGCACCCGGAATCAAATATGTCTTGGATTTGGTGTCGGAGGCCGACCGCCATCCGGTGGCCTTTTATTGTACCGCTGGAAAGGATCGAACAGGAGTCTTGTCGGCGATTATTTTGAGCCTTTGCGGCGTGACTTCGGAAGATATTGTGGAGGATTATTCTCTCTCGGCCAATGTGTACGCCGAACTGAACGATCACAAGGCCATGGTGGGTGCCCTTTCGCAACGAAATGTGGACGCCAAGACCTTTTTGGGAGCTCCTCCGGAGGTCATGGCGGATACGCTGATAGCCATCAAGGAAAATTATGGCAGTGTGGAAGGCTACTGCGACTGGATCGGATTTGGTCCTGAAAAGCGCGAAAAGCTGAAAAAGGCCCTGACGGAAGAGTAATTTCATCATGGTACTAGTTTGGACTATTGCACTCGCTCGTTACAGTAAAAGAGCCAATGCTGCTGTACAATACATCCAGTTTCGCATGCACACTCTATCACTCTACACGTAACTAAACATTTCACGCACAGTAATTATTATGACTCTCCTTTCAATTGTAATACTAGCTAGCATTCCCCCAAGTTAAATATGATTCTACACTATTCGTCACGTCCGAAACTCGTAATGATAATCTTCGTCTTCCGATTGCCGCATCGTTTCCAGTTCTTGCAGTGTATTCGAAAGCGCCGTCTGCAACAACTCGACCTGTCGATCCTGCGGAAGCATGCACAGTGTCTTGAGCGCATTCGGAACCAGCAGCGCGGACCGCTCCTTGGCATCAAAGAGCGATGGCGATTTGTGGGCATTGTTCCGGGACAATCCCGCCGAAGGATCGCTCGCCAACAACAAATCCTTGGGCGACTGTGCCGCCACTTTGATGCAGAGATCGACTACCCAATCAATCGAATAGACCTGTTGTGCCTCTTTGCAAAAGACGTGAACATTCGATTTGTTCATGAGTCCCGCGATGCGGTCAAAGGAATGATCGACCAGCGCCGGGACTCTCAAATAATCCGCCAAAAAGGCCAATCCCACCTCTTCCCGAAATGTTTTTTCGTTGTAGACGACACTGCTGTCCAAACTGGCACACTCCGACAAACTGAGTTCGCTCCCCGCGGCAATCAGACTCGAGTAGACGTCTTCTTCCTCCTCTTCCCCCACGGCCAATGATTTGCGTTTCCCCTTTTCTGGCCCATAAATAAAGTCTAGAAACCGCGGAAATGCCCCGCACGCGGATTCTGGTAAGACCAGTGTGGTCGTCTCGGAAAGACTCTCTTGGGTGTTGGTCGAGAGCGAAAAGAGTGTCTGAAAGTATTCGCTCTTGCGTGGCCCCGACGCTAAAAATACTTTGTGAACATTGTATATAAATTCTTCCGCATTGTAGGGAGTCTGTGGATTTTTGGGACTCGTGGGCGGAGGTAATCGTCCGTTGTCGTTGCTGTCAAAAGAACTTCCCTGGCCGACGTTTGTGTTGGCCCAATCCTCGTCGCTCTTGAGAACCTTGATGGTCCAATCGCTAAAAGATGACTTTGGATCAAGCCGCCACGCGGGAGTGTCCTCCTCTTGTGATTGTTGATATTTGTACAGTGAAGTATTGGTCATGCTTGCTTTCTACAAAGTGTAAAAAGTGCTTCGCTGTCTGTTGACAGCGATTGTTCTTTTTCAGTCGATCATCAAACCGTCGACAAGGTGTCAACCAATGATAGGACTAGCGATCGAGAAAACTATGCTGATGCGGAAAAAAAAAAACCGTTGCTTTAGAACATCAATCTACACAAAAGAAAGAATCGATTGGTCTGTCCGTCTTTAGTTTCTAGGAACGCGCACTTGCCGGTCGTGTCACCGCGGCTGGCACCGTTTTGGAAATTCGAACGTTTGAATCAACGCTCACAATTCCGAATCGAAATCTTTTTGAATCTTGACACCCGAACGAATTTGCTTCCGACGAACCATCGAAGGAGCGTCTCGAGGCCATTGCCGCTCTTTGTCATGGTCCCACTTTGGATTCGTCGATTCATAGTATTATCTAGATCGACGTTCCACAACGAATTGTTGCTTAGAAAGGCGGTTCTCCAGAGAACGGACTCTCCATTAGGAATACATTCGCAACAATGACATTCACAATCCAATCCTTCTAAATGGCGACATTTACCAACGGCTCCGGGAATTGACTTCCGGTCGTTGCAATGAAAATATTCAAAGCAGAAGAAAGATATGGAGGGCTTGCGGTGTAGACCAAGTAGAAAGGAAGTGCAGTGGTTGGGTTTGGCGTTCACAATGTATATTTCTCATCACAATTGAACTCCGTTTGGATTGTTCTCATAAAACACAGCATTGCAACTTCTGAAAACACACAACAACATCGTCAGACAGTAAGTTAAACATGATCGTAAAACAGTTATGAAAATAAAACTATTCACTTTTTTGTCTCACACTTTGTTTCATATTCTTATATTTCGATTGACAGAATCCACTTCGTTTTCCACCATGAAACTATCCAATCTCCGAGTCGATACGAGCCCTTCCGACGCCCTTCCCCTCTTGAACAACGTTTTGCTCTCTGATGCTACTTGGCCACGGGTAGCTACAAATAGTAGCAATGCTTTGGAGGAGCAACCGAATCCAAATGAACCCGAAAACTCCCACAGAATTATTCGAAGAACCTTTGCGTTCGACGAATGGGATGAAGAGCATGCGCAAGAGAACAGAATTCCTTCGACCATGGAAGATCTTATGACTAACAACAACGCAAACGAAACCAACACTCCATTTGATGAAATAGAAGAATCGGAACTAGACTTGCAATACACCATTCGACGCTCCTTTGGCTTTGACGAATGGGATGAAGAACGCTCGACAGACAATGTAACTCCGAGTGGGCGCTTTGCTCCAATCCAAACCAACCGTGCCACTGAGGACATGGAAGAGTCGCCAACGAAACTACCATCGTTTAGTAGATACGGTACAAATACAACCAAGTTTGATATAGATGAAAGTAATGCTCAACATGCCATGGTAGTGACACCATCGCCACCACCGAAACTCCAACGTCCTGTTCCCCTATATTTGCAACAGTCCAGTGATGGTATTCCAAACGATCCCCATTGCTTGGAAAACATGATTCGGGCCTCGTTTGTACCAAGCATCCCCCGAAACGCCAGCACTTTTTCGATTCCGACCGGGAATCGCAATTCCTTTCCAGCTGCTGATGACAATGAAGATGATCAGGGTCGCGAAGACGCAGAAAAGGCCGAAACGCACTGGTTTGACCTGTATGGCAGCGGCACAACCCTCTTTGAGGACGACGATTATGTCTTTGAGTCGCCAACCCTTTCGGACGACGATTCTCTGTTTCCGGCATCGACCATTCCGAGATTCATTGTTTGTTACCAAGACAACGAATGAGTACGTTTCTACAATCGAAAAAGATTCTAGACATTCAAAATTTACTTCTATTCGTAGTAGTTGTTAACAACAAAATGGCTCTACTAGGAGAGTGTCACCAACGTGCAGTCGTTGCTTGCTTCGTTGTTTCTAGCAGCAGTGTGTGGGTGGCATGGTCACCCCAAAGGAGTGTGCAATGGGGACGCGCATGCGGTAGTTTTCGACTTGTTGGTCCTCCAGCTCAAAGATAATATTGTTCCCCGTTTCGTTAATGTTGTAAACATTGTCAAAGTTCGTCGTCGTGACGGTTGTGGCAGCTGTAGCAGTTTGTTCGTTGGCGTTCATGGCCAGAGCCATCCCCAGAGTCCATTCCACCTCGTCGCCGTCAATGAGAAAGGTAAAGGTAATGTCCCGAGAGAAAGGATCAAATCCAAATCCGTCCTTCAGCAGGGTTACCATGTACACGGTTTCCAGACATCGGTGGGGAAGGACTTCTTTTCGAGTGAACGTGTGAACTCCTTCTTGGAGTTCCATATCTCCCTGCCAATCTCGTGAACAGAGGCCATCGAGAGCATCGTGCAATTCCTGAATGCTAGGATTTGGCCAGGTCTCGTTTAGGCGGGCATGGGCATCCTGCTTGGGTTTGGAAAATACCCGCAAACTGTCCAGAGCAAAGAAATACAGCGACATGGCCAAGAATTTCCCTCGAATGGGTGGATGCTCGACACCGCCGACGGTCCATCCTTCGGCATCCGCATCCCAATCTTGAACAACATCGGGATGTGGAATAAGACGCTGCATCTGGCGACTGCATTCGTATGTGTTTCCGGTTCCAACAAGGGTGCGTCCCTTGAATTCGACCTCGTATCCTTTGTTGGCGCATGGGTTTGGCACGCGGTGTGCATCGTTCGATTCTTCGACAAGTGTAGTCCAGAGTCGCTTTCTTATTTGATCGACCCCGTATGACAAATAGGAGGTCGAAAAGAAATGTTCATCGCTCAGTCGGCAGGTGTTTTCAATGTCGTCACTTTGGTCGAGACTGCTCAGTGGTTGTGGCTTTACAGGACACATTGTCGATCCTGGTGGTGATGGCGTAGGAGTATCTGTTTCCTCGTCCTCCTGGTTGGCAATATACACAATTTGTGTCGAACTTCCTCCCATATCCAAGGCTCCAATCAGACGATCCGGTGTTTCCAAGCTGTTTTGCGCCGAGAGTACCCGGAGTTCCGTGTCAATAATCCCCTGCAAGAAATTCGCCGCCAGTGCCCCATAGTAGGCTTCCATTTCTCCACTCAGCGTCGCAATGTCGTTTCGTTGAATCCCTGTAAAGACAAAGGATTCCTCTTGAATCAATCCCTCGTATAGCGCATCGTACACCGCTTCCTGTTCCGATTCATCTAGAAGTCGCATCCCGGCCGTCGCCTGGTAATAGACACCCGTCGTCGCGTGGTATTCGGGAGGAACAATTTCTGCCGCATAGTCAAACAGTGGGAGCAAATGAGCTGCAACTTTATTGGGATCCAGCGGATTGCTGTTCGTGTGTTCGGTTGGCAATCGTCCAAAGTCCGAAAGTGGAATATTCGCACGCGTCGAACCTCGTCGAAGGCATTGTACAGTCGTCGACTCGCTGCTGTCGTGGTGATCGTTCTCGTCTTCGTCCGCCTCTTCTACAAATTCGAAAATGTGGAGTCGCGATCCGGTAGAACCACCATCGAAAATCTATAGCGTTGCATCAGTGTTCATTTCAAGATGTTAATTACACAGAGGAAAGAAAGTAAAAGCAAAAGACGAATATTAGTTTCACATGCCTCGTGTTTTGATGTTCTTGAGAGAAGCAAAGGAACCATCAAAAGAATTCTCAAACTCTGAGTAAGAAGATTGCTTACAATTTTGAAGGGAGACTTTTCGGCAATGGCTGCCGATGCCTCTGCGGCAAAGGAAGCAAATGACCACGGCGATAGCAACACCAGAATGGGAAGCAAAGAACAGTTTGCTATCGACGGAATGGA
>JACLAC010005620.1_pt1 | contig 12972 bp, 7 predicted proteins | sample 8027881 | NCBI WGS metagenome assembly JACLAC01 (sample SAMN15725517, study PRJNA655200) | protist metagenome | isolation source: fluorescence activated cell sorting (FACS) single amplified genomes of... | place: Spain: Blaines Bay Microbial Observatory, Mediterranean Sea | collected 2016-01-19 | reverse complement strand
AGTGATATGACATTAGAGGCTGCTGTGGGAGATACAAATTGGTCTATGGGCTGTGCCGTGGCGGATTATGACAATGACGGCAATCAAGATCTTTACGTGACCAACTACGGACGGAATACCTTGTATCGAAATCGTGGTAATGGCAGCTTTATTGATGCCACGGTAGCTGCTGGTGTTGGAGATGAAAGTTGGGGGACAGGTTGTACTTTTGGGGATTATGATCGCGATGGTGATGTAGATCTTTACGTGGCTAATTATGTAGATTTTTCAGTGGATTACAAATCTCCCATTCCCTGCTTATGGAAGAATGTTACGGTGTACTGTGGGCCGCTGGGCTTGTTACCTGCCGCTGATGTTTTTTTTCGTAATAATGGCAATGGTAGCTTTAGTGAAGTAAGCCAAGTAATTGGTTTAGGTGGAACGCCATATTATGGTATGAGTGCCCTTTTTAGTGATTATGATGCAGATGGTTGGCCCGATCTATTTATCGCAGATGATTCTACCCCCAATAAATTGTTTCATAATCAAGGAGATGGGAGGTTTAAGGAACAGGCTTTATTAGCAGGTGTAGCGTATAGTGGAGAGGGAACTACCCAAGGATGTATGGGAGCAAGTATAGATGATTATGATAATGACGGTCAATTTGATATTCTCGTTACTAATTTTGCCGATGAACATAATACCCTGTACAAAAATGAAGGGGGAGGATTTTTCAATGATGTGTCTTTCAGTGTAGGTATCGGCCGTGCTGAATCTCGTTTAGTAGCATGGGGGACAGGGATTTTTGATAGTGATAACGATGGTGACCGGGATATCTTTATAGCGAATGGCCATACCTATCCTCAGGCTGATTTGTCCCGGGTTAATTCCAGTTATAAAGAGCGGAATTCATTATTTGAGAATCAAGGAGATGGACGATTTGAAGATATATCTGCTAAAGCTGGAACTGGATTTGCATTAGAAGCAGTAAGCCGAGGGGCAAGCTTTGCCGATTATGATGACGACGGCGATATCGATATTTTCATTTTAAATTTAAACGATATGCCCACCTTATTGCGTAACGACACAAAGCCAGTAAATCATTTTTTAAAAGTACGCACTATAGGTGATTCTAGTAACCGCGATGGAATTGGCACCCGTTTAATATTACATGCTGGTGGTCAAACTCAACACGCTGAAGTTAAGAGTGGGGGCAGCTATCTATCACATAACGACCTGAGGGTACATTTTGGTTTGGGACAAATTCAGCTTGTTGAACGTCTTGAGTTATACTGGCCCAGTGGTATTGTTCAGGTTTTGGAGAATATTGCTGCTGATCAGACCTTGCTAGTACATGAAGCTAAATAATTAATTAGGATTGAAATTATTAGTGAGCTATTTTTATTTAGTGAGGTTTTGAGCCATTTTTCGGTGTTTACTACTGTTTTCTTGTTGGCCGAGTTTACCATAGACCTGGCTTAAATACAAATGGGCACGGCCATTATCTGGATCTAATTCCACCACACGGCTATAGGCTTGAGCGGCCAGGTTGAGTTCTCCCAATTTTACATACGCAACGCCTAAATTGGTATGGCTTTCTAGGCTTGAGGGACGTTGTTCAATCGCTTTGGTAAAATGCTCTATGGCTTTATGAAAGTTACCTATACGGGCAGCAGTTAGTCCTAAACCGTAAGTGGCTTCATACAAACTTGAATCTAGAGTAACCGCCGTGTAGAAGGTTGATTGAGCTTCCGAATAACGCTGTTGCTTGAGATAAATCATTCCCAGACGTGCATGGCTTATCGGATCTGCTTCATCCAATTTAATAGCTTGACTAAAGTTTGCAGCAGCAGCATCCAAATTACCTTTCCAGGTTAGTAATATCCCCAAACCACTATAGGCATCTTTCAATTCCGGATTAATTGCCAGCGCATTGCGATACTCTAAAATAGCTTGCTCATGTTTTCCCTGTAGAGCTAAATTCAATGCTAAATTATAGCGTGCAGTAGCTGGCCCAATAGTCACTGCGTTGGTAGAAGGAAGCGATTTTTCGGAACCAATGCCGCGTTCATGACGTCGCAATATCTCGGAACGTTGCAGGGCTATTTGACCCTTTTTACGTTGGCCCATGCGCAGGTAGAGCTGAGCTAGGTTTACCTGTACTTGAGGCGAATGAGGGTGGAACTTTGCCGCTTGTTCTAAGGCTGCTAAGGCTTGTTTATTATCTCCTTGTGTACGGTATAAAAGACCTAAATAGAAATGTACCTCACCATCTTTTGGAGCATAGTGGACAGCTTGTTGAAGATAATTTAGTGCTTGTTCAATCTTGCCTTTTTGACGGTAGTAAAGGCCTAACTTTTTATAGGACGTTGCTAGTGTTGAATCGACTTTTAAGGCGGCTAGATAATAGTTTTCAGCTTGTTGAAGACTGTCTCTATAACTGTATACTAAACCCATATTGTATAGGGTTGTCGCGCGTTGAGGATCTAATTCAAGAGCTGTACGGAATGCCACCAGAGCTGCATCGGTATTATCGTACTGAGCTTGGGAAAAGGCCCGACTCATATGTACTGCACCCAATAAATCGTAAAACTCGGGATCTTCTGGGGTTCGTTCTAAGCCTAGCTTGAGGCTTTCTTCGGCCTTGTTATATGCCCCTATACTGAGATATGCACGACCTAAATAACGATAGACTTCAACACTTGGATTAGGCTGTGCTAAGACGTTCTGAAGGCTTTGAATGGCAGCGGTGTAATCTCCTTTTACAAGCTGTTGTTGACCAGTTTGTAAAAGGAGATCGTTGGTTTTCGGAGGAGATGCAGATCCACATCCCCATCCTAAAAGGATTAAGGACGCTAGAATTGTGGATCCAAGCATTTTTAATACCGAGCTGCAAGATGAGAGGAATAAAGTGTTTAAGTTATTGCATATCTGCGGCAAAGAGGTCTTCGAGTTTTTTTTCAAAAATTTCAACTTGAAATTTTTCCCGTAATGAGCGGACATATTTAACATAACTACGCTTAGATTTATCGATTTTCACATAAGCAAAAGAGCGGCGTTGCGAATCCGCATTATATTCACGTATTGGCTGTTTACGCTCCAATACTTTAAAGACCGAAAAACCATTTTCTGCTTTTATTGGACCTCCAATTGCGCCAATTTCAAGTTCTTGGGCCAGATCATAAATCTTCTGATAATAGGCTTTGGTATAAATATTAATAGTCAGTTTACCATCATGGTGATCGGCGCCATAACGGGTAGTGTGTTCACGTGCTAGTGGAAAGGGGTCAGCACCGGCGACCAACTGATCTTTGAACTCTTGTGCACGAGTTTCTGAATCGACAAGTATTTCTACTATTTCTGTTGTTAAAGGGGAAATGAATTTCTTGGGATTGTTATCGTAAAAAGCACGCGCTTCTGCTGCTGTCGCTTCTACGTACTGGTCTACATAGCGGTCTCGTAAAGCGCTAATTAATAAATCTTCTTTTTTGGTTTGGATACGTTGCAATAGACCTTGATGATTGTGGAGGCTATCGGCCCGAGCCTCGGCTTCAAAAAGATAACCAGGAATAATTACTGTATTTAATAGATGTGCAATGCGCGAACTATCGGCTAATTCAGGGAATCCGGAATGGATTGCACGCGCATTCTGGAGAAAGGTAGCTAGGGTGATTTGCCCATCACGGTAGGTGCACATAGCGTTGTCTCTTTGGCCTTCAGGTACATCAAAGAGGGCGTCTTTTGTCGCTTGTTGACTGTACTGGGCAAGCCAACTGATTTGTTCAGTTTGCAATTCTGGTTGATAAACTGCGGTAAGCGAATCGAGTAGCGCTATGTAGCGGTCCGCACGTTTTTTGCCAAAAACTTCTTCACGGATTTTACGCTCAGAAACTGCTATAGGAGCAGGCATTTCGTCTGTAACTTGGAAGATTGCATAATGAGGCGAACCTTCAAAGGCGAGCAGAATAGGTTCAGACATTTCACCTATTTGCAAAGGAAAAATAGCGTTTGCAATGGTTGGAACAACTTTATCCTTGAGCTTATAGCCGCCTATATCACCCCCTTGATCAGCACTTTCGCTATGTAGAGAATGGCCTTTAGCAAGTTCCATGAAATTAGCTCCGGACCGAACTTGAAGAAGAATTTCTTGGGCTTCCTCAAGAGTCTTAAGCATAATGCCACTGAAACGCAGCGCACGGTCTCTATGTGTTGCTCGATAATGCGCTTCCATCTCTTCATCTGATATACTGACTTGGTCGGCAATCGCCTGTTTAGTATATAGTTCCAGCAGGCGGGTTCTGCTATAAAGTGTTAATTCTTCTAGTAGCTTAGTGTCTTGGTCAATAGCTAAACTGCTGGTTTCTAATAGCATTAGATGCTTATCAATTAGGCTATTCAAGACTTGGCGTTCCTTTGCCAATTGGGTATCGCCTTTTTTCATACCATCGGGAATTAAAAAACTGAAATCTTGAAATTCATTCAGAGTAATGGCGTGAGGGCCTACTTGAGCAATGACCGTATTGCTGTTATTTGAGGTCAATGTTGTATTCGTTGAGGGGGTGTTGTTGCATCCAAGAATGGAAAATAAAATAAGCAAGAAAACCCAATGATTTTTTTTGATATATCCCATATAAATTACTTTAGTAAAACTATACATAGTGGTAAAATATTTTCCTTGGTGATTGCTATAAAGCAAAAGAGAATAGTAATTAAGTCTTGCTGAAATAGAACGGATTAATTTATTTACTGAGTTATAAATCTAAAGGGTAACAAATTCTCGGGCAATACTAACACTTGTTTAAATATTTCATTTATATAGATTATAAGCTCTTATGAAAAAAACCATATGGAATTCTTGGATTACAAACTTCCTTTTACTGACCGCATTGCTAAACAGTGCGGCGCTTACCGCCGAAGTTGTGATTATAGGAGGGACTCAAGGATTAACTTGGGTAAGTGGTGGTGGTAAAATACCTGCAACTGTGATTCGCAGTGCTTCGGCTATAGAGAAGACGAATGCGCCGGGTGGGGTTATCAATTTCAGTCCTCTGGATTTGCCTAATTGGATTATTCCTCAACGGGCCGACACTACTGTTAATATTGCTGTTGGCATTACTTCACCCTTGCGCGGTGGTAGTATCAAATCACCCAATAGCATTTCTGTGCGTTCCGAACTACCTAATATAATCGATGATGATGGGAATACGGCACTTGATAAGCGTGCTGCAGCGGGTACACAAAGTGCTCAGGTCTTGGGGTTGATTATTGATTTTGATTTGGGTGCACGTTTTGGACTGAATCGCTTTAAGTTTTTCCCACGCAATGCAGATCCTGAGTTTCCTTCGGAAAAATTTCCTTTTCAAAATGAATTTTTACGTGGCTTTGAGATTTTCATAAATGATGGTACCGAAGAAAATCAGTTTGAAGGGATACCAATTTTACAGACTGTATTGGTTGAGACTCAAAACGAAGAACCGGTTGTTGATTTGCAGATCCCCCCACAATATGTACGTTTTGTGCGTTTAAAGGTTTTATCTGCTTCTGGCTTTGATCTTGCCGAATTTCAAGTATTTGGCATAGGTTTTGTACCTGAAGCAAGTTATGTATCCAATATTTTCGACTTTGAGGATCTAGCATTACTGGGCAATTTACGCTGGGTACAGGATAATGAAGGGGATGCTAATTTATCAAATGTTAAAATTCGAACTCGTACGGGTAATGACCAACAACCCATTGAATTTAATAAGGTCCGTCCTGGCGAACGCATCTTTCGGTCGGGGGGAGGGGCCCAAAGCAGGAATGTTTCGGGAACCTCAACGGCCCTTACTGAGGTACCATGGAAATGGGCGGAAGATGTAGATGACAGCGAGTTGAAGAGTTTGATTGAAACGGTATTGGATAATGAAGAAGTGGATGTACGTGAGGCAGTTGGGATATTTAAAGACCTTTCTTTAGATGAACAAAAATTGATTATTCTAGATGAGGATAGCTACGGTGATTTAAAGGGTGAGGATAAAGGGGGGATTCGTGACGATGTCACGAATTGGAGCGGTTGGTCGCCCCCTTATCCAGCAGCTGGAAAAGTTGATGCTACCGATTTACAGATTGATGGGGCAGGGGTGCCGATCTCATCACCTGGTCCACGGCGTTATTTTCAATTTTCGGTTGATTTCTTTAGCGAAGACTTTGAGTCGGCTACTTCCTTAGGAGGGCTGGCTTTCGATGTGATAACGCCGCCCTTTGCAGAAGAGCTTATAGCTGAAATTTCGCCGCGGACAGCGGAGGTTGGCAAGAGAACACGTTTTTTGTATGCCGTGCGCAATAAAGCTCAAACTGGAAAGCAACAAGGTTTTGATCGCTTTGCGATAGAGACGCCATTGCGTGTAGAAGAATTTGGCAATATTCGCATACGCCACCCTGATGGAACAATTCAAGAAGCGGATTTTTCAGGTTTGCCTTTAGATGAATTACCTTTACGACGCAATGAACTGAGCATAGACGAAATATACGATACGCGATTTGTTATCTCATTTCCTCTTATTCAAGAAGGTGGTACAGTACTGGAAGTAGAGTTTGATAATGGGGTTTTGCGCTTTGGAACCACGTTTGCTGGCAGTGCCTTTAATCAAGCCTTAGAAACAAAATTGGGACAGGAAGCAATTCCGGGTAATGCTGCAGATTTAAGTGAATTAGGTTTTGAGGATACCGATGTTCAGCCGGTGGGAACCCCTTTGGAGAGGAATTTGTCAGTGGCTGTCCCCATCAGTAAAAATCTACTTGCTAATATATCGGCATCACCGTCAGTTTTTACTCCTAATGGTGATGGTATAAACGACCAGACACTTATTCAATATGATATAACGAATATTGCTCGGCCCGCACCTTTAGAAGTCTTTATTTTTGATTTATCGGGACGTCTGATACGACGCCTAGTTAACGCTACCGCTAGTAGTGGTCGGTTTGCTCCAGCATGGGATGGCCGGGACGAAAGCAATAATGTTGTGCCGCCGGGACATTATCTATTCAATGTTTTTTTACAGGCTGGTACGGGTTCAGTAGAGGAAATTGGTTTGGTTCGGGTGGCATATTAAAAGTTATGTGATGAATTCATGTAAATAGTATTTTCACCTATTTATAATAGATATTGTGAAGTAACCTCAGTGGTATCCGACTGGAGTTTCAATTTAGGGAGGGTAAGGATTTGCACGCGTCTAGAATTTCTATACTCATCTTTTTACTCGGCTTTATTTGGGGTAATGACATAGCCTTTGGCCAAGCTAATTACGGTAGCCGTTTAGGGCACCAGCGTGGTGGAGAGGTGAGCTTTGAACCGCGTGGGCCAGGAGTATTGTTTGGTGCTTTAGATCCGGCTATGAAAAAATGGTATATCCCTCAGGAATTATTTAATGACTATGGCTGGCGTCAATGGGAATATTCTAATTATGCAAAAAACGAATATCAACGCTATGTTGGTACAACACGTGAAGGTGATTATTTCTATGATTTCTATGGCAATCTAATTGGTCGCGGTTGGCTAATTTATGATTGGAGTCAGAATCAGCCCGAGCAGTTGGGAAGCAGTATTTTTCAGAATGGGCGATTCGATTCATGGTTTAATGGGGTGACCATTGGTGGCGATTCAAAAGGCCAATATTATTATGCCATCACGGTTGGTAATTTGCTCCGTACGACTCTAACACCTATGACATTTTCACGACCGAAATATAATGGCGTGCAAATTGATTTTATGGCTGATAAATATGCTGGAACTATTTTGGCCTCACGTGTTAGTGATCCGATCTTAGGTGCAACGCAAGAATCCGAGAAACGGACAAATACCACCACTATGTTTGGTGGGCGAGGTGTTGTCCAAGTCGGTGATTTTATTGAAGTAGGCGCTACTTTAGTAGATGCACGCAACACCAATACCACCTTGGATCTATTTAGTGGAGATCTGATTGCTGGGAGTTTAAGCTCAGGACAAAGCAGTACGCCATTGAATGCGATTGCAATTATCCTTAGTGATGACACTCCAGAGGATGGTGAGGGGGGAGCTGCACTCTTTCGCCATGATATTCGCATCGTGAGTCGTAATTTTGAAACAGGAAAAGAAGTTGAATTTAAGCTCCAGGATGTGGTGCGGGCTGGAGCTGAATGGCCGGTCATTTTTGGTGGATTCAGTCGTCGCGGCTTTTTGGCGGCAGATGGTAACGAGCGTATTGTACTAAACTACGATTTTAATGATCCCGCTTATATTGGTCCTGATCCGACTTCTATTGTCGATGTCGAATTTGATTATGTCTTGGGCAATGATTTTAAAGTACAGATGTGGTCGGATCGTCAGACCGGGCGGCGAGCTATGCCTTCTGCCCCACTGAGTGCAGAAACTATTGATGCCAATGAACCAGCACTGATTACTATTCGCCAGGCTGAGGGCAATGTAAAAGATATCTCCAATTTACAGCGGGTACAGTTTGATTATGGTTTACCAACAGGGAATCTGGTTGGTGGTTTCACTATAGAAGGCAAAGAATTATGGGGATTTGATTTTTACGGCGAATGGGATCGTAATAAGCGTTATTATCAATATCCCAATGCAGCTTTATTTATCGAAGGAAAAAATCACAAGATTGCATCAGAAGAGTCGGATGCTTGGTTTTTTAACGTGTCTAAACAAGCTTATCCTTGGTTTTTCTTTGTTGAGGGCTATGATATGGCTCCAGATTACTCTACTACTGCATTTCTGGTCGATGCCAATGGGGATATTCAATATGATAATACCCAGCGTAATCTGTACGAATTTGTCGAAGATAATGATGATCAAGATCAGTATCCTGATTGGATTCGGGCGGGTTCGGCGAATGACCGCCTAATTTTTCCTGGTTGGGATGAAAACAATGACTTTATTTCGGATTTCAACCAGAATGATAATGGCACAGTAAACAATCTTATTCCGGATTATGAGGAGCCATTCCTGCGGTATGCGGTGGATCGACCAGAATATCTCTTTGGCATCGATTTGAATAATAATGATTGGATTGATCGCTTTGAAGATGATGATTTGCCTGATTATCCATATAAGACTGATCGGCGCGGATATAATATCTTTGGTGGTGTAGAGTTGTTGTCAGGGGCGCGTTTAACTGTGGGACGCACCGATGAAGAGATGATCTCAACGAATCGGGCTAACCAAACGGATTATGTGCTTTTTACCTTTGATCGAGATTTTGCTGGGATTGGGCGCTTGCGGGTCTTTGATTCGTTTAAAAGTGTAGAGGATAACATTCCGGATGATCGGCGGCAGCCAACACCATTTGTTGACGCACCGTCAATTCAGCCCTTAGTAGCTGATATTTTGCCGGCTCAGGATACGTGGATTAACTCCTTATGGCTTGGTTTTGAATTCCGTGGTATCGAAAATGTTAATATCATTAATAAGTTTAAGTTTGATATATATAACCAGAATCAGAAAGAGCCGCGCAGTCTAGATGGACGTCGCCTTAGAAGTGATTCCAACTTTTTGGGCATTATCAACAAAATTGATTATACGTTTGATTTGGGACCTGTAAGTTTGCAGCCTAAGTTCAAAAGTGAGTATTTACGCCGTACCCCATTTTTAGTAGAACAGGACAAGCGTAAAGAATGGACCGGTGCATTTATGCTACTGGGAAGAATTCCGGTGTTACAACATACGGTAATACAAGCCGGATTAGAACAACTATGGCTAAAAGATTTGGTCTTAGATGAAGATGCTATGGTTGATAATGGCATTACTAAAGAAACTGGCGATTTAAGTGCCCTTAATGTAGCCGTGCAATTATCCAATACTTCTGGGTATATGGGGTATCGTTTAACGACTCAAGTAGGTTTACGCTGGGGGCAGACGAAGGCAGAATTAATTCGTGAAGGCAGTAATGGCTTTAAGAAAGCGAACGAAAACTCAAATTCTACGACTAGTTTCATCACCGTTTATGCTGGTATTGAGTGATGGAGCGAATTATGTTGATTAATAGGCTTATTCTGCATCTAAAGGTGGCCTTGATATGGACTTTTTTAATCGTTGTCTTGACGGTACCTGACGTTGAGGCTGAGATAGATTATGGTAACCGCCTTGGGCGACGAGTAGATGATCGAACGGTTTTTTCGGCGGCAGGGACTTCAGTACTTATTGGGGCATTGGATCCAACGGTTCAGCGCTGGTATTTGCCACAGGCTTTATTTACGGAATACGGAAGACGCCAGTGGCAGTATACTAACTATGCCAAGGATGATTTTTTCCGTTATGTAAATCGCAGTCAGGAAGGGTATTATTTTTATGATCCTTATGGCGATTTAATTACACGAGGTTGGCTTATTTATGACTGGCGTCAAACGCAACCCTTAGCTAGTGCTTCTAATAGCCTTACCAAACGTGCAGAATATCTTAGCTGGTTTAATCGATTGATTATTTCTTCGGATTCCAGTGGTGATTATAGCTATTCAATAATTATTGGTGATGAACTTTTTACTACATTAACGCCAACCCAATACCCACTACTATCCTCTTTGACTAAATTAACTGGTCTAAACACACCATGCCAGGGAGTCAAATCAAAACCATTCACCAGATAAATATCTAACCAACCATCGCCATCATAATCCATAAAAGCCCCACCCGCTCCCATCGTTTCAAAAAGAAAATAATCTCCCTTAGCCCCGCTAGTATGCTGAAAATCAAGCCCTGCCTGAAAGGCTACTTCAACAAAACCAACACGACGTTCCGACCCGCCGCCACAAGCCAATAAAACAAGTAAACTTAAACTCAGTACATAGATATCTCTATACCTCATAAATACGTTCAATCTTTTCAGACTTTTCAGTATAACCATAATTTACTTATCAGTTTAATTTATTCATTAATATGCTAATACATTTTTTTCTGTAAAAGAAAGCCAAATCAGGTCTGGGCAAATCGTTATAATTTAACGTAATTCTCTTTCTAACGCGACTTCCAACATAGCTCTATAATTGTTTAATCACTTAAATAAATATAGCCTAATCACCTTACTTAATTTATGCTAATCCCTTAGATATACATCTACCTAGTGGCATTCACATGTTGTCACTCTTAATCTTTTATCTATGAACTTCAAATTGGTTAAAAACCTTCATAAAAATGCGCCTGCAGATCTTTTATTTTGGTTGATTTGTATAACTGCATTGCTAAGCCGTAGCATCTATATATTGGAAATAGACGCAAGTCCTCTGTTTACTTTTCCAGTAGTTGACGGAAAAACCTATGTCCTCCACGCCGCCTCACTAGCACGAGGTAATTGGTTAGGCTTAGGTCAAGGGCCTTTTGGCAACCCCCCCTTTATCCGTATGTACTAGGAATCATTAAAACACTTGCACCAGAATCTTTCTTCTACGCTATCCGTTGGTTTCAAGTCATCCTTGGCGCTCTTACTTGTGGACTAATTTATACACTTGGCAAATACTGGTTTACTAAAAAAATTGCTCTAATAGCTGGCTTTGCTGCGTGTTTCTACGCTCCATTGATCTTCTTCGATGGAGAAGTACTACCCGCCAGTCTCGCTACTTTTTTAGATCTGCTAGGCTTACTTTTATTGGTTCGCAGCCTAAAAAACAATAACAAGTGGGACATCTTTTTAGCAGGTTTAGTATTTGGCCTCGCTAGTCTAACCGTTGCATCTGTGCTTAGCTTTGTGATAGCAGCAACAATCTGGTTAGTATGGCAACAACGCTCATTTCGTCTAGCCGGAATTTTTGTCTTTGGTATATTTCTTGTTATTTTCCCCATTACTTTGAGAAATTACACCATCGGCAATGACAAAGTGCTGATTTCTTATAATTCTGGCGTTAATTTCTACATTGGCAATAATGCCACATATGCACAGACACTAAAAACTAGGCCGGGGTGGGAATGGGATGATCTTATCGGCGAACCTCAAACTCAAGGCATTACAGTAGCATCTAGTAAATCAGCCTTCTTCTGGCACAAGGCTTGGACTTTTATAAGTAACCAACCCATCGCCTACCTAAGGCTAATAACTACTAAAAGTTTACAATTTTTTAATGGCAATGAAATTGGCCGTAATCAAGATATCTATTATTGGCGAAACTATTCTAATCTACTTTCTGCAACCTTATGGAAATGGGGCATTGCATTCCCTTTTGGTCTCGTATCTCCATTAGCTCTAATGGGCTTATTTTTAGCCATACGACACCAAAAACTAAACTTAAATACCCTCTTTGTTCTCGCCTATAGTATTGGCATTATTGCATTCTTTCCAGTAGCACGATATCGTGTACCACTCCTCCCCCTGTTTCTTTTATTAGCCACCTATAGTGGATCTTGGCTGTGGACACGCTTTAAAAGTGGTCAAAACCGGCAAACAATATCAACCGTAGTACTACTAATAATAATGGGCATTGTAGCAAATCACGGCATTGGTAAAATGCAGATGACAGGCGATGCAGAAATCCATTATAACCTAGGACAAGCGTATGCAAGCAAACGTCAGTTAGACAAAGCCCAACAAGCCTATGCCCGTTCAGTTACACAGGATTCTACGTACTGGCAAGCCTGGCTCAATTTAGCATCAGTGACGGCCTTGCAAGGAGATATGGCAACCGCTGACATAATTTTCCAACGCATCACTCAAGTCCGTCCAGACCAGCCCGAAGTCTGGGTCAACCAAGCTCATAGTTCCAGGGGCCTTGGAAAGCTTAATAATGCAGTGCGTGCCTATGAACAATCCCTGCTTATTAACCCCTATCAACCGCGTATCTATACAGAACTGTTACAATTACATTTTCAGCGCGGTGCTCTTAACGAAGCCCAGAAATTACTAGATAAAGTGCTTGCACTATATCCAAATGATCAGCAGAAACTCTTATCTTTATACAAAAACATGCAACGCCAATTCACTAGTCCCCAACAATGAAATAATCTTTCCCTTTGTCTTTGCCCAATGATTTTCATTGTACTGC
>JACLAC010014460.1_pt1 | contig 12976 bp, 9 predicted proteins | sample 8027881 | NCBI WGS metagenome assembly JACLAC01 (sample SAMN15725517, study PRJNA655200) | protist metagenome | isolation source: fluorescence activated cell sorting (FACS) single amplified genomes of... | place: Spain: Blaines Bay Microbial Observatory, Mediterranean Sea | collected 2016-01-19 | reverse complement strand
AAAGCAGAAATTAGTGGACTTGAAGGAGAGAGAACAATTGCTATCGTCATGAATGCTAGTTCTCCAGAATCAGCTACTGAAATCGATTATCTAATCACTAATGAATCAGGTAGTCGAGTAACAGGAGAATGGATAGTTAAAACATTTTCAAATAGGAATTATCGTAAGAATTCAGGTATCAAAAAGAAACAAATGGTTGCAACAGAGAAGAAAACTGGGTAATGTAACGGTAAGATGAGCCAAAAACCTGAGTCGAACAATCAAGAGAAACTAAACCAGTTGTCAAAAAGAGAACTGGTGGAAATGATATTGGCACAACAAAAAATTATCGCCGAGTTAAAGATAGAGATAGAAAGGCTAAAAATAAGCAGAAATCTAGATAGTAAAATATCTTCTAAACCTCCATCATCGGACTTACTCACAAAACCAGAAAAAAAAGGAAAGCCGTCAGAGAAAAAACCGAAAAAAAGTCCAGGGGGACAATTAGGGCATCAAGGAAAAACTAGAAAAGGGTTTGGGCGAGTAGATCGAGTAGAAGTACTCAAAGCTGAGAATTGTTTAAATTGTGGTCGACTGTTGACTCGAGTCCAATCTATTAAGGTAGAGAAAAAGTCAGTAGCCGTTTTAGTAGAAAAACCGATAGAAATAGTTGAGTATCAACGTCATCATTTACAGTGTGAATGCTGTGGAGAAATAACATCACCACAATGGTCTAGTCAAATTGTGCCAGGACAGGACTTGGGAGTCAAACTACAAGGATTCTTGGGATGGTTGGGAAATTATGGAAACTTACCCTATCATAAGCAACAAGAATTGCTGTGGGAATTGGGGAGGATTGAAGTTGGATTAGGGACTTTAGTCGCCAATAACCAAAGAATTTCAGCAGCAATTAAACCGAGTATAGCGGAATTAGAAGAATGGATTAACTCAAATCATCCCACTCTAAACATAGATGAAACGCCTTGGTCAGTCAAAGGATTAAAAGAATGGTTGTGGGTGTTTGCTAATCCTAATTTTTGCTTATTTCGAGCGGGGGATACTCGTTCGAGAACTGAAATAGAAGACCAGTTGGGCGTACAGTATTCGGGAATCATTATCTCCGATGATTTCAGTGTCTATAATGGTTATCCCGTTGCAGCACAACAAAAATGTCAGGCTCACTTACGCCGTCATTGTCAACGATTAATCAAAACACCAGGAATTAACAATGAATCAATTGGAATTGCCCTAACTGAAATCATTGATGAAGCTTTCCAACAACACCGACTGTGGCGTGAAAACAATCATCTCTCTCAATATCTCGATTCGGCTCTACAGTTAAAAACTCGAATCAATTTGACCCTGAGCCAGTGGAGCCAAAAAGCAGGTTATGAAGCTGGTAAATTATTACGGAATCTGAAACTCAAGGCTGACCAGTGGTGGTATTTTCTCGACCATCCAGAAATTCCGCCTGATAATAATCTCGCTGAACGTGCTTTGAGATTAGCAGTCACTAAACGTAAAGTTAGTGGTGGTTCTCGTAGCATGACTCGATTTCAAGACACTGCTAATTTGCTAAGTGTCATTCAAACCTGTCGTTTTCAGCACTGTTCTGTGATGGATTTTTTCACACAGGCTTTATTGGCAACCATCGGTATTATCGATCGCCCTTCTTTAATTCCTCAATTTGATACCTGAATCCTTACCCGTAAAGTTGTTTATTAATACTGATAATATGATTAACAATAAATTGGTTTTACAATATTGTTACTGCTTAATTTTAACAGAAATAATCAGTAAGCCATTTGCAGTCTAATAAAATAAATTAATAGAGTATGAAGCATATTTTTTTTAGAGAGAGATAAGATCCAATTAATATTCAAACCAGTTTGATGTATTCTTCATTTACTGAAACTTGCATTTGATTTGAATCATGATTTTACTCTATAGATTCGTAGGATGTTAGTTCGGAATATATTTTTTTAAGGTTTTTGAAAAATATCTAAAATTATTTATAGAGTAATAGCCAACTATGTCTTTCCAATCTCCAATCGATCGAGCCGTTGACTTTAAAGCAAATAAATCTAATCTACCTGAAGCGTCGCAATTAGTTGTAGATTTACTGCAATTAGAAAAAAATGCCAAAAGAACTAGAACTAATTATTCTTTCACCGATCTAAAGGGCTATTGGAACCTGCATTTTGTCACGGGAACCAAAAAAGCTAGAACCAGAGCCGGTGTGGTGTTAGGTGCGGGAAGATATATTCCCAAATTTATTAAAATTCAGCTAACTTACGATGATTCTTCAGCATTGTCTACTAATAGTGGCAGAGTGAAAAACACGGTAAAAATAGCTTTTATAGAGCTAGCTTTAACAGGTCCGGCTAAGTTTTTACCGCAAAAAAATATTATGGCTTTTGACTTTACCACAATGAAAATCGCAGCTTTGGGATTCAAGCTGTATGATGGCTACATTAAAAATGGGTTAGAAAAAGAAGCCGAATTCGATCGCCAAGCTTTAAAAGAGCAAGCATTTTTTACTTACTTTTTAATTCAAGAAAATGCGATCGCAGCTAGAGGAAGAGGTGGAGGATTGGCTTTGTGGTGCAGAGAAGATTGAGATAGCGATCGCATTTGGCATCAATTATCGACCACGATCGTTAAAAAACAAACTCGAAAGTCAAGAAAATACCGAAGATTCTTATCTATATTGTTTTAAACCAATCGAGCGCTTTTTCATTTTATTCGTCCCTGACAAATCAAAATAGATACAATGAGCAATAGGATTCTTAATCATAGTAAATTCAGGTAGGAACCTTTATCATCAAGATGAGTTTAGATTAAAGCATCATGGATCTGAGACCAATCTGGGGTTCGTTAACCGTTTTTATAATTTGTCCTTTGTTAGGTGGAATACCCTTAATAGACTGGATAACCTATATGATTACTGGTCATAGCCTGAAAAAGTTAGGAACTGGTAACGTTTCGGTATCAGCCGCTTTTTATCATGGTGGGAACTTAGCTGGCGTTTGTGCTGTACTTTCTGAAGCAGCTAAAGGCATTGTTGCCGTATTATTAACTAGATTTTTTTTTCCTACGGGTTCGGTTTGGGAAATAATAGCCGTAATTGCCTTGGTTATGGGACGTTACTGGATGGGTAAAAGCGCGGGAACGACCAATGCCGTGTGGGGAATTGCCGCTCACGATTGGATTGCAGCAGGACTAGTTTGGTTAATCAGTTTAGTTAGCTTTACCATTATTCGCGATCGCACTTTGGGAAAATATGGTGCTTTAGTACTATTAGTAGTAGTTGTCGGGTTACGCCATCCCTATCAATTAGAATATGGATTAGCTACCCTGGCTTTGGCTAGTTTACTAGCTTGGATTTATCAAAACATACCTGACGATTTGAATCTATCAGGCAACACGGCAAGATCTAGCACAAATAAAATGTTTCGTTTTTTTCAGGGAGACAAAAATATAATTACTTTAGATAGCAAATTAAATGCAGACAAAGTAGGGCAAAAAGCAGCAAACCTGTCCTTACTTAAGCGTCAGGGATATCCCGTAGCCGAAGGTTGGATATTACGTCCGGGTGATGATTTTAAAGCTTTAGTCGCTATCTTGGAACCTTCACCCGAAATACCTTTAATAGTTCGTTCATCAGCTATTGGAGAAGACTCCCAAACAGCATCGGCAGCAGGTCAATACTTGAGTATTTTAGATGTTACTAGTAAAGAAAAGTTACGTTCGGCAATCATTGACTGTCAGGCTTCATATCTGCAAAACAATGCCGTAGAATATCGCCACCAAAGTCACCAAACAGAAGAATCAATGGCAATTTTGATTCAGCGGCAAATTGAAGGAGTATACAGCGGTGTTGCTTTTAGCCGCGATCCGGTAGATCGCTTTAGTGAGACGGTATCTATTGAAGCTTTGCCAGGAAAAGCCAGCAAAATTGTCTCGGGTAAATTTACTCCTCAAAGATATTGCGTTACCTTAAGTGATGCTTCATTAGCTAAATTGCCAAAAACCGCGACTATCACCGAATCAGATACTGGAGAGGATGTAGCTATACCCGCAAAAATAATTGAGTCAGTAGCGGTTTTGGCTAGAGAGATGGAAGATTTCTTTGAGGGAATACCTCAAGATATTGAATGGACTTACGACGGTAAAGAACTCTGGGTCCTCCAGGTACGTCCAATTACTACTCTACAGCCAATTTGGACGAGAAGAATTGCAGCTGAGGTAATTCCCGGTAAAATACGACCTCTCACTTGGTCGATCAATCAACCTCTAACCTGTGGTGTTTGGGGTAAAGTATTTACGATTGTTTTGGGCGATCGCGCTAAAGACCTAAACTTTGAAGAAACTGCTACACTGCACTTTGCTAGCGCTTATTTCAACGTTACTTTGTTAGGAACGATCTTTCGCCGCATGGGTTTACCCCCGCAAAGCCTAGAATTTTTGACTAGAGGGGCTAAGTTTAGTAAGCCACCTTTAATGTCTACGATTAGAAATTTGCCCGGTCTATGGCGATTGGCAAAGCGAGAATGGAGCTTGGAAAAGCACTTTGCCAGCGATCGCAGTTCTTTATTTACCCCGATATTAGAAACGTTGGAAGGGCAACCAGTAACCGAACTATCTCCAACCGAAATTATCGACAGAATCAATACTATTTTAGGACTGCTCGATAAAGTTACCTACTACAACATTTTGGCTCCTTTAAGTCTGGCAATACGACAAGCTTTATTCAAAGTAGATGAAGCGGAACTAGACTACAGTCAAATACCAGAAGTGGTTGCGGTAAATTCTTTAGCCGAAGTAGCAGCCCAAACCCGTCAGCTTCTAGGTAGCGAACAAATTACCCTAGATTCCTCTGCTTCATTATTTACTCATATTGCCGAAAATCCTGAGGGTTCGAGTATTTTAGAAAAATTCGATTTATGGCTAGGGAAATATGGTTATCTTAGTGAAGTAGCAACCGATATTGCGGTTCCTCGCTGGCGAGATAAACCAGGTATTCCCAGGCAGATGTTTAGTCGATTTTACTTTGATGTTCATGGCGCCAAAATAGCCAAAACGTACACCGAAACTTCTCCAACCTGGAAAGCCAAGCTAATTCAAAAAAGATTAAATCTTAAAGGTCAAGTAGCAGAGATTTATAATAAATTGCTAGCGCATCTACGCTGGGCTTTTTTAGCTCTCGAAAAACATTGGTTAGAGGGTAACTTAGTTACAAAGAAAGGCGATATATTTTTGCTGCGGTTAGAAGAAATAGTTGCGGTGGTTGAGAATAGTAATCCCATAAAGCTACAGCTAACTGAATTAATCGAAACCAGAAGACAACAGTGGTATAGAGAAAAACAGCTTACTCCCGTACCGAGACTAGTCTACGGACAACCCGACTCCTCAACTTGGAAAGACGCTAAGGTTGCTAATTCTCAACGTAGTTTTCAAGGAATTGGTACTAGTTCGGGTGTAATAGAAGGAATTATTAAGGTTATATCGAGCCTACAACAGGCAGACCGTGTAGATCGTCAAACCATTATCGTTGTTCCCTATACCGATGCTGGCTGGTCCCCAATTCTAGCGCGTGCGGGAGGCTTGATTTCCGAAGTTGGTGGTCGCCTATCTCACGGAGCAATTGTAGCCAGAGAATATAAAATTCCTGCGGTTATGGATGTTGCTCATGCCACCGAACTATTTCAAGATGGTCAAAGGGTAAGATTGAATGGTCACACGGGAAGAGTAGAAATATTGTAGATACGCGATCTGTAAGGCTATTGGAACACGGACCGTAATCGCAACCAGCATGAATTTTTATAATGTTCGACCGATATGTCAAGTATGTAAATACGACGATGCCAATCATCATTTTTAGATTATATTAAAGATCAACTATTTCTTTGTTATATGCTTGCTCTGATTGTCGTCGTCACTGTAGTTTTATTTGGTTCGGCTTTTTGCTCGGGGACAGAAACAGCGCTGTTATCAATTTCTCCAATTAGAGTAAGACAACTAGCTCTAACTAAAAAACCGGCTGCTTTAGCTTTAGCAAACATTCGGCTTCATATCAATCGGCCGATCGCTACAGTAGTCATTCTCAATAATATTTTTAATATTGTCGGCAGTATCATTATCGGTAGTTTGACTAGCAAAGTACTGGGTGATGCTTGGTTGGGAGTTTTTTCGGGAGTTTTAACCTTTCTAATTATTATCTTTGGTGAAATTGTACCTAAGACCCTATGTCAACGCTATGCCGAAACGGTTTGCCTATTTATTGCTATACCCATACGGTTTTTAACCATAATTTTTACACCGTTAGTTTGGTTGGTAGAAAACGTTACCGCACCTTTAGTCAAGGATAACAAGATTCCGACTACTGACGAAGCAGAAATTAAATTTCTAACTAATATTGGTTTTCAAGAAGGAGTAATTGAAGACGACGAAGCGGAAATGATTCAAAGAGTATTTCAGCTAAACGATCTTAATGCTTCTGACTTGATGACCCCTAGAATTATTATTACCTATCTCAAAGGCGACCAAACTCTAGATGAATGTCGCAAAGAAATTATCAAATCGCAACATACTCGCATTTTAGTTATCGATGAAACCGTTGACGAAATTACTGGTTTGGTACTCAAAGATGAACTGCTAACTGCGATGATTGACGGAAATGGCGATCGCCAAATCAAAGATCTCCAGCGTCCCGTACATTTTGTACCTGAAACCAATCGTGCTGACAAATTGCTCAAGGTATTTCAAGATAATAGAGAACATCTTGCCGTAGTCCTAGATGAGTATGGTGGAGTAGCAGGAGTAGTTACTTTAGAAGATGTTTTGGAAGTCCTTACGGGAGAGATTGTTGATGAAACCGATCGCAATGTAGATTTGCAAGAAATCGCTCGTAAAAAGCGTTTACGTTTACTTAAATCTAAAGGAATTAACAATTAACTACTCTTGGAGATAAAAGGATAGTTATAGGCTAGTTTTCTCTACAAAATATGTCTTCGCTATCACTAATTCTGGCAAGCTAATTTTTTAAAATTTATGGCACTTTAAGGAAAAGTTTTGCGTCATCTTATTAAGACAAACCACCTGGATAATTTAATTTTATCGATCCAGAGGATTAAAAATTTGGCAGGCAATTACATAAAACTTGTCTCTTAGTATGTGAAAAAGCTTTACTACGTCCTTTATAGGGTTATTAGTTGGGCAATTTATCTTGATTTACTCTGGCAGATTTAAAAGCAAAAGCTAAAATAATTAATTGAGGCGATCGATTATTTAAGATCGATATATTTTATTTGGCGAACTTATTTGAAATACTAATATTCTTAATGTTTACTTGGAGTATATAAATGCTTTTTACGCAAAAGTCATCAAAAAATACAGTATTAGCTATAGTTCTAGGATTAACTTCAGTTATTACTACCAATAATTTAGTTCGAGCTAAAAATATAAATGAAGTTGAATCTACCATCCAAGTCTTGGACAGTAGTTCTAATTTTACTATCGCCCAAGCATATCAAAGAGTAAATTTCGATAATAATTACTATCAGAAATTATCTGAGGCAGATTACTTTTATCGTAAAGGAGAACTGAGTAAAGCCAAAGAAATTCAACAGCGAGTAAAACCTGATTTCAATCCTAAAGCAATTGTTCCCCCAGCATACGACGATCTGAACGAGTTAGATGCCAAAGGTCAACAATATTGGCAGACTGCCAATAATGGAATTGAAGAAAATCCTGAAACAGCAGAGGAAATTACCAGTCAAATTTTTGAGCCGTTACAGAGTTTAGTAAAAGAATATCCAGGATTTATTCCCGGTCATATATTGCTAGCCGATACTCACGATCTTTACGGTGAAGAAAAATCCGCACTAGCAACTATTGAAAAAACATCGGAAATGTATCCTGCCAGACAAGACGTTTTGGATACCAAAATCGATCTGCTGTTACTTTACGGCAAACCTTTAGAAGCCTCGATCGCCGCTAGAGAATTTGCCTATAACAATCCTAACAATCCTAAAAGCCAAGCTTACGAACAGGCGGCAAACCAGTATTTTAAGCAGTATAAGAAAAAGCTGAACAATAAAATTACTACTTCAGGAATACTCGGCACTATCGGTCAGGTTGCTACAGGAAATGAACTAGATGCACTTCAAATCGGTCAGATGTTATTGGCGGGAGAAAAGGCAGCAGGGCAATCTTTTTCTCAAAGTATTAAAGCTCAATCTAAGTTAGTTAAGAATGATCGACAGCTTAAATATCTTAATGACATCGGACAGAGACTAGCCAAATTAATGGGAAGAAATGAGTTTGAGTATGAATTCAATATTATTGAAGATCCTACTCCTAACGCCTTTGCTCTTCCAGGAGGTAAAATATTTTTCCATACAGGAATGCTAGAGTTGATGGGCTCGGAGGCAGAATTAGCAGGAGTACTAGCCCATGAGATAGCTCACTCTGTTTTATCCCATAGTTATAAACAAATTGGAGAGGGTGCTTTAACTAGTACGGCTACCAACCTAATTTCAGGTTTCCTAGGTGGTGGCGCGGGTGCGGCTTCTAACGTAGGGGGGTTGTTGCTAAACCAAAAGTTTAGTCGCGATAAAGAAAAGCAGTCGGATATTTTGGGTTTAAGAGTGTTAAATGCTGCGGGATACTCGGCAGATGGTTTGTATAACGTGATGGCAAAGCTGAAGAAGGTGTCTGGTGGCGGGGCTTCTTTACTATCAAGCCATCCTGCTTCTGAAGAAAGAATGCGTTACTTAGAAGAACTAATTCAAACTAACGGTTACAATCGCTATGGCTATGAAGGAGTAGATGCTTATCGCAAGGTATTTCCTGAATAGGTGGAACAATTGAAGCAAGGGCGAATACACGTTTCGCCCTTGCTTACCTCACTTTAGTTATCTTGAGTAAATTTAAAATTTAAATAGATTTGGTTTGACGAATTAAATACTGTTGACGATTAAACTCTTGTTGTTCTTCGGTCAATACCCCGTAATTATCGATGGGAGGACGCATATCCCATTGAGTTTCAGCAAACATCAATAAGTTAGCAGTCATTACCAGACCCGTAGCCAAAAACTGCCAGCCAATGCAGTAAGGTAGAATTAAAATTCCGAAAATATGAAACAATCCTGACATTATAAAGGCACGCGATCGCAATCCCAATCCAGTACAAAAATAACCAATCGCACTCAAGCCCAGCCATAAATGGCATAGGTGCATTAAGATAGTTCCCGATCCATAGTAGATACCTAAATCGGTAACTGCCATACCACCAAACATCAAAACTATCCAAGAATACAAAACCCACCGCAGCCGTTCGACTTTTACCCAAAAGTGAGTCAATACACTCATTCCTACCGTACCGATAACTGTTAGAACCGACCAAAAGGTAGCTTGGGTAATCCAATCAATTGGTGCAAACTGGGCGGTAAAGAAAATAACTGCTGTAATTAAACCCCAGAATACAAATACTTGGTCAATTCTGGTATAAATGCTGTTAAATAGAGTTTTATGCCTGATTTGAAGTTTTAGTGTTAAAAGTCCTTGGCGATCTTGAAAATCTAGTGCGTGTTGCTTGCGGCGAATAATTGGTTCGGCAGAATTAAATAAAGGCATTTATCCTAATACAGCTATAAAAGTAAAAAGTAAGATGTATGTCTTTAGTCTTCTTTAACTTACTTAACAATTATACATATATCTGAGGATAGATAATAAAAAAAACTCGTAAGTTTGTTACGGTTATCTTCATGTAGTTATAGTGATAACTGCATATGCCTACATTACTATGTTTCTCAGTCTCAAACCAGGAAAAATGAGATGGTTTTTAGAGAGTGGCTTTTAGTTGAGTAAAGGATGTATAGCCGTACAAAGTTAGTTTGGGACACTATGAAAATTATTGTTTTGTAAGTAGCAAGTAGCAATATTAAAAGGTGTCCTAACCTTAATAGGTAATGCTATAATTGCTTCCCCATAGCACAAAGGTCTGCTATGTCAAACAGTTGAATAGGAAGATGACCTAATGTCCGAATCTAAAAAACTCGAAAGGCGATCGCGCGATCGCCTTTCAGACAAAAACTAGGCTTTGCGATCGTTGATATATCTACTTCTACAGGTAAATTGCGAAGTTGAATAGTATAGTTTACACCGCATTAAGTAGAGATATTAGCGTAGGCAGTATTTGCTTCGGATTCTTCGGAACGTTCGCCTATCTTTTCAATATATACGTCCATGTTGTTTAATACCACAGAACCAAATACTGTAGCAAAGGCGGTATCGGCTGCATCTCTACCCGTGCCAATACGTACCAAGCCGTTTGTAGGTGCCAGACGAGTTGCATCAAATAGGTACCAGCGATCGTCCAAATAGGCTTCAAAACAAGCATGAAAATCGGGGGGATCTAGCTGCCAAGCATAGGCAGATACGAACCTAGCAGGAATACCCAAAGCACGACAAAAAGCAATACCCAAGTGAGCAAAATCTCGACATACGCCTGCTCTTTCAGTAGCTGTATCGTAGGCAGAGGTATGAGAATCGGTACTACCAGAAATATAGCTAATCTTATGATAAATCCAGTCGCAGACGGCCTTAACCTTAGCATAACCAGGACGACAGTTACCGAATTCATCTTGAGCTAACTTCATCAAGCGATCGCTCTGGCAATAGCGCGACGGATACAGATAAGGAACGACATCTAAAGGAATTTTGGCTGGTGAAATTTCTTGAATCTCTTTAGTGTTATGAGCATGATGTTTTAATTCTACCGTTGCCTGATAATCGATAGATAGTTTCCCTTCGGGTGCAATCAAACGAAAGTAGCTGTTTGTACGATCTTCAAAATAGTCTTCTCGTTGGCGCACGGGTTTAATGTTTAGACTTTGCCTGATAATTTGTTGATAGTCATTTTCTATGACGCGAATATTGAAGATAAAGGTACTATCGCTGTTAATGTCGTAGTCTAACTTGCAGCCTAACTTGAATTTCATTGCAGTAAGAGGAAAAAGATAAAGGTGTTGTGTCTATTGTCAGGTAATTTGGAGACTTAAAGATCGATCGTTCCTCAAGGAACGATCGTCTAATAGAGCGAGCTTATTAGTTTACAAAATATGATTAATAGACAGACAATTCAATTGAGCTATCTTATCTACTAAAATCGATCGAGTAGCTGTGGCAATAGACTACAGTTAGAAGCTATTTAACAAATACCTGTGCCTCGTATTCGGGTAAATCGATTAAAATTTGACCATCACCCGCTTCTAAATCGTAGTTACCAGTCCATTCATGCCAAGTTCCGTCGGCAGGGAAATTAGGTATGGCATAGCCAGCTAAATAATTATCAGAGAAGTTAGCCACAACTACTACTCGAGAACCCTCATCGTTCCAGCGGGTATAGGCAATTACCTTTGATTCGGAATCTTCGTAAAAGAAGTCGATGTTTTCCGTATAAAGAGCGTGATTGTTTTTACGCAGGTTAATTAAACCACTGTAATGAGCGTGTAGATTTTTGTTATTGTCTCCTGCAAGTAATGTCCAATCAATCTCACTAGCTTCCTGATTGAGAGGATTGTAATCACCAAACTCTTGACCCATCCACATCATGGGAATTCCTACCGCAGTCATCATCAATACGGCACCCAACTTAACTCGTTTGAAAGCTTCTTCATCGACAATGCCACGATTGCCTAACTCCACCATCACTCGCCTATGATCGTGATTACTAAGATAGTTAACTACGTTGGTTGCACCCATGAAGCCACTGCGTTTACAGTCAATCATGTTTTTAAGTTCTTCAGCATCATAGCGATCGCCACAAATATGGGCCATTATATTGGCATAGAAGCTATAGTGCCAGCAGCTATCCATCGGACCATCAATATTAGTAATAGCTGGATTTTCGGGAATGTTTTCCGCGATGTTGATAAATGGTTTCATCCCAGCACTATCTTTAGCGCGATCGACAATCCAGTGCATGAAATCGTAGTTATCGATTTGTCTGGTTGCATCATAGCGAATACCGTCGATATGATATTCTCTAATCCAGAAATCTACGTTCTCGCCGATATATTTCCAGGCGGGTTTTACATCATAATTTTCGTCATATTTTTCGTAGTTAAATTCTGGACCCCAGCTATTGTCGGGGTCGGTAGGCTCATGATGAAACCAATAGTCATGGTCGATCTGGGTTAAAGGACAGTCAGTATTGGCATGATTGTAAATCCCGTCAACAATTACCCGAATACCCTTACCGTGGCATTCATCAATCAGATGTTTGAGTTCATAAGTAGAACCATAGTTTGACTCGGCAGCAAAGAAATGTTGCGGACTATAACCCCAACTATATTCCCCAGGGTTCTCTTTTACTGGCATTAATTCAATGGCATTAATTCCTAAATCTACAAGATAGTCTAGCTTTTCAGTGACATGCTGATATTTGCCTCGCGACTTATTGTCCCCTTCGTTACCAGAGAAGTCACCGATATGAAGCTCATAAATGACTAATTCGTGGTCTGCGGGCAACGGCTTGTCGTCGTGTTGCCAAACATATGTATCGACAATTGGTTCGCCATCTTTAATAGTTATCGTACCGTTCTGACTTTGTGGAGCGATATTTACAGCGTAAGGATCGACTACCTCTACCCATTCATCTGACTCAAAAAACCAGCTAAGAGAGCGAACGCGAAACTTATATTCGTATGTGCCGTCTTCTAGTTCGATTTTGGTTCTAAAATATCCATCATCGCCTTTGGTCATTGCTATGGGTTCCCAGTCTGAGAATGAGCCAATTACCGCAGCTTCTTTGTTATACGGAGCAAATAATTTTAACTCCACTAAATTTGCCATATTGAACTGTTATAAAAATATTGAATATTCTGTTTGTTCCTGAAAGTATATTGAGAACTATAGTTAAAAAACATCTATCAAGAGAATGACCTGACTTCTATATGTCAAGGAAAGTATACATTTATTAATATCGAGC
>JACLAC010004428.1_pt1 | contig 12976 bp, 7 predicted proteins | sample 8027881 | NCBI WGS metagenome assembly JACLAC01 (sample SAMN15725517, study PRJNA655200) | protist metagenome | isolation source: fluorescence activated cell sorting (FACS) single amplified genomes of... | place: Spain: Blaines Bay Microbial Observatory, Mediterranean Sea | collected 2016-01-19 | reverse complement strand
GCGAGCATGATCGCTCGGGTACAGCGAGATATCCAGAGTGTACAACTTGCTTCTGTCCCTCTTTCCGGATGATGCAACTGCAACTGTGTCGCCAGCAGCAACAGCGCCATTTGACCCATCGGCAATAATACTATTTCCAACACCTCCACCTCCACCAGAAACTACACCTGAAACTACACCTGAAACTACACCAGGGAAAATAAGCTCCATATACAGATCCATTCGATCTAGGTCGCCTTGCACAGCTGATATTCCGCCTGCACGTGAATGGAAAAAAGAAGGAGGTAAGTTTCATTGAGAGACAAAGACACACACACACACACACAAACACACACATGACGTACCGGGTGCCTGTGCCTCCGCCAATGCCCGGTCGCGTTGTATAGCTAGTACACGCCTATGCGCAGCGTCTGCTTCCTGCACCTGCTCCCGCCTTCGCTGTAGGCGCACTTTTAAATCTGGCATGACTACTCTGAGAGATTCTCGGAGATACCTAGTCGAGGTGTCATGGTGGAGGTGGTGAGATTTGGATTTAGTGTGAAGGTGAAGGTGAAGGTGAAGGTGAAGGTGAAGGTGAAGGTGAAGGTGAAGGTGGAGGTGAAGGGGACGGGGAGGGAGAAGAGGGGGACATTCAGTGGGCTGACGACGTCGTGTCTGAAGAAGAAGCAGAAGCAGAAGCAGAAGTTGATTTACAGGCAATTCTCTCATCCGTGCCTGCCGCTGGCATAGACCTCTCCTCCGCTAGGTCGACAGCCACTGGCGCTTTGAACAAAGACAACAAAGACGTTTTGCTCGCAGCCAAAGACCACGCTTTGCATTTGTCCAGGAGCGTACGTCGCACGCTGACAAGATGGATGTCGGATTTAAAAGCTTCGAACGAGAGACCGCCACAGACGGAGGCAGACACATGCCCTGCACGCGTGGCTTGTAGCAGCTATTTGAGACAGATTGCTCTGCTGCATGCTAAGCTCTATAGAATCCTATTGCAAGCTGGAAAGTTTTGGACGGAAACTGATTTTCTCGCCCCTCTCTCTATTGTTGGTGCAGTGTAAAGAGTGAAAATGGTTTGTTTTATTGATGTAATTGTGTGTAACGAACTAACGAAGAACTGAGAGTGTCAGTGTCTTTCCATAAAATCACTTTCAGTTCAATAAGTTAGGAATATAATATCCACTCTAATACCGACGCTGTCGATCAGTCTTATATTCGTCCGAAGAAGAACCAGCATTCTCGCTTCTGCTCAGTCCAGCACCGCACATCTCGCATTCATTGCTGTACTGCCCATTCAAGAACGTACAATTCTTACATTGTTCCTTCACAACGAAGTCAGCACGTTTATTGTAGTTGGGTGAGTCACAAATGGTGCATTTATCCCCAGAAACATCATTCTCTGTATACAAGCAAACAGCGCAACACCACAGCCCAGCATTGACACGGGGAGTCACACCTTTCAGATCCAGGCTCGTATGGGACCCCCACATCTTGCTTCCCACTTTACTGGGAGAGGTGGGCTGAGGCTTCGGGGAGTCTGCCCCTCTGTGCCCTCCACCCGAAGAGCTACGCCGGCGCCACTCTTCGCTGCCATAAGATGCAGTAGACCCGTATCTACCACTACCTCTATCTCCAGCAGACGAACGAACAGCTATGGCTTGACCGAAATCGCGCGAATCAGTAGTCTTTGGGGCGCGTAAGCCTGTGCCGTAATCCCTTGAGAAGCCTACAGAACCTCTGACATCACCAGAGGTGTTCCATCTATCCGCGGGGACCGCAGGGTAGTCACTGCCATCATCCAGAGCAATGGGAAAGTCTCTGAAAGTAGATCCTGTCTGCTGATTTTTGAACTTATTCAATGATTCATATACATCAGCAAATTCTCTCTTCAACTTTGGCGAAGCTTGATATGCGAGCCACTTTTCAACGTTATCAGATCCCATGGCACCACGACCAGCACTACGGTCAGCAGTCCTATCGACAGACCTGTCCAGTGGCGGTCTATCGCGGTAATCAACATCACGAGCGTCACGGTCATGCATGCCACCACCTGTACCTCTGTGTCCACCTGCTCCCATGCCGTAATCAGCCTCCGCAGAGTCTAAGACGCGACAGAAGTCGTCATAACAGACTTGGTCACGATTGCGCAAGCAAGCGAAATCCACACAAGCAGCTTCTACATGAGCCTCCAGCGACAAAAGCTGCAGGCGCTGAAGTACCTCCCTAAAGCGCCATGCATCAATGAGACCAGTGCCATCTACATCATAAGTTGCAAACACTGTACGTGGGTCGCGCCCCTCGGCATAGCAATCACCAAGACGAGAGAGCATGCGAGCGTTGATGTAAACAGGGTCTTTCAGTCCGTAAGTTGTAGCAGAGGCAGGGTTATAAGCATCGCCCCCCATACCATGATTACCGCTACCACTGCTACTTTGAGCAAAACGCCAGAAAGAATCATAGTCCACCCGATCCAGTCCTGCGGGGAAGGCAGTGCTGAGAAGGGCGACATCATTGGAGGTCATATTAACGCCGATAGAATCCATGACTTGCAAAAAGGCACGACTGGAACAGTAGCCTGAGCGGTTGTGGTCATGCACTTCTAGCAAGCGAGGGAGTGTCTCTTGCATGGTGTCCAGCACTCTTACCACCCGGTCAGCTAGCATAGCTAATTCTCTCTCATCCGCAGGGTGTCCCAAACCAACACCCGTAGCGCCGCCTCCACGGTGAGCAGGCAGTGTTGAGTGCATAGGCATAGGGGTAGGGGGTATACGGTCGTACGAGCCACGGGGGGTGCTGAAAGTACCGAAACCGTTGAGCCTTTCAGCACTTCCACCAGTGAAAGCTCCCCCACGTGTGGGCGGTGCAGGAGTGACACCAAAGGGAGTGGCAGCAGCGTTTGCACCGGTGTAGCGATTGGCCGAAGGGGCCTGGCTAGTGAAGGAAGTGGGACCCATATTAAACAGGTCCTGCCCACGAGGTTGTTCGTGTGACACTACAAAGTTGATTTCTTTGTAATCGATCATACCATCTTTAGTGAAGGCGCCATCGGCAGCATATTCACGCAGTGTGTCCATATCTGCAGCTGTCATGGTGCAGCCCATCATCTTGCATGCGAGAATAAGCTCCTCTTTGGTAAGCTTACCTGAGTTTGTAGGGTCTGCCAAGGCGCACAATCCGTAAAACGGTCTGCCCGCAGAAGCTGACTGGCTGGCCGCTTCACGAAGACGCATGAGAACCATATCTCCCTTGGCTGAGGGTCCATTAGTAGTGGCCGTAGCCAGCAAAGTAAGAAACTTCTCGTAGTCTATCGAGCTTCCACCACCCGCATCCCGTGTATTTCTCCTACGCAAAACTTCTGCAGTGCGTCTCAACTCGCCAGAAGTGAGCCTATCCAGCAGACCAGAACGTCTCAAGAAAGCTCTGTATCTCTCTTCGCTTACTTGTCCACGACTCTTAGGGTCGTTTTTAGCGAAGAAACGACGGACAGCCTTGTGTATAGCATCAATAGGTGTACTGCAGTCGCCCTGGGGAACCATATCCTTGAGGACAGTGTATACTTTGTAGAACAACTCTGACTCCGCAAAAGCACCTTTCATACCAGAAAACAACTCATCTTCTGGGTCGATATCTGCGCTGTAGGCGGGGGGGGCTTCGCTATCGGGGTTCTGGAGTGACAGGTGGGCTGGGCGCTCATCATTGGAAAACAGCCGAGTAAGCTCATCTAAGGAGACGAGACCATCAGAGTCTGAGTCCAAGTCAGAGAAGAATAGCTGTACAACCGACCAACTCCACTGCTTCTCATTCTTGTAACCAAGTCTCTTGAGTGAACTTTTAAATTCTGCGGGATTGAGTTTCCCGTCGCCATCACTATCCATGCGACGGAAAACTTTCTCAATTCGTCGGATGCGATCATCACCTTGCGAGGTATCAGCGTACCGAGGGGTATAACCCGAAGAATACTCTGATGCATTTAGGCTAAGTAAGAATTGACGCAAATCACTCCGCAGACGGCGATATTCAGACAGGTCCTTCGATTTCTTTTCATCCCTCATAGACGAGTGGCCTCTTCCCATTCTCACCACATACCGACAAAGAGCCCCGTAGTCCACCTGCGATTCGGCATGGTGGTCGTCAGCCCTTTTGTTGCGGTTATCCATAAGAAGGTAACGCATACCTTTATCAAAGACACTCTTGGAAATGTTTCCATTAGTATGAATTTTCAGTTCAAAGAGTAGGTTCCATAGTTCTTTCATACTAATACTGCCCTCATTGCTGGTCAGCTCTGTTTCAGCGCATGCAGCCTCCAGCTCAGTAACAATGCATTCTGGATCTGAGGGCTCGATACGACAACACTGGCGCCAAATGAACCAGACAACGTAATCACAATCAGCGTTGCGTGTAATGGCAAGCGGAGGAGTGTCTGACATGTACTGAGGATCATCCAATTCTTTGTCAATGCCATCCATAACTGTGCTACCATCATCAGCCGCACCTTTGTACTTGTTCACAAATCCCATGAAATCTTCGAAAGTAATATATCCCTTGTTGTTCACATCAAAAAGGCGCAACAATTTTGGCATTTCGCCTTCAGGACACAAATGCGACAATTGTAGGCGCACCAGATTTGCCCTAAACTCTTCAATAGAAAGGTGATCATCGCCGTCCTTATTGATCATGTCAAAGGCTGCCTTGTAGTTGAGCTTGGAGCTGTGGCCAGCTTCTAGTGCTTCGGCGCGAATCAGACGTTGTATCTCCTTGACTAATTGGTCCATACTGGCTACCACCTGTCCAGCAAGCCCCGCTTCGTCTACAGCCCCTGCTACAGCACGGCAGATACCGTCCATGAATTTGGCAACGTCTACACCGTATATGTCCTCCTCGGCTACTGCGCTGCCAGTGAGACAAGCAAGATCGGCCCACTCTTCGGTATTAAGAGCCCTCCCATCGAACTCTTTATAACGGCGCATAGCAGCTTCGATTCCATTCTTGAACTGAGGCACACTGACCACTTCGGGTGTGTATCCGTCATCACCACCGCGAGACGCTGTGGCACCAGGAACTACTGTATTTTGGATTTCTTGAATCACTTCCCGAACTAAGCGGTTATAATCCATCTCTAATACCTGGCAATTCTTGGATTCGTTTTTAATACCAAGTTGATAAGCACGATAGGAATCAAATATAGGCTTCATAATATCTCTGTCGCAAAGGGCAAGAAGCTCGCCATAGGAACGTACTGAGCGTGCAATGAAAGAATTCAAGTCACTCTGCGTAATGCGACCATTCTGCTCGGGGGCAATCATTAATAGAAGTTCACGAGATCCCAGAGGTGATGTCCAAGAGCCGAGATAACCGCATGTGAGCAGAACGTCGTCAGCATCGAGAAAATTGGGGAATGTGCCGCGAGCTTTTTCGTGTCTTTCTTTAAGCTCGTCCCACTGCTTCTGATTGGAAACATCACTGTTAGTAGTATCAATGGAGTGTGTGCTTCCACGATTGATCCACCGTCTAAGCTGGTTGGCAGTCTCGCGCAAGCGGTGTGCTCTCTTCGCGTGTGTCTCATTAACATGCTTGATGAACATAACAAAGTCATTCTCTTCAACACGGTCATCACCATCAATATCCATAAAGCGAAGCACTTTACGTGCTTCTTCTTCCGTAACATATATCTCCAGTGCAGCCATGAGAGTCATAAATTCTGAAAGACTCACAACTCCATCATTATTTGTATTGATGAGCTTGAACACTTGTGCGAGGATTCGTGTCTCTTTGGCATCGTTGCGATTCTTGGTATCTTCTAATACATTTCCTGGTAATAGCTTTGCTCTCATTTGCTCTACTACATTGTCTAGCTCGTAGTCAGTCATGGCCATACATTTCGCATATTCCTCGCGACTCACACGACCATTCTGACTAACATCCATGTATCTGAATACGTAAGCCACCTCATCGCGCTCAAGCCATACACCCGAATGTTTCAGAAGCTTGTACATTTTTTGCTGGTTCATCTTTCCATCAAGTGTCTGGTCATAGTCGTGATACAGGTTAGAGAAATCAAAGGATCTCATGCCTTGCCTTTGCCGGTACATATTAGAGGTGACACCGGTACCACTATTCGCTGTATCCGTTTCTGAATTTGAGTTTCCTACGCTGCCGTTCCCTTTATCGTCTTGTACAGATGCAAAGCTTGAGCTATCAATAGGATTGCAAACTTGGCGCATTTGCGCAATAGGCACATTGGCACGAATGGCCACTCTCGATAAGTCATGCACGCGTTCCATACGTTTCTCAAGACTCAGCCCTCCCGCACTTCTCAGTAAGCCTTGCAGGCCCTGGAACTCTGACGTGCGTACTGCCGTTGGCAGCATCCACAAGAATGCATCCACATTACCGAAAAGAGAGCCCATAACCAGGTTGCTTTTGCTACAATTCGCCTCGACACGCAGCCAATCCACTCCTGGCTTGATCCATATCTTATCACTTGGATTCTTGGAGTTGCCGAGGCTTACCTTAAGTGCCACAAGCGCCTCCCCTTCCTCCGTAGCACTCGTAGCTCGACGTACCCACATCTTCATGCCTGCAATACTGCCGCGTACAGCCATATAGCCTGCTACCACCATGGCACTCGTGGCATAGTTCTCACCCAGCTGAATGTCTACAATGGGCTTGAGCCTGCCAGAGCATGTTCCTGTGAGTGTTTGTGTGTGTTGGGGGGAGCGGGGGGGAGAGGGTTAGCGTTTGTGCATTAATTCGGAAGCGAAGGGAGGGGGAAAGAGCGTACAATAAGACATAAAACATACAAAGGCAGAAACAATAAAGAGCTTACACATCAGAGATAAAGAAATACCTAGGGAGGCACAGCTATCAAGCCCCAGGACACACACACACACACACACACGCACGCACGCACCCTGACGTCTGCGCCATATCCAGATGGACTCTCCCTTTCCGAAGGAGCCTTGTGTGCTGACATCGTACTTAGTGCCCAGGTCGCCTAGCTCGGAAGGGATGACTTGTTCATAGCCTGCACGCATATATTCTGAGTCAAGCTGGGCAGAGTCTGAGATCTGCAGATCCACGATGACCTCGGGGTTGCCTGGAGTAGTGTGTGGGGGAGGGAAGGGGGCCAGCGAGGGGTTTCATGGAAGGTGGGCGCATATAGGCAAACACGCATAGACGCGTAGACACAGGACACCCTAGAACACACAGCACACAGCCCACAGAAGACACGTACCTGAGTGCAACAGCCCTGTAGCCTCGGTACTTCGTCCACTCATGAACCCGATGAAATCATCCAGGCTCACCTTTCCGTCGCCGTTCATATCGAATAGACTGTACATGCCCATGCAGTCGTTGTCGTTGACTGTAGTACGCAGATAGTCCTCTGCAAATTGGGCAAATCGGTCCTTGTCGCAAATCTTGGTATTGCTGTTGCAAATTGCTAAGAATGCCTTGTGGTAGCCATCAGGGCTGTTGAACTCCTTCAACATAGCGGCGCGTAACTTTAATGCGAGTACTCTTGCTTTGCCCATAGTGATTTGCACAAAGTCTACAATACCATCAATCTCCACTCCTGCATGTTCACCTTCGTTGATGTCCGTGTATATGTCAGCCATATCTGATGGGGTGAACTTTTGGCGTATCTCACGCACTGATAGAAGGCCATCTTGGAACGCCTTACAATCCACCACTTTTCTCTTGTTAATGGGATCAACAGTACTCCGAGAGTCGAGAGCGCCGTGAAGAACCATACCGATAGAACTGCATTGGTCCAAAGAGATAGTCCGCACGATGGCACGGAACTCATCAACCTTGGACGCTGCCATTGCTCCACCAGACCGCATCGCAAAAACGTCAATCACTGAAAGACGTAAGTGCACTTTCATTCCAAATTCCAACTCCAACGACGTGCGCAACGGAGATGGGTCAATTTCATGGGAAATAATTTCAGGCGGGAAAAAACAAATTTAATCTTGTAATTAAAGCAGAAACTCCCATCCCCTACACTCTTCACTCACTCTATATAGCTTCAGTCTCGGCAATTAACCATGCCTCGGTCTCTGGGTAGTACTGACGAATGCCCGGCAGGAGTTTTTGACGCACATTTGCGTGGTATTCATTTAGCCATTGGATTTCTGATGGTGTCAACATGCTTCGATTAATCAGCTTTGTACTAATAGGGGTCATTGTGACAGTCTCAAATGTGCAATAACGCTTATCACCGAAGTTGTTTGGGGTGTTTGCATCAACAGTGATGCATACGTTCTCAATACGAATACCAAATGCCCCAGCCTCATAATATCCCGGCTCGTTAGATGTTGTCATCCCAATGCGAAAACCAGCCTCGTTCTCTCTCTTGCGGAATCCTATGCCTTGTGGACCTTCGTGGACGTTCAAGAAGGTTCCCACTCCGTGCCCAGTACCATGATTGTAGTCCAGGCCAGCTTGCCACAGCGACATGCGAGCCACTGCATCAATCCGCGATCCAACCGTTCCCTCTGGAAATACAACTGTGGCCAAAGCGATGTGACCTTTTAACACCATGGTATAGCAATCTATCATGCGCGTAGTAGGCTCAGGTCCAAAGTGCATGGTACGAGTGACGTCCGTAGTGCCATCGAGGTACTGCCCGCCGGAGTCTAACAAGAACAGAGAGTCAGTGCTGAGTTTCAGTGCTGTTTCTTGTGCAGGCTTATAATGGATCACTGCACCGTTGCTGCCATAACCAGCGATGGTATCAAAACTGGGGTATTGGTGACCAGGCATAGCATGGCGAAACTCTTCCAGCTTAACTGCTACATCGTACTCTGACAGCGAGTTGGGAGCAGCCTGAACAGCTTTCTCTAACCAGTGAAGAAACGCTGTAAGAGCTACCCCGTCTCGTATGTGTGCCTGTCGGACCCCGTCAAGCTCCACGTCGTTCTTAAGTGCCTTTGCCATTGTGACAGGGCAGAGTAACTGGGGGGCTTCCTTTCCGCCGGCGGCGCGGTAGATGCTCCAGTTGATCTGCGCAGGGTCGACACCTACTCGCTTTCCTTGTGCTTTTAAGTCGGCAATGAATGCGGCGGCTGATTCGTATGAGTGTACGTGCACCACGGCTGCGGTTGGCTCTGTGGTGCTGGATAGAAGGTGCTGTCGAACTTCTTCAGAAATCTTCCGCTCATCACAGAACAAGTGCGCAGCGTCAGAAGTGACAACTGCGTAAGCCATCATCACTGGATTGCACTCCACATCACTTCCTCTGATATTGAATAGCCAGGCAATTTCGTCCAATAGAGAAAGGCATAGTGCATCGGCATTGTTTTCCTGCAAAAAGCTTTGTACTTCGCTGATCTTCTCCCCGTGTGGTTTCCCGTGTCTCTCGAGGGGCATGGCAATGGCAGCAGTGCATGGGAATCCTGGCTGGTCAGCCCACTGTGCATCTACGGGGTTCGCTTCAACAGGCACAAGAGTCATGCCTTTATCATTCAGCGCAGTCTGCAGTGCAAGGGCTTGATTGGTGGACATGAGGTATGGATCCACTCCAACGCGGGAGCCGCTGGCCAGGTGTTTACAAAGCCAAGGCTGCAATTCCAATACTCCCGTATCGCCTTGACGCATCAAGGTCCAGTCGTCGGATAGCTCTTGGGATGCTTGCAGGAAATAGCGTCCGTCTGTCCACAGCAGCGCTTTATCGGCTAGTACAAGTGCGGTACCAGCACTTCCAGTGAAATCACTTAGGTATGCTCTTCGTGTGTCTCTGTCACAAACGTACTCACTCTGGTGCGCATCTGCGGAGCCCACGATGAAGGCATCTAGGCGCAGACGCGCGAGTGACGCGCGCAGCTTTCCGACTTTACTCAAGGCGGACATGATTTGTGGTGTGGAAAGCTATTATCGATGTTTCTGTGAAAATAATCTACGAAAGCAAAATATTGGGAACGCCTTTCGAAGGTCTGGAAAAGCGTACGTACGTACGAATGCTAGATGCTCTTCCCGATTCGGGGTCCCACACCCGTGCCCGGCACACAATCAAAGGGGATGAAAAAGAAGGGAGCTCTCAGTTCCCCGGCACCCGCTAAACTCTACAGCACCTTGTGAACCTTGTACTTGATCTTCATCGTGTTTTCTTCGGCCTAGCACCTAGCAGCGCAGCTCTCGTACCTGCGATGCCTGCTATGCCCATAGTTCACCCCGTTCTTCGCGGGTTTGCAATTCTTGTGCTTCTGCTGCATGTGATCACTTCTGCCTCCGCTTGTAACGACGGCTACAGTACTTCCAGCGGAGCCTCTTCGGACTGCGACATCTGTTCAGCTGGATACTTCGGTACATCTGTTGATGACGGCACTAGTGGCTGCTCTCTGTGTGACCCGTCTGAGCCGTTCACGGTGGCTGGTAATGGCGAGACATGCGCTCGTCTGAGCTGTAGTGTCGTGGATGTTAATGGACACTTGACAGTTCCATCGACTGTGAAATCGTTTCCCACGGATGCTTTTCGAGGTTGCAGCGGCTTGCTCACTGTGTCCTTCCAGGAGCCGACTCAAGTGGAGATTATCAACGACAGTGCCTTCAGAGAAACTGGAATTTCCGCCTTCGTCGTGCCAAACACTGTGCATACCATCGAGTATGCTGCCTTCAGATCTTGCAGTAGTTTGGCGATTGTCTCTTTTCAGGAGCCGAGTCAATTGCAGACTATTGAACATTCTGCTTTCGAAGAGACTGCTCTAAATGCCTTTTCCGTGCCTAACTCCGTTCATACCATCGAATATGGTGTTTTCCACGATAGCAGCAACTTGGCCAGTGCATCTTTCCGCTGTGGAAGTTCTCTAAGTATTCAAGACAATAATGCATTTCAAGGCACCCAAGTGTCTACCGTTGCCCTTCCCTATTCCGCAAACTACAATGACGATTCTGGTTCCGTGACCATAACCGAGCTGACCTGCAGCGCTGCGGGCGACGACTGCTCTTCCAGCAGCGACGTGTGCAACTCCGCCGGACAGTTCTGCAACGGCTCCGTGTGCCAAGAGGCATCCGTAGGCTACTTCGCCACAGGCAACGGCGGCACGCAGCAGTGGGCCTGCGCGGCGGGCTACACGAACTCTGTCACCGGCTCTGGCGTGTGCGACGAGTGCGAGGCGACCAACACGGCTTGCGACCTGTGTCCTAAGGGCTACGGCACGTCAGGCACGGGCGCCACGGCGTGTGATGTCTGCAGTGAAGGCTACTATTCATCGAATGGCGCGACCGGGTGTGTGGCCTGCGCCACGGGCTATACCTCATCTGTGACAGGAGCGACCTCCTGCAGTGTGTGCGCTATCGGCTATGTCTCTTCGAGCGGCAACGCGAACGGTCTGAACAACGGCTGCACCCCCTGTGGCATCGGATACAGCACCACTGCTGTGGGCTCCACTTCTTGTGATGCATGTATGCTTGGCTACACAGGCACTTCCGCTGATGGCGGCACTAGTGGCTGCGCTCTGTGTCCCGCTGATAGTCCTTATTCTGTGCCGGGCAATGGCGAGAAGTGTGATAGACTAAGCTGTAATATCGTGGATAGCGACGGCCACGTCACCATTCCGTCTCAAGTCACTACTCTTGACGAAATTGTCTTCAGTTACTGTGATGGGAGTGGTGGGTTTTCACTCAAATCCATATCCTTCCAGGAGCCCAGCCATCTCAAGACCATCGGAAGACGGGCTTTTGAAGAAGCAGGCCTTACTTCCGTCTCACTCCCAGGCTCTGTGGAGTCTATCGGTGAATATGCCTTTGGTTGGGCCAACGATTTATCGACTGTTTCCTTCCAGTGCGGCGCCTCTCCCATCGACATCCACAGCGAAGCCTTTCAGAGCACATCAGTGAACACCGTGGCTCTCCCCCTGTCTGCCGCGTACAACGGTGAACATACCGAGCTGACCTGCAGCGCTGCGGGCGACGACTGCTCTTCCAGCAGCGACGTGTGCAACTCCGCCGGACAGTTCTGCAACGGCTCCGTGTGCCAAGAGGCATCCGTAGGCTACTTCGCCACGGGCAACGGCGGCACGCAGCAGTGGGCCTGCGCGGCGGGCTACACGAACTCTGTCACCGGCTCTGGCGTGTGCGACGAGTGCGAGGCGACCAACACGGCTTGCGACCTGTGTCCTAAGGGCTACGGCACGTCAGGCACGGGCGCCACGGCGTGTGATGTCTGCAGTGAAGGCTACTATTCATCGAATGGCGCGACCGGGTGTGTGGCCTGCGCCACGGGCTATACCTCATCTGTGACAGGAGCGACCTCCTGCAGTGTGTGCGCTATCGGCTATGTCTCTTCGAGCGGCAACGCGAACGGTCTGAACAACGGCTGCACCCCCTGTGGCATCGGATACAGCACCACTGCTGTGGGCTCCACTTCTTGTGATGCATGTATGCTTGGCTACACAGGCACTTCCGCTGATGGTGGCACTAGTGGCTGCGCTCTGTGTCCCGCTGATAGTCCTTATTCTGTGCCGGGCAATGGCGAGAAGTGTGTTAGTCTATACTGTGATCTGGTTGACGCCTACGGGCATTTGGACATTCCTTCGACTACAACAATGATTCCTAGTTATGCTTTCGTGTCTTGCTCTAAGTTGAAATCCGTTGACTTTGGTGTTGATAGTCAGCTTGAGACAATTGACCAGTACGCATTCTATCAATCAGGCATCACGTCTATTCACATCCCAAACAAAGTTACGAGTATCGGCAAGCGAGCATTTGGGGAATGCCGAAGTCTCGGTATCTTGACGTTCGCCGAGGGCTCGCAGGTGGAGTCCATCGCTTGGCGAGCGTTCCAAAGTACGAACATAACTTCCGTGGAGCTTCCTAACTCGGTTATGATCGTCAACACTAAAGCTTTTCAAGACAACAGTGCTCTATCAACGGTGACGATTGCTTGTTCTAGCGAGCCTCTTGCCATTGGACCTTGGGCATTCGACAACATGCCCACCGAAGATGCCCAGTGCAGACAGTTGAATTTCGGTCTCAGTTGCGATGA
>JACLAC010017408.1_pt1 | contig 12978 bp, 10 predicted proteins | sample 8027881 | NCBI WGS metagenome assembly JACLAC01 (sample SAMN15725517, study PRJNA655200) | protist metagenome | isolation source: fluorescence activated cell sorting (FACS) single amplified genomes of... | place: Spain: Blaines Bay Microbial Observatory, Mediterranean Sea | collected 2016-01-19 | reverse complement strand
GTTGGAGTGCAAGCCGATCTCCGCAGATGAAAACCGAAACGGTGGCGACAAGCCGATCTCCGCAGCTGAAAACCAAAACGGTCATGACAGCAAGAAGGATCCCAACTTCTGGACCAGCCCTCGGGGCATCATCGTGATTGCGGTCATTGGCGTCGTCGTCATCGGTGCCATCGTCGTTGCCGTGTACCTGCTGGTGCTGAAGAAGAATGCCGAAGATGAGGATGACGGAAAGGCTTTCTCGGACGACGAGTCGGATTGGGATGACGAAGATGAGGAGCCAGTCCAGTTTACCCGGCAATCTGAAGAAGACGGCCGCGGTGAGTCGCCCACGCCAGTGCAGGATCAGTGTGAGTAAAGATTATGCATTGCTACTGACAGCATTGATGCTTATATGATCATAAATAGCAATCACATTGTTGAATTAGTGATGGTCGTCAAACTATACAGCTGGTGGAATACACTAATGCTAACTGCATTTTATCTGAGGAATGGTATGCATTCTCAGAAGCTTGCAGTGGAGCAGGAAAATAATGTTAATAGCTTGGTTGGAGGGGGGACAGCAGCAGTGTCGAGGTGCATCGAATTGTTGGAAACGCACTAGTAATTACTAGAAAAGTGTTGGGGCGGGAGTATTACCTAATAATGCCAGTAATGCGGAGTCGCGACTGCTTGAGGATGGTTTATCTTCGGGTGTTTTATCTTCGGGCTATTAGTATTGACATTCGTCGGGGCACTGTTCATCTGGAGGGTGTGCGTCGGTGAGTCGGAAAAATATTGAGAAATGGTCGCTGTGGGCAGAAAATTATTGAGAAAGAAGGCTCTCAAGGCGGACAGGTCGGACGCTCTCGAGTTTGCGGAAGCTCCAAAATCGCAGTCGGGGCTGAGACTAGCAGATTGTTGATGTAGTACGTACGTTGACATAAAATGTGTTCACATACGATATACGTTCGCTGACATGGTCGATATATGTGTGGATGTCTGAAAAGAAGTCGCTGAAAAGTGGATGTTTTTTAGTGTTCGTCGGTCTCGGACTATGTGTAATCTTATTTCAGTACTACTGTTAGCAATGTTTCTTTGTTCATATCATGTAGGCTAGAATTTAAATACGGATGCTGATAGTAATAGTCAAAGCAGGCAATCCGACAGGAATGTCAGTGCCATTTAGCTGGAGCTCTTGTCGCTTGTAGTTCTATTATTGGAGTGTTTTTCATCATATTCTAATGTTTTTCATTCGCATGGGATCCACATTGATCATATTATTGACACTGACATTGTCCACGATGGGGGGAAAGCGGTTGATTTTGCATCGTGAGAAGGGTTTGGAAACCCAGAATAAGAGGACCACTAGCCGATTTCCTCGAAACCACAGCTAGAACATGAGGAATGACTTCTGCAGTAGGAAAACGAAAAGTAGGAAAACGTAGGTACCGAACAGACGACGTGGACATAGATATGCTAGCACCTGTATTGACATGAGCATGCAGAGGAAAACTTAAATGATGATACAGTGAACCCTAAGGCACAGATGATACGCGGTAATCGATTGTTATCATTATGGATGACGTTTCCACGATGAGAATATTGGTAGTAGCATCGTGAGAGGAGCGTCCCCATGGCCACGGTTGGCGGACGTTCCCTAGGACACGAGATCCCAAGGCACATCACTACTACGTCGCCGTTTGCCACGCTGATAGTACTGTTAACACGATCATGCGGGTGGGCTGGAGGGCAGAGCCATTACGAATTCGGAAGATTCCAGCCGACATGTTGACGAGCCATTTTGAAAAGCAATTAGATTGGGTTTCTACTGACTTTAAAGACAAAGATTTCTTCGAACCTGCACTGCAAGAAGATGGCGAGTGGTCATGGGTGTCCGCGCTCGGTACATTTGAATTGGGAGTACGCGACTTCGTTTCGAGGGTGTTGAGATGTCTCCCTGCATGTTGGAAAACCGTTCCCGAGTCGCCTAACGCGTGTTCATGCGTTTGTGTTCGACCGACGCGTTTGTTCGCAATTTGTCCGCAATTTGTTTTCACACACAGTTTTCACGTATCTTCGGGGGCAGGTTGAAGGGGTTGGCCTGGTTGAAGGGGCGATGGCAACACTTTCGGGATGGTCGACGACGTTGTTGGATCCTGCAATTGGTTCCGTCCGAATCCGAGTGTCATTTTGCGGTCGCTTCGGTCCATACGGTTTGGGGGAAATGATGTTCAAAAGCAGTGACTTTCACACTAGAGGTCTGAAATTTGGTCTATCCAGGCCGAAATTGAGCAATCAGTGTCGTCCGAAGGTTCTTTTCTCCCGATTGTGGTGGATCTTCGCGTGGGGTGGTTCTCTTCATGGCAGGGGTCTTCTTCTGGCGTCTCTCCACATGGTGGGGGATGTGTTGTGATCTGGAACGATGGGGGGGGATGGTGGTTTCACAACAGTTTTCCACAAGTTTTCCTCTAGTTTGCGGTATTTTTTTCAGTTTCAAGAGTTAACATGTCCATCCTGTTGAAAGACGTCGGTCATTGAGGCTTGGGAAGGAATCGTTAGGATTGTGCGAGGCTGTGGTGTTGTTCTGCACGCGTTCATGTGGTCTTCACGTCGATGGCGAGGTTCACACTCATGGTAATACTAATGCCAATGGCAATCAGTCAGTGCGTAAATGCATTCGTTCGGGATCCAAATTCTAGTCCGCAGTCGTGGTTGGCAGGCAGCAGCGGATCGGCGGATGGCGACGGATGCAGCTGCTTGAGCCTCACCAGTTACCAATAGGAAGCCTCAATCATACTACTGTAACTACTGGCAACACGGAAGCCTCAATCATACTACTACTACTAGCGAATCGCTACGTTGGTCTGTGGCAGAGAACATAGGAAAACTGCGGTGGACTGCTGCTGTACATAGGACCTATGCGTGGAAATTGTTATTAGTGGAGTACCATTTGATCAGATCACTGTGGTCATCGTATCATCAGGAATCCAAATCCATCGCCAAAAATCTGCAAGGTGCCCCGCTGAGTCCCAGCGGCATATATCATGCCATATATCATGCCATCAACATTAGCAATAGCAGGATATGAGAAGTGTTCATCAATGGCCGTCTGTGAAGGAGTGTTCCACAGCGCCTCCATCAGGGGTGATTGAAGCTGATTGGAACCTTGCCTTGTTACAACACAGTGATAAGACGAAGATCTCCTTCCATCATTCTCCAACAACCAAGCTCCAACAAGAAAGTGGAATTCATTTTCTTTCATTTTCGTGATTTTCCACATCGATACACGTCCAAGATGTTGAACCACGTCGGTCATTGAGTCTTAAGAAGGAATCGTGAAGATGTTGTTATGTGCGCTTTGGTGGTGTGTGTTGTGTGCGCTCTCACATGGTTTTGACATCGATGGGAGGGTTCATACAAATAGTACACTAATGTCAATCAGTCAGTGCGTGAAAGTATTCGTTCGGGATCCAAATTCTAGTTCGCAGTCAGAGTTGGCAAGCAGCAGCAGCTTAACGGCAATCATGACATCTTTTCATCGTTTTCGGATCGGCATCAGTTTCGAATGCGCATCACGTTCGGATGTGTATGATCGTAGATTAACAACAACTAGCTTTTTGTTCAGGCAGAGTCCCCAGTGTGCTCGAGCATCATTTGCCCACGTTTATCCGACGATGTCGTTATAATATCGTGGGTCCAGAATGTTTCGATTTTCCTGGGAAATGTTCCTCTTCTAACTGGAAAATACTCCATACACAATACTTCCATCCGTACTTGCAGCAGGGAGGTAGTGACTAGCTTTAGGTTTATATTATTATTACGCTAAAGGAGACAGTCTAAGCTAGTGAAGATTGATACACTGATTATCGATAGGCAACAACTCGCATCTGTCAAGATGGCTCGCTCTTTGATCGCTGTTTTCGGCTCTGTCGCTGTTACGGGGTGTCATGCAGTTCGAATGGAGAACGAGCAGTCTTCCAATGGGAACGGCCAGAAGAAGAAGACTGGTCAAAGCAAGACGTACAAGCCATTCGACATTGTGAAGGTAACATCGAAGCCACTCGAGGACCCAGACTTGCGAGATGAATGGATTCAACACATCAAGAATAACCCCGCAGAGGCGAATGCCTTGGGGCTGAAAAGATGGTTCCACAATGATCCCGCTCCGGTGGGCCAACCAAGCCAACCTCCTCAGGAACCAACCTCCTCTGAGAATCCAGAGCTTCCTGAGTTGCCTGTGGACCACTTTGTGTACATCGGTGACAAAGGAGGGGATGTGGACAGTGCTCCGGAGGATACTGAGAGCGAGCAGTGGATAAACGTGTCATTAGATTTTGATCCGTCCTTCGAAGAAAGAGTGGGTGCAATTTACTTTCCGACTAAGGAAGAGGTGGAGCGAGAACATAGGACCCTGGAAGAAGAAACCCACGTCGCCCAGGCCGGAGCCTACAAGTGCGTTGAACATGCCGAGCCATCCGGTTCGAATGAGCTTGCCGAGGAATCCGAAGTGACCAAGAAGGAGAAGAAGGACAAGTTCTTGGCACTCGTGAGCGGTCTGACGCTCCAGTTGCACCACAAGGTCCTGAACCTGAGCAGAGCCATCCTCAGATGGCATTCGTTGCCCATGGAGACGTTCGCCGAGTTCACCAAGCAGGCCAACAAGAACGCTGAAGGCCAGGAGGAAGGTATCACCATGCCGAAAATCACCGCCATCAAATACGTCCATGCCCAGGAGCTCGTTCTCGTCGATGTGGAGGGTTCCGAAGATCTGCCGCAGTTGGAGTGCACGCCGATCCCTGCAGGGGAAAACCAAAACGGGGACGACAACAAGAAGGATCTGGACCCCAACTTCTGGACCAGCCCTCGCGGCATCGTCGTGATTGTGGTCATTGGCGTCGTCGTCATCGGTGCCATTGTCGTTGCCGTGTACTTGCTGGTGCTGAAGAAAGAGAGCGACGAGGAGGATGACGGAAAGGCCTTCTCGGACGACGAGTCGGATTGGGATGACGAAGATGAGGAGTCGGTCCAGTTCACCCAGCAACCTGAAGAAGAGGGCTGCGGGGAGTCGCCCACGCCAGTGCAGGATCAGTGTGAGTAAAGATTATGTATTACTAATGGTAGTATTAATGATCATATGATCACAAATGGTAATCACATTGTTTAATTAGTGATGTCATCAAAATATATAGTTGGTGGGATACACTAATAGCAACAGCATTTTATCTGAGGAATGGTGTGTCTTCTCAGCAGCTTGCAATGGAGGAGGAAAATAATGTTAATAGCTTGGTTGGGGGAGGGACAGCAGGGGTGCCTCGAATTTCTGGAAACGCAGTAACTACTAGAAAAGTGTTGGGGCGGGAGTATTACCTAATAATGCCAGTAATGTGGAGTCGCGACTGCCTGAGGGTGGCGCTTGTGGGGCTTCCTGCTTCTTCGGGATATTCACGTTCGTCGGGGCATTGTCCACCTGGGGGGTGTGCGTCGGTGAGTCGGAAAAATTATTGAGAAATGGTCCCTGTGGGCAGAAAATATTGAGAAAGACGGCTCTCAAGGCGGACAGGTCGGACGTTCTCAAGTTTGCGGAAGCTCCAAAGTCGCAGTCGGGGCTGAGACTAGTAGATCGTTGATGTAGTACGCACGTGGACAATATGTGTTCACGTACCATATATGTTCGCTGACACGTTCGATATATGTGCGGATGTCTGAAAAGTCATCGCTGCCGTCGATCTCGCACTATGTGTAATTTATTTATGTACTACTGTTAGCAATGTTTCTTTGTTCATATCATGTGGGCTAGAATTTAAATGCGGATGCTAATACTAATAGTCAAAGCAGGCGATCCGACAGGAATGTCAGTGCCATTAAGCTGGAGCTCCTGTCGCTTGTAGTTCTATTATTGGAGTGTTTTTCATCATATTCTAATGTTTTTCATCCACATGGGATCCACACTAATCATATTAGTGACACTGACATTGTCCACGATGGGGGGAAAGCGGTTGATTTTGCATCGTGAGAAGGGTTTGGAAATCCAAAACTAGACGAAACTAGAGGAGCTTGCAGCCACATTTAGGACATGAGCAATAACTCCAAAAGGAGGAGAAGCTAACGAAAAGTAGGAAAACGTAGGTACCGAGCAGACGACGTGGACATAGATCTCCTAGCACCTGCATTGACGTGAGCATGCAGAGGAAAACTTAAATGATGATAATTATACAGTGACCGCTAAGGCACAGATGATACGCGTTAATCGATTGCTGTAGATGACGTTTCCACGATGAGAATATTGGTAGTAGCATCGTGAGAGGAGTGTCCCCATGGCCACGGTTGGCGGACGCCCCTTAGGACACGAGATCCCAAGGGTAATCACTATTACGTCGCCGTTTGCCACGCGGATATTACTATTATCATGCGGGTGGGCTGGAGGGCAGAGCTATTACGACTTCGGAAGAATCCAGCCGACATGTTGACGAGCCATTTTGGAAAGCAACTATATTGGGTTTTCCTACTAAACTCAACGATTTCCTCGAACCAGCACTACAAGAAGATGGCGAGTTGTCATGTATGTCCGCGCTCGTTACATTTGAATCGTGAGTACGCGACTTCGTTTCGAGTGTTTCCCGATGTCTTCCTCCGTGTTTTACACCGTGCCCGAATCGTCTAATGCGTGTTGATTCACGTGTGTTCCACCGGCGCGTCTGTTCGCAATTTGTTCTTACTCTGTTGTCACGTAGCTGTCACGTAGCTTTCACGTATCTGCGGGCGAGGTTGAACTTAGGGATGGGTGTGGCTGAAGGGGGGATAGCAAAACTTTCGGGATGGCCGAATGCGCTGTTGTTCTGCATCGACTCTATTCCTGCAATTGGTTCCGTCCGAATCCAGGTGTGTCATTTTGCAGTTGTTTCGGTCCGTACGGTTTGGGGGAAATGATGTCTAAAGAGCGTAAATTTCATACGAGGGGTCTGGAATTTGGTCTATCCGGGTCAAAATTGAGCGAGGGGAAACGTCCGATCACTTTTTTCTTCCGAACGTGGTGGTTATTCGATTGTGGCAATTCTCTGAACGGGAACAGTCTTCTTCTGGCGTCTCCACATAATAATATGGGGGCGGATGTGTTGCGATCTGGAATGATGGGGAGGATGGTGGTTTCAGTTTCTTATCGTTCCAACTGTGTAAAATAAACGATTTTCTGAACATCGCAGAGGAGGTGTTTGATGATCTGACTCTGAATCAGTCAAAGCTTTGACAGTCAACTCTTTTCCAGATGGACCTGTGAGACCACTTTTGAGCGGAAACAGCTGTACTTGTAGGACATATCATCGACGAAGTCGTATTACTTGAACTATTGCTCGTTGTCATGATCAAGTCCTGACGGTGTCGGCGGAGTCACAGTGTCTCTCGTGATCTAGGGGCCGTGGTTGCGGCCTCACGCTACATGCCTTTGAAAAGGGCAGCACGTCTGGAACGATGCTTGGTTTGCGGTTTCCTCACAACATCCGGTGCACACTTGTTCGGGGAGCCACTAAGACTCAGGTAAGGGAGGTATCTTGAAAACGAAGTTTGCTGGCTCTCGAAAAACATCCCTCGCAACACGCAGTGACATGTCGCAGTGAAGGAGGATGAGCTTCAGTCTGATTGCAGAGGCTTGATTGTCGCCTTCAAGCCTCTGCAATCAGCCTGAGGCCCATCCTCCTTTGCTTCGTGCCCCATTGCATTCGGCTTAATTCGGGTTCATTGGTGAATCTGGCGACGATCATCACTCGCATCCGGGGTGAGAGCAGCTTGCCCGTGTGCTGACCCCCGGGGATGTCGAACTTGTCCATTCGGTATGTTTCACCGTCGAAATGGAATGCAGTCGTGTTCCAATTAGTGGTGATACGACAGTGCGGTGCACGACAGAGTTCGACTCTCACGCCAGCGCATAATACTGACATAAGTCGCAGTATAGGGTGAGACAAGCTATTGGTGGCTTGTTCAAAAAGTGCCATGTAGCTTGTTCAAAAAGTCACACTAAAAAATCCTTGTCCAATGGCAATCTTATTGTGGACTTCGGAAGCGCAAAAATCACAGATCCTGTGTTGGGACGGGGGATGTTACAGTTATCGTAACTTTTCCGCGGGCAGCGTCAAGTGTTGCATCCGACGCATTCGTCACTCCTGTGGATTCCTTGCATTTCATCCGTAACGGTACTAAAACCAGAGGAGTCCCTGGATTTGTGGTTGTTATTGTCCCTCAATTGCTTATCGGACGCTGAAACGAAGTTATACTAACTGCCAAATTCAGGTCTCCCCGGTCGAGCCGGATGTGACAGTGCGGGAAGTGTGGGAAATTCTCCAGGAGAAGTTGTGCATTCCGATGGACTATATCCGCATCGTCATCTCAGCTGAGAAATCGCTGCGCCAGGGGATTGTTGGAATCGCTCAGCTGCGTTCCAATGTTCGATTGGAAACAAGCCCTACAGGGGATTTTTTCTGGGTTGAATTAGATGGGGATACGAAGTTGAGCAGTGTTTCATCAGGCAGTGTTTCATCATCAGGTGTCAAGAATTCAACCGATGCCGAGGATGTGGTCAGCTGCGACGAGGAATTGGTAGTTTTGATGTCAGAGCCAAAGCCCATCCATAATGACTGGCTATATTTCGCGCTTGAGCGCGTGTCATGTTTCCATGGACGCAAGGATTCTACCATTCGAGCAGCATATCACTATTGGATGGACTGCATTTTGAAGAAAGGTATGGTGACCCGAATCGTCGATTCTTCTCACAGATCTACGGAAGCCTCGGAGACGGAATTGGACAGTACAAGCGTGCCCGAACTCTTAGAAGTGTTGTGGCCTTACATCTGTTCGCTGGGTGACGTGTCTCTTGTGAAAGGGTTCCTGACCGCTCTCGGGATATTGGACACGATTCCGCAATTAGCTGGTGCAAAAGAAGAATCAGCTGATGATGCGCATTGGGAACTACTGTTGCGAGAAGACGGCAGAGACGCTTCTCACGCTTTAGACTTCTTGCTGCCACGCATTCGCCCTGGGCGCTTCGAGTTTGATCTATCTCGATGGAAGACGCAAGTGGACTTGAACAAGGTGGTGGTCGCTCCAGTGCCGTTCGAACCTGTTGACTCGTGCAGTTCGTGCTGTTTCTTCCCCGATTTCTACGCACCAGGAAAGAGATTTCGCGGAACGTGGGCCTTCGGTAACAGCGGTCCGATTGACGAGAAAAAAACTTGCTGTTATTTTGGTCTGTTTGGGCTCGCATTCCACGGAAGCGCAGAGTTGATTCGGACGTTGTTGCGCGAGCTCCCGGAGGGAGTGTTGAAGGTGGATACGACGGGATGGCAAGGTCAAACTGCTCTGCATGCAGCACTCGCAAACGAACAATTTGAAGCAGCAGACTTACTCGTGGATCTGATGTCATCAGAGGCGGTAAGGTTGGCGACATCGGCGGCTCCTCAGCAAATCAAACTTCGCGTTGTGAATGTGAATGGCAATGCGTATGAGATACGGAGAAAGTCAGACACGGGCATGTGATATACAGACTGCGCCGATGACCAGGTGAAATCCCAATAATTGAGTTGAGCGCCGGTTTCGTGTCAGTGACAGTCGTGTAGGGTCCTTTTCTTGTCATGGTCGTCAATACAACTGTTCTTTAAAAATTCTCAGATCCTTAGCGAAACGGTCGAAGGAACGAGCGTCCTGGATCTGGCAATTCAGAAGGGCTGCATCAACATGGTGAGGAAAATCTTCGACAAAACCAAGGTCTGTCGACCGAAGTCGGCGTGCCTTCATATTGCAGTTCGAAACGAAAACGTGGATATTCTGCGTTTTCTTCTCGCGCACGGTGAAGGACTCGAATTCATTGCGCCCCACGACATCCCTGAGCGTCAACGTGGCGATTTCGAGCAGATAGCGTTTAAGTTTTTGTATCCGCGCCTGCAGCTCAGCAGGCTTGGAGAAACCTCACAGTTTTCTGCAGCAGGAAGGGACTGCACTGGTTGGCCTACGACCACCTTGCACCGAAAGGGCACGACAGTACTCCATGTTTTGCTGGATAATGTCGTAGTTGCGTGGCAGCGTGAAATATCTAGAAAGGTGGCCAGCATGACGATCCGAGAAGAGGAAACGTCACCTTTGACCAGAGAATGCGCGGCACAGGTCCCACTTGAAGAGACAATTGCACTTACACCTGCGCAGATGGAGATGGTAGGAGACAATCGGAGTCATATGGTCGTTGACTTATCCTTAATGGGGGTTGGGACTAGTTGCGCACTTATCGTCATTGCCATTGGTGCTACTCCTTAATGAGTAAGATTCCGTACCAATGACCACGGATTCGCACCAATGACGCATTTCGGATTCCGCGGTCGTAAGTTTTCGGGCCACAAGTTTTGTTGCAACACGTGTACGACTACAGTTACTCTCGCGTATTTCCTCCCACTCAGCTCAAGGTCCTCTGCGAAGGAAAGCAGAAAGTTCCGACGGGGCATTGTCTATCGGTAGCTTTTGGGGCTTTGCAGCAGACTCCATTGCATCTGGCAGCGAGGTCTCCGGAAGTGTTCCAAGTTCTTTTCGATAGTTTGGGCGACACAGAAGGCGTTTTGGTTCTCCAGCAGGACGTCGATGGGCGAACTCCACTTCACGTCGCCACGGAAGTGGGATCTCCGAAAGTGATACGGATGCTTCACAAATGGGACGCCAAGAGTAAGGATGGTGCACCACGTTCCGAAGGAACACAACACGGAGTCAACTGCAAAATCCACGACGGACGTTCGGCACTGCAAATGGCGCTTCGCTTTCGAGGAGTGTTTCCCACCAACGACGATGTCGAAGGTTCCTGGATGAAGGTGAGAGTGGTTTGTCTAGCTGATCCTAGCTTATTCCGGCATTCTTGTTGAGCTCTGAGTCTTCTTCCGAGAGGAAAGCTTTTGCAGCTCCGGTTAAGTCTATGTTTTAAGAAAGTGACAAGTTCGCGTGGTTTTCTCGGTAGTGAAGGTTTCCTTGGGGTCAGCCCATATGTCGATTGGAAATAGCCCGCGTGAAAACTAATAATGAATGTGCTTCAGGAGGCAACTAGCTCCTAGGTGCGCGCGCGACATTTTTTTGCCTTGTTGTCTCCATACCTGCGAGGAACACGGATGTCTGAATAAAAGTGTACCTAGTCTGTAAAGGTTAGTGACATTGTCATTGTGTTTAAATTCCCTCAGCTGGCGTTGACAGAGGCGCTCCTTCAAAACGACGCGGTCGATCTGGAGCAGCAAGATGGCTCTGGTCACACTCCTCTCCACCTCGCAGCCAGAGCTATCTTCAGGGACGGAAGATTTGGATGCAAACCGTGTACGCGCAGATTGAAAAAAGGTTTTCACATAGAACGTTTTTGGTGGCAGTTTGATTATCTCCCCTATCATGACGAATTTGACCACGATTTCTGGCATTGGAAAAACGGGCAATGGGGGACGATTCCCGGTGGTCAAAATGGCGCTGCAATGTCCGAGGCAGAGGAGCTCGAACGTCGCTTCAGTCGTCCGCGAAAACGGAGAAGGCATCCGTGTCGGCTTGAAGTTGAGAGGCGGATGCAGCAGTGGTGTCCGAGTCCCGCCGAGTGGGAGGGGCGCTCTGAGCAGGCGGAGTCTGATTTTGCGGATAGTGAGTCTGACCAGAGTTCTCCTCACAGCAATTCTCAGCAGTCTGACGAGAAAGTTAGGAACATAGAAATGCAGAAATATGGCTCCGAAATCACGGAACTTAGCTATGACCACGGTCCTCTAAACAAACAGGGAAGGGTGGTCGTGTCGCGAGGACGATCATCGGAAGCCGATGACGACGTGTTCCCCGATTGGTTCAACACGGAGCCGCTTTATCTGTTTCACATCTTTCATGCAGCATTCCAGCGACGCAAGCTCAGTTCCGAAGAGATCAACCACTTGCGTCACGGCATCAAGAACAAGTACGGCCGCACTGCCATGGAAGAATTCCGTTTTCAGACACGATTCGACTACGATGAAGCTGCAAAAAACTTCGTCATTGACGGGAACTACAGGCCTCCGGAGAAGGCTGTTGTGACAGAGTGGCGACAGAACGCAGAGCGCCACTACAGAATCAGATACGAAACATGAGTGCATCGTGGTGATCGAGCCTGACAGGGGAGTTCATCGTGCGACGCTGAGACGACGTGAAATTCGTGGCCTTCCGTCGGGGTTGTGACACTGCAGGTTGGCCGCAACTTGCCCAGCAGCACTGATCTGGATTGCGTCGGACATGTTTTTTGCCTTTTCCGCAGCATCTCTCTGACGACGCAGCGGGTTCCGGGGAGTGTGATGGCAGAACTGGGCGGCGGTTCCCCGCCGTTGTGCCGGGGATCCGAAGAATTGTTTTCATCAATCGGGGCTGGCACCTGCGGATGACGCATCCTTGCAGAGAGGAGCTGCAGTTGCACCTTCATGCACGGTGAAGTGCCAACTTCCGTGCGAGTGCCATGGCTCGCGCGAGTGCAGCACGACCAAGTGCGAAGTTCCACAGATCCAGAAGACGTCAAATGAGGATGTTGGCGCAACGGTGTGCATCATCGGAGAGCCCGTGACGACCTTTTGTTCCTGCGCTCATTCACACCGATTTGTCCCGTCGACGTCGAACTTCACGTCCTCGGAGAATCTGTTCCGATTCTCGTTAGTCCGATTCACTACACGCACAGCGACGCGTAAGCAGTGATTCGAGAAACACACAGCTCTCCGAGAAACACATGTCCGAGTCACAAGCAGTGATTCGAGAAACACATGTCCGAAAAGAGTGAATTTCACGCTAGAGGTCTAAAATTTGGTCTATCCAGGCTGAAATTGAGCGAGGAGCATCGTCCGAAGGTTCTTTTCTTCCGAATGTGGTGGTTATTCGAGTGGGGTGATTCTTTTTATGGCAGAAGTCTTCTTCTGGCGTCTCCAGATGTGGGGGCGGATGTGTTGTGGTCTGGAATGATGGGGAGAATGATGGTTTCGCAACAGTTTTCCAACAGTTATC
>JACLAC010003845.1_pt1 | contig 12978 bp, 8 predicted proteins | sample 8027881 | NCBI WGS metagenome assembly JACLAC01 (sample SAMN15725517, study PRJNA655200) | protist metagenome | isolation source: fluorescence activated cell sorting (FACS) single amplified genomes of... | place: Spain: Blaines Bay Microbial Observatory, Mediterranean Sea | collected 2016-01-19 | reverse complement strand
CTGGTGAGTGCCTTCGGGGAGCGAACCTACCTCGTTGTCGGCGTGGTGGAGACAGTGAAAGGTCTACTGGCGTTCCTGGCGTGTCCTGCTTTTGGGCGCCTGTCGGATAAGATTGGCCGCAAGCCGTGTCTATTGGTCACAGTAGTCGGCACCACTATGCCAGTATGTATCCTTTCTTTCACGTCATCTATGCACGTTCATGCCTTCCTGTTGGCCGTGTCCGGGCTATTTAGTGCTACCTTTCCACTGACTTTCGCATATATTAGCGACTGTGTAGATAAGAAAGCACGAGCGCCGGCCTATGGCCTGGCTTTGGCCACTTTTGGCCTCTCTTTTTCCCTAGGCCCCCTGACAGGAAGCTACATCGCCCGAGCGGTCGGCCTGCATGCAGTTTTCGGGCTATCACTGCTACTAGTAGGCTGCAACGTAGCCTACATCATGTTATACCTCCCAGAAACCATTGAGGTTGGCACCAGAGAAGTCGCAGCTGGTTCCGTAGAAGTTCTCGCTCAAGGGAACGAGAGAGGTCCTAGCTTGAGAAATCGAGTGCGGGACGTGCTGACTTACTTGCCCAATACGTGGGACGTGGGGTCGACCTTTCGCGTGTTCTCGTCCAATGAATTTATGTCCAATCTATCCGTGGTGGTATTTCTTTACTACACTTCTGTATGGGCAATAGTTAGCACCCTTATGGTTTATGTCACAAGGCATCTTCGCTTCGACTCTGTTACTTTGGGTTGGCTACTCAGTGGTTATGGCATCGCCACGATGTTCTCTGAGGGAGTATTAGTGCGAATTATTGTACCTGTGCTAGGGGAGGTCAACAGCATGCGCTTAGGGTTACTGTCCTTCAGTTTCCAGTGCATTGTGGTGGCATTTAGTACAACTCCGACAATGATTTTTGTCTCCATGTTGTTCTCCATGGTCGCCAATTTAGTATATCCCAGTATGAGCAGTCTAGTATCCAAAACTGTTCCAGAGGACATGCAAGGCGAAGCCCTCGGTGCCCTTAACGGCATTAAAGCCTTGACAGAAGGCTTCGGACCACTGCTCTTCGGGCTGTTCATGAGCCTCTATGAACGACACCCCCTTCCAGGGGCACCGTACATAGTTGCATCAATGTTGGCTATGTGGGCATTACTACACCTGTTCGAGCTTCCTGAGGAGCCGGAGGTGCTTATAGCAAAGTCCTATGGCCACGACAAAGGTGACGAGACCGCGCAAGGATTGTTGAGCGAAGAGGACTGAGCAGCAGCGTGAGTGTGATGGTTTTTGTGAGGTGTTTGAAGGCATCGCAAGATTATATATGTAGAGATTTTTGTTCGATGTAAATATATGCGTGTGTTAAGCATGCGTGTGTTAAGCCTGTTTATAGTATTAGTTACGACAAAGAAACAGTGGCTTCACTGAGCCCCAGCTGGAGGTGTGATCTAGGAAGCGAACTTGCCGACAATATGCATGATGACCACCATGCCGATGAAGGTCACACTACATGCCAAGACCGCTTCAGGCCCGCTGATAAGCAAGATGATTAGAAGGGAAAATGAGACGGGAGCATGGTCAGTACGGTGTAGCGCATTACCTACAAGAGACAGCGAATTGCATGCGGCTATTTGAAAAGTCTGCATCTACACTTACATTTGGAAACCAGTTGTACCATCCTGGTAGAATCTTGCGGTGAAGTTTTCGTTGCTTTTTTCTCTATCCGCCTACCGAGTGAAGGAAGAAAAAGAGAGATCCAGTGAGTCAAATGCCCGCAACAAAGGGATCAAAGGGTAAGTTATGTCCATTTTTTTTTTTTTTGGTTGAAACCGCACGAACTGCAAACCAATACGCGACAAACTTACCATCGTACTCCAACAGTGCTTCTGAAAGCAACTAGCTAGTTAATGACTATCGCACGGGCGGTCGGTGGTCTCGAGTTTCGTGACCGAGTTTCGTGCTGGAATTTACGAAAAGTGCGAATTATGCGGTGCTTTAATTATGCCTAAATCCAAAATTTCAAATACTTATATAAGTACAACACCTTTATCACTTCTTTCAAGCACGATATTCACGTATTCACCACTGTAGTGAACAACCAGCAACCAGTGTCCCAACGTGGCATGCCTTCAGGAGAGCCAGCCTCGCGCTTTTGAGCGCCCCTTGTGTCTTTTCCCCACCCTCTATGCTAGTCGAATATTCACAGAGTCTAAGAATGCCTCCCCAACGCACTCCACAAACTGAGTAACTACCTTTGCTACACGATTCTGTCCGGGCTGCCTCAATTCACTGATTTTCACCATTCCTTCGTAGAGGAAATATGTTTTGTTGAGGACTCCTTTGAAACCATCCAGCTTTTGAAAACGGGGTCTCATGGATCGAAGCTCGTGATCTTGTACGAATTTGTCTGCATCAGCCACTGCAAGGTCACCAACTGGAGGTCTTTCCTTGCTTGCTTCCTTCCCTGAAGATGCACACTCTTCCAAAACTTGTTTTCGGGCTGCCTTTCGCGCTGTGATGGCGATGTCCGTAGGGACCATACCCAGTTTTTCGCGCAAAGCTGCATATTTGGGCTCTAGTGGAGTGAACACAAAACCAGTATTTAGTAACGGCAAAACTTCAGCGTGCTTACGCCACGAGAAAGTCACAGGACATAACAGCTCCGATGGACTATACTCAGCTTTATATTTCATTTTGTGGCAGTCATGAATGTAGTAGCCCATGTAGTAGTATGGTAGTCCCCGTTCCTTGCACCATTCAATTTCTCGCATGGCAGAATATTTACCCAAAACCAAATCCCGAAATTCCGGGTCATAAAACAGATATACAGACGACAAGCCTATCGAAAGCAAGTCAACAACTCCAACAGCAATCAGTTGACCATCTAGTCTGTGCAGCTGGTGATGAGTGCCTTGAGGGTTGAGCTCTGTTGTCTCAGAGTCAGGCAAAAGTGGAGATTCAACCAGAAAGCGGCGAAAGCCGTCAGGTGTAAGGTCCTTCTCGTCGTCATCGTGTACGGCGATTTGGTATTTCTTGTATAGTTCGAAGACTTCATCGGTATAGGTGGCAACGACAGTCTCTATAGCATACGCGGCTGGTACATCCTTCGCATGACCTTTGTCTTCCAGAACGCTGCCTGTGTGCAGGTAGCGGTCGATACGCCGAAGTAGTTGGCGTTGAGCCTTGTTCGCTGTGAACTCCGCTACAGGCAGTCGAATGGTGTACATGGGGCAGCACTGGACCAGTATCATTGTTAATTTATGTGGAAATGGGACGGGTGAGAGACTATTAGAAAAGATCAATACTTGGGCACTCAAGTGCACAGCCGCGAAAAATCGCACGTCTCTGGGCAGTATACCTACCGTAGCGAACATACAAGGCTTGTAAAAATAAGTCCCACTGCGGCGCCAGCCGCACATCATGAGCTTCTCATAGTCGGAGACGCGCATTTGCTCACTGACCATGCCAAAACTCAAACTAGAGGATGAACACTTGCAGTAGCCACAATCACTGCTGTGGTAGCCGTATAATCTGATTTCCGTTCTCGGAGAATTTTTCGACACACTTTGCTCCATGATTTATTTACAGAGAAGACGGTAAAGCTTCTTTATGGCTACCTCTACCGGGTTCAGTGCATCCCCACTTGACTCTAGGCTCTCTACTCTCTATGCTACATGGCTAGGCTTAAATGGTCGATTGTCGGGGACCACTCGGGGGGGATGAAAAAAAAAAATTAGCAATTTTTTTCTGGCAAATGCACTTTTGTGATACTTTTCAATTCAATATCAGTAAAAATATTTTGGTTGTTTGTGTCTAGTTATTATGCACATATATCTATATCTGGTACTAGTCTGAGCTGGCTATTCAACCACAGGTCGTACACTGAGATGAGCCGGGGGCAGCGTAAGCACCAGAACCGCAGGATTCGCACCGAATGCTGCCAGCAGTAGAATAGGTTCCGACCGGGCACATCTGGCACTCCTGTCCTTCAAGAGAGTAAAAGCCTGCAGGGCAATCCGTGCACATTTTTGCCGTAGGTGGGGCGTTTTTACCAGCCGGACAAATAGTGCAGGCGGTGGAACCAGCGTCAGCATATCGACCCGCTGGACATCTGTCACACTTGCTTACGGTAGAGCCGACAGCAATAGAAGATGTGCCTGCTGTGCATTTGAAGCACGAAGCTTGATCATAATATGGGTTGAATGTACCAGCTGCACAGTAAGCACAATCAATTTCAGGACCAGTTGTACCCGCCAAGTAATACGACCCAGGGGGACATCTTTTTGGCGGAGGAGTTGGCCCAACAGTTGGGGTCGCCGTCGGCGAGAGCGTAGGGGATGGTGTAGGCATCATAGATCTATCATAGATACTGCTGCTTGTGCTTCTGGAAGATAACACCGCGTTTCCAAAGATGGTTCTGACATCCACCAACCCCTCGTAGACTATGCTACCCCAGGATACCGCTTCGCCTGATCCCGCCAGAGTGGCCGCGAAAGCTCCACTACCGCTCGGCCAGATTTTGTTAGCAGTCTGTAAACCAATGTTTGGGGCTGTGCCACCCCTAGTGGCATCTTGACCCCATGCAACGATTGATCCTTCCGAATTAACTCCTGCGAAGGCATATAAACCACCGACAAGCCATGTCATGCCGACAGCATTAGGTGGAGGAGCAAAGGCATTCATACCAACAGGACCACCCCATGACACAACTGCACCATCATACCTTAGAGCAGCAAATGCATTAGGTCCTGCAGCAATGAATTTTATGCCGATTAGCCGAGTCGAAACGTCTGAGCAGTCACCACCAGAAGCCTCAGCACCCCAACAAATTACCTTTTCCTCCGAAGTCCTGGCTGCAAAGGCTTTGCTAGAAGAATACACTGTCAATACACCGCTGATACCAGCGGGCGCTTTACCACCATCACCTGCGCGTCCCCAAGCAAACAGTCTTCCTTCGCTGTCCAAAGCAGCAAAGCAAAATTGATTGGAATACAAGCTCTGGATATTCGAGAGTTGAGGCCTTGGACCGTCGCCACCGTACATCGGATTGCCCCACGAATAGACAGTACCATCATGATGCAATGCAGTGAATGCTATTTCAGTGCTTTGGATGGATTTTACATTAGTCTGTGCAACACCGATGGTTTGACTACCCGATTCGCTGGGGCCGAAAGCCTTCACACTACCATCCTCATATAGGATAGCAAAGGAGCCAGCATTGGAGTAGATCATGGTAGCTTTCAAGCCAGTGGTGGTAGGAACCATATTGCCAATGCTAGGTGTTGTGCCCCAAGCAACGATCGTGCCGTCTTTTTTCAGGGCAGCGTAATCATTATCTGAGGCCGCCATTTTCACAACATCTATGCTTAATCTTTTCGCCAGATCGCTACTCGGGTCATAAATAGGCATTCCTGATTTTTTTCCTCCCCACCAAATTGCGCTACCATCTTTTGTAAGGGCGCAAAACCCAGAATATGCCGTAGAATAAATGTTCAGCACACCACCGTTGGTGAATTGATTCGATGCGGCAGGATAATCCGTTAGACTTCCACCATACTCAGGGTCACCCCACACTGTAACCGCACCGTTAACTTTTAGTGCAGCAAATGCGCCTGTATTACGATATGGACTGCCAGCATCCCACGCAGATACCTCTGAAAGCAGAAGAGAGAAAAAGATCGACAAAATCCACAAACAGCACATTATCATGGATTATCACTTTTAAATAGTCGAGGAAAGCCGAGCTCAGCACCGGAAAATTGAATAAACTCTCTCACACATGCGAGGCGCGGCACTCAAGGTCAGGAGTGCGAGCTTTTACTGTTCCTCTCCAAAATATGGCGAGATTGGAAAAAGTGGAAATGTTGAAGAATTTTTTAGTGTGAGGTCAAGGAAGATAAATAATTAAATATTTTCCATACTATTGTGATAAAAAATAGTATATAATATCCATGGCATTAGATTTTGGCGAGTTAGCCCTTGTGGTAGGGGATTTTCACATCCCGAACAGAGCGGCCTCCATTCCCGAGAAGTTCCAGCGTATGCTCGTACCAAATAAGATGAAACATGTTATTGTCACGGGAAATGTGGGTAACGATGATCAGATTTCTGAATTAAAATCCCTAGCTCCGAATTTTCACATGGTAAGAGGGGATTTTGACGAAGACACATCTCTACCAGAACACAAAATAATATCCATTGGGCAATTCAAGATCGGATTAGTGCATGGGCATCAGATCGTCCCGTGGGGCGATCATGGTGCATTGGCAATGATGCAGCGACAGTTAGACGTGGATATTATCATTAGCGGACACACTCACAAACATGAAGTAAACCATCTTGACGGCAAGTGGTTCATCAACCCTGGAAGTATTACAGGAGCCTACAGTTCTATGTCTCAAGACGTGGCACCATCTTTCATCCTTCTGGCAGTCCAAGGAAACAAAGTCGTCACCTACGTCTATGAGCTGCATAATGGAGAAGTCGCGGTGCAAAAGTCGGAGTTCTCCAAGGCTGGTTAAGACGGAATAGTAGAAAGAGAAAATCGGTCCCGTGGTTCGTAGTATTTTTCCTTTCGTGATACATTAAGCTCAGTATTATACACATAGATCACACGCTTTTTCCCTCCCTGCTCTAGTCCAGGCCGCCGCCAGCCACCACCCGTACGTGTTCGGCCGTGTAGGCAGCGGCCTCGCAGCTCTTTGAGCAAGTGTAGACATCCAATGTTCCCCACTCAATATCTTCATCAGTAGCGTTGGACATGGCCTTTTCCAGTGGTACAGACAGGTTCTGTGCTACTTTCGCACGAGTCTCTACGTTACTAGGAGCCACAATATTGGTGGCACTATCAACTTTCAAATAATACAGCAACTGTGGCATAATTTGAAATTCGAACTTTCGCGGAGCTCCACAATGCTCACACACTGGAGCTTCGTAATCGCCTTGAGCAGCACTACTTATGGATAATGCTCCATGTTTCTCCTCCCACCGGCAGTAGCGCAAAACCTGGTCACTGCCACCCCGGCGCACGCGAGCAAGAAAAGCCAAATACACTGGATCTCGACTTTTGTTTCCTAGAGCGTTGTCGTAATCTTTTTGCTGCAGTTTGAGGTCATCTTTCTCGTCATCTCCACCAGCAGTATGGGCGTCTTCCCACACTGTAGTACTGCTCTCTAAAGCTGCCGCAGAGTCTTTCACTAGCACCTCACTGGATACCAACAGGTCATACTCCGGATATAGCAACCTGGAGGCTGCGCTGGTAGTACCGAAATTTCCCGGTTCATCATCGCCTGAGCCCTCCCCAGGACTGGCGCAAGCCTTCTTGTGGAGCTTCCAGTGCTGTTTCTGGTGCTTCTTGCTGCAGTAATGTTCCTTGTGGCACGCTGTGCAAGTGAAAATACCCAAACACCCGCACAATGCGCACAAGTGCGGGGGTGAAGCAGCGGACGGCTGCGCAATTGCATCGACTTTAGGATCGTAGGGGTAGTGAGAGTTTTCCCTTGGCATTTGGCTACGCATACAGCATACACTTCCTTCAGCTACGCAAGAAGCCTTCCCGCAGGCAAATACGTACAGGGAGCGGTGAAATGCACACTCTACCTCGTCAAGAGGACAGTAAAGCTGCATGATGAAGCGCTGAGGTGTGTTACATATTTTGCATTCTAGCTCACAAGGCTATGATATGCGAAATAAGAGTGTGGTTTGGAATAGAAATTAGGGGGAGAAAGGTTAATATCAATATCTGTGAGCAATAAACACCACCCAGGTACACCAGCCTCTGCGGGCACGTACCTTCGGCAAGCGGTGAGGGTCCAGCCAAGAAGGCTTCCCACCTATGCGACCCCCATCCCACCCACGCCAGTTTCTATCACTGTGGAGACAGTTGCTTCCTTCCTCGGGAAAACCCAGTTGATATGGCGTCTCTTCCTCCTCGTCATCCCTCGAGTCATCATCCTCCCAGTCCTCCACAGCTCCCCAATCCTTTGCATCTATCTTCACTCCTTGAGCAGAAAAGGCTGCTTCGGCCTTTTCTCTGAAATCGCTCATCGTATATCTCCACAGACCTTCTTGAATCAGTTTATTGATGCATCAAGTCGCACTTATGGTCGGGGTCCTTTTTTGGGTGTTTTTTCCGTCCCAAGACGGCCACCTTCCACCTTCAAAAAACTCCGGCTAGAAAGGCCTCATTTCACCTTTTGTTGGGTCGATTTGAAAAGTAAATCAAGAATCACTTTTAGTTAGTTTTCAAATCTATATAGAAAAGAGATATGCATTCACGATCCAAACAAACGAGTGGGAAATCTACGAGCGGGGGAGGCTCAGTAAAGATTACCAAGACTGTTGCCCGTAAGACGACGTCTATTGATGATACCATAGTGGCACTGCGCAAGGCGGTGTATAACGATGATGGCACGGACAAGGATGTTTGTGCGGCCTTAAAGCCTTTCATGAAGTATGAAAGACAAGGTTTAGACATCGAGATTAAATGCGTTCCTAAGTTGACCAAGACAGAGCGTGAATGGGCATTTGACCTCATCAAGGAGAATATGGAAGAACGCTATGATGCCAGTGGATATGGCTGGGATGACGAAGACAAGATGCGCGAGCTCTCAGAAGGCGGGGCTCGTTTTCTCGTAGCCAGGTGGTCGGACAATGCCGACTCCCTCGATCAAGGCGAGCTATGTGCCATTGCCCACTTCCGCTTCAGTGTGCAGGGAGACTTCTTGGACAAAATGGAGGGAGATTCTTGCCTAATTGTTTGGGATATCCATGTTGAGCATGAACACCAAAGAAAGGGGTTGGGGAAACATCTCCTAACCATTCTGGAGCTCGTGGCTAAAAGAGAAAATATCAGTCGAGTGTACATCCCTGTGCAGCTAGAGGATGACATTGCTCAGGACTGGGTAGATTCTGTGTGCTTACCCAAGGGTTATTCCGAAGATCCTTCCTTGGCAGCCATCGGCTTCGATTCCGAGATGGAAGGCTTTCTACCTTTTTGCAAAAATATGACTGCTCCACCCCCTAAAAAGGACACTTCCAAGGCTGCAGCCCCTGTTACTGTTTTTACCGGTAAAGATGTAAGTAATCAGCCACAACCAGAAGTTGTCGAGGAACAGGAAGAAGAGCCACTAGAAGCCGAGCAGCCAGAGGATGTTGCTGAGAAAATCAAGATCTTAAAAAAGATGTTTTCGGAAAAATTCGGAAAAGAACCCACAGATGAAGAGTTCAATGAGTGGGTATTCCGCGTATTTGAGAAGGAGGATGCAAAAGCGGGAGCAGGAGACGTGTAACGGATATAGCCACTGACTGAAACTGTTCTTACTTTCCTTTAAAACAAAATTATTTCGATGTATCTCATGATTCAAACCTTTACTCAACGCGTTGCCCCTTCTTTTGACTCGATAACAGCGTACCCACGCAAACCTATTTCAGTTGGTTCTCCAAGATCAGAGTAATAGCTTCAGCAATTTTTGGATGCTTAGCACGCGTAGTGATTCGGAAACGTCCACCCGCCCTGTCGGCCTCCATACGCAAATACGCCTCCACAGAGAGTGGTCCTGCAGGGCCTGGAGTTGTTGTCTTGAAAGAACATGCGGCAGTAATGCTATTGGCATTATCAATACCATCAATTAAACCCAAATGTAGCTTTGGAAATAAATTTGCTCTCAGTTTGGCGAGTAAGTTATCGGTAATACTGCCAAGACTTGATCCTATGTGGAAAACGTGTGCATGATTTTGGGCACCATCAAGTGCTCTCCATGCTGCCATATATTGATCTTTGTTTAATACTAAGGGCTCGCAAAAGCTGCAAACTGTCATGGGCAAGCGTAGGGCCACTTCACGAGCGGCGCCATGCTGACTGTATTTGATCGTGCATGTAGGTGCCTGACGAGGATCGCCAGAGAAGGGTCTCCGGCTCGCCAGCGCAACTTGCAATTTGATTTCATCCATTGACCCTACGGATGAGCCCGCAGGAGGATTGACTTTGGCTGCTATGTAATCACCCTCGAAACTCAACTGTGTGTCGAAGAATACCCCAGAAATGTCATGATCGCTTTTATTGTACATGGTCACTGTCAACCTCGCCTGGGCACCCCGGTAGTCAGCCAGACAGTCAATAGATAAGATTTCGTTTTCATACAACATAGCTTTCACAGGCCCAGCGATTGTAGCCCGAGTGAAAAGCTTAGCTACCGTTGCTTGCTCTTCGACGCTCAAGCCTCGGGCTGCAGCATTTGGCGAAAATGAGTCATTTGCCACTGGATCATCCATTGAAAGCAGGTCAATACTGGCAGGTCGTGCAGGTGTAGAGGATGCAGCACTAGACGATGCCAAATCATACCCAGTTTGTTGATTTACCGATGCATGCTGATTACTTGTGGCACGAGAAGCTGCGGGGGCCGCTGCCAAACTCGCACGACGGCTTGCAGCCTTGTCTGTTGCGGTGACCTTATGGACTGCCTTGTCAGCAGTGTCCTTCGCATCTTCCTTCTCAGCTGTAATAGTTTGCAGCACTGACACTTCTTTTTCCGCCCAGTTGGGCATGCGTTCGAGAATAGCTTGCATAATTTCTTCTCCTTGTAACGGGAGGTTTACATACTCACATGCCCTTTGCTGCAGATCGAGTTCATTGGAACGGCTTAATTTCGTGAATATTCCTTGCACATCCTCCGCCACGTCGGGGTATTGGTTGCTTAGCTTGACATAGCAGGTCAGTAACAAGCTCTTGCTTGTTGCTGAGATGAGGTCGAAGTGCTGATGTAGAGCGGCAAATTGTTCAAAACCACTACAACCGTCTTTGTCACAGATGAAGAAACCGATCTCGCCGAGAAGATAAGCCGCTAGGCAAATGCAAACTTCGTGGCATGACTTAGATTGCACACTGTTGAAGAGCTTCTGAGCAGCATATTCATGCACGGTCTCATTATTAATGACTGTTTGCACGATTCGATACCATACTGCTTCGGCCACCTGATCGCCAGCTACAACAATTACTTCGATCATCGTATCTACGTACCAGCGAATATTCTCGTAAAATCTTTCAGCAAGAATAGCAATCTTCACAACAATGTCTTCTTTAAGTGTTTCATCAGCTGTACTCAATGCCGTCACCAAGTCAGCGACCATTTCGCTAGCATTACTACGATCAGTAATCAAAAATATAACCTCTAAGGCTCTCTTTCGAACGCTCATATCAGCATCATTTAGACTTGCAACGGCAGTGTTGGCATAGCCTTGCATAATTGCGTCCACACCATCTACCTTGCACACACGGGAAAGCATATCTAGTGCAAGATACTTTATATTAGCATCATTGATAGCAATTAATCTACCAAGCAAACCGTGCGTCTTTTCTCTCAATTCATAGTGATCGCCATGTCTATCGGCAGGTCCCCAACTCACCACCAAGGCGATGGCTTCGAATATGAGAGCAAAGTTGGTATTCTGTACGTTCACAGACTCATGATTGCCTTCTGCACTAGCGAGTATTTCGTGCAGGATCCCTGATAGAATAGTCCACTGTTGTCCTGTGGGCTCCTGAAAATACTGCAGGAAACGCAAACATTTAATCTGTAACCAGGGACACATCACCCTATAGTACGCCATTTCTGGTGGACATGCATGGTCTACTACAATGCGTTTGAGTAAATTGACGACATATGGCAATAGTACCTCATACTCAATCTGATTATGGGACGCTAGACTGTTAATTAAAGCCATGGCACACGTCACTACGCTGAGGTTGTCTAGCTCGGTTAGGATGATGAGTGCAGGGATCCACTCTGATGGTGCGATAATCTCCGGGTTGGATCTATACATTCGCAAGGTGGCCAAACAAGCTTTCTTGTATACAGCGTTGACATTCCTTGTTTTTTCTTCAGGAGTGACAACGACATTGCTGCCACCAAATGAAGACGCGTAGTTGGGCATTTGTTCACTGGTTAGTGGCTCGACGATGCATCTCCTAACATCAGGTGCTACAGCTGACGCAAGTAATTCCCCTCCGATGTTTGCAACGGCACTCAGAGCGAGCGTTTTGGCATGCACTACAGGACTATTCAAATCATTTTTGATGGAGTTTGTCACCAGGCTCATGAGCTCATCATCAGGCCGCAGCAGAAGCCCGATCGCCATATAGCCCACGCTCTTCTCAGTAAAGTTTACGGCCCCCAAAAGGCTAATGCATTCGACATGCCCGAAGTCGATTTCATAGCCAAGCATGTATATGTAACATAATTTCCACACATACTTCTTCTTTTGATAAGCACTGAGACTTCCACTATTACTGAATTTCTGACGGATATTTCCAAGCTGTGCGTTTCATGCGGAGATCAGGAGTAAAGGGATTGGTGAGTTAGGGGAGATAGGAAGCTGACACTGAACCAAGAGAATTATATAAAGCTCGACTCTTACCTCTTTATCCACTCTTATAATTTCGTCTTTCTTATCGTCAATATTACGGATCTCGCTGATGAAGTTGTGGAGTCCTCTGGGCTGCGCCCCTGTCATAAAGTTCACTACACTATCTATGGTAGACATTGTCCAATAGGCGCCCAAAGAGCAATTTCCAAGCAAATCGGGTGGGGATAAAACAATTCGAAATCAGCCCGTAAGGAAAAGTCGAGTGTCTTTTCTCACGTTAGAAACGAAACCAACCTTGTAACCCTCACTCTTCCTCAGAGAAGAATTTGACGTACGACGTACCCCCACATTCGAAAATTCTTCCACTATATATTCCACTATATATAGACAGAGCAGAATCCCAAATTCTTGGACACGTTCCTAGCGAACCCCGAGAATCCTCCTCCCCCCTCCAAGGACAGTGATAACTCTGATGACCAGAACCATGTTGACGAAGAAATGGAACCACGCATATACCGAGGCCGAGTCGTCGCTGATGGCACCCTCATTGAAGATAAGCGGTTAAAATCGGACATCAAGATCATTACCACCTTTGAGGAACAACCCGTACCCATACTGATCGACATCACAGTC
>JACLAC010008347.1_pt1 | contig 12982 bp, 13 predicted proteins | sample 8027881 | NCBI WGS metagenome assembly JACLAC01 (sample SAMN15725517, study PRJNA655200) | protist metagenome | isolation source: fluorescence activated cell sorting (FACS) single amplified genomes of... | place: Spain: Blaines Bay Microbial Observatory, Mediterranean Sea | collected 2016-01-19 | reverse complement strand
AATCGGTTATAAGCCGTAGCAATAATTTGAGACTCAGTTGGGTTTTCTAGTAAATCTCCTGCTAATTGCTCTCTTGTAAACTGATCAAACGGCATATTTGTATTGAAAGCGTCTATCACGTAATCACGATAAGGCGAAGATCGAAGCTCTTGGTCTCCATGAAAACCAACAGAGTTTGAATATCGCACCAAATCAAACCAATGAACCCCCATTCTCTCCCCATAACTAGGAAAGGCTAAAAACTGATCGATCAATGCTTCCCAAGCCTTACTAGAATTATCGTTCAAAAAATCAGCGACCTCTTGGTGACTAGGTAAAATACCTCGAAGGTCCAAACTCAACCTTCTTATTAAAACGCGTTTTTCTTCTATTTCATTTTGACCTTTGAAACCTTTTTCCTTGAGCTTTTCTAGGACAAGTTCATCAATAGCTGAGTCTTTTCTATTAGAAAACCGACTTGAAACGGGCTCGTAAGCCCAATGTGCTTGATATTTTGCGCCTTGTTCAATCCATTTTTTTATTAACGCTTTTTCATATGTCGTGATTTCTATATGAAAATCAAGTGGTGGCATCACATCATCTTCGTCATCCGTCGCAATTCTATCCCACACCAAGGACTCTTCTGGTTTTCCGGGAACAATCACCGCATCTTTTGTTTTTAAAGCACCACTTTTAGTTTTATAAGTACGTTTTTCAGTCGCTGCAGCAAACGTGTGTAGCTGTAAATGAGCCTTTGCCTCATGCTCATCTGGTCCATGACAATTAAAACATGTACTTGAAAAAATAGGCCTTATATGCTCATTAAAGCTGACTTCCCTAGGAAGTTCCTCAGCGCCAAATGAGCCACCTATTAATAAACCAAGCCAACCTACTAACTTCAAAAAATAATTCATAAAATTCGACCCAAATGCTGTTTAAAGTATTTCCCCTAAAAATTCAGAATTCCCTACATTTTTTACGCATTTCTAGCATTATTTACGAAATATGCCTAGATGAGACCTAATATAGCTCTGAGCCTTGCCCAAGTAGGAACTCTGTAAAACTGACCTCCAGTTAATAAAGTCCCATGATCCCACATCTAAAACCCTTAGAAACCGAGAACCCTCTCACTCAAACCTTTGCAGATGAATTAAAAGCATCTGGCTTTGGAGGTGATATTCATTTGGACTCGGCATCTCGTTTAGCTGTAGCCACTGACAATAGTATTTTTCAAATATTACCAGAACTGGTTATTTGCCCTAAAGAAGAAAACGATGTCATCAAAACCATGAAGCTGATGGCTAAAGACCGTTTCAAAAATTTTAATCTAACTCCACGAGGTGGTGGCTCGGGTACGAATGGTCAATCTTTGAACCATGGTGTCGTTATGGACTTCTCACGTCACATGACAAACATCCTCGAGATCAATACAGAAGAAAACTATGCGATCGTCGAAGCCGGTGTCGTTTTAGATCAACTGAATCACCGTTTAAAACCTCATGGGTTTTTCTTTTCACCCATGGTTTCAACAAGCTCTAGAGCTACCATTGCTGGAATGGCTAACAATGACTCTAGCGGCAAAGGCTCTATGATTTATGGCAAAACAAGTGACCATGTACTTGGTATGACCATGGTTTTAGCAGATGGATCTAAACTAGAGACACAGCAATATTTAAATACGCAAGAATTAGAAGAAGCCTGTTCACTTTCAGGCCGATTGGGAGACATCTACAAGAAAGTATCTCAAACCGTCCAAGACCATAAAGATGAAATCGACAGAGTCTTCCCTAAAATGGATCGCTTTATGTCGGGTTATAACCTAAGTCATGTTTTATCCGACAAAGGCTTTAACTTAAACTATCTACTCTGTGGATCAGAAGGAACTTTAGGTGTCACGACAAAAGTGAAGGTCAACCTAACACCCCTTCCTAAATTTTCCCGTATGTTTGCCATTAAGTTCAAAGACTTCGATAGTACGTTGAGGTCTGCTCAAACTTTGGTGAAAACCAAACCTGAAGCCGTAGAAACCATCGATGACAAGGTGTTGAATCTAGCACGTGAAGATAGCGTGTGGGATAAGGTGAAACACCTGATGGAAAGCAAAGAAGGTGAAGATGTTCAAGGCGTTAATTTCGTTGAGTTTGTCGGTGATGACCTCAGTGAAATTGAGGGTAAAATGCAACAACTCACCCAAATGATTGATAACCAAGAAATACCGGGAATTCTAGGTTACGTTTTAACGGAGAACCCGACTGACATTGCTGCCCTTTGGGAATTACGCAAAAGAGGTGTTGGCTTACTCGGAGCAGTGAAGGGTCGTAAAAAACCTATCGCCTTTGTCGAAGATACAGCTGTTCCCCCAGAAAACCTAGCTGACTTCATTGCTGAATTTCGCACCATACTTGAAGGACACCAATTAAGTTACGGTATGTTCGGACATGTCGATGCTGGTTGTCTGCACGTTCGACCTGCTTTAGATATGACCGCGCCTGAAGATGCAGCTCTCGTAAAATCTATCTCTGACCAAGTCGTTCAGTTAGTACGTAAATACAATGGTGTCGTTTGGGGAGAGCACGGTCGTGGTATACGTTCAGAATACACCGTTGATTTTTTTGGCGAAACGCTTTACAAAGAACTACGAGAAATCAAAGGTGTTTTTGATCCACATAATCAACTGAACCCAGGCAAAATAGTCACACCATTAGAACTAGAAGACTCCACGCTGATGATTGAGTCAACTCAAAAGCGGGGTGAACTAGACCGAGTGATTCCACTCCAAACACAAGAAGCTCACCCCTCTGCCATGAACTGTAATGGCAATGGAGCTTGTCATAACTATGACCCCGATGACGTCATGTGTCCATCTTCAAAAGTAACTCAAAACCGTATACATAGCCCTAAAGGTCGTGCAGGCCTTATGCGTGAATGGCTTCGACGTTTAAGTGAGGTTTCTTACACCATTCAAGATCCTTACAAAGAATCTACTTCGACCAACCCATTACATAGTTTTATTGAAAAACTAAAACTACGATTTTCTGAAGGCTCAAGCCAACCCGATTTCAACCACGAAATGTATGAGTCCATGATGGGTTGCCTCTCTTGTAAGGCCTGTGCTTCACAATGCCCCATCAAAGTGGACATTCCTGAACTTAAAGCTAGATTCCTTCACGAGTATCACCAGCGTTACTTTCACCCGTTGAAAGACAGACTCGTTGCCAGTGTCGAATGGGCGGCCCCTCTAAGTGCTCCTTTCGCCAAATTTCAAAATGTCATTCAAAATACGTTCGTCGTTAAATCCATCGTTAAAAAAATTGGCATGGTTGATGCGCCTAACCTTAGCACCATCTCCTTCCAAGCTGGCATAGAGTCTCGTGATCTCCCTAAATTTGATTTAGAGATCATTCAAGCGTTATCACCAGAAATCAAAGCTCGTTCCGTCATCTATATTCAAGATGCTTTTACCAGTTACTATGAGTCACAACTTGCTCTAAGCGTGATCGACTTACTTACGCAACTTGGCATTCGTGTCTATGTGGCTCCCTTCAAACCCAACGGTAAACCTTTACATATCAAAGGCTACTTGGATCAATTCAAATCAACAGCCCAACAAGCTCACCATGAACTTTTAAAGTATCACAAAACTGAGCTACCGCTAATAGCACTAGAGCCTAGTATGGCCTTGGTTTATCGTGAGGAATATAAAAACCTATACCCTGAAGCACCTTACCGTGTTAATCTACTACAAGAGTGGCTAGTTGGCTTTTTAGCCAACTGTGACAAAGACACTCTTAACAATAAAGTTATTAATAACGAGATCGCTCACAAAAACTGGAAGCTCTTTGGTCACTGCACTGAAAAAACCTCCATACCTGCCTCACAAAGGCAGTGGAGAGACATCTATACCTTATTCAACCTTAACCTTGAACTCGTGCGAACTGGATGCTGTGGCATGGCAGGAACATTCGGTCATGAAACCAACCATCTCGAAGAATCTAAAGGTATCTACGAAATGAGTTGGGAACCCAAAATTCAAGAAGCTCAAGAAAAGCAAGAAGGAATACTAGCTACGGGCTTTTCGTGTCGCTCACAAACCAAACGCTTTTCGAAACTTAAAGTTAAGCATCCAGCACAAATTCTACTAGAGTCATTCAAACCGTGATCAAAGCTCCCACTAAACTTAAAAAAGCCTTAGCTCTTCTCTCTGAAGAAGAACGCGACGTTCAAATGAAACGCTTTCATGACTTACATGATAAAGCTATCCAGCACGGTTTTCAAAGCCCTGTCTTTTGGGCCAGCAGAATGGTTCTCTCTGATAGAAACGACGTAGAGATCGGACGTTTAATCATCAAGAGATTAAAGAAAGAATCCACATAAAAAAATTTACTTAGAATCTACAGATAGTTTTTTTCATCTATAGATCTCTCTTTTTGAATGGAGGCACTCATGATTAAGCCTCCATTCTTCTCACAATAAAAAGAATACCTCAACACACTGTCTTTCTATATAGGTAAAGTTTAGTTTACTTTATTTCTATTAAAATAATCTAAAAAAAAAGACCTGAAGTTAACCTTCAGGTCTTTTTTAGTGAGCCAGCCAGGAATCGAACCTGGGACACATGCATTAAAAGTGCATTGCTCTACCAACTGAGCTACTGGCCCAAGAGAAGTTAAACCTTTAAGAGTTCTTCTTCTTTTGTCTTTTGGACTTGGTCTAGTTTATTTTCAAATTTATTTGTCAAGTCCTGAATCTTATCTTTATAAGTATCTCTTTGATCTTCAGAAATTTCCTTATCTTTGCACATAGTATCTAGAGCTTTGTTCCCATCACGACGAATGTTACGAGTGCTCACCTTAGCAGTCTCTAAAGATTTTTTCGTTTCACCTACGAGCTTCTTACGGGTCTCTTCCGTTAATGGCGGAACATTAAGTCGAATCACTTTACCGTCATTTTGAGGAGCCATTCCCAAGTCGGATCTAACCAGTGCTTTTTCGATATCTGGCAAAGCTGATCCATCAAATGGTTTTATCACAAGCAAGCGAGGTTCTGGAGCTGAAATATTACCTATCTGTGTCATAGGAGTCATAGAACCGTAATAATCTACTTGAATATGATTTAACATATCCGGAGTAGCACGACCGCTACGCAAACGTTTGAATGAGTTCTCAAGAGAAGCAACCGCTTTCTCCATAGACTCTTCCACTTCCATCAATACCATATCAGGCATGCTTTCCTCCTACTGTGGTTCCTATAGAGTCACCATTTAAAATTAAACGCAATTGATCAAGCGTCGTGAAGTCGAAAACTCGAATTGGAAGTTCATTTTCAGAGGCCAAGGCAATAGCTGCCATATCCATTACACGTAGTCCCTGCTCCATGACTTCTTGGTATGAGATAGCATTGTATCGTTTGGCATCAGCGTGTTTTTTAGGGTCTTTATCATAAATACCATCGACCTTGGTGGCTTTCAATAATGCATCAGCCCCTATTTCGATAGCTCTCAATGCTGCAGCACTGTCGGTTGTAAATAATGGGTTACCTGTTCCACCTGCAAAAACAACAACTTTACCAGATTCTAAAGCCTCAATAGCATGGTCTCGTCGAAACGTATCACAAATTCCCTGAAGCGCAACGGAACTTATCACCATTGTAGGGATTCCCATTGAATTTAATTTATCTTTAATGGCCAAACCATTGATCACGGTTGCCAACATTCCCATATGGTCGCCTGTGATGCGATCCATACCTAACTCGGCTTGTTCTGCACCACGCAACATATTACCACCGCCAACGACGACGCCAACTTGCATTCCATTTTTTAAGGAAGAAGAAATCTCTCGTCCAAAACGAGCGATTTCTTCAGAATCAATACCATAGCCCCGAGAACCACCCAGGGCATCCCCACTTAATTTAATCAGGACTCTTTTATAATTTGCCACTGAACTTATGGGGTTGGTTAATTAACTACTCGCCGATTGAAATTCTTGAGAATTTACCGACTTTGATATTTTCGCCAAGCTTAGAAATCATGTTCTTAACTAAAACAGCAATAGTCTGCTTGTCGTCTTTAACGAAAGCTTGATTTAAAAGACAGTTTTCAGAATAAATCTTTTTAACTTTACCTTCAATGATTTTCTCAATAACATTTGCAGGCTTGTCTTTGATTTGCTCTCTAGCGATTTCTTTTTCTTTCTCTAGATACTCAGGACATACATCAGACTCATCAACCCATCTTGGGCTCATCGCTGCAATGTGCATACAAATATCTTTTCCTAAACCTTGAAAGTCGTCTGTTTTTGCAACAAAGTCCGTTTCGCAATTTAGTTCAAGTAAAACACCTAACTTACCATTACCGTGAATGTAAGAAAATACGATACCTTCTGAAGCAGAACGGCCCATACGCTTTTCAGCAGCAGCTAAACCTGACTTTCTCAAAGCTACAACAGCTTTTTCGATGTCACCTGCAGTTTCAACTAAAGCTTCTTTACATTTTTTAAGCCCAAGACCCGTTTTGTCTCGTAACTCTTTGATCATTGCCGGAGTGATATCAGCCATGGGTCTTATGCCTCTACAGTTTCTTCTGTTTTTGTTTCTTCAGTTGCTTCAACAGCTACTTCTTCTTCAGCGCTATCTGCAGCATCTTTATCAGCGATTTGCTTCTGACCTTCGATAACAGATTCAACGATCTCGTTTAGAACTAACTGAATACCACGCTTAGCATCGTCGTTACCTGGAATAACTAAATCAATTGGAGTTGGGTCACAATTTGAGTCAGTTAAAGCGATAACTGGGATGTTACAGATGTTAGCTTCTTTGATTGCGATGTGCTCATTCTTAGGGTCGACAACAACCATTAAATCAGGCAATCTAGTCATTCCACGAACACCACCTAAGTCGCGTTGTAATTTCTTTTGCTCTCTTTTGAAAGATGAAAGCATTTTTTTACTATAGTTATGCGTTTCTTCCGCTTCAATGTGCTCTAGTTCAGCTAAACGGTCTAAACGGCGTAAAATAACTTGAAAGTTAGTTAACATGCCACCTAACCAACGCTCGCATACATAGAAGCCTTTAGTAGCTTCAGCAGCTTCACGGATAGCTTCTTGAGCCTGTACTTTCGTACCAACAAACATCACAACTTTGCCTTGAGCCGCATAATCGCGTGCTAAGTGCTTTGCTGCAACCAAACTCTTGGCTGTTTGTTTAAGGTCGAGAATATGGACCTTCTTTTTAATGCCAAGCAAAAAGGGTTTCATTTTGGGATTCCAGCTCGAGGCTGCGTGCCCGAAATGTAATCCAGCTTCAATCAGATTTTTAATTGCTAAACTGGCCACTCACTAATCCTACACATTGATGAAAAAAGGACGGGCGATGATGAAATGGTCATCTCTTTGTCAAACCCACCCCGAAAAAATAGATACAACTTAATTATCTTTTATTCTCATTTGACAATAAGCCCTGATAATTCATGATGTTAAGCATGAGTTACACCGTTCTAGCCAGACGCTACCGTCCCGAAAGCTTTGAGAGCTTGGTGGGTCAGAGCAATGTTGGCGAAACTTTAAAGAATGCGATTCGCATGGAACGGGTTGGGCACGCCTACTTGTTTACAGGCCCAAGAGGTGTTGGAAAAACATCCACGGCGCGAATTTTCGCCAAAGCTCTTAACTGCCCTAATCAAAAAGATTCCCTACCCTGCCAGACCTGCCCTACTTGTGAAGGCATTTCAAAAGGGATTTCTCCAGATGTCATAGAAATTGATGGCGCCTCCAACAACGGAGTCGATGACATTCGAGAAATTCGCGATGCCGCAAATTATGCTCCAATGGAAAGCCGTTATAAAATTTATATCATTGATGAGGTTCATATGGTGACGAGAGCGGCATTTAACGCTCTTTTAAAAACCTTAGAAGAGCCTCCACCACATATCGTCTTTATTTTTGCAACGACGGAAGCGCATAAAATACCTGAAACCATCCTCTCTCGTTGCCAGCGCTTTGACTTTTTAGCTATTTCTGATTCAGATATCGTTGAACGTCTACAACAAATTCTCGAAATGGAAGGCATAGAAACATCGAAAGAAGTTTTGTACTCCCTTGCTCGCTTTGCAGAAGGCGGCATGAGAACAGCCCAATCTTACCTCGATCAATTGATCACTTACGCCGGATCAAAAACAATAGAGCCCCAACACTTAGCAGGCTTATTTAGGATTTTAACCGACGAAGAGTTGATTGAAATCCTGGAGATGTCATGGGCCAAAAATTTTGAAGGGCTCACCAGAAAAGCTCAAGAATTGCGTACGAAAAGCATTCAAGCTACCTATGTTCTAAACCAACTTCACCAATTACTGCGAAACTTATTAAAAATTCATCATCTAGGCCCAGCTGATGGCCAAGATAGAATTCCCGATCACTTATTAGAAAGAGCTGAAAAGTTGGCCAAGGCACAATCGGGACAAGGCTTATTAGCCGCAATTGAACTTATTCAGAATAGTCGCTCAACTATGGCTCGCGGCCTAGATCCAGCTTGGGCCCTTGAAATGAGCTTTTTAAATTTAGCTCATTTAGGCGAACTGCCAAGCGTTTCCGAACTCATGGGCATGATGGTCGGCTCTAAAAAAAAAACTTTAGGCTCTTAAAAGACGCGCCCAACGTTCAAAGAAACGAATTAAGCTATACACAATTAAGTGCTAAGTGGGGAGAGTTTTTAAAGTTTTTAGGGCAAACTAACCCCGAATTAGCTGGCAGATTAAGACAAGGTCAGCTAACGAATTACAGAAATAGCAAAATTGAAATTCAATTCAGCACGCTTTTCACGAAACAAATGGAGTTTGTCAGTGAGGAAACTCATCGCCAAGGCATAGAAGCGGCCTTAGAAGAGTTTTATGAATGCCCTCTACTCGTCACGATTTTATTAGAACATAAATCCAAAGTGATGGAAAGTAACGACGAAGGTGGCTTAGGTGGATTAGAAGAACCCAAACTCAACGAACAACACATGAGTGACCCGACGGCAATGATTGTGCAAAAGGTCTTCAATGTTACAATTAGGAACGTATTTCAAGAACCCCCTCAAGTCCAATATCACTTGGGCAAGAGCTGTAATTTTAAAAAGGATTGACCGTGGATCTCGGAAATTTAATGAAAAATGCCCAAGGCATGCAAGCCAAAATGGCATCTATGCAAGCCTCTCTTAAAGAACGCGTTATCGATGGTTCTGCTGGAGATGGCATGGTGACCGCTTTTGTAAATGGCGATCAAGAACTCCTAAAAATTGAAATTGACCCTAAAGTCATCGATCCCGATGATCCAGAGATGCTGGAAGACCTTGTGTTAGCTGCTGTTAACAAAGCCATGAATGAAATGAAAGCCATGGTTCAAGAAGAAATGAGTAAAGTCACTGGGGGCATGAACATTCCTGGATTGTTCTAGTCCTATATCCGGGCATTACAGAAATAAGTTCTAACACATGTCTGGGGAAATAAATCCATCTTTTCAAAACGCGATCCATGAGTTATCGCGCTTACCGGGCATCGGCATTAAAATTGCCGAACGCCTGGTTTTTCACCTTATCAAACAACCTCAAACGGCGACCGAACACCTAGCAGACTCGATACGAGCACTCGGCACGGAGGTTCAGTATTGCCTAACCTGTCACAATTTAAGTCATGGCAATGAGTGCTCTATTTGTGCCAACCCCAAAAGAGATGACGAACAAATCATTGTCGTAGAAATGCCACAAGACCTCTTTCGCTTTGAAGAACATTGTGATTTCAGAGGAAAATACCATATTCTGGGTGGACGTTATGCTCCTCTAGAAGGACTTTTTCCAGAAGATTTGAATTTAGATACTTTAGTGCGACGCCTCAAGCGAGGCACAACAAAAGAGGTCATCCTAGCTTTAAACCCAACAACAGAGGGAGAAGCGACTTGTGAATGGCTTCGCCGTGAGTTGAAGGTTTTCAAGGTCGCCATCACTCGACTAGCTACAGGCCTGCCACAAGGCATGGAAATTGAGTTCAGTGGAAGAAGAGCTCTTCGCGATGCTCTAGCTTATAGGAGAGAGGTCTAGGTATGGCACTCTCCATGAATATGGATGCGCGACTTTCTCAGTCGCTCTCCATGCAACTGACCTTTTCGCAAAAGCTTTCATTAGAAATTTTGCAATTGGGTATTCAAGATCTCGAAACACGCATCTCAGATGAGCTCGAGTCAAACCCAATGTTGGAGATCAAGCAACCAGAAATTGAAACCCCTACTTCTGACAGTAGCGACTCTAATGAGCCGAAAGTCAGCGAAGATGTTTCACTCGAACGAGAGAATAGAGATCAAATAGAAGATTTCTATAACCCCTACATTTCAGAAAGTGAATACCGCGGTGGCGGCGGTGCTTCTGATGATGATGAGTTTGACCCTTTGAGTACGGTTACGACACGTGGCACCGATTTTATGGCAGATATGCACGCTCAAATTGAATATCTCAACCCACCCCAACATTTAAAACCTCTCATTGAAGCCATTTTAACACAACTCGATGACCGCGGCTACTTAAATATCGATCCTGATAAGATAGAGTTAGAATTTAAGGTTAACCCGGCACCTCCTATACTCGATTGGCAAAAAGCTTTGCGCTTTGTTCAAGAAGAACTCAACCCTTCTGGGATGGGTGCTCGTGATTTAAAAGAATGTCTCCTATTACAAATTTACCGACTTGGAAAAGAATTTCATTTCGAAAGAGATATCGTTGAAAAACACTTTAATATTCTTCTAAAAAATCAACTTCAATATATTGCAGAAACAGAAGATATTCCTGTAGAAAAAATTGTCGAAGTCTTGGATTTCCTAAAGACCCTCGAGCCTCAGCCAAAAGCCATTTACCGTCAAGATGAAAATCAAGCTCTTCGCCCTGATGCCATCATTAAATATGACTCGCCTGACCTTTTTAACCCCAATGGAAAATTTAGAATCAATTTAGCCAATCAAGATAAATTAGACCTAGAAGTCATACCAGGAACTCAATATCGCCACGATGGCATGACGAAAAATGATCGTCAGTTTATCACTCAAAATACTAATAATGCCAAAGCTTTAGTCGAGGCTGTACGTAGACGTAACCAAACCTTATTTCTCGTCATACAATCTATTTGCCAGTACCAACTTAAGTTTTTCGAAGAGGGAAGATCTGGCTTAGTCCCTCTGCAAATGCAAGAAATCGCCAAAGAACTTGAAATGTCAGCCGCCACCATCACCCGGACCGTTAAAGACAAAGTTTTACAAACTGATTATGGGACCTTCCCTCTCAAATACTTTTTTAGCCTTAAAAAAGTAAAAATGGGAGGGGGCGAAGTCAACGAAAGAGATGACATACTACAAGGTTTAAAAAGCATCATCGATGCCGAAAATAAAAAGAAGCCATTTAGTGATGCAGCTCTATCAAAAGCCCTATTAGAAAAAGGGTTTAGAGTGGCCGTACGAACCGTCAGCAAATACCGAGATATGCTCGACATCCCCAGTTCTAGCAAGAGAAAACAGTTTTAGTATGAGAGTCATCAGTGGACACTTAGGAGGGAGAACCCTCCAAACCCTCGATGGCAATCACACTCGCCCCCCCTTAGAGTCTATCCGACAAGCCACTTTTAATATTTTACACGATCAGGTTAAAGGCGCACGATGCCTAGACCTTTTTGCAGGCTCTGGCAGTGTCGGAATCGAAGCACTTAGTCGTGGAGCAGCTTCAGTCGACTTTGTTGAATCATTTAGACCTGCTGTTAAAGTTTTAAAAGCCAATATCAAAGAATTTGAACTCGAAAAACAATGTCGCATCATCCCAGGAAAAATCCCCTTAGTTTTTAATAACCATGAGATCAGCAACTCTACCTATGACTTAGTTTTTATAGACCCTCCCTTTGACGCCATCATGCGTGGGGAATTCCTTAACCTTGAACATCAATTGGTTGATCAACTACACCAAAAATCTAAGGTGGTTGTCCGCCTTCCCGAGAGATACCCCATCACGGGGGAGGATAAGATATTTGAAACTTACAAAGAACGTCGCTATGGCATCAGCATAGTTTTATTCCGCCAACAAAAGGTTTCATAATGCTAGCGACCATGTTTTCCTTTGCAGCTATGGTTATCTTATTTTTTGTTGTCATGCGTGGACGTCGCAGAACAAAATGCATGGAAGACGACTTTAAACGTCGCATGGAACAACAAAACCGTTCCATCATGAACACTGAAAAACAGTTCCACGATAGTCATTTAGCAAAACTTGCAGATTACTGTAGAGAGCTGGAAGCTAAAGTTCAAAACAGAGCTCAGCTATTAGAGATTCTGATAGAAGAATTAGATGAAAAGCTTGAAAAAGTTAAAAAAGAAAAAGAGAAACTCTAGTTACAACAAAATAAAAGACTTCCTATCTCTTCACCTTGAAGAATCACACTAAATGACACGCTATCCACCAACATGGAAGAATTCGAAAAGAAATTAAAACTCGCTAGACAACAAACTCAAATTTTAAGAACTAGAAAATCTGATTTGTTTACATTTGGCACCACCTCGCTGCCTTATGTTTTTTTAGCTGAATCTCTTATTAATGAGGGTGATACTATCATCCGTCGTGGAGAAGTAAAAACAGCTAAACCCTCTCTGATTATGGGAGAGGATTTACCCACTTTCGAAGGCTTTAGTGATGAAGAAAGTGACCACAAACAGATGAGTTTTGTTTTTGGCAGAGGCTTTCAATTCCCATCCCTAAACTTTCAAAACAACGATATGCAACTCGAGGTCGTTTCAAAAGAGCTCAAAGCTGTTTCCGATGAAGTTCAAAATGAATTTGATAAAACACACGACAGTCGTACAGCTGTCATTTCAGGACCAGAAGAAAGCTGGGCTTTTAGTTTATTAATTTACGCTGGTGAAATGACGAAAAGAAGTGCCCCAGGCAACATTAAAGATATGTTTGAAAGAGGACACTTAAACTCAAATGGGTTAGACTTTGACCAATTCTA
>JACLAC010012341.1_pt1 | contig 12988 bp, 15 predicted proteins | sample 8027881 | NCBI WGS metagenome assembly JACLAC01 (sample SAMN15725517, study PRJNA655200) | protist metagenome | isolation source: fluorescence activated cell sorting (FACS) single amplified genomes of... | place: Spain: Blaines Bay Microbial Observatory, Mediterranean Sea | collected 2016-01-19 | reverse complement strand
AGATGATAAATAGTAATTTAATATGATATTTGAGAAAAAAATTAATAATGACAAAAAAAAGAGATCTCGTTGTTTCCCATTGATCACTCTCTCAATGAATAGTAATGTTGATCCTAAATAAAACGGTGTTTGTATTAGATATGCCCACAATACTTTCTTGACCTCTTGTGATTCTGTAGATCTGAATTCTCCTCTTTCAAACAATATTGTGATTATATTTTCTGCATAGTAACCCATAACTATTGCTAGAATAGACCCACCAGTTATGCTAATTGCAACCCAATGACTTACTGTTTTTTTCAACACATCAGGTTTGGCTCTCATCTCTCCAAAGACTGGAAGCGTAGCTCTCCCAATGACTGTTTGAGTGAGTGACAGCAGTATTGTAAGAATTCTTGTGGCGTAACCTAATGTACTTATACTTCCGCTGCTTAACCAAGACGCCATTATTTGATCCACCAAGACGGTTGAGGTAGTTAGTACTTGAGCCGGAAGCATCCAATAAAATCTTTGTAAGAAGATTTTAAACTCTGAGGTAAATTTCCAATGAAAACAAAAGATAAATTTTACATCCCCCAGAAATATGTTTAAAAACAGGAGTTGCAGACAATGGCCAACTAAAAATCCTGTTATTAAAGTCCAACCGTTTACCTTTTGGTTCCATAAGAGACAGGCAGTAATTGTACATAATGCTGGTAATGTTTCTAGCAAAGTATTGATCTGCTTTTTTCGCATAAGAAGGCGGGTTGAAGCCATTGCCAAAAGTAGGCTCAATACTATATATGTATTCAGTAATGTACTGTAATTTATTAATTTTTCTAAACTGTTCTCTGCTAGTTCAATACTAAAAACCCTTGGTAGATATGGTAGAGAGATATGCTGTATAACTAGGAGTCCACTGGCACAGAGAATTACAAAGATATTTATTGTTCCCTGAAATTCTTGAAACCCTTTTTCTAACTTGCGTGTACCCCAATCAGCGTAGCTAGTTGATAGACAATTTATAAAAGTGTGGGCTACCGGGCCTACCAGCACTGTGCTCAATGTCATTGCAAGTAGGAATACGTCCATCTCTGCTCCTACACCTAACTCCGCTGCGATAATTATTTCTTTTAGTAAACCTGCTAGTTTTCCGATACCAATGAACAGTATCAACCAACTAGCCCCTCGAATAATTTCTACGTGGTGTAATGGAATCTGGCTCCATCCTTTTTGTATTTCTTTTCCAATTTTAGAGAGGAGATCCATGCTTTTGGATGGTAAATTTGAGAACAAAATTTTGGAATATACTTCAATTACAGATTGTAACTACCAACTTCCCATTTTGAAATTGTGTGCAGATTGCACCCATGAGAGCGAAGATCCCTTTTGATGTGCCGAAGCAATGCCGGGTTTGCAAGCGTGAGTTCACGCTCAAGGACGTCCACTCCTGGGGGGCGAGCCGGCAGTTATTTGGACTTTCTGCAGTGCGCTTGAGGGTTACTGAGCATCGCCTCGCCAAGGTCTGTTGCTGTGGGCAGATCCACTTGGGTGAGTTTGCGGCCCACGTTCTTGCCAGCGTGCAGAATGGCCCCAACCTGAGGGCCCTGGCCACCAAGCTCTCGATCGTGCAGCGGCTGCCGTCGGCCCAGGTGGCCGGTTTACTCAACGAGCTCTATGGCACCTCCTTCAGCAAGCGAGGACAAGAGGCCCGCCAGTCGAAGGCTTTCTTGTGGAAGGACTTTCGCGGGGTCGCGGCCCACGACTGCTGGAGCGCGTATTTTGACGAAGGCCGGGTGTGCCATTCCCTGTGCGGAGCGCACCTGCTACGTGAGTTGGCTGTTCTGCAAGAGCAGGGCTCAACCTGGGCTGCTGGGATACACGAGTTCTTGTTGGGCCTGCATGAAAACTCCCGCAGAGCTCCTCCGGCTACGTCCATTCTCCGAGAATACCGCCACTTGCTCGAGCAAGCTGGTGCCGCAGAACCCCAGCCCTGGAAGCCTCCTTCGAAGCGTGGGCGTCCCAAGGCAACCAAAGGCCGCAACCTGCTGCGACGTCTGCAGCAGCACGAGGCCGTGGTGCTGCGCTTTGCCCTGGAAGAAGGAGTTCCCTTCACCAACAACCAAGCCGAGTGCGATCTGCATCCTCTCAAGGTTAAGCAGAAAATCAGCGGAGGCTGGAGAAGTAGGGAAGGGGCTAAGAACTACACAGCCCTGCAGAGCCTGCTCTACACCTGGCGCAAGCGAGGCAAGGATGTTCTCCGCTGCCTGCGCGAGCTCTTCACTCAAGCTCCCGCCCTTTTCAATGCGAGTTAGATTCCCCTAACCTGCACCGAATCAGGTGGGGCTAGTTTACAACACCTGCCTCGGAGGGTAGGTAGTTACAAATAGAGATTCATCACCAAGCTAGAACGAGTGCAGCATTCAAAAGAATGCTGAGTGATCAAGTTTACTAGGTTTGCATCAGTTGACCGGCTATCTGATCAGCAGCTGTTCCATCCCCATATACCTCCAATGCATTACCCTGCATGTTGATCGCACTTTCCATGGCTCCCAAAATATTTTGAGCTGAATCAGGAGGTGACAGCCGGTTCCAACCTGCCTCCAATAGCTCGGTCCATTCCGTTTCCTCTCGAAGAGTCACACAAGATACCTTGTAAAAGAAAGCTTCTTTCTGGACTCCTCCAGAATCGGTTGTGATCAGCAGAGCACTTTGTTCCAGCATCACCATGTCTAGATAGCCAACAGGGTCAATCAACTGAATATTCTCAGACACATTGATGCCATTGCCAACTAGCCTTGAACAAGTCCTTGGATGTAGGGGAAGCACAATCGGGTACTTAAATTTAGCAAAGGCTTCGAAAATCGCCTTCAAACGCTCTGGCGTATCCGTGTTTTCTGCACGATTGAACTTAGCTTGATAGCTTTTGCCCCGTAAAAGAGAGCGGCATCATACATCACATCTCCCACCTGATGAATCCGGATTTTGGGTATTCCTTCGCGCCCCAGGTGCTCGACAGCTTTTGGAGTAGGAGCAAAAAGTAAGTCGGATGCGTGATCGGTCAGAATACGGTTGATTTCTTCCGGCATTCGTCGATTGAATGAGCGCAATCCGGCCTCGACGTGGGCTACGGGTAAGTACAACTTTACTGCTGCCAGCGCGCCAGCTAAGGTAGAGTCCGTATCCCCGTAGACCAACACCCAATTAGGCTTGGCTTCCAATAATACCTTCTCAATTGCCTCGATCATCCTGCCTGTGTTTTGACCGTGAGTGCCCCCACCAATACCAAGATGATGGGTGGGTTTCGAGATCTCCAACTCTTTGAAGAACACATCCGACATGTTGGCATCATAGTGCTGACCTGTATGAACCAACAGTTCCTCCACACCTCGACTGGCAAAAGCTTTGGATACCACTGCCGCTTTGATGAATTTTGGGCGAGCTCCAATCACTGTGACAATCTTCATTTACTGATTCCTAAATTTGCTAGCCAGTCGGCTGCAGGTTCCACAGATATCAAATCACGCTGCTCTCTTTGACGTAGATGACGAACCAATAGGGTAGCTTTAGCACTTGGAAAACGAGGTGCAATTGTTGCGAGATACTTTGGTATCTTAGGGTCAGCCCGCTTACTCTCAATGAACTGTAGTGGGACACCTAAATCACATATAACAAAATCAATTTCACGGCCTTCTTTGTTGCGGATGTAGTGAAGACTTGTCTTGGTGCCCAGGGCTTCTCGCATCAGTTTTATCTGGGCGTAGAGCATTGTGGCACATGCATTTTCAAAGCGAGTTCCATCATCACCAATCACCAGCCCCGTGTCGCAGAAATACACCTTGGGCTCCTTGAGCAAGGCACGTGCAATATTGTGGTGAAACGGGCGAACCAAAAAGACGATGTGCAAAGTCTCAAGTATCTGTAGACAACGGCCGAGGGTTGTTGGTGAAATCTGAAGATCTCTTGCAATAGAAGCTAAAGAGACCGGGGATCCTATCCGTTCGCGCAGCATTTGCACAAAAAGACGCATAGCTCTAACTTCTCCAATCCGAGAAAACTCCAAAATATCATCACGGATCAGACCATCCAAATACCGCTGATGACAAGGAGGCTTTCTTCCGCAAACTCGTATTTGTGAATCAAGATCGGTCGGTTGATCGATACAGCCTTCATATTTTGAGAAATGCAACTGTTCTCATGGGTCTTTACTTGAAACATAGTTCAATGATGCAGCCATCAATACAAATAGCAGGCTTTGAACAGTCATGAAGGTGATCTGCCAGATGAAGTAGTCGAGAATTTGTCCCAGGCAGAGGGCAAGGACGCTTGCCATGAGCCAAAGAGAAGCCCTGCGGCACTTCCAAAACCATGAGGTCAGAAATCCAAGAGCTAAGATAAGGCCAACCCATCCCATTTCAACCCAGATCGTCAGGAGAGCATTGTGTGCATTCCAAGTTTCACCTGCATTCTGAAACACAGCAGCCATCGGCCCTGAAGCTTCCTCAGACACTGCATAACCAAACGATTTAACTCCCACCCCGAATAAAGAGGGGTGTTGGAGCCCATACTCAACGGCCATTCTATACAGCGCAAATCTGGGATCGATTTCCTCTAGTTGTGTAAACTTCCTAAGAAGATGTAGTTCTTCCCAAGTCTGTTGACTTTTAATCAGCACTCGAGGATTAAAGAAAGATGTGATGACTGCAACACCAATTAATAAGACACTGATCCCAAAAATTATCTTCCAATAGTGCTTATTCCTGCTCGCTGCCCTACCGAACTGCACAAAAAGTATGAACAAAGCGTAAATGATTAGAATCAGGATCGCATTACGGCTGCCAGAGAGTATAATTCCCCAAACAGAAGCTGAGGCTCCAGCAATTCCAAGAAACCACTGCTTTTGCACAACACCAAACAAAGAAACGCCTAACAATGCAACAGAAATAACCCCATAAGGATTTTGGTTTTCAAACAGCGAACTTAATCCACCTGATCTAACATTTGAATGAAGTTCTAATCCCAGACCAATGGAAGCAAACCAAGATTGCAACTGCCAATCAGCAAACAATTGCTCCGCCATGGTCAGTCCACTGACAACCAAAAACCAACTCAGCAATACCTGAGTCATAGATCGTAAATTTTGGTTATTAACTAACAGCAAAAAGGTCAAAAAAACCAAAAGATGAATCGTATAGCGGCCTGCATGTTTCAAACTATGGCTACGCCACTCACTGAACCAAGCCCCTACCCACATCCAAACAAACAGCATCGCCATCAGCAGCAAAGGAACCTTTAGTTGTCTCCAAACTTCTGGAATCCTGAGCAGGTGAATCAAAACAGTAATCCCAAGCCACATGGGCAAGAAGAGGGTATACGTACTCAGTTGGATGGGAAAAGAAATCTGAAGGATGGACTCCAAGAATGATTGGATTGCAGGAATTTTCAGGGTCAGTGAGAAGGTCAAGATCCCAAATAGGAGGATTGAATCTCGAACTACTTCCCAGCGAATTGATTTCATTCAGTCTTTATAAAATAGAAGAGGGACCATCTTTTCTGATGGAAGCTGGCTTGTGGTGCTAGTCAGAGAGCATCATTAAGTTTTCGCTCAAAGCTTGAATGATCCTTGAGAAGCCAAACGTAATTTTTTGTCTGTGCTGAGGTTATGCCAGAGAAGATTGTTTCGGGAAAAGCTTTGGATCAGAGCGCTAGTACAACGTGGTGAGATGTCTTGATCAGGGGGTTCGGGAAATCACTCGGAGGGGCTTGTCATCAGCAGGCTGGTGCAGGCGTTGGTATTGTTCCAGAAAGAGAGGGACTACCATGCGCAGGTATTCATCCTTGAGATCAGAGTCTAGCTGTAGATCCTGCCGACGTAAACGAAGGCGTAGGAGGAGGGAATTTTGGGAGAATTCCAGCAGCCGATCTTCTTCCACAGCTACTACAATGCCCTGAAGATGTAGCAAACTCTTTTTCTGAAGGAGTTCATAGTCCCGAATGTCCAACAGTTCTGCCCAGAACCGGAAGCTGTGCAGTAACTCTGTAGTATTTCGATCCTTGGCAAAATAAACATCAGCATTCTCAGACAGAGATTGCACCAAGTCTCGTTGTTTCCGAAGTTGCGGCTGTAAACGAACTGCATTGGAGGGTCGGACGATCACATCATATTCCAGCCAGTAAAGAAGACCGTAGACCAGCAGGACAAAGCCCATGATCAGCGGAGAAGCGATTGCTGAATAGAGGTGGGCAGTAACCCCGAGCAATCCAAAGAAAAGCCCAAGAGCATTTAGTAGCAGGGTAGTCTGCCAGACGCTCAGTCCCTTTTGCAGGCAGCGATGGTGCAGGTGATCTTTGTCCGCAGCATAGAAAGGAATGCCTTTCAGATAGCGCCGCAAAAAGGCGAAGGCCGTATCCACCAAGGGGATACCCAGTAGAAGGACAGGCACCATGGAGACTGAGCCATTATCCGTCACAGCAATTACCTTGACCGAAAAGACCGCCAACAGGTAGCCCAGCAACATACTGCCGGCATCTCCCATGAACACAGTCGCTGGGGGCTTGTTGAAGAGCCAGAAGCCGAAAATCGCTCCCGCCAGCGCAAAACTGAACAAGACCAACTCAAAATCACCCGCCCACCAACATATAGCGCCCAATAGAAGAGTGGTGACCAGACTTAATCCGCCAGCAAGGCCATCCAAACCGTCTACCAGGTTGATCGCATTCATCACTCCTACTATCCATAGCACCATCAAGGGACTACCAAACCAACCAATTTCAACCAACCCAATCAAGGGTAATGTTAGTGTATCCGGCCGGTAAACCACTGCTGCTGTAAAGATACCGAGAACAAGCTGACCAAGGAGCTTGTAGCGAGCTCGCAGATTCTGCTGGTCGTCCAGAAAACCAAGCCCACATGCCAAAGCAGCACTGACCAGCAACCAAATAGTCGAACCAGAAAGGGGAGATGAGATCTCTTCAGACGGGAGAACAGCCAAAAGTAGCAGGGAAGCCAACCAGCCAACCAAGATTCCGACCCCTCCCCGACGTGGAATACGTATCTGATGCTGGTCTCGCAAACGCAGAGTAGTCTTATCAGCATCATTCTGTTTGGTACAATGCAAGAGTACCAACAAGCTGATTGTTGTCAGCAGGAGTGCCGCCAGAAAGGCAAAGGCTAGATTGTTCAGCAGGCTGATGGGATTGTTCAAAAGAATCCGAATTCAGTTTTGTTTTGAAGTGGAAGCATACGACTCTAGCCAATTCTCAAATCGTAAACCTGGATACTTAGCAAAATCTTTCTCGTTGTTTGTGACTAGGACTACTCCCAAAGATACTGCATGCGCTGCGATCAGTTTATCAAGCTGATCAGCTTTTCGTTCTCTAGTCGCCAGTCGAATTGTGCCATAGGCTATTCCACTTTTCGTTTCGAATGGTGCAATTGGGATATCCTCAACAAGGCTTGCTAAATTCCTTTGCTCTTGTTCGGGATTGCTTGAAACTCTAACTCCATACTGCAGCTCGGCATATGTGATTGCAGACATCACCACTTCCCCGACATAACACTGCTCGAAACGAATTCTCACGATCTCGGGTTGATACTTGATCAAATAAATACACATATTTGTATCTAGCATGTAGCGTGGGCTCAAAACCCTTCTCGGTCTGCCTGTTCCTGATCTCCACGTCCCTCTGCCATAAACGCAGGTGAAAACTGAGCAAACTTGCTCAACACTCCTGATAGTCGTCTTCGAGCAGGTCGAATTTTGATTTCATCACCTTCTCGCTCGATCTCCAGGGCGATGTCTTGACGCTCATAAGCTAAGTCTGCAGGAATCCGAACAGCTTGTGAATTGCCATTCCGAAAAAGACGAGTCGTATGCACAGCAGTCTCCTATTTTGTAGTTATTAAATCTAACTATAGAACCATTTTAAATCAAAGTAAACACATGGATGTACATATTTTGAACAGATTGGACCTTAATGAAGCTGCTCTATGATCTTATCCAGTTGTTACAGGCACTTGAAACGGCAAAACCAGACGCAGGATCTCACCTTCTTCACTGTAGAGAAAATTCCCCTTGGTTTCTCTGGCAATCATCGGAACCCCTCGTCCAAGGCCATCGATGTACTTCATATTACCCAAATACTTTAGGGGAAACTGATTTCTTGGAGCAGAATTGCCCGTGAGAATTTTTTCCAGGTTAAGAGTATTTGGCAAGCGACCAGGTGAACTGATTTCCAACCGGTCACAAAACACATACACTGCAATTCTTCGGTTGCTGATCGAATAATCCCGGTGACAAACCGCATTGACCAATGCTTCACGAATGACTTTATCCGGAATCATAGGAACTTCGACACGCTGCATTCCACTCAGGGTTGAAGGTTTGGGTAAGAAAGTGCGGACCTTCGCATGAGTCTGCTGAATGAGTTCAGGGAGTGTCCCGCCAATGTTTTGTTTATCCAGCAGTTCATCCGTCAGCAACAAGCCATCAAATACAGCGAAGGTAATGAAGCTTTGGGGAATTCTTCTTTGAGGATCTTTTCCAAAGAGCAGCATCCCTCCTACTGTCACGGTCTCCTCACCTTCCAGTAAGCCAAGGATATCAGCGTTCCTCAACAAACGCTTCTGTTCTCCTGCTCCAGTTCCAAATAATTAATGCTGTAGTAGGTGAACCAGTACTCTTGAAGTTTACGATCATCCAGATCGGTGATTGAAGTCTGCTCCAACGGAGCAATGTCAAAGTGGACCAACCCAGCCCGTTGAAATAATCGGCTAAGCTCCTCTTTGGTTGCCATTCGATTAGTGGGTCCCACTCGAATCCAGAATTTTCCATCTATTGTTTGATAGGGCTTATCCAGACCACGGGAAACTTCGATTGCCAACATCTTTTTTCGGGATAACTCCCATTCTGTGATCTGAGGAGCAATTGCCGGTATCACATTGTTTCTAACGATACTGGCAACCCATGTTTCTGTTTGATGCTGATCAGCACCAGTAATTTTGCCGCTATCTTCCACTCCAATGAGTATTGTACCTCCACTCGAATTAGCAAATGCGACTATTTCTCTGGCTAGGCTCTACGGTCGCACCTCTGAGCTCTTAAACTCAACTGCACTGTTTTCTCCTTGCTCAATCAATTGTTTGATTTGTTCAATTTGGGTTATCGTCATTTTTGACCAAGATTGAATTTCAGCCATGAAAAACCTTCACTCTTCAAGGTTGCATCCTGACTGATCCAGTAGAGCCTAGGTGAGGCTGTTTTAGAAGTTTTTTAGTTTCTACCTAAGCCAAGCTCGCTGGCGCAAGAAGCGTTCTATTTGCTGAATATTCCTTTGCAGCAAGGTGGTCACCGCGACTACCCCCGATGCTAGTTCCGGAGCAGCTTCTGGGAGGTACTCATGAGCAATCTGATTACGAATGTCTCGCATCTGCAACAATTCTTCGGCGGATACGATGATCATCATTTTTTCTGCACGATTCAACAAGTCAATCAAGGGGACGGTATCTTCACGCAGCAGCATCCAAATCGAGCGAAGGACTTTCTGCAAATAAATATCAGACGTACGGCTAAACTTAGAGGTCAAGGAGCCGACAGACTCCAGTTCTTCAAAACTAAACTCGGATTGCTGAAGCAATTGGTGAGTCTTGTCCCTAGATTGCTGCAGACTCATCAGACTCCTCTGCAATACATCCCAGTGGGTCAGCAAAAGTATTTGCAGTTCCTTAGGATCAGTTCTCATAGGCGAACGGCTTGCTGCAAAGCAATCTGCTTGAAAGGAGCTTCCTCTGAAAAACAAAAGTTGACGATGTCCAACTTCTGCCAACCAAACTCTTTAAAGAAAGCGACCTGTAGGGTACGCAACCGACTTTGGGGCACTTTCATAGGAGTCAACCAAAGAATGTCGATGTCACCTCCTCGCTCGCTCGTATGTGCACGTGATCCAAAGAGATAAACCTCAGAAGTTGGCTCAAGCTGAAGCAAACCTTGCTTGAGGAAGTCTGATTGAGATTGGGGAAGCCTCATGAATGATCGATTTCAATGCATTTATGGCAGAAAATCCTCGTCGAGTAGTTGCTCTGAAGAGTAGTGACAGTCTTGAGGGAAGGTTGCTGGAGGGAGTTGAGTTTCTTTGTAAACCAACTTGAGCGCTGTGGGAAACGCCTGCTGAAGGATGGTGTCAAAATGAGAACCTAAGCTGGGGCAATCTTCCATTAATCTCTCAATTTGAATGCGCTGCTAAATGATAGTTTTACGCCAACTCCTTCCATCAAATTCCTTCCATTCGTCTTGAAGTTGATTGAGTTGAAATTCCCATTTTAGAAGGTGGGCAATCAAAACAACCAATCGACTCTCCAACTCCCGGTGATTGCTCTTACCCATGTCATCCAACTCCTGAACCAAGTGGTCCAAATCAACTTCCTGCCAACGCCCTTGGCGCAAGAGCTCACTTTGTTGCCGGGTCCAAGCTAAAAAGTCTTTCTCGTAAAGCATAGATTTCTCCCGGAGATTAACTTGAACTTCATTTACTTGTTTGCCCGATCAATCGTTGGGTATGACATTTTAAAATCTTTCCCAGTTAAGGTCTCATATAAGTTGCTACCGTGTATGGCAGAGCGATACACCTGCAAATCAAAATACTCACAATGGTTCCAGATCTTTCAGTCGGAAAAGGCGAGCGATCGGGAAGGCGTGGAAGACTTCCTCAAAGACTTCCTTATCGTAATTGCCAAGTAAGTACATCTGGTTGAAGTTGGAAGCCCAGACGGCTTCTTCCATCAAATAGATTTCACTAAACTGCCGCTCGTTCGGCATCATCAGTTGCAGGCTAAGACCCTGCTCCTTCAGTTCCTGGATCTTGGTTTCTCGACCCTGAATTGACTGTACCAACCTTCGCAGTGGAATCTGTCCATTCACCAAGCCTTCTTTCAAATCAACTGTGACTCCCTGACAAGTCAGAATTTGGTTTTCTAGCTTCGAACATTGAAGACGTTGGTAGCCCTTGACGCTATTTTGGAGAGTATCGAAGTTCCAGGAGCCAATCGAGAAAAGTGCCGAAAATTTACCGATCATGTCATAGGTATAGAACACAAAAATTGGCTCTCGAGGCTTGTATTTACCGGAGTAGACTTCCCGAAGCAGAACATCTTTGCTCGTGTTGAAACGATTGATGCCAGCAGCACCCTGAGAAGCTAGGAAGCCGATGATGCGCCGCATCTCTTCTTGCTCGCTGCTGATGAAGGAACGAGCCATGAAGTAAGTGGTTGGGCCCAACTGTGCTCCTCCATCATTGAAAACAGCACGCTCGGTTTTGTCGGTGATCGCGTAGCCATAGTCCCACCAGGTGTAGATGGCTCCATTTGCTGGAACAATCTGCTTAACTTGATCAAAGGTTTGATAAACTGGTGGAGGAATTGACGGGCCAGGGACATAACTGATTGCGGTCATTGGAGCAAAAAAAGCCCAACTACCAAACAAACCAAAGTAGATGAGGACTTGACCCACCAAATTAGCATTGCCCCAGATTGGATTGGCCTGTGCTACGTTGGGATCTTCAGGTTCTAATCGTGATCGGATCCACTCCCAAGCCAGCCGAATGGCAATGGTCAACAACACTCCCAGACCAAAACCCACAAACGGAGCTAGGAACATGATGAAGCGTCGGCTAGATTGAAAACCTAGTAAGCCAAGAGCAACGATTGGCAACAGCGGAATCACCGAGGGCCAGTAACGAACAGCAAAGAGAGCGAAAGCAATCAGCCCAAGCCAACCCCAAGTCGGTTCACTGAGGACTTGCTGCAGGACTTCGCTCATCGGCACCTTGGCCGCCTCAGAGATCGTATTAAAGACATTTGGGAAGGTTACAGGATTGACTATCTCCTGGGCTTGGGCTTCTTTGACAGCCCCCACAAAAAAATAAATATCCAAAAATCCTCGAACATTTTCGAGGCCACCTAGCAGATTGCTAGGTCCAGCAAAAAAGACAAATAACCCTAGCGCCGGTAGGCTGGATTGAGCTTTCTGGCGCCAGATGATTAAGCCAACCAAAAGGGTCAGGAAACAGCCCAAGGTAAAACCCGGCCTCCCATACCACCAAACAAAGAGATTCATGCTCAACCCAGCCAGTCCTGCCCAAAGCCAAACCCAGCGCTCCGACTTCGCTTGGCATGCCAAAAAAACCAGATAGGCACCGAGTGTTGGAAAGAAAATATTGAGCATGTCGGTGTCAATTCTTCCAATTGAGGCTCGGACATAATATTCACTACAGAAAGTTCCAACTAAGCCACCTAGTAAACCAGCGATGGGGTATCCTAATCGCAATCCATAGAGCCCCAAGGGAATGATAAATAGCCCTCCCGTCAGGATCACTAGCCAATGCCCAGCGAGGTAGAGATTGCCAGCAAAGAAAGGGCTCATCATCGCAGCAATGAAGCTGAGTAAGCGGACGGATGTGGGGCTTGTCAAACGTTCAAGGGGAAGTACAGGCTCTGCTTGAGTGCCGTTTTCAATGGAAACAATTTGAGCCTGCTGCTCTCGGAACCAATGCGTATAGGATGGATACGACCGCTTATGACCCGTGCCATAAAATTCTCCATCGTGATACTCCTTGGCCCAACGCAACCAATAAGGAGCATCGAGTGTCGTCATCAGGGGTTGCTCCCCCACAAAAAATTGCTGTGGGTTCTGCTTCCAAGTCTCAAGTTGTTGGTAGCGCACATTCACAGAGATTCCATAACAGACTAGCAAAGCCACCAAAAAGCAAATCCTTGGTATCCAAAGTGACTGGAGCCAGCCAAGTGTAGACTTGTCAAGATTGGAAGGAGGCACTATTTTCGTGGATTCGTTAGAGGATTTGGTAGACATGGAAGAAACTGGAGCTAAACGGAATGGGCAGTGATGGTGATTTGGTAAACAACCCTTCTATATAAGGGTTAGAAGCTCAAGTTGGAACTGAAGTGAGTCAATCCAAATTAGAAGTAAAGACACCCTGTGTTTATTTTCCAAAGGTA
>JACLAC010019430.1_pt1 | contig 12989 bp, 14 predicted proteins | sample 8027881 | NCBI WGS metagenome assembly JACLAC01 (sample SAMN15725517, study PRJNA655200) | protist metagenome | isolation source: fluorescence activated cell sorting (FACS) single amplified genomes of... | place: Spain: Blaines Bay Microbial Observatory, Mediterranean Sea | collected 2016-01-19 | reverse complement strand
AACGATTCAACAGAACTAGATCGCTTCCCAAGTTGCTCTGCCGCAGAGAGACAAACAGGCTTGTGGATTTGATGAAGCGCCTCAATTAAAGTTTGCAGCGGACTTTTGAGAAAATTTTGTAGCCCATCGGCTAAGACCCTCTGCTGTGATGATAAGGCATAGACTCCGATCAAAAGTCCCAAGGACTGAAACAGCCTACGTCGAATAAGTTTTATGTTCTTCCTTCGTTTTGATCAAACTCAAGATCTACAAGAATTAAGAATCTAGGACTGGCAATTTTTTTAACAACTTTTGATTGCGGTTTTGCCATCGGGCATGACGGTGTTGCAGAATCGGGCTCCATACAGATTTGCTCCATATAGATCTGCATCGTAAAGATTTGTCGCATAAAGATTGGCACGACTGAGATTGGCACCAACGAGATTGGCGTCACTAAGATCAGCAAACATAAGTGCCGCCCCTCGTAGATTTGCTCCTTGCAAGTTCGCATTGCTAAGGTCAGCACCCCTCAGATTCCAGCCAATCAGATTGGCCTGTGAAAGATCACAATCGGAACAATGATGGGTTCTCAGGAGTTGATCCAAATCTTCACGGTCATAGGCGTAGATTTGGAATGAGCACACCCATAACACAAGGATTACATAGCTAAGGTTTCGAAAAAAACTGGCCCTCATTGCTTTCTCCAATCACTGTAGTTCCACATTGTTAAACTTTTATTATTGATGATTAAAAAGCATTCTACAATCTTTTGTAGAATCCAATATTTTCCCAAATTTTTTGAAATTGCTCGTCAGGAAGTTCTTCCTAGAGCCTAGAATTTAGGACAGCTGAGCCTGTGGGCATGCTCACGTGAAAGCATAGGAAAGCTTTGCCTTGAGTGATTTTGATTTCTAGAAGGGCACCCAATTTATGAAGAATATTCTCAGCGCCGGAGGGGTTGTAGTGCGTAATTCCCAGATGATCCAACTGCACTGAGTCTTGAGTGAGACGATGGGTTGGATTTTTTCATCCGGCCATTTAATCAGCACGGGTAAGAACCTCCCCTCCCGTCTGCTATGCTGCCACCTTTGGGAACAGTAATCTTCCATTCCAAACCACCATAGGACATGGTGATCAATTCTCCTGGCTCGTACATGCGACTCATTGTGGCTCGGTGAATATCTTCAATTTGAAGCCCCCAACGTAGTGGATAAATTCCTCAAGTGAGCTGGAGTTTTGTTTTGGGATCATTCACCAAAACTACCTTGTCCTTTACCGAAGGAGCCGATTGTGTGTGGTTATGACAGGATGTTTGCCACCAACATCAAAGGGCACTCCGAAATTCTACTCCAAAGCTTGGGTTGCGGAACTTAAATCTCTTGCACCAAGTTACAAATGATCAATTTGTGAAGTCATGATTTTCAGGAAACTTCGCAACTAAAGCACGTGTCGATTCGGTTTACTCCCGCTTGAATTCGACGCCAAGAACTTTTTCGTAGATTTTGATGATCGCACTCTTGGGCTCATCTCCTAGCCCCTCAGCAATTGTATTCTGGTAGCTACATATCATTGCATTCATCAGGGGTGTTAGGGCCTGCTTTTCGGCTGCTACTTTCTGCATGTTCAGAATGTCTTTGTAAGCTCCAGCCAACGGGAAATCTCCATCGAATTTCCTGGCCAGCATCCGAGGAATAAAGTGATCTCCTGCGAAACTTCGAGAACTCGCCGATGTGATCACCTGTTCTAGGGCATCAACCGAAATTCCCCCTACCACAGCCAGTGGTAGGATCTCGCACAGAGCAACAATATTGATGTTGTATATGATATTGTTTACAGCTTTCATTAACTGTCCAGAACCTACTTCCCCACAATAGACAATGTTATTTCCAAGTAATGCGAGTAGCGGAGACACTTGCTCAAATAGAGTTTGTGATCCGCCAAACATCAGTGTCAGTTTTCCTTCACGGGCTCGTGCAGGTAATCCTGATACTGGGCAATCAGCGTATTGGATTCCTTTGAGGGCAAGTTCATCATGGAACTGAAGGGCCTCACTTCGTTCGAGGGTCGAAGTGTCGATGATAGAAAGCTTCCTAGGGGAGTTGTCCACCAATCCATTTGGTCCGAAAAGAACTTCACCAACTTCTTTGGCGGATGGTAAGCACAGGAAAACAAGAGAGCAGGTTGGCACGATTTCATTGAGATTTTTGCAGCAAATAGCTTTGGTATCAGCAAATCTTGCCATTGCAGAAGGAGACTGATCATAAACATAGAGAGTCTGACCAGCAGTGGTGAGATTGGATGCCATCCCACCGCCCATCTGCCCAAGTCCTACAAAGCCAATCTTCGGATGAGTCACTGCAAACCCCTACACTTAGAAGGTTAATTGGGACGGATGAGGTGGAAGCAAATTACAAAATACCTGCTGTCAGATCAGCCAGCCCACTAGTCATTGATCAATACATAGCGTCCAAGTGCCTTACCCTCGCGTAGCTCCTGAATTGCCTGAGGAGCCTCTCTTAAAGGTCTTCTCACCATTGGCACAGGTTTCACCTTCCCTTCCTGAAATAGCTGTAGTAGCTCGACAAGATCTTGTTGAGTCCCTACGAAGGATCCTAGGATGTTGTTCACCTTGAGAGGAAACAAGGAAGTAGAGAGTTGCGCAGCACCGCCGTACAAGCCGACCAACACCAAACTGGCTCCTTTGGCCATGACACCAAAGGCAAACTCCACGGTTGCAGGGGCTCCCACAAAATCGATGGCTGCATTCGGTCCACCATTGGTAAGCGAAATCAACTCTTCTCGTGCAGAGGTTTCAGAGTTGTCCAGAACAACTTCGGCACCAGCTTCAAGCGCTGCCGCCCGTTTGGCTGGATCAATCTCTGCCACAATGATCTTTGCCTTGACTACTGCTTTAGCCATTCCAATTCCAGCAAGACCAACTCCGCCGGCACCGACAATCAAGAGGAATTCATCAGAACGGAGATGTCTTACTTTCTTCAAGGCGCTGTAGGCCGTGATTCCGGAGCAAGTTGCTGTGGCTGCAACTGCTTCGTCGACACCCTCATACTGAACTAGGTACTTTGGATGAGGCACGATCAGGTATTCCGCATAACCACCATTCCTGCGGGTGCCAATGGTGATTGGGTTCATACAGATCAGTTCCTGGTCCCGTTTACAGACATCACATTGACCACATCCAATCCACGGATAAGCAATCCGTTTCTCACCGACGGAGACTCCAGTTGCTCCCGGTCCTAACCCAGCGACTTCCCCAAGTGGCTCATGTCCCAGGGTGAAGGGTAACTTTAGTCCACGATCTTCCATGATCACTTTTTTTCCACCACCCAGGTCAAAGAATCCATCCCAGATGTGAATATCTGAGTGGCAAACCCCACAAGCGGTTACCTTCAGCAGCACCTCGGTACCCTTTGGTTTGGGAATCTCCACTTCTCTTTCTTCAAGAGGCTGACCCCATTGGGTGATTTGGTAGGCTTTCATAAACTATTTCTGGTAGTTGATGTGGAAACTTCCTTGATTCCTTGAGCCTTTACCTCAGGCTACTGATGTTATGTCAAGGAGCACTGAATTTAGTCTGTTAAATTCATCAAAAAAGTTCAGAAGCCAAGTCACTTTTGGAACAAGAACTTAACTAGGGATTGGCTAAAATTCCGGCAGCCGCTTCGACTCCAGCGGTCTGCCAGTCAGCCTGCAGGGAAGGCAAATACGCCGAAAGCGGCCAGTCTTGGAGTTTCGCATGGAATCAGTTCTGAATACCCCAACTCCCACTACTCGTTGAATACCAGCGCAGCCACAGTGGCGAAGATCAACATGAAGAGATGATCCAGAGAGTGCCCAACGTTGGGAAAGAAGAAATGCTTAAGGTCTTCCATAGTTGATGAATCAGGCGAAACTTATATTGGTAGCTGCTGGCTTACAAAGACAGGTCAATCCCGTAGCAATGCTGAATACAGTTAGTTCATTTCTTCAAAAAAAGCATTAGGCATTTTGCGATAGAAAATAGTAGAGAAACAGTTTACATGGTTCTCTTAACTCTGATTTAGGGAAACCCAGATTTGGATAACAATTATGATCAAGCTAGTGCCTTTGATTTGACAAAGTGAGCTGGACGAAAAGTCTTGGCTAAAATTCAGTTCAACCCATCTCTGCTGAATCACGATTTTTGGTTAGATCAGAGATATAAAGTCAAGAAAATAGCCGGATTTACAAATGCTCTGTAGGTTTTTATAAGCTCAAGATATGCTTGAATTGTTTGGTATTTGAGCAGTAAACCATCATCCTGCGCATCAAGAGAGATTCCTATGCTAGAAACTGCCATTGCATTTGTGACGGAGTACGCAATTTCCGTAGTGGTTGGCGTGATCATTATCGCCTTCTTCATCGCGAAGGTCCGAGTCCGCAAGAGTGAGTATCATCAGGGACGGTTAGAATAATTTCTATAAAGAGGAACACTATGCGAAAAAAAGAAGACCGAAGAGTTGAAGACTTGCCGGTGGAGGAAGAACGTCGACTAATGGAACGCAGGTCTCCAGAAAATAGAAAGAAACCGCGCTTTAAGCGCAAGGGCAAGGGACCAGACCGTCGGGTTCAGAAAGTGCCCGTGGAAGTTGATCGACGTGTGGGATTCCGCAGACACTGCGAGGCAGAACCTACAAAGCCATTGGCAGAGTCAACAATTGAAATGAAGTCTCTAGAGTACCCGAATCTGAAAAAGTGAATGGATAGAAAATTTAGCTGGTACTGCGAACCTCCCGAGTGGTCCGACACTCTGGAACGGTTGTCTGGAGTGACGGGCTTCGAAAAGGATTTCTGGCAATCTACTTTCTATGGATTTCAGCGGGACAACGGTCATTTTTACCATACGGAAGTGAGGAAGGATTTCTCGGCAGAAGTTGTGATCGATGGCTATTACGAGGAGTTATATGATCAAGCTGGCTTAATGCTGGGTGTGGATGCTCTGAATTGGATCAAGACGGAGATTGAATTCACCGACGAAATCCCGCACTTCAGCACTGTGCTGGGGCTTCCCTATACCCATGGGACGTTATGTCAACCCATTCGTGAGAAGCCGAGCCCTCAACTGCGTCAACAACTACATCAGTTTCGTTGGAGACCCCTTTTTGAATTTCTAGATTGAAACCAGGCCAGGCCGTATTGAGTTTCGATAAAATGCCTTCTTGAAAAGCATCAAAACCGATGTAGACACCCGACAAGGCATGATTCCCATTAGCAGTGATTTTGCACTCCGGATGATAGGTTACTTCCTAACGCTTCCATGCCTACTTGTACATAGGAGGCATAACTCCCTAAGACAATTTTCCCAGCCATCATCTTTCAATTTCTGATTGGAAAATAAGCGTTTGTTTTTATTTCATTGATTTGGCGCCTGATATGCGGAAACCACTTTGTTTGCAGTCTACATGGCAGCCGTCATCGACTTAGAATCAATGACTTCCTTGGCATCTATGGAAGTAAATGTTCCGGTGGACATCGTCACCATTTCCAAAGACGCCGTGTTTTCTGCACTCCCCTCCAAAATTCCAACAATTTCCGCACTACTGACTAGGAACAAGACAAGTAGTCTTTGTAAATTTTGGAAAGTTTCTGAATCTTCTGTTTTAGCTGAAAAGCTTTTAGATAGAAGTCAGTGGATGAATAGAATTAGAAATTTATGGATCAAAAAGCTATGTAGTTTATAAACAATACCGCTTGAAAGATGAGAAAACCTAGTACACCGAAAATGCCGAGCAGTAGTCCGATTGCTCCAAGAAACTCAAAGCGTGGAGGTTTGCGTTTCCGTTGGTTTGGAGTGGGTTCCTTCGGCCCAAAATGATCAAAATCTCCTTGGCGTATCTCCACCAAATTTTGGATTTCTTTCAATCGAAGCAGTAAATTGCGATACATGGTTAAAAATATTGGGGACGATTTGGGGGACGATTTGCTATATGCACTGAACTACCTTGGAATGATTTTGTTGAGGCTTCAATTAAAAATTTAAAGTCCTGTTTCACCTTCAGTTTAACCCAACTCCCATTGTTGTACACAGCATTTTCAAAATTTGGACGCAAGCTCTGCACAAAAATAATGGATTGAACGGACTAGTAGGGGAGAAATCTGTAGAGAAAATTTTGTGTAGACTAGGGATCCAGATGGTTGGATTCCAGATTGAAACTAGCGCGGAGATGGCGCAATTGGAGCCATTGTGGAATATTTAGAATATGTTGGCTTGACGCTACACAATTTCCTCATGTTCATTCTTGGCGTCTGCAGATCATCATACTTGATGCCTTGATCCCGTAAGAAAGCTTCTTTTGTAGCCCAGCGCAAATGCTGCTTTCATTTTATTCGTTTTTGGAAGCTATTCATACACACTGAAACTACAACATAACAGAATGTGCCCACCCCAGTTAACGCTCAAGCAAACAGATCGAATTATCTACCTTGCGTGGCAGGATCGGATCACTTTTGAGGAAATTAAGAAAGAGACTAGTCTCTCCGAGTCTGATGTCATCAAGGTGATGCGGAGATCGTTGAAACCCTCTTCCTTCAGACTTTGGAGAAAGCGTGTATCTGGAAGAACGACCAAACATCAGAAGCTGAATTTGGAGAGACGAAACTCTGCTCCGTCTGAGGAAATTGAATGAACGAATTAATGAAGCAATTGTTTGGTCAATGCTGGCAAGTGGTCAGCAGCCAATCTTGCCAGATCCCAATTGAAGAATGGGTTGTTTAAGCAGTAGGGACCGGTTGAAGAAAATAGACGATATAATCAGGATTTTTTGCCCAAAAATGTTTCCTGATTCCGCAGACTCCATTTTCTCGACAATCAGGACCTGTCCACGCTTTTTCTATTAGTCATATTCTAGAAAAAAGATTCTGTAATCCTCTCTGGTTTTTTTATATTGCCCATTTTCAATTGCTCTTTTTCAGCGCTCATAGCTTTTTGTTAGTTTGATACTAGCGATGATTTCTATTCTGTTCCATGCGAGACGTGTAACTGAGGTGCTAACTTACGTTAGTTGAAATGTAAAATAACAATATCAACCAGATGGTAGTCATGAACTAAGTAGTCTTTTGGAGCGTTCTAGCTTTGGTAAGCTGCTTAAAAAGGATCGTGGCGACGCTAGATATGTTAGAAAAGAAACTGTCTGAACGGAAAAAGGAACTGTTGAATTTATGAAAAACTACCCTATGTTTAGAGAATTCTTGAATTGATCGTCCCAATTGGAAACTGTAACCAAGGCCAAATAGTGATAGGTTACCAACGGATTGGATTTGTACTCTGGAACAAATATAAATAAACAAAGGACAGCACATGAAGACGGTTCAGTGGGGCATCATCGGTCCCGGTTCAATCGCGGCTAATTTTGCACAAGGCTTGGCGGAATGTGATCATGGAATATTATATGCCATAGCTAGCCGTGATGCGAAACGCTGCAAGACCTTCGGAGAGCGCTTTTCGGTACCATCAGAAGGTTGGTTTAGCAGTTACGATGACCTCTTGGCATCACCCTTGGTCGAGGCTGTTTACATCGCCACACCGCATCCGTTTCATGCAGAGTTGGCCATTCGAGCTCTTCGGGCTGGCAAGCACGTTGTAGTTGAAAAGCCAGCTGGTTTGATTCCTGGAGAGGTTGTCGCAATGACCGAGGTTGCCAAGGAAACAGAGCTCTTCTTCATGGAAGGCTTCATGTACCGCTGTCATCCCCAGATTGAGCGCTTAGTAGAATTGATTGGTGGGGGGGAGATTGGGAAGGTCCAGCATATTGAGGCGAGTTTTGGTTTTGCTTCGACTTATAATCCTACATCACGCCTAGATAGGCCAGATCTGGCTGGAGGAGCGATTCTCGACGTAGGGGTCTATCCGGTTTCCTTTGCTCGATTAGTTGCTGGGGCAGCTCAAGGGTTGCCGTTTGCGGAACCGCTTGAGATCCAGGGGATCGGTTCTCTTGGTCCGCTGGGCGTTGACGAAACGGCCTACGCGCTCTTAAAGTTTGATCAAGACATCACTGCCAGTTGCGCTACATCAATTCGAAGAGCCATGGACAATTCGGCAACCGTGATCGGTAGTAAGGGACGTATCCATCTGCCGAATCCCTGGATACCCGGACGTGATGCGGGTCCATCGGATGCTATTATTGAGATTCAAATAGCTGGGGAGAAGTGTGTTGAGCAGCTTAAGGATCCTCAGATTCTCTTTGCTCATGAAGCTGAACTAGCCAGCCGTGCCATCCTTGAAGGGCTATCAGAAGCCCCAAGCCCAGCACCAAGTCTATCTGACAGTGTGGGTAACGCTCGTGTCATTGCAACATGGCGGGAAGCTACAGGTTATAAACTCCTTGGAGAAAGCCCATCGCATATTCGAAGCCTAAACGGTACTCTGCCATCGAATCTTCCTGCGATTCCACGTGTCGGGGTTCCTGGTATGACAGGGGAAATCAGTGCCTTGATCATGGGCTGTGACAACCGAGATACTCTTGACGAGGGTGCAATCGTCTGGGACGCTTGGTGGGAAGCTGGTGGAAATGGTTTTGATACTGGTTTCATCTATGGAGGTGGTATCCACGAAACAGTGCTGGGGCAATGGATGGCGACCCGTGGGATCACGAAGGAAGCTCGTGTCGTTGTCAAAGGTGTGCACAGTCCATACTGCCTGCCAGATGTGATTGCAACCCAGCTGTTTATTTCCCTGGAGCGCTTACAGATCGAACGGGCCCCTATCTATATTATGCATCGAGACAATCCTGATGTGCCTGTGAGTGAGTTCGTGGACGCTCTGAATGCGCTCTACGCCAAGGGGCTGATTGAGACCTTTGGTGGTTCAAACTGGTCAGTGGCGCGCTTCAAAGAAGCCAACGCTTATGCCGCTTCAAAGGGACTGCAGCCACTGAAAATCCTGAACAACAACTTATCACTTGCAGTGATGGAAAAACCAGTCTGGGATGGCTGCATCACCTCCAACACGTCGGAGATGCTTGGTTTTTTGAGGGAAACTGGCACGACACACCTGTCTTGGTCTTCTCAGGCAAGAGGTTATTTTCTGCAACCGGGTCAAGGTACCACCTTGTCACCAGACACAACTGGAGATGCTTGTTTCTCCTCTGAGGCAAACGCAGAGCGTCGCAGGCGTGCAACTCAACTCGCAGTAGAGCGTGGAGTAAAGGCCCAAAACATTGCGACAGCCTGGGTGTTGGGTCAGCCTTTTCCGTCACTTGCGCTCATTGGGCCCCGCAGCCCTGTTGAAATTGCCACGACCTTGCCGGCGATGAAAGTGTCACTGAGTACTGCAGAGATTTCCTGGTTGAATCTGGAGACTAGTGAGCGCTAGGAGCTGCATAGAGCAGTGAGCCATCCGACAATCTTACGATATTCCTGGAAAAAGAGGATGGGTAGCCTCAACGTAGGGTGCTTCCGGAAACTTCAATGGAGAGGTTCTTTGAACCCAGTTAGGGCATCGCAGCAAGCGGAGGATTGGTATTGATTGGCCGCGGAGATCCGGGTATGAAGGCATAACCCAATGGCAATAATGTTATCCATTATCTGCACGACGCAGGTGGTGCTCAGACCGTGGCTTGAACTTCGTTGGTTTCAGATAATGCGAGATTTTTTAATAGATAGCGGGTCTTTGAAGTAGACTTCCCAGTTCTGCCAGAGAAATGAAGATTACGCCAACTTAGGCGGTCTAAATTGCAATGTTTTGTTTGGATTTATCTATTTATCCATACTGCATCTTAGCTCTTTGGAACTGGTGATTTTGCGCAAAGCAAATGTTCTCACAAACCTATCAAGCATTTCAAAGAACTCGGATGGTGATGGAGAGAGAAATGGAAAGGAAACTGATGGGTAGGCAGTGGGTTAGTTTTGTCCTTGGGAATTAACCTAACAATCCCGATTGGAGGTAAAGGCAGATGTCGAAAGGAGAAGTATTCGATAAGGCATGGCGACGAGCTATTCAGCAAGGGGATTTCGCTTTGTATGATGAAATCGTGCACCCAGATTATGAGTCAGTGAATCATGGTGTGAAGTTAGACAAAAACATGAGCAAACGTGTTTTATTGAAACGCAAAGGGAAGGTTGTCATGGGTCCTTATCAAGTTCTCTATGAAAATCATGAGTTCTTGTGCATTCAGAGGTATTCAAGAGTCAACAAATATGTATTCATCTCCATGCTCTCCGGCGTGAGTTATAAGTTGGGGAAGGTGATTAGCCAACAAACCATGCGAGAACAGTTGGATTATGATCCAAGTGAAGGGCAGGATTGGAGTTGGGAAGATTACGAGTAATGGCGTGTGAAACTATGAATAAATGTATCTTGCTATCGCTGTTCTTTATAATACTTGGTTCACAAGTTTTTGGATATGACGAGGACGACTTGGACAAGTTTTTGAGGACGAATCAATGTGAAAAATGTGATCTTGCTCTGGTCGACCTAAAAGATATGAATCTAAGCAAAGCTAGTTTGAGAGAAGCTGATCTGTTCGGGGCCAAGCTGAGTAGAGCTGACCTGAGTGAAGCCGAGCTTGTCGAAGTGAACTTGATAGAAGCCGATTTGAGTCAAACGAATTTGATAAATGCCAACTTGATTGGGACTGATCTGTGGGGGGCTATTCTCATCGGGGCTGATCTGCGAGGCGCAAAACTAAACGGAGCTGTTCTGGACTATGCCGACCTTGAGCAGGTCAAATTTTGTAATACTGCAATGTCGGATGGATCGATCAGAAACGATGACTGCTAGTTCCAACAATCGATAAGCCTGAATTACTGATGCCGAGGAATCCTGATTCACCCAAATACCTTGAACTTCCAAACTCCAGGGCCTATCAGCGTCATTGCTTTGTGGATATCCAGCATGGACGTACCTTTGTTGATCGACACTACTATCGAGTTTTGCTTGAATCGATGGTCAAGGATCTCTATGACCCAAAACGAAAGCAGCTCAAATTATTGCAGGAAGCTTGGTTAGCCTCAGAAATTTCTGAAGTTAATGACTTTGAGGAACCCTAAAGAATTTAAAAAAGGAAAAATAATGAAAATAGGCATCACCGGAGCAGATGGAACAATTGGTACTGTTTTGCGAAATGAGTTGTCAGTGCAACACGAGTTAAAGTCGTTTACTCTTGAAGAAAATCTGGAACTGGGCTCTACAAAAATAGACCTATCAAGAAGCGCTGAGGTTTTTGGCAAGTTTTCCGGTCTTGATGCATTGATTCATTTGGCAGCTGATCCAAGTCCCAACGCACTCTGGGAAAGTGTTCGGCAAAATAATATTGAAGCAACCTACAATGTTTTCAATGAGTGCGTGAATGCTGGGATAAGTAAGATTGTTTTTGCCAGTACGAATCATACTCAACATGGAGACACCCGCTTAACTACGACAGAAACCTTAGATCCATCCAAGAATAAAATTCTTTCACTATCAGATCCTACGAACCCAGATTCTTTATACGCAGTTTCAAAATTATTTGGTGAGAATCTAGGGAAGTACTTCTCAGAGAATTTTGAAATTCAGTTTGTTGGACTCCGAATCGGCTGGGTGATCAAAGGCAATGATCCTACGATTATGCGGGGAACTTCTTCAGAAGATTACATGCGAGCCATGTACTTAAGTCACCAGGACTGTGTTCATGCTTTTGAGAGAGCATTGGAGGTGGATAAGAAATTTTTACTTGCTTACGCCATTAGTAACAATACCAGAAAAGTCTTCGATCTAGCAGATACAATCGATGCTCTCGATTATCATCCGTGCGATGATGCTGAAACATTTTTTTGAAGAAGCCACAAAACAGCTTTTATGTGAGCCTCAATCGAGAAAAATCAACTGCACCTCACCCTTCAAAGCTGCTTTATACTTTGACCAGCTTTCTCAGCAGGAAAGAATCTTCTATTTACCTCAGTAAAATAGGAACTAGAGAGTCGTATTCTTGTAATGAATGCACCCGCTGCTTGATAGGCTTTGAGGAAAAGTCAAACCATCTCCTGCCCACTCATGCTGTTTTAGGCCTAATTTGCAATGTGGGGGTAGGACAAAGTCACTGATGGCATGGCTAATCAAGAAGGTTCCCATCTCCCCTATTTCTCCTCTCTAATTATCGCAAGCCTGGAGATCGTAGAAAGTACGAAGAAAGGTTAGGCGCCAACACGCAAGATTAGACTACGGCAAAAACCAATGCAGAACGGATTAAAAGCATTAATGGCCAGTCAGCAACCAATGCAGAACGGCGCTAGCAGCAGAATCATCCAAGACACTCAATCACCTCTTGGAGAGCTATCATCATTTAAAGGGTGGGGTGCTCAAAGGAATCATCACTTGTAAGAATCGCTATGCTTCACCTGCATGGGTCTGTTGGTGAGAAGACTTCTGATGATTTGTTCCCTTTGGAACTAGATTGGTTCCATATTCATTTGCTTAAAAACTATAGTATAGGGGCTGTTCGCAATGTATTGGAGCTCAGTCATTATGCTCATGCTAATTCACCAATTGTCCCATTTTACCCTCCTGGAAATCCCTGAAGGCTTCCATCAACTCCTGGCGTGTGTTCATTACGAAAGGCCCGTGGGCTGCCACTGGTTCACCTAGCGGTTCTCCGTTCAGAATCATCACTTTAGACTCTTCCTCCAACTCAAGATTCAAGGAATTGCCTGATCTACTGAGAATGGCAAGGTTACCTTTGTTGAGCAATTTTTCTTCGATAGAGGATCTTCCTGAAAGCTGGAACACAAGTGTGTTGCTACCTTCCGCTAAAGGAATTTCTAATTTGGCATTGGCAGGGCCATTAAGTTCATACATGTTGATTGGAGAAAAGGTTTTCACAGGTGATTTGACTGTTCCAAAGCTTCCGGCGATGACCTTAACGGTAATTTCCTGATTTGCCCCATCAAGCACAGGAAAATCTGCTGCTTCGAGTGACTGATAGCGAGGCGAGGTCATCTTAAATTTTGAAGGCAGGTTGACCCAAAGTTGGATCATTTCAAAATCACCTCCTTTTTGGGAA
>JACLAC010005318.1_pt1 | contig 12989 bp, 10 predicted proteins | sample 8027881 | NCBI WGS metagenome assembly JACLAC01 (sample SAMN15725517, study PRJNA655200) | protist metagenome | isolation source: fluorescence activated cell sorting (FACS) single amplified genomes of... | place: Spain: Blaines Bay Microbial Observatory, Mediterranean Sea | collected 2016-01-19 | reverse complement strand
CTGCGCCACGGCGCGGGCCGCCCGCGTCGCCACGCCGACGAAGGACGACCGCATCCAAGCGACCGCCGACGCCGCGGGCACGCAGCGCATCTTTACGGAGCAATGTTTGAGGGACCGATCCCAAGAAACGTGCGATGCTCACTGGGCGCGCTGGGTCGACATGCGCGCGCGCGATCTCGTGAGGAGGCGATCTAGTAATGAGCCGGTCGTGGTGGCGCCCTCGCTAGCATCAAACGACGTACCTCTCTCGTACGACCACATCCCTTGCGGCGAGGCGCTCGACCCAGTCACGACATGCGACGAGGCCGTCGTCGCGCTGGGCGTCGTGTCAGCTGCCACGAACCAGGCGCACCGAAATGCGATCCGGGAGACGTGGCTGCGAGCGCCGGGGGAGCACGGCGTCGCATACCGGTTCTTCCTCGGCATTCCCAGCAACGGCTTAATACCGGCCGCCGAGATGAGTTTGCATAGGGATATTCATATAGTGAATGTGACCGAGAGCTACAAAGCAACGTGGCACAAAGTGAAGGCGATTTTCCACTGGGGCGCAAACACGTGCGGCGCCTGGTACGTACTAAGGGCGAACGACGACGTCTATTTGAGGCTCGAGGCGACGGTAACAGGCTTATATAAAGCGGGGCCGCCGTCGCGCGTCTACGCGGGGTTGTTCGTCGATCCGAGCACGATGCACGTGCCGCGTCTTGATACGATCCCGCAACCACCACCAGGTGTTGCTGAGGATGACTGGACGCGCGCCAACAAGGCCTGGGTCGTTTCCAGGGCGGCGTATCCTGCGGACCGATATCCTTCATTTGCGCAGGGCAACGCGTATATACTATCAAGGGACCTGGCGCGGCACGTCGCGACGATGACGTCTTCGAGACCGCTCCCCGACGACGTGGAAGTGGGTCTGTTGATTGACAGTGTGACGGGCGGCAATTTTGTGAGAGTCGACGTGGCAGCCGACTACGCAACTGAGGGCCGCTGGTCCCCGTGTCGCCCGGAGTCCGCCTGGCACTTCAATTTGCATCCGGAGCACATGTACGACTTGCATTCAGCGGAGCCGGACGTGACTTGGTATGAGTATTCCTTTGAAGTGGACGGCGGGCGCGTTTTACTGGGATGGGACGACGAGGAGGATCTGGACGCGTTTGCTTCATTGGTAGCGTCGGACCATGGACTCGTGGGAGAGGGCTGCCACGGTGCAGCTGCGGATACGTGCGCTGGAGGGCGGTTGGCCGCGGCGCTCCGGGCCGCGCCGGTCGTTTCGTCTCAGGATAGGTGCTCGCGGGTGCCCGAGGGGGTGTTTTGCTGCGGGTAATAATGTTGTATTGATGGCGCCCCGTCTGAGGTGTCGAGGCGCATGGGAAACGGGAGATGAGAGAGCGTGCCCAGCGAAAAAGCGGCATCAATCGCGCTGGCGACAATCGGACCCGGTGGGCGGTCGTAAGGCCTCACCTGTGCGTAACACTTACCGATTTGGTCGAAAACAGACGACTTGACGAGCTGTGAGAGCCATTTCCCAGACTCAATTTGAGCTCGCCTCTCGCTCCCTAAAACCCGGCTCGATGTTGCGGCACACGCGGTACGGGTCGCGACGGCGCGCTTCGGTGGGAAGGCGCCCACCCTCCAAGTCTCGGCGAAGCAGCTCAACGACTCCGCGGTGCCCGAGTTGGTGGATGGGCTCGCCGTCGCGGTAGAAAAGAACGGCGATTATGCTTATATGGTCGCGGCAATGGTCCTTAATTAATAGCGCTTTTGGTCGCGGCGCCGAGACCTGAGTGCCGGGTTTTGGAACAGTCCGACCGTGAAACTGAGTCTACACGCCCATTACACATCCTCTTTGGAAGTGTCCACCAGCGTGCGGGTTGCTCTTGCAGACACACAGAGAGCAGTCGCAATTGGACGCCAAGAGACACCACTAATGCATCGCAGGCTGGCATTGATGCTCCTCGCGAGTGCTCGCGCGCTGCAGCCGATTGCGTCGCTTCGTCGTGGAGCCAGGACGCTGCGCCGGGCCTCCGCTGCACCCAGCATGTCAGACACGCACCGCGCAGCGTCCTCAACTCCAGAAGGCCTGCGCGATCGACTAGGTTTCGCAACGTAACTACGCCGTCGCCGCGACAGCGAACTCACCGGTCGCGACCGACGCAGGCACTTCGACTACTTAGTGATCGGCGCCGGCTCGGGCGGCATCGCCTCGGCGCGCCGCGCGGCGACGCATGGTGCGGCACGCAGCGTCCACACGACGCCATCATCGCCGCGATAACCCCTCGCTCCGCAGGCGCGAAGGTCGCCGTCTGCGAGAAAGGCGCGCTCGGCGGCACCTGCGTCAACGTGGGCTGCGTCCCGAAGAAGGTCATGTACAACGCGGCGCACATCATGGAGTGCGTCCACGACGCTCCTTTGTACCAGTACTCCGGTACTGATAATGTCAAGCTCGATTGGAACAAGTTGAAGACCGCGAGAGACAACTACGTGACGAGATTGAACGGCATCTACGGCAGGAACATGGAAGGTTCAGGTGTAGCTAAACTCGAAGGCCTGGCGTCCTTCACGGGTCCGAACGAGGTCGAAGTTGCCGGTACCAAGTACACCGCCGATAACATATTGATAGCGGTGGGAGGCAAGCCCACGATGCCCGCCGACCTACCAGGTGTGGAGCACTGCATCTCGTCGGACGGCTTCTTTTTGCTCGAGGAGATGCCTTCATCAGCTTTAGTTGTTGGTGCGGGTTACATTGCAGTTGAAATGGCGGGCATCCTGCACGCGCTGGGCTGCAAGACGGAATTAGCCGTCAGAGGCGAGAAGCCTTTGAGAGCCTTCGACGACCTCATGAGCGACACGCTGGTCTCCGAGATGGCGCGCCAGGGCTTAACCCTGCGACCGAAGACGACGATCGGCAAGGTCGAAGACATAAATGGCAAGAAGCGCGTCACGCACACCGACGGTACGGTGCTCGGCGAGTACGATGAAGTTTTATTAGCCGTCGGGAGAGAGCCATTGACGGGTCCCCTAGCCTTAGACAAGGCCGGCGTCAAGCTCGACGAGAAGAACAGATACATTAGTGTAGACGACTTCCAGAACACGTCTGCGGAGGGCGTCTACGCTCTCGGGGACGTCTGCGGCAACGTCGAGCTCACGCCCATGGCCATCGCTGCGGGTAGGCGCTTGGCGGATCGCCTCTTCGCGGGCGTCAAGGGCAAAGCCGATTATAGTGATGTACCTACAGTAGTCTTCTCGCACCCGCCCATCGGCACGGTCGGACTCACGGAGAAGCAAGCCATTGACAAATACGGCGAAGGCAACGTCAAGGTCTGGACGAGCACCTTCGTCAATCTGTGGTACGGCCCGATGCCAATTGATCCCTCCGACAAGCCGCGCACGGCCATGAAGATGGTGACCGCCGGTGCCAATGAATTGATCGTGGGGTTACATGTGATTGGCGTCGGTGCCGACGAGATGCTCCAGGGGTTTGCTGTTGCGGTGAAGATGGGTGCTACCAAAGCTGATTTTGATAGCTGTGTGGCCTTGCACCCTACGGCCGCGGAGGAGTTCGTTACTTTGGCTCCCTGGGGCGAGGGCGCCGGCGACAAGAAGGGTTTGGGAGAGAAGCCCGTGCCTCAGATCTAAGTCATGGTAGAGATAAACATACACAAGTTACGAGAGTCAGCGGGCGTCCGTGTAGTACTCCCGCAAAAACTTCACGCAGCCCAGCGGGTCGTCGCCGCAGCAGTTCACGACGAAGCCGTCGCCCGTGAGCGGCGGCCAGTCGATGAGCTGGTCCTCCGCCAGCTGTCCGTCGGCGAACTGCACCGTGCGCTGCATGAAGGTGGGATGCATCCAGGCCGCGAACCCGTCGAAGATCGACGGGTCCGCCGCCCCGGCCCCACACAAGGCCCACTGGTCGCCGACGCCGTCCATGGCCGCGTCGGCGCAGCCCATTTCACCAACATACGTGGCGTCGTCGAAGTGCAGCACGGCGTCGATGGCGGCGAGGGCCCTATCCGTATTTCTCCACAGCATCGCGCCCGAGTTGAAGAGGCCCGACTCCAACGTTTGAGTAGTAATTGAAGGCGTGTAGATCTCCGTGCCGGCCGAGAGGATGGCTACACTGTCCGGATCTGGTACCAGAGTATCGAGAGAAGGCGCGTCCGGCGCGAATAAGGCGTCGCCGTCGGTCATGAAGACCCACTTGCACGGGCCACTTGAACCTGAGGCGCTTTGCGACCCGCCCGTCGTCAGCGGGTCCCGCAGCGCGCAGTACTTGTACTGCACGGTGGACAGCGTGCACGCGTAGGAATCGATGGCATCGCAGCAGCTTGGTTCTGAGGCGTAGAGCATCACGCGGTAGCCGTACTTCTCCGCGTAGGCGAGCTTCGACGGCAGCGTGTATTTCGAGACCTCGAGGAACGTCTCCCCGGCCGCGACGTGCACGAGGCAGACGTCGCCCATCTCGTCGAGCGCCGTGGCCGTCGCGCGCGTCCTTGCTCGCGCCGCCGCCGCGACGACGAGGAAGGCCGCGACGAGGGCCACGGCTCGTCTCCTCCTGCCAGTAGTACTGGCAATGGGCTCCTCTACCGTAGCGGTGGGCAGGCTGCCGTAGTCGCGGGGCTCCATGACGGCTTCCTCGCAAGCCGAATGGGCAGCGGTACCGGTCTCCGTGGGCAGCGGACGCAAGCCGAGGGCCTCTCGACTCTTCGAGGAATTTGGTCCTTGCACCCCCCACGCGCGCGGCGCCCGCAGCCGTCCGGGGGCGTCGCCGAAGCCTCTCCACGCGGACGGAAGTATGCTATCATGATCGGCGGCCCGCCGCCGACGAAACGCCGACGCGCGGCCGGAGCCCGCGGGCGGACTCCACCAACTACTCCTAGAACCGTAGCCACTGTGCGCACGGAGCGACGTGACGCGCCCCGGAAGAAAAAAAACTCAGCTCGACGGCCACTTAACCCTCCAGCCCCCCCTCGATTCCTCCCACGGCTGGAGCGGCGACGACTCGATCTTCCCCGTGAGCGCCTCGACGCCGTCCTCCGTAATCAAGAGCGTGTGCTCGAACTGCGCGCTCCGGCCCCCGTCCTTCGTGACCGCGGTCCAGTCGTCGGCCCACAAATTGCTTTGAATGGTACCCTCACAGATCATCGGCTCGATCGTGAACGTGTGGCCGACGGCCATGACGCCGTTCGGCTCGCTATTCTTGTAGTGGAGTACGTTGGGATTCGTGTGGAACAGCTTGCCAATCCCATGCCCGCAGAACTGCTGCACCGATTTATATCCGGTACCTGCTATCGACTCCTCGATGATCCCTCCGAGTTGCTTGTAGTTCACGCCCGGCTTACACGCCTCGATCGCCGCCTGCCAGCAGTCGTAGGTCGCCTCGACCAACTTTTTACTTTTATCATCGACCTGACCCACATAAAACATCTCGCTGCAGTCGCCGTGGTACCCGTTTAAATACACGGTGATGTCGACGTTGACGACGTCGCCCTCTTTGAGCGGGATGTCGTCGGGAATGCCGTGGCAAATAACCTCATTCACAGAAGTACATATACTCTTCGGGAAGCCGTGGTAGTTTAGTGGACTCGGATATGCTCCTCGTTCGATGGTCGCCGCATGGGCTACGGCATCCAATGCATCAGTGGTGACTCCGGGTTTGACGGCTCGTCCAGTCGCATCGAGGACCTCCCGCGCGCACCTTCCAGCGGCCCGCATCATCTCGATGTCCTTCTTGCTCTTGACCTCGATCATCCAGCTCGGTCGTAGGTCCACGGCTCGCGGCGTGCCGCTGTTCGCGTAGTCGGGCCTCATGATATTCTCGGGTACTTGTCTGTGTGTTCTTGGCAACACGTTCCCCGGCTTCCTCCACTCACTCATGGGCCGCGGGCGCTTCTTCTTCTTTTTTGGTTTTGCGGCTTTTTTCATCGCGCCGAAGCCGGCCAGCCCATGGCACGTTTGGAGGGTGACGTAGAGTAGGAGCCAGCGGCGGGCCATGGTTGTTTGCGCTGTCTATCGACGCGGCGTCGTCGCGCTGTCTATGTATTCGCGCGTCTGTTTAGTGCTCGCGTCCTTGCGCGTGCTGCGCTGCGCGACCGCGTGCGCGACCGCTGAGCAAGGCCAGTGAGAGCAAGTGGCAGCAAAGCTCGCGCGACGTCTGGCGCGACCCAGCGACTGCGTCAGCCTCTTGCTGGCTTCAGCGCACGAATATTAACGCCGTCGTGACGTGTGTTGCGCACGCGTGCGCTGCCAGCCAAGTGCAAAAGCCAGGGCTCACCGCTGGCTAGTGTCTTAAGGACGCTAGCCACGTGTCCGCAGGTCGTCGCCGCCGCGAGCTGAGAGACCGCTCCGACGCGCATTTACGTCTGCTTCACGCACCCCGCGGGTCACCTCTCACAGACTGAAACCAACGCGCAGGGAGAGCGGCACCATCAATAGCGTGTCGCGCGGCCCAGGACGAGGCACCGGCACGCGGTGCGCATCGACCGGGAGGCCGGCCCCCTTACACCGCGACTGCCCAAGCAGCCGTCGCCGCGACCCGGCCGGAGGGGCAGCCCCCCACAGCAGCCAGGCTCAGGCTCCGCTCACCACAGTCGAGCATGGGCGGCACCAGAGACTTCTCCGACCCGCGGAGCGTGCCCCTCCTGCAACTCCCGAAGGCCTTCGACGATGGTCGAAATCCGTCTCCCTACTCGAAGCGGAAGCAGCAGAACGTGATGTTTCCGTGGGATAAAAAAAAGCCGATTACAAGAGACATGCAAGAAAGGGTCATGTCGAAACTAATCGCGAACGGCTGCAAGAAGAAGCGGAGAAAAAGGACGTACTTTTCGGGGAGTGCGCCGTCCGATCTCGATCTGTTGATCAGAGAGGAGAAACGCAAGCCGGGGCCGAACCACTACCACGTGCGCGAGGACTCTACTATTGCGAGAGTGCGGGTTCCCGTCATGGGTCGCCTGAATTTGAGTTCTACGGTCTCGCTGAAGCCGCCAGTCATACCTCCGGGACCGGGTGCGTATGAGACGCATTTGATTAATCCAGGACTCGACTTGGACAAGCCCGTAAGCTTCCCGCAGACCGGGAGAAAATCAATGGCTTTAGATAATGACGTTCCGGGGCCCGGAGCTTATCCCGGATTGTTTGAGAGGCCCTACACGCCTGGTGGCAGGATGGGCCCGGTGCCGAATCTATCACGAGTACCTCGGGTTGATGGAGACGATGGTGTCGAGCCCGGGCCCGGCTGGTATTCTCCTAGATTGCCGAGCACACCGGGTGGCAAGCTCGTGCAGGGAGCTAGAGACACCATACAGTTGTTAAGCTATCCCGACGAGCCCGGCCCGGGCCACTACGAGGCGCAGAAGGCCATGGATTATGTGGAGGCTACGGATCGGACCGTGACGATTCCGAATAGCCGGCCGATGACGGCTTTGGAGCGGACCATTCTGGAGGGCTCGCGGAAGCCTGGACCAAGTGACTACGATTCGCGGGCGTCGATGTCCTACTTGGAAGCTACGGATCGAACCTTCACAATACCAAAGACGAGGCCCATGACTGCGCTGGAGAGAACTATCCTCGAAGGTAGCAGAAAACCAGCTCCTTGGGACTACTCGCCCCAGCGCATCTTCCACGACCCCTCTGCGAGTTTCGGCAACCTCCCACCTGAGGGCCAGTTCGACGCGAATTCATTTGTTCATATCGCGGAAAGACACGGGAGAAGCACACCAGCGCCCGGAGAATATGATCTACCCGGGTTTGGGGACGAATCTTTAGGAGGCCAGTTCCAGGCCGGGAAACGCGTCGACATATTGACCAATCTGAATGGTGTTCCCGGCCCGGGCACCTACAACCTACCCAGTACGTGCCTCAAAGAGTGCAACATGATGCCGAAATTCGGCTCGACACTAGCTCGAAAGGTCTGGCCGAACGGCATGCCCGGGCCGGGCGAGTACGACGTTCCCGACTTAGATGCTGGCAGTCGTTCTATTGGTAGAGGCACGCGCCCACCTCTGGGAAGCTCGTCGCTGAGACCTCCATTAAATGTGCCGAACGACAACCCCGGCCCGGGCACCTACGAGGTCGGAGGGTTCAAGACGGAGTATTTGGGCTGGGGGTCCATGGCCTCGACGGTGTCGAAGTTCGACCCGAACTTCGAGACCACTCTCAAAGTGGCGGCTACCGAGCCGGGCCCGTCGGACTACGGCAACCAGAACTCCACCCTATCGATTGGTGGTGGCCGGTTTGGCAGACCGTACGACCCGAACCGGCCGTGGGAGGACGAGGACGAGATGTCGTACGAGGACTGACTAACATTCTTAGTATTCCACGGGGATGAAGTAGCGGCAGACCTTCATGAGTAGCGTGGCCCCGAACAATGACAGGGCAATTTCCACGACGCCCCAACCGATGCACATACCTCGCATGACGATGATAGTGACCTCGATGCTTTCGGCCGAGCTACCGTCCTTGGCGAGCTCCTCTCGCAGAGCGATGTTGCCGGGCGACGACGCCTTGATGTCCTCGGGCCCGAACGCGTAAAGCACGCACATGGCGAGCTTGAACAGCGGCGAGGCGACGACGGCGTCGACCGCGGCGCGGATGGCGCCTGGGGCGGCGCCGGCGCGACCTGGCCAAATCGCTCCCACAACTCCCTCGCCTCGTCGCGCGGCGCCGCCGTCGACGTATCTCGGATGTCGCGCGACGCCGACGCTTCCCTCCGAGTCAAATCCATAGAGAGAGTGCTCTCAGGTGTGCGATTCAAAATCAATCTCTTCAAGGCGGGCTGACGCCGACAGGATATAGGCGTTAGAGGCCCGCGCTCGTCGCCGCGACGCGCGTTCGTGGCGGGCCTTTGGTCAAAACAGGTTTTGGACGCGATGCTATACTAATATCCGTAACATACATACATACATACATACATGGCATGAAATATAAAAAACAACTACATTAAGACGCCGCCGACCACTCCAAATCCGCCACAAGACAAACGTGGTCCGACGGGAAGCTCTCCGACGGCAGCGCGAAATGCGCAGCCCGCACGTCCTCCAGAGCGGGAATCGGCGCCACGGCCCGCGTCCGCAACGCGTCTTTCTCGTGGAGGATCCAATCAAGCGTCGCGACGAAGTCGTTGCCCGCGAGGTTCGTATAGGGCTCCGTCCGCGGGTAGGCCGACGCGAGCTTGCGCGAGTGCGCGAGTTTCATGCCGATGCCCACGACGTCTTCGTTCTCCGCGGCTTTGACGAGCGCCGTCTGCGCGGCCCGTCCCGCGGCCGCGGCGCTCTCGGCGCGGGCGCGGAGCGACTCCACCGCGACAGCGGCCGCCTCGAGTTCCCCATCAACGAGCGAGAGACCGCCGCGCCGCAAACCGCAGTCGGCGCGCATCTGAAACAGCGCGACGAGCGGGCTGGTCTTGTACGTCTCGCCCGCGGTCAGCGCCGCAATAAGCTCCTCGACGTCGCCACTCGGCGGCTCCCGAGACACAAGCCGGAGGCTCGCGGCGGCGCGCGTCCGTCTTTCGGCCGCGAGGTCGCCGGACTGCGCCGCGTCCATGGCGTCAAGCGCGGCGTCCAGGTCTCCGTCGGCCGCGGCGAAGGCGTCGACGGCCCTCGCGCGCGCCCTGCGCGACGACGCGTAGCCCCAGGAGAAGGTGCTTCCAGTGTACCAGTCCGGATCGTCCGCCGCGACGCCCCCGTCGAGCAAGTACCGCAATGCCGCGTCGTGGTTCTCGGCGTTCAAGTCTCCGACGACGACCAGACTAGCCCCCGTCGCCTCGCAAAGTTTGGACGCCTCGTCGATTATCAACGCGGCTTGGATCGTGCGAACGTGAGTAGCCCGCCCCGCGAAAAATAAGTGCGTGTTCGCGACACACAGGCGGCGGCCCTCTCCATCCTCAAGCACGACGAGCTGCGCGACGGTACCAATCCGTCGCATCGCTTCCGCGGCAGATGGGTGGGCGGCGAGGAACGCGGCGATGGCCGGCGGCGGTGCAGTTTCCCTTTCCGCGGTGTCGGCGCGGCCGATCGACAAGGCGATCTCGCGGCTCTCGACGGGAGTCCACGCGTCTTTGCGCCAGGCAATTGCTTCGCCCTCCTGAGCGGCGCCGCTCTTCAGCACGAGCGCGGCGTCGTAACCTTCAGCTCGCAGCCTCGGGAGCCACAGGCGGTCCCACCAGCGCGGGTCGACCTCCTGCAGCGAGATGATCGACGGCGCATACGATAATACCTCATCAATGGCCATAGGAATGCGCCGCTCGGCCGTCGTGTACCGCGGCTCGCAGTGCGTGTGGATGCCGGCGTCCCAGGTGTGGCGGTAGGCGTCGGCCAACACATTATACGTCACAACACGGATCCCGGCGGGCTCACCGATGGCCGCCACGCGGGCGTCGTGTTCCGGCCGCCGCCACCGCGGCACCACTTTACCGAGGTCGCGCGTGACGCAGGAGTCGCCGACCGACGCCTCCACGACCAGTGAGCGGCCGACGGCGGCGTCATCTGGCGTGAAGGCAGCGCCGGTACCGCAGTCCTCGCCGTCCAGCGAGTAGCGGTAGCTCACGTCGTTTGCTTCGGCGCGCTTCAGCTCCGCGAGCGGCATCAGCGGCGAGCCGGCCGTCGGTTCGCCGTAGCATTCCACGCTCACAACGGTGGGCGGATTGAGCGCCACCGGTAGCCGCCCGCCCTCGAGCTCGAGCCACTTTCCTAACGACAGCGCTTTCAACAGTGGTGTCGCGGCGTCGACCTCGACGGCAGCCGCGTCTAGCAATCGCGGCGGCGGCGGAGGCGGCGCGGCTGCAGCGGCCTTTTTCTTGCCTTTCTTCTGCTTCGGCGCGAGGCGGCCCAGGGCTTTCTGCAGTGGTTCTCCAGCCGTGCGTTGCAGCGTGCGGGCGCCGATGGTTATTTTGACGGCGTCTGTGGCATCGGTCTCAACAATGACTGATGATGCTGCACTCATTGTACTCACTACGCGACGTCGTTGCAGCTTGAAAGCGCTTGCGCTCGTCGCGCCCGCTAACAACAGCAGTCGCTGCATCCACACGCTGCAAGCAATCGTGCACCAATGCGCGAGGACTGGGCTCTGCAACTCGGGAGACGCGTGGGCTAGCGGCCTGTAAGACACTAGGCATCCTAGCAACGACTGCATGTACGACCGCCTTCCTAAGCATCGCAACAACTGTAGAGAAAGAAAGAAACATGCGGTTATGTACACACGAAAGTTGCTTTCCTCCTCACGCGTGGATGGAGGGGTCGCCGACGAGGAACGCCACGACTTGGCGGGACAGCTCCGGGATCGAGGCGACAGCGTGCCGCACAGACGTACCGACTTGCGGGCCACGGACGCTGATCCACGCGCGTAGCAATTGCCAGAGGTACTCGTCCCACAGAGCGTTGAGCGCGGGCGCGTCGCACGCAGCGCCGAAGCTGTTTCTGTTGACCGGGCCGAAGCTGGAGGAGCTGAAATTATCGTAGCCGGGGGCGTTGTACTCGTAGATACGAGAGTAGTCGATCCAAGACGGAACAGTCTTCGTTCGCAACCGCGCGGCAGCGAGCGGCGTCACTCCCTAGCGTCCTCAGGGATCGTCCTGGAATCTTATCTGCGGTTCCCTCGCCGCCCAGAGCGGCGCCGAGGCTTGAATTGTTAGCCATGGTTTTGAAAAAGTGAAAGACCTGTGACAGAGTCGCGAGACGACCGCGAGCTCCCCCTCAATGCTGGAAAGCTAGCGGCCTGTAAAGACGCTAGAATTGGGATATGTCTGAACTTACAACAAGCCACTCACTCAACAACAAGGGAGGATCGAATCTCCCGCAATCTCCGCCGCGCACCGCTCGGAAACCCCGAAGGAGGCAGCGCCGCGACGGCCCGCGCGCCGGCGACGCCCCCGGCCTCGGCGCACTTCCGCCGCCACGCCTCGTAGGGGAGCCGCTCGAGCCCCGCAACCCGACCAGAAACAGAGACTGGCGCCACGCCGCACGCCGTCGCGTCGACGTCGGCAAAAACCACATCCGTCGCGGACGCCTCGTCCACCAATTGGACCAAACGAGACGCGGCGACTTTAGGTGAAAGCACACCAACAAAATGAGGCAACCCCTCCGGCGCCGCGCCAATAGCCGCACACGCCGCCAACGTGAGTTCGAGCCAATTTTGGGGCCCGTCCAGCAAGCCGAGGCGCGCGACGACGCCGCCGACGCGTAAACCACTCAGGCGGTGCTCCGCCACGAGCTTCGACCGCGCGTAGCCCGTTTCTAGAGTTTCAGCACAGGCCGACGGCACGAGACCAATCCCGTCCCAGCCTTCTGCCCGCTTAGGAACGACCGAGAGCGTCGAGACCAGAACCACGCTTGGCCCGGACGCGCACGCATGGACGAGCCGTTCGAGGGACTCGACGTTCACGTCCCTCAACTCGTCGTAGGTCTTTTGCGCATCGACGCACGCGGCGCTGTGGACAATGGTAGCGATGCCCGCCGCCCGCAACCTGTTCGAATCCGCGTCCGACAGGCCCAGGTCCAGTCTAGAAAGGTCCGCCTCTAGCACCGTCGCGGTCGTGCTGAGTCGCGCCACCGGCGGCCGGCACAGCACCCAGAGGTCCCTATCCTCAAGCTCCCTCAACAAATGCGGCCCGAGCAGGCCCGTGGCGCCCGTGAGGAGGACGGCGGACAGCCGCGGCACCGTTGTCACTGAGTGTGGCGTCGTGGCGCACTCGCGGGCCCAATCAATTGAATCTTCCTCGCAACAACCGTGCGCCTTGCGGTGGAGGTCGCGCGGCGCCAATCTTAAGACGTCGCCGGCGGATATGGAAGCGCCGGTCCAGGTCCCGGCCAGCCGCGCGGCGGCGACCGAGTCGCCGCCCGCGGCCGCCCACCAGCCCTCACGGTCGCCGAAGGCCGACGCGTAGGGCGCGGCCAGGAACGCCAAAGCGCGCTCGACGAGCGACGGCTCCACATCTATCAGATTGTGGGCCGCGGCGACGACGTGCCTCCTTACTTTCCCGTGCGCGCTACACTCCTTCTCAT
>JACLAC010015469.1_pt1 | contig 12990 bp, 17 predicted proteins | sample 8027881 | NCBI WGS metagenome assembly JACLAC01 (sample SAMN15725517, study PRJNA655200) | protist metagenome | isolation source: fluorescence activated cell sorting (FACS) single amplified genomes of... | place: Spain: Blaines Bay Microbial Observatory, Mediterranean Sea | collected 2016-01-19 | reverse complement strand
ATTCGTGATTTCAACGCTTCATCAATACGCTCCACGTCCACGCCGTCAATCCCTCAACTCGCCCATGAGTTGCTTCACGATATCACGTATAGTCTCATGTCCACCTTTCCTGTTTAAGAGCTCTTGATTCATTTTGTGGTCGCCATCTTTTACGATTTTAAGCCTGACCGGTTTCTCTCGCTGCCACTTCTGCAATAGCTTTGCCCCTTCGCTGTTCCCGTACGTATTGCACAGATCGTCGACGAACTCCACACTAGCCTGAAGTGGTATCACGCTGTCTCAAGTCCCGTGATAAATAACGGTCTTTGGAATGTTGCGCTAGATGGCCATGTAGTCTAGTCGCGGGAAGAAGAATAACCGACGCCAGTCAGTCACACCAACTGCAGGTGCGAAAAGAACCATCCTATCCGGTCGAAGACCTTTCTCGAGCGAACGCACAGCAACAAGACCACCCCAGCTACTCGCGAACAATATAAGCTTCTTCAGTCGAGGATTTGCTCACACGTACTTGTTGATCTCACCGATTCATCGATCTGCGCACAAGTCCATCGAGATTCGTATCGCGCTGACCAGACATCACGTCATAATCATCGGCACGAATATGGTATTGCTATACACAAAGTACTCTGATCCAACGTAGCCATATACGCCTGCGCGTGTATTCAGGTTATAGATCGAGACCATATAAACGTTCAACGCGAGAATCAATGGTATCAATGGCGTGCGCCAGAGCAAACAGTTCATGATGCTGTTACGCTTATCAGGCCGATAGACGCTCATGTACATTTCTGGCACAAGTACATTTCCGGTTTCCAGGTAGTGACGTTTAAAGTATCGAGACTTATCGCCCGTAATTCCGCCTTCAATACCGTGAAGGAATACTACGAGCGTATCACGATTAACTCCGAGCTCATCGGCCGCAACCTCTGAGTACTCTGAAGCTGGCATCTTTACTTTAATTAATACTTCGTCTGATATTATATATGTTGATGTAGCAGTATAAAGTAACTCGTCAAAACATTATAAGTCGTGCTTTATTACTTATTTATGGAAATAGAAGATGAAGAACCAACTATGTATTTAATGAAAAATTAAGTAAACAGCGACAACAATTATAACAATAGTTTGTTCAAAAGTTGTCTCTATCTCTCTATATTCGAAAAATCATATTATAGAATATAAATTTTCAGGAGTTAACCCTTACAGTCAGCTTCAAATTCATTCGAATTCGTTCATCGATGTCATCAGCCTCTTTGGACAGCACCTGCACCAGCAGTATAAACTTTTTATTTTTTATTTTTTTTTTTACGTTCTCGTGAAAATCCGCATCCACATTCGCTCGAACACGTAACCCGCGTTCGGAAGCGCCTGACACTCCCCAATCTTACAGTTCAGCGGTGGCCAAATGCCGTGCGATGCGCCTGCGCGTCCCGCCTCCCACTCACGAACCACATTCATGACACTGCGGTCGAGTTCGTCTAGTTCCTGCGTGTACTTATGGTGGATCAACGACAGCGCACCATAACGATTGTTTATCGCGTCTCACACACCCAGAAAGCGACTCTAGTTAAGCGCGGTCAGTACTATCTAAGCGTCAGTAGGTGACTGTGTTGAAATGTTTAGCCCTTTCTTTTCATAACTCGAAACGAAGCCACCAAGCTGCTGAGTAAACGTTCATAGAAGCTTTCATCGTCAAACCAACGTCTGGTTAAGAACGGGCCCCTGCTGCATTAGATAGCGCCACATACGTACATATTCCTGGTACGAATGCTGTAGAATATTGTCCCTTTTCACCGCAAGTATGCCGCCAAAGCAGAAAGGTATCTCAGGCGCGTCATGCTCCTACCTTCGCTTATCCCCGAAAATGTACCGAGAAAAGTTTTGTGCGATTTTTAAAGCTTCTGTCGGAAATTGACTTCCCTTGAGATGCTAACCGAGCCACTCTCGTCAGTGTAGAGCTCAGAAGTAAGATACGCCATGGTCCTGTTCTGCTAAGTCACTTGGGTGAGACACTTGTAAGCTCGACGCATTTATCCTGTAGCGTCGTCATAACCATGTTTCATCAGGCGAAGTTGTTCAAAACATGTTGTCTCTCCACCCATTACAGCCTTAGCCATTCTTCGGAAACCCTGAATAATATTGACAGCTTAAACACACTACACCCTCGTTCACACTGTCCTGCATTTGCGTATACCACGCAGCTCGTCTGTTCTTTCCGTCGTCATGATTTTCCAGATCATCAATTTCAAGCGCTAAATCCACAAATGCCCGAAACACAGTCGCCCACCGAGGCGAGTGCGTCCCTGGCGACCCTTGAGTCAGAACAATCCATTCTGGTAGGGCGTGGTAGTGCTCGAGTATGTACGATAAGTAGCTGTGCGCTTCTCGACCATTTTACACGTTCTCGGTCGGATAGATACGTAGAAGATCGTCCAACTCTCATCTGCCTAATGCGCAGTCAGGTTAGCGTGCTTTATCATTACAGGATTCTCAATCGCTGTTTTTGTCAATCCTTCAAAACAGCAACGGATTCGGATTTTTCGTGAAGGTTTTATTGCACTCCACGCCGCCATACGTTCTTCACAAACGAGTGTCAGAACGCGCCTACATCACCGTAGCTTCAAACAACGAACTGTATCCTAGCAGCATTATGCTGATTAGCAGGCCTACCCTGGTCACGTTACCTACCAAGAATTCATTCTCTGTTGTGATCAAATAGATACCAGTATGGATACGCCCACTTCTCAAAGGTAGAGCCTAGATAGGTGCGAAGGCTTTCTGTCCCTGTGACGCATGTGTAGAGAAGGGCTATTACAAGGACGGATAGTACCCGACCCAGACTGTGTGATCGCACGTCCTCACAAGCCTTTCAGAAAGTTAAGTCGTCATCTTCAACTAAGTCCTCCTCGTACACCTCGCCGAAGGCAAAGCCCATCTTTGTTTTTGTATAAAACTATCAGTATCACAATGTCATTAGTCATATCGATAAGCTATCTAATTATAGTCTGGTGTGTATTTCATAACCGACAATGACGAACAATGGGCACCGACCATTGATAAAATGAAATCAAATTTGGATAGTTCCTTGACCTTCGTCCACCCATATATAACCATAAACATAAGATATTGATACGTACTAAATCGTCTACAGGACACAACATCAACAACCTCGTAAGCGAGACCGAGAGCGTGATGAATCTATTCAAGTTTACACTTCTTGAGAGAATGCTTCATTTTTAAATTTCATCCCTTGTACAACCATTCAACAACTGTCGAATTCATTTTATTCTGAATTATGTCATGCACATGCACCGTAGCCGTATTTTAAGAATACAACAAGCTAAAGCTTAACCGTATATTTCCACCTGGTCTAAGTCCACCACTGGCATACCGAACATATTATCCTCTTCGAGCGGGATATTCAAGAGGCTGTGCTGTTTCTCGATGATGGCGGAGATCAGGTCCTTAGCTTGCACTGTAAAATGAAGTAGGTGTACAAAAGGGCGATGTAAACATGAGCAGTGAGTAAGTTAGAAGTATAAAAAATTTACTTATTAAAATGAAGCATATCATTTGACTCTAGGATTAAGAACTTACGTGATCTGTACTTTATCTTATCGCCTGTGAGATCCTCCAGCTGCCTGACCCGACTTACCAGGCCCTTCTGCGACAGTGTGGATAACTGCTCGTAGTCATAGAGCGGAATAGGACGAAGACCCTCCACGTCACGGCGTATCTCAAGGCGCGATGCAGGCAAAACAGAATTCTGCATTTTGAGGTGGTGTGACGAATAAATTATTGTAAGTAAGTCTACGGATAAGTGCTAAAATTTCGGATGCGGGTAAATGTTCAGTTTTACCTATGCGGTTACAAATTTCATTTATTTGAGAACACTTCCTCATTAAACCGATTTTTACTTACAATTACAACTCCCATAGCAGGAACGATAGAGGATACCAAATAACACCCATAGTTGTTTGTTAGCATTAAATATATCAATATCAAACGATACTAAATCAAACATCCAAGAAAATTGTACAACCGTTCAATATTTTGTTTGTCATCAGGCGCACAGTTCTAAGCATCACCTCTGACCTTGAAGAGTTTTTCTGGGTATGCCCCAGGCTCGGCTATTCCCGAGTCTTCGCAGATCTTTCTATGCAGCCTAGTAGTGTACCAGCTGCGCCCATACACGAAGTACAGAATGGGCCGTCTAGCAGTGCTACGATTAGCTGAACCCGCGTGCAGCAGCCTTGCATCGAAGATTACAGCGTCGCCAGCATTAAGCGTGAGCTGCACCGGCGTTGGCGCTTGCATCGCATCGTCAATGTCAGTAATTGACACGTCCTAAAGCGCCCTCAAACCCGTTCAGTGCGTGCCAGGAACGAAAACTGTTGGTCCATTTTATCTCGTCATATCAACCAATGGTACGAATACCGAGAGGCAGTGACATGGCAGAGGTCCTCATGTTCATCTCAAACTTTCAGGCTCGTGCTCTTCCCACACTGCACGCGAGACAAATGGAGTATCAGGGTGAAGCGCCTGATCCTGCGTTATACCTGGTTCAGTCGCGACAACTCCTTTATGCTGTAGCTGATAGTCGCTCCCCAGCACTCTTTCGATGATCGGTAGCCATTTGTACTCGTGAACAGCTTAGCTCGCACTGTCGAAGGGTTCAACATCTAGCGCGTGGTGGTTCCGTAGGTCGAGCCGTCCGCGGTCCCGCTGGTGTGCGCCTAGAAACGAAAACGGCTCGGCTCCATGTGGATCAACGCCTCTCTCACTAAGTAACGTATGCACATCAGAAACGAGCGAATTTTAACGTGTGCGGCATCAGCGAAGTGCAGCCTCGTCCTCAATAACCTTCGGAATCGTGCAGAGGCCGGCGTAAGCGAGAAGTGATACTCACCCTTCGGGATCGGGCGCAGCAAGTGCGTCTTTCGTTTTAAGATCCCAAGGAAGAAGACCAGTAAAGGGATATTTTCCTTTTCGCCAGTCCGGTGCAAGGGCAGAAATAGAGCGACGTGAAGTTCGCATTATTGCACCTCGTCGAGGCAACATGATTTTGATTTTGATTTTTGCTACTATTGTTTGATTCTGTATTTTTCTCAGTATTTTTCTAGTAGTGCTAGTTCTGCAGAAACGCGATTATAGAGCAGTAGTTAATATATTGAATTCCTCTTATTGGTAAGCATGTTACAATTCTCTCAGCAGTGTCAATGCAAAACTTCCCATTTTCCCTAAATTCGCGTCTTCTACCGAGTAGGGCCAACACAGACACCAATATTAATTATTGCCATATTAACATAGATAAAATAAAAAAAAATTATGACTTATCGCAGAGTGAAGGTGACGGAAGAAGTTTTCATTTGCGTCTACGTTCTGTTCGACGTTGTCATCGTTGGTTTTCCGTTATGAGCACGAGATAATTATTTGCTCATCTACCTACTATTTAGCCGTCCACTATGTTCATTCACATTCGCTGTAGAAGTTGTATCCCGGCAGCCGCAGGCCGCAGCTATTCATTAAACTATTTTACACAGCTGTAGATAGTAGCCAGAGTAATAGCTACTTTCAGATTAAGATATCGATATGTTGCTAGTCTATCGTCGTACGCAATACATTCTCTTCTGTCTCTGTGCTCGAATGTTATACACGATTCTAGTTCGTTTACATCTACAACTACATCACACTCTAAAGACTCACGTTCATCATCACGATCAGATCTTCTAGATCATCATGATCACTTCTATCTTGTTCTACCAGAAACTTTATTTGACGACCCCAAAATGCGCTTATGGCGTGTTGACGTCACCCATACACCTATTGTCTGCTTCACCCAGACTACTTGTTCTATGTTTACTATGCTTATGCTTACTTATGCACATAATTCCCTTACTGATACCGCGAGTTCCGTGAGTCCGAACTGTTCGGCTCCGAACTGTCGTCAGAACTTGTGTCTGAGGACTCAGACTCACTGTCGATGTCCCTGCGTTTTGACGATTTGCTCGACTTCTTGTGCCGCTTGCTCGAAGAAGATTTCGACTTGGACTTCTTAGTACTGTGTTTCTTCGACTTGCTGCCCTTCTTGCGCACTTCAGCGTAGTCACTGTCACTGCTGCTGTACTTACGCGACTTCTTTGACTTCTTGCTGTTCGCGCGTTCTCGCTCGCGCAACTTGTTCTGGATCTCTTTCTTCAAATCGTTCATCGTGACACGACCTCCGCCGTGATATTCGAAGTCAGAAGAGTCCTCATCAGATAGAGAAGGTGAAGGAGAACGTTCCCTTTTCCGCTTCGCGCGAGCAGGAGATTTCTAACTGTGAGCGCGGTCGCGTTTCTTCTTCTTCTTGCTGCTCGCCTTGTGTGTCCCACGACGGCTCCTAGACCTATCACGCTCTCGTTCATCATGTCTCGACGAGTACATCTTTTCTTCACGGACGTCACGCGCGGAGCGCAGGACTGCACCACGACCTCGCACCGTGCCGCGTTCACGACTATCACTGCGCAAGCCACGAACGACTCATTTACCGCGCTTCAAACTCCTTTCCGTTTCCAGATCGCGTGGGTCAGGCCGAGGATCGAAGCGAATATTATCCGCGAGCGCCCGCTTGTCTTTGCGCATGAAGTCCTCCTCGTCGTCGTTCGAAAACCCACGCATCTTCATGGCTACGTTGGACATGTTAACCGAAGCGTGCTTACTCTTCTTCTTCTTTTTGTCTTCACGACGGCGACTGAGTGAACGGTCACGTGACCGGTCACGAAGACGCTCCTATCCGAGCGACTCATCGCGCTCCCGCTCACGCTGGTCACGAGTCGTCGCCTTGGACTTCTCACGCGCGTCCTTGTCCCGCAGATCCGTATCACGCTTATCGCGAACATCCTTGTCAACATTCTTCTTCTGATTCGGAACACCACTGCTCGATGAGGACGAAGACGACCCACCGCTGACGCCCCTTAGCGGGGACATTGCTCGGATTTCCTCGCGCTGCTGGTTACGATACGCCTCTCTCCGCTTTTTTTCAACCTTCTGCATCTTCTCTTCCCGACGCTTAAACACCTGATCGTTCTACTCAGCGCCTTCTTGAACCTCCTGTCCGTACAGAAAGGTCTTCTGGTGCTCGTCGTGCACGAATCGCGTACGAACGCAGATGCTGTCGACGGTGGCGTTATCCATCGCGTCGACTGCATCAGCGGCTTCGTCGTAGCTACCGTAATGAATGATGGCAGTACTGGGTGCACCGAACTTTACATCAGTCACTTGTCCCCAATTATTGAAAATATCATACAAATGGAAGCTGGCAACGTTCGGCGACAGGTGCTGTACTTGGATCTGTCCAGCTTCAATGACACCGACTTTCTCTTTCTGTATGCTTTCTTCAACGCGTTCTGGCGCGAGTATTGTAGCAGCAGATTGCGAACCGTCAGTTGGCAACGTATAAATCTGTGCAGCACTGTCACCAATCGCTTTCTTGTCGTCTTCGTTCTTCGTGTCTCCGTCCGTGACTGCATTCGCCACATTATCTTCAGGGATCTCACTGTCTCCAGGCGCACTTTCAACAACAGCAACCGCAGTTATTTCTGTTTTCATTACAGGGACGTTATCCTCAGGAGTAGCTTTCTGCGCTAACGGAGACATCGATGTGTGCACGTCCTAGTCCGGAACGATCACAGTCTCAGACAATCACTGTTCAACTAGTGAAGCGGGTGCAAGCGACATCGCAGCAAGATGTGCTTCAGTAGGATGTCTAAGTGATGAGCACTTGGTTTTTCGCGTCTTCTTCTAATTATTGGGACTCCACCGAATTTCTGTAACACACTGTTGAGTCGTAGAAGAAGCCGAAACAGAAGTCGACACAATGGAGCCGACCGACTCTTTTGTCGAGTCAGAAGAGACTCCAGAGTCGTTGCCGGCGGCCACCATTTTGGCGTCCGGCACCGATGGAAACTCAACACTCATGGAGAGTCCTGCTGCAATAGCAATAGGTGAACTTATCTTGACCTTATTTAATTACTCTTCTTCAAACATCAGACTGCACATACCCACTCTATTTCCCTACTCTCTCCTTTAGCATGAAGTTTATAGTTCAGTTGGTGCAATCGAGAAAAAGTAGAAAAAATTAGCAATACTTAATGCGAAAGGACGGACCGGCACTGACGAGGGTGGCGACAACAAGACATCGAAGCAGAAAAGTCTGTACAATAAAATCTAGTAAAAAAAAACAATCAAACAGTTCAAGTTTTCATGTTTATGGTAATACAGTATCAATCTCAATCTGCAATAATATGTTTCATTTTAACTTCAAGTTTAACAATTAGAATCGCGTACTTTGCGCAATGTCTAAGGTCATTGAAAGTGCGCCGGGTCGTATACCACAAAGCCATGCTCATCCACGAGTACTTGCCCCGCTTGTGGTTCGTCGCTCTTCGGCACCGGATGGCACATTTCGATCAAATCGTAGCGGCATACCGGGCACGTGCTCGCAACTGCAAACCAAGTGGTACCGCAGTTACGGTGTAGCAAATGACCGCACGGCAGCTGAAGTGCAATCGCACGGTTTCGCTCCGCTGGGTTAGCCTGGCACTCTTGCTACGTCGGTGCATAATTCTCCATACATATGCAGCACATCTCATCCTTCGGCTTGAAGTTTATCTGCCCTATCTTGGCCTCACTACTTAGCGAGCTGCTCGCGGTCCGCGAAGTCGAGCACAGGCAGCTCGACGTAACGTGCCCTCGGTAGCGGTCCACCGTCTTCTTCGCCCAATACTCGGTCTAGGAACATCTCCAGCACGCGCAGTGTTCCCCCAGCGGCAGCGTCCGCGCCACGTGCAGCCAATCTGAGCGACGACTTTGCCACAAACCCTGTGACTCCGAGCATCGTGCCCCATACCTATGACGCGGCTGAAGCCTATGGATTAGAGCTACTGGAGCTACTGCCACCGCCGAACAAGTTACCGAGCCCGGACGAACTACCAACGGATTTCTTCGTCACTGTGCCATCATTAGCATTCACTTGCTGCGCAGGCGATACTTGCACCTGCTACTGGTTATCCGCGCCTATTGTGTCCGTGGAGCTCTGCGCTTGTGGTGACGTTTTAGCTGTAGATGTGGCCGCCGCTGCGGTAGCGCCTCATCCCGCTCAGGCGCCAGCACCAGCTGCCTATTTTGGTCATGCACTTCACTGTGCCTTTCACGGCTTTCATCGATTCGGCGCCTGAGGCACACCTTTGAACGCACAGATGCTCTTCGCGTCACTCATATGCACATCGATCATTACCTGCTCAAACCGCTTGCTGTTCAGTCGCACCACTTCGTACGCGAGAAACATCTTTCACATGCACTGCCACTGCACATTTCCCCAGGTGACGTCTTCTGTGATCACAGGGTTAAGTCAGTTCACGATGTGCTAAATGAGGTCGCTTTCAGGAGTGTAACGCTGCAGACCGAGAATATTGAGACAAAACGCGTACGATTCCAGTGGATTACTACGATAGCATCCGGTCTATGTCGCTCCATAGGCTCATTGCACCCATACCCGCACTCACGCCTGCAGTAATACTTCAGCTTCGTTTTGCTCAGTCCGCGGCCTGGATAAGTGACAGATGAAACTTTCCTAGGCCGCGAATCACCTTTTCCTTGAATCAGTTTTACGCCTCTAATGGCGTCATGCTCGCGTTCGTCCAGCCTTTTCACGCCGCGGTGACGGCCATTTGCTCTTCAAGGAGAAGAAGTTCAGCGTTCAAATGCTCGTAGGCGTTTAATCGGAGCACTACCTCACTCACAATTTGTTCCTTCTTCGCGAGTTTCTTCTTAGCCGAACTCTGTCCGCAGCCCATAATGTTCTGTGTTTTTTTCTAAGAAAATTATTTTTCTTTATCGACGTATGCGGTATGCCAAACTTTAACTTCTACTATGTACTCACAGACAATATGCTCCTTGCTTCCGAAGCCTTTACTTAGCATAAAAACGAAAACTGCTTTGAAAAATAAGCTCTCATTCACCAGACAAATAACAGTTGTGCATTTTTTTCCCAGATGCGAACTTCAATTGACATTGAGAAAGAACAAGCGCCAGTCAAACAAAACACTTAAATATAGACAGAACTTCGCACACGTATCGATACTATGTGAATAAACTTACACGTCAGACAGTCAACTACAACATCGTCTTATCGTCAGTCTCCTGATCTTACATAGCTCGACTTTTAGTCTCGGCTAGTAGATGTTTGAAACAGTTTACCGCAACGCTGATTCAGTACTGAAGTCAGCAGTGAAACCCATTGCTTGCGCATGTTGAACAGGCAACCGTAAAAACTCAAAAGCAAAATATGTCAAAATTTGTCACCCAACTGGCTTTGTCTTAGTGCGATTAGTTAGTCGGTAGACCCTTCGGTCCCTGGCACAGCTGCTTCGCGAGTTGGACATAGTCGAAGTTACCGTTCGCATCGGTCTTGATTTCGTTCCTGATAGCAAAGAGAGTAATTTATTTTTATTCTACTAATTTTTTTTAGTAACAAGTTGTATTGTAGTACTGATGCGTATTGATTCGTACTTATTATAACGAGTATAACTTCTTGAGGTTGATCGAAGATTCAAATAGCAGCAAACTCTCACATGATCTCCGTGATCTCGTGTGTCGGTAGTGGTTCGCCGAGTGACGCCATCACGTCTTTGAACTTCTCGATGTTCAGCACGCCCTTGTCTGCAACATCGAAGACCTTGGAAAAAAACAAAAAAAAGTATAAGTATTTTTTATAAATTGGACAGCACACCAGGACCAGCACGAGCTGCCTCATCAGCTTCAGCAGCACGTCAAACTAACTCATATTTGTAGTAGACAAGATGTTTACAACATGAGCAGAGAACACTAACAAGAGCAACTTACCTGAAACGCCTGTATCAGTACTTCCTCGCTCGTGGGCGTCTTGTAGTTCTTCTTGAAGAAAGTGACAAAGTCGTCGAAGTCAATCAGCGTCGGAATAGTGTCAAGCATAGCGTTGAGATCTTCGTCCGTCGGGTTCTGACCGAACGCCCGGAACAGGATGCCGGTCTCTTGCTTGTTCAGCTTACCGTCCTTATCAGTGTCGAGCAACCTGAAGTTTTCGCGAAAGTGCTGCATGGTGTCAGACGACACCGTCTTGTTATCATCAAGCTGGACCTGCATCTTTGGCGACTTGCAACTGTTCTAATTAACTCTTACTTACTGTACTACTCTACACGAATCGTCTACTTCGACTTCGTCCGTTCTTTGCACAAACGCATCAGCAGGTTAAGTTAGTATACGATACAAAAACAAAACGAGTTCGTGTCCAAGGAACGACGCACGCTTTACGATACACCAGGACTCAACAGCACGTCAGCACACATACAATCGCTTCCCACTTATCCTGTAACAGTAAGAGTAACCTCCGACTTGTGCACGCAAGACGACAACAATAAATTTTTTGACGTAAAATAGTTATAGGTGCATTCTATAAAGTTGTCATCGTGGTCATCTTCACCAGCACGTTCGTTTCGAACACTTCCTTCGTATTGCAATGTATTTTTCTTCACTACTATTTTAGTAGAACTGAGACTAGACTAACATGTGGACCATATCGCACGCCCGTATAATACATTCATTTCGGAAAATTCAACGCTGTCGCGTCACCCTTCTAGAATGGGCTCTCTAGTAATCCCAACCTTAAATTTCCTTTGCCTGGACGTCCCTGCAACTGCTCGTACACCTGAGAATACCAGCTATACTTGCAATTGAGCCACTGCAAAAGTAATAGTAGTTATGTAGTGATTTTTATTAGTAGATTAAGATTTATTAGATTTCCTAACAACAAACATTCATTTCCATATCCACCTATATACATGATCGGAGGAGGAAGCAGCTTTCGCCTAGTATAACAGATTATACATGATCGGAGGAGGAAGCAGATTTCCATATCCACCTATATACATGATCATAGCTTTCTCCTAGTTAACAACAACATCATACTCTTTCTCGGAGAAGACCGGAACTGCTAGTGGCCCCAGTGTCTATTCTCCGCGGAAAATTAAAAGTTATAGATTATCGTTATACCAATATCCCGAAGGATTGAGATTACAAACACTGGAACAGCCACGACAATATGATGTCCATGACCGGTCTAATTTAACCACCTACTAACAATAACATACCCCACCGAATAGATTTACGTTAGTTTGTATCGACGTACAACTATGAAGATTAGTTTTTGTTTAGATAATTTCATTTTCAACACCTAACAACTTAAGCCAAGAACATACATAACAAACATCCTTACTTTATGCTAATGGATCCGGACTGCCTTTGCAGATCTACTATACGATAATGATTTTCGAACTCCTATGGTGATCTACAATTACCTTGGACTTGGTATCTTCAATATCTTCCTCAGGTGAGAAGAATTTTCCCTGCTCCGGATCCCAGTCGTCTCGAATGATCGCACTCTCTCGCTCTTGGCTTTGATTCTTAAACCTAACCAACAACTCGTCCTCGTTGTGCAGGGTTGACCGCATACTGCTGTAGCCGCTTTGCGTACTGCTAACAGTCGCCGGTCTGTCCGTCAGCGTGTCCTCTCTATAGTACAGTTCCAGTAACTTGGCACGCTACTTGCGCTCACGCTCTTCCTCTTCACGCTCATGCATCACATGCGTACTCATACGGTGGCTGTCGATAATCAAATGCTTATCTTCTTCCGAAATAGCACTCGTCTCAACGACCAAGGCCCTGGGTGCATATGGTGACACAGCTTCTTCACCATCAACGAGATCGCTTGCGCGGTCAAGTTCAGCCGCCTGCGTGTTGATCACGAGTTAGGATCCGTGCCCGTCCTCCACCAGCAAATCGAGATCAGCTGACCTCACGTTCTCAATGCGCTAACCGTCCTTGTCCAGTCCAAGCACGCTAGCGTTACTGTTGCGACGAGACTGGTCCAGCGCCAGGGAATGCATCAACTCCCGCTCGTCGCGCTGGTAAGAC
>JACLAC010002584.1_pt1 | contig 12992 bp, 5 predicted proteins | sample 8027881 | NCBI WGS metagenome assembly JACLAC01 (sample SAMN15725517, study PRJNA655200) | protist metagenome | isolation source: fluorescence activated cell sorting (FACS) single amplified genomes of... | place: Spain: Blaines Bay Microbial Observatory, Mediterranean Sea | collected 2016-01-19 | reverse complement strand
TAGATGTATTTCATTTATTCGCGGAAATTAGTTAACTTCCTGTTGTGGTTCTTTTGTGTTGTGCTGCTGTGTGTTTGTGATTGAACCAGGTTGAATTGGCAAAAAAAGCTGGGCACCAGATGATATGTCCTGTGGCGGCGACCTCAAAATACTGTATCGATTTCCTTAACCGAGAGGGAGGCTGCCCCGCGTTAACCACAACACGACGATCATCATCATCATCTTCTGTGTTTTTTTTAATTATTTTTATTAATATACTTGGTAATAATTTAGTAGCGAGTACTAGTCGTCAACCGTAGTTCGTAATAGTCCTCCATTTGTGGAGGCTTGTCACACTTGTTTCCGGCGATGCATATTAAAAGTGTCCATATGTGTAACTACAACTGCTCGGTGCAATCAAAGCAGGTTGAGTAGGCAACAGACGGGACATCGAATGCACCAGTGTAACTCCGGGCGGGCGCCGTTCCAGCTGTCCGCTGCGGAGCGGCAAAGGGCGGAAACGATGGGGTGGAAAAGTTGGGCACCGGATGATATGTCCTCTGGTGGTGTCAAGGTTGGCGATCCTGTAAAACGAATGGGCGGGGAGTTTTTTTGGTCGAAACACCACGTTTATGGCAAACAGCTCGAAGAACTCCGTGCGCACGGCGACCCTCTAGTAGATGGGGTTGTGGAAAGTTTGAGTCTCAAACCGCAGGACGATATCATAGAGCTCATTTTTCCTTCGCAAAATGGAGGAACTGTTAGTAAAAATAACCCTGGTGGCGACAACAAGACAGTCGATCGCCTGAAGGTGCACCTGCTGTCTACCCCTGAGTGGGTTGACCAAGATAAAGTTCGCCGGGCACAAAACTTCTTCCACCGACACGGTCCGGCTGCCGGCATGGCCCTTTTGAATCTGAGCCTTGCTGGTGGTTTCTCGGCCCCAAGAATCAATCAGGTCCTCGCTTCCACTGGGTATATGTCGAACAGTTCAAAGTCGTATTTGCGCTTGGTTGAAACCCTCCAAATGATCAATGACTGCATGCAGCCGGGAGCGCTTGAGCCCCATGGCAGAGGATGGACATCTTGCATTCGCGTAAGATTTCTGCATGCCAAAATTCGCCGTCGGCTGGCAAAATCCAATTATTACGACGTGAAGAAATTCGGAGTTGCAATTAATCAAGAAGACATGTGCGCGACTTTGTTGTCGTTCCAAATCCTTGTGATCGAAGTGCTGGAATACATCGGGTATAACGTTTCGCCCCAAGAGAAGGAGGACTACACACATCTTTGGCGCTTGATCGGATACTGGAGCGGTGTTTCTGAAGAGACTAACCCTTGCGGTACCTACCAAATTTCGCGTGCGACGCTGGAATCCATAACAATGCATTTAATTGACCCTTCAACAGACAACACTTGCGCTCAGATGACAAAGAACGTATTGTTGTCTGTGGCTTACAAGGCTCCTTTCTATTGGAGTTTTGAAACACTTGCTCAGCTATCACGAATGTTCATGGGGCATGAGCTTGCCGATGCCTTGGATTTGCCACCAGAGAGCCGTCTGTTGAGATTTTTCCATAACAGCAATTTCGCTGTAATGAGAACCACAACTGCACTCTCCTATGTTCCGATCATTGGCAGTAGCATGGTCTCACTCAATAATGCTTTTATGGAACATTGGGTAGATTCGATGCAGCAGAATAAGAGAACAAAGTTTAAACTCAATTACCCACCCCCAATTTCAAACGAGGAAAAAAGTAAAATTGACCACCGTGTGTTGCACGACAACGAGGCGCTTCAGGCACGGATAAGGAATCGGGGTTACTGGGAGTGTTATTTATGCGAATTAAGATCAAATCCATTGAAAACCAAAATGTTCAGCAGCGCTGTACTGACAGGAATGGGACAGGTATTTGGTAACTTTTTGGCCGGGCGTAAGTTCAACAAACGACGTTTTCTTGCGTTTGGGCTCTTTGGGTTGCTTGGAACTGGCCCAATCATCCATTACTGGCTAAAGGTGTTGAGGTCGTATGGGCCATCGAACATATACTTACAAGTCGCCATCGATCGGCTTGCGTTTCATCCACCATTTCAGTATCTCTTCTTTTTGTCGGTTGGGATGATGGAAGGCCGAGGCTTTCGCAGTGTCATAGAAGAAACCAACAAATCGTTCTCGTCGGTTATTTTGAACGCCTTAAAGTTCTGGCCCCCGGTGATGTTTCTGAACCTGAAGTTCATACCAGCAGAATTACAAGTGCTCTGTTCGAGCACAGCGGCATTTTTCTGGTCGTGCTATCTTGGCCTTGCGTCCAGGTAGCTCGGCCTGGGGTTTACGAAAAGGAACAGTTTTGGTGGCATCTTTTCCTTGTTGGATAAACAGCTCCCATTTTATTTTTACTCATCTAGATTTTTACATTTTTACTCATTAACACAATTAATTTTTTACCAACACTACAACCATTAAAATTCGTTTCAATAAAAAATAAGATTTCAGTTCGCAGTACATGAAGGAACGTAAACCTTTAATTTGCGGTGCATGAGGAAGATGTATTTTAATTACTTAAATAGCAGCCAATTTTCTTGTTTTTAAAATTAAATAATTTTGAGAGTCTCAAAGCATACTATATAAATTAAAACATCAAGATAGGATCAGGGTTGGAACTGAAATCGTAATTGATTTAAAATGAGAGTCTTAAAGCATACTATGTATGATTTGTTTTTTAAAATATATTGCCATAGCCGCTGTCCCAAACAATCTTCTGATAGTTTGACGCGACCATATGACCAGGTCACCTTATTGCCAAGACTATCAGAATAGTTTTTGGGGAAGATCCAGGCGTCTACAACACAATAATGGCCGCTGTCTCAAACAATCTTGTGATAGTTTGACATATCAAAATATTTTTTCGTATTCTGGAACAAGGAGGAGTTTGGGTTCTTGAACGGTTTTATTTTCTTTTTTTTTGAGCGTATTAAAACATACTATTAATATATTGCCATCGTCGCAAATCCACCTACCGATTCGGATCATGCATGGAGTACACATGGGAATGATAGTCAAGACTAAGTGACAAGGGCATATTGATTAGTAAAACCACATGAGCAGAACTAAGTTCGCAGTACATGAAGGAACGTAAACCTTTAATTTGCGGTGCATGAGGAAGATGTATTTTAATTACTTAAATAGCAGCCAATTTTTTGTTTTTATCCTTTTTTAAATAACTCAGAGTAGAAGTAAAATCTAAATCCGACGACAGACGACGGAAAGAAAAAAAACTAAATTTTTTCGATTTTCTTCTTTTGGACGCTATTACCTGTTATTGTGTTGAATTTGTGTTGTCCGAACAGATTTTCCTTTCTTATCTGCTTACTTATATACTTGTAAAATACTCTACACTACAATTGTAAGAAGAAAAACAAGATTTCGAGGTTTCCTTTATATATCCCTAAGAGATCATACAAGTACTTATTTCCAATACAATGTAATTTTTTTTCTCACGTTTTATCGGAACCCGTATTGAACTTCGCACGGTCAGTGCACAGGGGGGGGGGTACCTCTCGTCTCGGCACTCGGCACACATATTATAACCTTATAATTCACCCGAAAACCAGGTAAAATTCACCCATCTAATCAGAGAGGAGAGTATCAGTTGTAATAAGAAAAAATTAATTATTCGTGCAACTCCATCCTCTCGCACCTGCAAAACGTTCATCAAATTGTACTTTTAATTATATAATATAATAGTCGTATGCTATTCCTGTTCAAAATACTGTGATTACATTGAGCACTCACTATTTCTCTTATATATCATACATTTGGATTGATTTGAATATGGTACTCATCTTCTCTCAAGCCAATAAAACGATTACACCATAAACCATTATATAATTTATTTTGACACAAACAGAGGGACGAATTATTTTAGGCAAAAAATTGGGCATTTATGTATTAATATCCATTTAGCATGAAGCCGAAGACGATTAAAACACAATTTGATCATATGATCGTTTCTTTTCCACCACAGATTTTTTGCACTGTTTCTACTGTAATGCTCTGCAGTGTAAAAATGTTTGCTCTTTTTTTCTTCTCTGTTTCTGTCTCAAATAATACGCTCTTGGTAATTCTTTCCCCCTACTCTTCCCCTGTTGTTGACGGTTTGGTCAACCTGTGATGGAAGGCCAACACGCTCCTACAACAGGAAATAATCAGTAGTGTATTATTAATATATCACAGGCCGCTGATCACAACGAAAACAAATCCTATTGAGTAAAGCAGCTATCACATTGGCAGTTGACTTGCAATTCATCTGCTTGAAAAGTTAAATCAAATAGGGCTGTGTCGCGAAGCAGAGCCTTAAAAGTACTTTGTGACCCACAGAGATATTTCTGAATAACTAGTTTACCCACGCTTACTCACCATGGCCACTCGAGAAGAGGCCTTGGAAAAGCTCGATGAGACCATTCAAGCAGACAAGGAAAGGTCCTCAGTTGAGATTACTGCTGCATTCCAGGAGCAGAAAGCAAAAATGGCGGAGATTGCCGCCGCAAAAAAGGAAGCTAAAAAGGAGGGGAAAGAGCTTGATTTGCGCGCCGATCTGCAAATGACCGAACATTCCTGCGATTTGGACGAATTGCTCGAGGAGCTCGGTACGGATCGCAAAACCGGTCTTTCCAAGCAGCAAGTGAAGGACAAGCAAGAAAAGGAAGGCTTCAACAGGTTGTCTCCTCCGTACGAAAAACCAGAGTGGCTGAAACTTTTGGAAACACAGAAAGGTTTTTTCAATATCCTCTTATGGGCGGGGGCAACTCTATGCTTCATTGGGTACGGTTTGAACGAGTCCGTAGACAATTTATACCTTGGGATTGTTCTTTCGTTTGTTGTTACCGTCACGGGTATATTTGAATATTTTCAAGAGAAAAAGAGCAACGATTTGATGAATAGTTTCAAAAATATGTTGCCACCGGAAGTCCAGGTGCTTAGGGAAGGGCAATGGGACACTGTTGAAGCGCACGACATTTGCAGGGGTGATATTGTTAAGGTAGTGGCTGGAAACAAAATCCCTGCTGATTTTCGTGTCATTGAGTGCACTGATGATATGAAAGTTGAGCAGTCTGCCTTGACTGGAGAACCTGATGCTTTGAGCCGCAATGCAAATATGTCGACAGAGACAAATCCTTTGGAAGCAAAAAATCTGTGCTTTTTTGGCACATTGTGCCCTCAAGGTTCGGCAAAGGGAATAATCGTTAATATTGGCGATAGTACGGTTATGGGTCGAATTAAAACCATCGCCACGCAAACGGAAAATGTCCAAACTCCTATCAACAGAGAAATTGAACGGTTTGTTAAAATTGTTTCCAGCGTTGCAGTATTTTTGGGTGTAACTTTCTTCATTATCGGTGCCATCAAAGAGACGGATTTTATCACAAACCTTGTGTTTATGATTGGTATCATTGTTGCAAACGTTCCGGAGGGTCTTCTAGCGACCGTTACCGTTTGCTTATCTTTGACTGCACAGCGAATGTTTTACAAAAATGTGCTGGTGAAGAATCTGGAGTCTGTTGAGACCTTGGGTTCCACCTCTTGCATCTGTTCAGACAAAACAGGGACGTTGACCATCAACAAGATGACTGTTGCAAATGTTTGCGTTGATACCACGATATATGAAACCCACTATTGCAGAACAAAAGCAGACTTGCCGGAGTTAGATGTCACAAAGGATTCAGCAAGGCGTCTCATTCGCTGTGGGACATGCTGCAACAATGCTACGTTCCCAGCATCTGGACGCAGAGCAAGTGAAGACGACCCCAAAGGCGCCTATAAAAAAGGGGATGCTTTGCCATTTCGTAGTATCATCATGAAAGGCGGGGTGGAAGACAGCGTGATCAACTGGGTTACCGATGGTGATGCTTCGGAGAGTGCCATGATCAAATTCACTCAAGACCAAGGCATGTATAATGATGCAGCCGTGGAAGCATCAAAGGCAGCGGGTCTGGACGAGGTCGGAATTATGGGTGCCCGGGCGGCATACCCAAAAGTCAAGATTGAAAACAAAGGTCAAACGCGATCTTGGGAAATACCGTTTAATTCAAAGAACAAGTATCAAGTATCTGTTCACAAACAGCCCGGGGATGCAAAGAAGGCGCTTCTCTTGATGAAAGGTGCCCCTGAACGCATCTTGGATCGATGTGCATATGTTTGGCATGAGGGCGAGCGAGTAGAACTAACGGAAGACATGAAACAAAAGTACAACGATTTGAATCTTGACTTGGCGAAAATGGGAAGGCGGGTATTAGCCTTCTGTGAACAAGAGCTAGATGAGGCTAAGTACCCCGCAAATTGGGACGGGTTCAGTACAGATCCGCCTAATTTTCCTCTTGGGGAATCAGAAGAAGTTGTCAATGAAAAACTTGCGCAGCAAAAGGAGGGAGACAAACCTGTGGCGTACAAACAAACGTGTGAAAAGCTTACCTACATTGGTATGATGGCACTGATTGATCCCCCTAGACGACAAGTTCCTGGGGCCGTAGACAAATGTAAATCGGCTGGTATCAAGGTAGTTATGGTCACTGGTGACCATCCTGCGACAGCCCATGCAATTGCCAAGGAAGTTAACATTATCTGGGGGAACACAAAAGAAGAACAAGAGGAAGAAAACATGAAGAAATACGGCAATAAAATTGGGAAAGATGGTAAGGATAACCCAGAGTACGCACCTGCCAAAGTGGTTCCCGGTTGGACGTTTACACACTTGACGCCGCAAGAATGGTGGGATGCAACCTGTTCAAAGCAACAAATTGTCTTTGCTCGCACCTCACCGCAACAGAAACTAATTATCGTTGAAAATTTTCAGAAACGGGGGCAAGTTGTAGCCGTGACGGGTGATGGGGTCAATGATGCGCCAGCGTTGAAAAAAGCTGACATTGGCGTAGCAATGGGAATTATGGGCTCGGAAGTTTCAAAAGATGCTGCTGACATGATTCTTCTGGACGATAATTTCGCGTCAATTGTGTCGGGCGTTGAGGAAGGGCGTCTGATATTTGATAACCTGAAAAAGTCGATCGCGTATACTCTGTCTTCCAACATTCCAGAAATTTCACCGTTTCTTGCATTTATAACTGTCAACATCCCTCTGCCTTTATCCACCATCCTGATTTTGTGCGTCGATTTAGGGACCGACATGGTCCCTGCTATTTCGATGGCGTGGGAAAATGCAGAAGCTGACATTATGAAAAGAAGACCTCGCGATGCCCAAAATGATCATTTGGTGACCATGCGCCTGGTGTGTTTTGCATACCTGCAGATTGGTGTCGTGCAGGCTTCTGCAGGCTTCTATGCCTGGATGACCATCCTGAGTGATTACGGGTACCAACCTAAAACACTTCCAGGCCTGGGGGCATTCGACAATTGGGGAAAACAATTGATGTACTGCAAAGTTAAAAATGGGGTGCTCCGAGATATCGATGGGAAGTATGCCACAACGCCATATGAAGAAATGAAGCCAGGGGAAGTTAACAAATGGTTTAGCGAAGGGTATTTCTTCTGGGACGATGACATTACTGTTCTTGACGACCCATCAAAATCGTTGAGTGGTTTTGATTATGGGACTATTGACTCCTGCCATTTTCCTTCAAAAAATTTTGTTGGGCAATCCTCTACAGAATTTACCTGGACAAAGAAGGACAATTGGCCCCAAAACAATAAAGAAATCGAAACAACTGGAAAAAGGCGAGTAATTACTACCAACCAAATGCTTGCCCTACGAGAAGCGGGTTACATACCGTACATTCCATTTCGAGGCCGTATGTCCCCCTTTTTCAAAAAAGGTTGGTTGAATTGGGAAGTATCCGTGCAAGGCGAAGGACTTGGGGTACCAGGGATGGGAGAAACCCGGCAACTCAACTACCATTTTCAATCGCAACCGATTGGATACTATACCATCAAGAGTGGGGCGGAGAAGTACCAAAGGTCTGAATGGTTTGCTCATGTGACCACTGCATCGTTTACGGCAGCGGATGTCAACGAATTCAAAGTAGCAGGCCTGAAAATGGGGAGCGAAGTGTACAAAGACAAAACTTCGTTTTTCTTGCCCGGGAGAAATTCGTCTGAATCTACGAAACTATTTACGAACTTTCCAATTGCAGATGAAGATATTGAGCAATCAGACGTCCCGAAAGCAAGCCACCAGACGGTCAACAAACTTCATTCTTGGGTTCAAGATGGGAAAATATACCAGAACGTAGCCAGTCGACAAATGCAATCAGAAGCGCTGGCGCATGCACAATGTGGTGGCTTCATCTGTATCATTGTAGTCCAATGGGCCGATTTGATGATCTGCAAAACGCGATGGCTTTCGATCAGACACCAAGGTATGAAAAATCATATAATGAACTTCGGGCTTCTTTTTGAAACCTGTCTTGGGGCATTTTTATGCTATACGCCTGGTTTGGGCGATGTGCTTGGGACTCGTCCACTGCGATTGTTGCACTGGACTCCAGGCATGCCGTTTTGTTTGCTCATATTTTTATACGACGAAACTCGAAAAAAAATTATGCGTGATAGTAGTCAAACCATCACAGACAAAGTATCCGGTGAAAACTTTAAAAAAGCTGGATGGATGGAACGTATGACGTACTACTAATTTTGGGTAGTACTACGGCAATATAATTTATAACAGTTGGCACGAATTGAAGTGCTTCCTGAAAAACACGAAGGTGAACATGCTGATATATCAGCCCATGGGGATTGACCCTAATCAATATCCAGTGATTTATTACAACTCTGTTAGTGCAAATCATTCATACGAAATTATGAGATGGGTGAATTGTGCATGCCCAACAGCACATACATTTACAGGTTACACTGGTGAAAGCAAAACTGAAGACGCATCATATGATAAGTGATAAGATATTTTGGTTGGATTTATACGGAGAATTTAACGTAAGCTTATTGTAAGATTTTATAAGACTAAAAAGCACAACGATTATTTCGTCGTTTAATTAAAACGCCTAATCTCCTCCCAACTTGTCTTATATCCGCGAGATTTCTGGAAAGTAAATACAGTGTCCTATCATATTTTAAAGAACAAAATATATGTTAAGGGATATTACTATTATATTATGATGATATTTATTAAAAAAAACAAATTTGTGAATTTCTTCATTATTTCCTTAGAGCCTATATACTACCTCCCATTACTTTTTGTGAACCGGTATATTTCTACTATAATTCCTTAAACTGAGAGTCCATAGTTGGTGGGAGCACCAATACAACAGCAATAATAGATGAATAATTATTATTCATTCATCATCTCAGACGACGACAGCAACAATAAATAACACAATGGCGCAAACTTATTGCACAGCGACAAGAAGAGCAAAAGCTGAGGGAGGAGTTTGCAACCTTTTGTACTCGTCTCCTTGAGGAAAAAGAAGTTGAACAAGACACTATCACTATGCATGACAAAAAAAAAATGCTGATTTTACAGATTAGCAGTATCCTAAAACAAAAACTATTCAAAGAGAACGAACTGTACAATGATGAACGAATGTACGAAGAAGCTTTTGAGCGCATTGGATTTTCGATAGGCGTGAAAAAAATCGACCCTTCTGCAATCATCCAACGGTGCCTTCACCATGAAATAGTTAACAATGAATTGCACTCTCGGCAAGAGAAGGAACAAGAAAAAATAGATTCCTTGAAGGAAGAGTTAGCCATGCTCGAAAAGTCATGGAATAGCGAATTTTATGGACACGAGCGTACGTCGTATAGACATGTCAAAGAAATCGAGAATGGCCTGGCAAAAACTCTAAAGGAAAGACAGGCATGCGTGGACGAATATAATTTTTTAAATATGCATCTACAGTCTGTAAAGTTGAATCTTTCACATTTGTCTAATCGTGTTCTAACAATGGGGATGAGTCTGGAAACCGATGACCACTATACATATCTCGTTGGTGCGATCGCAGGGGAACTAAGAAAATTAATTAAAAAGAGGGGTAAAGAACCACCACCCGTCGCTGAAAAAGTAAAATTTAATAATCACAAAAGTGATTTCGGTTTATTTCCAGATGCATGGTCAGCACTCGAGGCATCACTATCGCGCCACAATTTACGCATTAACATCTTAGAGGTGATAAATCGCCCCGGGTGTAATGTATGGAACATAGGTGAAAATCATGTTGCTATCACAGAAAAACACGTGTTAGAATTAGGAGAAAACAAGAAGAAAGACAGTGACACAGTGAATCGAGTTGCTGCAAAACGGAGATCGCGTGCTTTCGTCAAACACGTCTTGAAACGGGACGGAAAAAAATCAAGTTTTGCAAAGCAAGTGGAAAAAAGCAATAGATTGCACGAGGTTTCAGTATCAAAACGCGAGAGGCGTGTTTCGAAGCATTTGAAAATATAATCTTAATCAAATATAGACTAAACAAATGTCAAAATCCGTACGTAACGGGTGAATCACCTGCCGGTGTCTCTAAAACTTGGACCAAACTCCATGGACGATGATAATCTATCCCCCCCAACATCACAAGAGCCGAACAGATCCAAGCAACCAAAAAACAAATTTAGCCGCTGTTTGAACTCTGGGGATGATGTGGAAATGGATCCTACAGCTACCTCCGCTAAGTGTAACCAAGTGCTTCACCGGCCGGGTTTTCCAGCATTTGGACCCAATTTAAGAGACGCGGATAATCTATCCCCCCCAACACCAAAAGAGTCGTACAGAACCAGGCAATCAAAAAACAATTCTAGCCGCTGTTCGATTTTCGGAAATAAAGGGAAGAATGATTCTCCAAGTGACTCTGATGAGTTCGGCGAAGAAGTGATCTACTCACATGAGTCTCCAGAGGCGGCTGAAATTATCACAGACTTTGACTGGGATTTGGGTCGAGTTGTTGCGTACAGATCACCTTAAACAAGAAAAGAAATATTACCACTTGGTAGTAATTCTTTTCATCGGAATATACATAATTCCTCAGTGATTGACAATCAACGAAACGAAATTAAAAAATCAAATTAAAACATCAAGATAGGATCAGGGTTGGAACTGAAATTGTAATCGATTTAAAATGAGAGTCTTAAAGCATACTATATATATATTTTTTTCCAAAATCCGTACTTTTTTTGTATCATACGTTTTTTATTTTACGATTATTATACTTGGAAATGAAAGTAGTGCAAACCTTTTCCTGAAGCGAAAACTAAACCACCATATTGGGGAAGACTAATTCTTGGCATCCTGTCAGGTATTAGGTAATTGCAAAATCCCCTGCTGATACTAGTCCAGGGACCAAAAATTAACGAAAACGAAAACGAAATATATGAAAATAAGGAAATAATAAGTTATTTAGTAGATAAAAAAATGATGGTGTATTAAGGATATATATAACAAAATAGAAGAGTGGTGTAGACTAGTCTAGACAGGGTTCCTGTAACATTAATTCGGATTAGGTACATTTACAACACAAATTATACATACAGATAAGCTTGAGCGAAAACAATGTAAAACAACCTCTGTGATATTTCGTATATAGAAATATCAAGAGCGATTTGTGATTTTTCGTATATAGAAATATCAAGAGCGATTTGTGATTTTTCGTATATAGAAATATCAAGAGCGATTTGTGATTTTTCGTATATAGAAATATCAAGTGCGATTTGTGATTTTTCGTATATAGAAATATCAAGAGCGATTTCTGCTTTCGTACGAACTACAACACATACTTTACATAAAGATAATATTGTAAAATGTACTTACAAAACATCATTTCGTGACTCCGCAAAATGTAAACTACTTCTCTGTGATGTATTATATATCGAAATATGATCAACAATTTGTTATTTTACAAGAACTACAACAAATTATGTACATAAAGACAATACTGTAATATATATTCGAAACGATACACAACATCCTTAAATCTACTTCAATCAGCAGGGTCATCGTGCCGGAGGTACTTTTAAATTAATAATTGTCTGCACTTTGAAAAATCAAATCCTGGACTATATGATATTATAAACTTAATTTGAGCTATTTACATATCGCCCGGTTTTCATATTTTGTTCACTTTTCACTTTTTGTCGTGCTTCCTCCTAAAAAATAAGAAAAATTCAGTTTGTTCGGTGTTCCTTAACTATCGAATTGTCCTTCCTTAAATACTAAAAATACCCTCTGGTTTTAAAGAACATCCAATGATGAAGACCCTGTAACGATTGATATACAACATGTACACAATGTAATATCAAGGTGCTGAATAATAGCATTTATATTACCAATATTTTTTTTGTATTGTTACACGACTTCCCGCTCGCTATGCTCAAGGACAGTTTGCGGAACAGTAACCGCGAGGTGCGACGTCATGCTCTCGCCCCATAGCTTCTTCCCCGTTTGTTCGTAAGTTTTTTCTTCCTCAAGCCTTTTACCTGTTGATTGGGAATTTTGTTTTTCTCTTTCAACGTGGGCTTTCTTTTACTTTGCCAGTTGGCTTGACAGGTCACCACCCTTTCGTCTCTTTGAACCCTTTAAATGTTGTCTCTTACCTTGCTTCAGATTCTGCTTTCCTTTTTTGTGACAAACGTTCTTTTTCTTCAGCAATTGCTATCTTGTGGAGTTCTATCTCCTCCACACTGACAATTTTAATATTGGTCCCCTCCAGCACAATATTTGTACTAAGGTTTTCAAGGTTTTCTGTATCCTAGATAGCGCGTTCGCTATTACAAATCACACAGTTCTGTCCACCCTGCGCCTTGGAAACCGTGCCGACGGGTTTAACATGTACTCTTTGTAGAGAGCATGGTTTGGGGCAGCTGGGGCTGGCAGACTATTAGCCGTTCGACTGTCTTCCGTCTCCCGTAGAGTTCGAGTTTGTGACATATTTTGGGGTGTTTTTGAGGTGTTTTTTTGGGGGGTTGATTTTAAATTTGGTCCTGTCTTTTGACGTATGCCTGCAATTTTCAAAAGTTCAAAAGTGAAAAGTGCAGGCAATTGTAAACAGATCGGACGCATACC
>JACLAC010008346.1_pt1 | contig 12998 bp, 11 predicted proteins | sample 8027881 | NCBI WGS metagenome assembly JACLAC01 (sample SAMN15725517, study PRJNA655200) | protist metagenome | isolation source: fluorescence activated cell sorting (FACS) single amplified genomes of... | place: Spain: Blaines Bay Microbial Observatory, Mediterranean Sea | collected 2016-01-19 | reverse complement strand
TATGAATATGAAAAAGTTTAAATTTACAATTATCGAGTTAGCGGTTGTTATATCTATCATTATGATATTGCTTAGTTTACTTAGTCCTGCTTTGAAGCGTACTATTTCTTCAGCTGAAAAAGTGGAGTGTGGCCAAGTATTAAGTTCTTTAAATGTTGCTTTGCAGTTTTATGAAGATGATCATCATTTTATGCCTTCGGCCATTCAGGTTATTCCAGGTGACCAGCATCACTTTTGGTTTGAAGCTTTGACCACTTATTATGAAAAAGTAGAAAGTAAATTTACAACAGAGGTTCAGTGGTGTCCCTCTATCGACGAATTTAAGCCTGCGATGAACTCTTACGGCATGAACTCTTTTTCCATTTTAGTGAATAGTTTTCAGTTATCGGATTCAACCAAGGGAAATGCATCTGCTGGGTATTTTGTAAGAGCTAGTGCTGAGTCGTCCATTTCTATTCCAAGTAACACCTTGCTTTTAGCCGATCACGGTCGAAACAACAGTATTGCATGGACCCACCCAGCTATTAGACACAGTCGTTATTTTGATGGTAAAGTTACGAATCTTCCCGATTTTAGGCATGATAATTCAAAAAATGTTTTGTTTTTAGATGGTCATGTAGCAGGGCAATATATGGGTGACTTTGAGCCAGGTTTGGTTTTAAAATAATTCTATCTAAAAATGTTTAAAAAAGCACCATAAAGATTGTGTAATTTTATTATGCAGAGTAAGATACTTCTCGAAGCTATAGCCAATTTCATGGCTAAAGAAAAATGGACGAAGAAGAATATAACTTTAAATATACCTTTAAGTTTGATGAAGGGAATGTCACTAGCTTTGATATACGTATCAATCAGGAAGATGTTTCTCTTATTCCAGAGGTAAAAGAAAGCTATCCCGATTGGGCTATGCTCGACTTTAATAAATGTCCCAATTGCCCTTTAGACTCAGCCGAAGTTAAGTATTGTCCCATGGCGACCAGCATTGTCGATGTGGTCTCTCCTTTTGTCGAAGTTATTTCTTATGAAGAAGTTGAGGTGACTGTAGAGAGCAATGAAAGAACCTATTATCGCAAGGGTGGTTTGCAAGAAGGCCTGAGTTCTTTGTTAGGTTTGTATATGGCAACCAGTGGTTGTCCTAATTTAAAGAAATTGAGACCTATGGCGGCGAATCATTTACCCTTTTCGTCATTGGAAGAAACGGTTTATCGAGTGTTATCGATGTATGCTTTAGCATTGCTTTTAAAAGGTCATACATTTAAAAACTCTGAAGAAGATTTTGATGAATTGAAAGACTTATATGAAAATATAGGGATCGTGAATGAGCAGTTTTGTATGCGTCTACGACATTTCGAAAAAGAAGATTCGAACGTTAACGCTGTGATCATTTTAAACAATTTTGCCCAGTTTGTCCCTTTATCCGTAAGTGAAGATATGCTGGGAGATGTGAAGCAGCTATTTAAACATTATTTAGAATAGCAAAATTAAGGAAGTTCCATAATTTTAATGTTTCTAAATTGAATGCGTGAGCCTTCAGATTCTAAGCAAAGATAGCCTTCTTGTTCTGAACAATCCCTGATTCCATTAACAAACTTGCCGTTGATGGATAGTTTTACATTACCATCTACAGCAACGATGATATATTTATTCCATTCTCCAGCTCCATTGCATCGATACTCTTTAGACATACTTCTAGGCCCTCTTGCATTTTCGGGAGTGGCTTTCATGCCCCCTGCTCCGAATAGTTCTCCAGAGATATAGCCCTTTGGCTTTACGGGCTCTCCTTGAGCGTTATTGATATAATCGAGCTCTAGCATTTGAACCTCTAGCCCTCTAGGCAGTCTATTTTTGCTTGGATTAGCATCAGACCATAGGAAAACTCCACTATTTCCTTTTTTCTTTAAATGCATCCATTCAATACACATAATAAAGTTTTTATATTTTTTAGTGCTTCTTAAAACTCCAATAGGTTTACCTGTGCAATAAAGCATTCCATCTTTTGCGCTCCAAGTGGAGTCGCTTGTGTTGACATCTATCCATCCGGTTAGATCTTTACCATTGAAAAGAGATGTCCATTTTGGTATAAAAGAAGTTTCTTCAGAAAACAAGCAAGATTGAAGAATTAAAAAGGCTATGGGTAGGTATTTCATGTGAGCGAGATAGAGTTGTTTGTAATATAAATATAAAAAAAGTAAAGTCAAGAACGTCTTAGATGATGATGAATTAGGAAAGGAAATCTAGAAGTCATGTGGATTAATCATGAAGCAACAGATTGTAGTGATGTCGCTAGTTTTAAGATTCATCGCTATGATGTCTTGGGAAGAAACGATTGTTCATATAAGAGAGCAGTCCGATTATCGACAATTAGTCGAAGATGCTTACTATTCAAAGGACCCCTTAAAAAGTTTTCAAAAATTTTATCAAGGCGAAGAATACCATGCGACTAAAGCATGTTTTGAAAAGTATGGTTCCTTTTTAGGTTATAAAATACTAGACTTAGGTGCAGGCCATGGTATGAGTTCCGTTGCATTGGCTAAGGATGGATATGATGTTTGTGCTGTAGAACCTGATGATAGCTCTATTGTTGGGGTGAGCGCGATACTTAAATTACAAAGCCTTGTTGAGGTTCCTCCCTTTAAAGTCATTCAAAGTAAAGTTGAAAACTTAGAGATAGAGGAAGGGAGTTTTGATATCGTGTATGCAAGACAAGCTATGCATCATGCGGACCATTTAAATAATTTTGTGAAAAAAGCTTATACTTGTTTAAAGCCAGGAGGCCTATTTATGACGGCGCGTGATCATGTTATAAATGAGGGGCAGCTTGATGAGTTCCAGAAAACACATTCGTTACATAAATTTTATCAAGGTGAGGTTGCTTATACTTTAAAAGAGTATTTAAGTGCATTTCGTGAGAGTGAATTTAAGTTGAAAAAAGTTTTTAAACCCTATGACTCTCCTATAAACTATTACCCTAAAACAACAGATCAATTGAAAGAAAAGGTGTCTAAACTAACTTTTGGTCAAAGTTCAGAAATCATTTTTAAATGTGCTCAAAAATATTTAAATTATAAGAATAGAAATATTCCAGGTCGGTTATATTCATTTATTTTAGAAAAACCTAAATGAATATCTTATTGATAGGAGCCAATGGCTTTATTGGGGCACAACTTTCAACCTATCTAAAAGGAAAAGGTCATCGAGTCACAGGATGTGTTTCAAAGAAAAACAAAAATCATGATGATATCGTTATAAATAAAGCAGATTTAGATTTCTCTGAAATTTTTAAGTTGTCAAAGTTTGATATTTGTATCAATGCAGCTGGTTCTAGCTCTATCTCTTTTTCATATGAAAATACAAAAGAAGATTATCTTCTAAATGTGACTCTAGTAGATCAAATCTTAAAAGCTATCATTGCTTATTCTCCCCAAACGAAATTTATCAACTTTTCAAGTATGGCTATTTGGGGGGATAACCATAACCTATTAGCAGATCCCTCTCCCATTTCTCCTTATGGTAAGCATAAATATAATGCAGAAAAAATTTGTGAGACGACAAAACAAAATCATCAGATTAAAACATTAAATTTACGTATATGCTCTGTTTATGGACCTAGTTTAAAAAAACAAATTTTTTGGGATGTCTACAGTAAGTCTCTTGAAAATTCAGATGTGATCGAATTGAATGGGACAGGGGAAGAGCAACGAGATTTTATTTATATAGAAGATTTATGTAAAGTTATTTCAATAATTTTAAAGGAAGATCGGTTTAGTAACAGTATCCTCAGCGTTGGGAATGGAATTCCAACCACTATAAAAAGTGTTGTCGATTTGTATCTCGGGATACTTCATGTAAAAAAAGAGGTTTTGTTTAATGGAGTGTCTAGACCAGGTGATCCATTTATGATGAAAGCACCAATGGATGATTTGAATGAAATGAACTATCAACCTTCTTTCACTTTAGAAGGTGGCTTGCAGGAATATGCGAAATGGCTAAGAAAAATTTAGGACTATTTGCTTTTGCCAATCACGATTGGGCGGGAGGTCTTTATTACATTTTAAATATTATTGAATCTTTGAACAGTTTAGAGGATACTGAAAAACCAAATATTATTGTATTTTATAATGACGGTACAATCGTAGAAAGTTTGAATTCAAGTAAGTACCCTTATATAAAGGTAGTTAACTTAAAAGAGAATAAATTAAAATACAGTTTTTATCATTTATATGCAAAAATATTTAAAGAAGATTTATTAACGAAGGAATTGTGTAAAAAATATTCTCTAGATGCAATATACCCTTATTTTCATGCTTACCGTGTAAAAACATCCACTAAAATCGTTTCGTGGTATCCAGATTTTCAACATAAATGTAAGCCAGAGTTTTTTGGAAAAGAGGATTTGGCGAAAAGAGATAAGTTCATAGAGTCTATGAATAGAAATGTTCCAAACCTTGTTGTATCAAGTCAAGATACGTTGAGGCATTATAGAAAGTATTATCCAAAATCAGATATGAAGGTACATGTTTTACCTTTTAACTCTAATATTAATCTTGATCATCTGCCCGATGAGTTTGAAGTGTTGAGTAAGTATCAAGTTACAAGAAAATATTTTATTGTCTCCAATCAAGTATGTAAGCACAAAAACCATAGGGTTGTTCTTGAAGCATTACGACTTATAGCTGATGAGTATAAAGAGGCTCTTGTTCTATTTACTGGGTTAGAAAAAGACAATCGTCACCCAGGTTATCAGGATGAAATAAAAAATTGTATTTTGAACTATAACCTAAATAATCATGTAAAGAGTTTAGGTTTTATCCCACGGTCTGATCAACTGAGTTTGATGAGATCATCTATTGGGGTTATTCAACCTAGTAAGTTTGAAGGTTGGGGAACTGTTGTTGAGGATGCTAAAACATTAAATAAACAAGTGCTAGCTTCAGATATCAAGGTACATCATGAGCAACTAAAAGAGAATGCCTACTATTTTAAGGAGGATGACTTTAAAAGATTGTCTGTGTTGATGATGAAAAGTTTTGATAATGAATTAAAGGATATTCACCAATACGAACCACTGAATAAAAGAAATATGAATTATTCTAAAGAATTTATGAATATAATATTTTCTTAATGTTTCCTTTTTGTATTCATTTTAGATTGGTATTCCTTAATTTTCTTATTAATAAGTGGGCCATTGGGTTTTAAAGAGTGAGCTAGTTTCATTAAGAATAAAGCCATTTTTAGATTGCTCTTCTCCATACTTAAAGCTGCTTCTTTAAAAATCATGGCATTTTTAGGCTTTAAAAAAGATGAAGAGCATTCCTCTTGTATTGTTGTAAATAGTTCAACCAATGTGCTTTGAAGGGGCTCATCCAATTGTGGAGTTGTCTCTTCAATTGGATTGGGATGTTCAAAAAGTTTTTTTCTGTTGGGAAAATATCTTTCTAAAAGTTGTTGATTGGATTCTTTGAAGCTATCAAGGATGGTTTTGCACTGTTCATGAGAGGGAAAGGCCATTTTTCCTTTTAAGTTCTTCGAAATGATATCATTGCATTTACTTCTGATCGTGTTGTTGTAATTGAGTGGATTGGCAACTTCCGGGAAAGCTTGGTTTACAGATAAAAGTACATGTTGGCCAGTATGACTAAGAGATGTGTTAAAATTCTGATTTGGTTTTTCTAATTTACCTATTAGGCTAACATTTAATTTAGACATAAAATCATCTAATAAATCATTGTTAATAAATTCTTTTTCTTCAAAGATAGAAGGTTGAATAGCGTTGTGTCCAAAACAGCCCTCCCATAGAGAGAGTAGGTTGAAATAGTTGTAGTAATGACTTTCAGGGCGACAACCTTTTAAATGATTTTCAAAGCTAGTGGGATTACCAGACTTTAAGGTGGTAGAGTAAAAAGAAATACAAGTATCGAGTTGTTCCCTTAAGTAGCAAATGATCTCAAAGGATTCAAAATAATGACTAAGTAGGTCATGTAAATTTTGAACCTCTGAAGAAGATTTTAATCTGGAATGTAAATGCTCACTAGAAAAGATAACAGTATGTATGTTAGAAGGTATAGCCTTCATTTCTTTATTTAAGTCACTTTTTAATTGTGCTTTGAATTGCTCTATTTTTTCTAATGAAGTGAGGTTCTTTAGTTTGAAGTAATCATCTTGTTGATTATTCTCAAGACAGTAGGCTGATACTTTTCGATGACCCAAGAGTCCTAGGGACTTAGGGTAATAAAATCCTTCTTGAATTAAAGCTTGCCTATTTTCTAATAAGAAACTCTGTATACTGGTGGATCCAGTTTTTTCAGTGCCGATATGAATAACGGCTTTCATGGGAATCGTGTATCTAGACAGAACATTCAAATAATTTAAAACAAGATGAATAATATCAATCTTACCAACTTTAATTTATAGAGTTCTTTTTAAGAATATGGGCTATATTCTGAAATAAAGTCTTGAAACTTACCGCTTGGGCTAATTTTTAACTGATGGACATGCTTAATTTCTAATTTAGGGATATCCTTGCCTAATAGTTCTTGCCATTTTTTATAAATGGTCTCATCAAAATCGGGAGGGGTATTTTGGCCTTGGATCCTGAGTTCAAAACTATTTTTTTTAGAATGATAGACTTGATATTTTTCTATATATTTATCCAAGTGATGAGGCAATGTGATGAGTATATCTCTAAGTAAACTGTAATATTTATAAGTACCTTCTGGAAGTAAGCCAATTCGACTATAGCGACCATGAATTTCTCCAAAGCAATAAAGTTGCCTTCCACAGGGGCAATTCTGATCTGTTGCTATGGCAAGGTCATCTGTGTCGTATCGAATGAGAGGCATGACATGATTTGATAAGTCAGTTACAATCACTTTGCCTATTTCTCCAGGTTGGCAGGCTTGTCCTTTTTGGTTGATTATCTCAAGATAAAAGTGTTCATCATGCACGTGGTACCTTTGTCCTTCTGGGCATTTTGACGCTATAAGTCCTAGCTCACTGAGTCCATAGTTTATTTGAATAGGCACATTAAAAGATCGCTTAATCCTTTTGATCATAGTATGAGTGAGCATATCAGAGATGACTTGAGTGCTTTTCAGTTGATCTCCTGTGTATTTTGTGTGTTGTTGGAGTGCTAAGTGCTCTAGGTTTCCGGCATAAGTTAGTAAATAAGTTGGATTTGTTTCAGTCAGCCATTTTAATTGATCTTTAATTTCATTAAAAACACTGTAATTAAAAGAGGAGCCTGTGCTATACATATGCCCAATGAGTGGCCAGCCATTTTGATGACTGGCAGATAGATGGTCAGCTTTAGAGAGTAAGTCTGAGTTTCTAATGATGGCCATTTTAGACGAAGGGTTATATCTAAACCACCGGTACTCTCTCTGCTTAGCTAAACGAAAATTGAAGTTGCTAAGGTTCGTATGATGGATTTTTATGGGTAGGCCCGTCGTTCCGGAGGATTGACGTAAACTATGTATAGTTTGTCCTTTTGGTAAGTTCTCACTATTGAATTTCTCTCTATTATTATTGAAGGTTTGTTTATTTAAAATAGGGAAGTCGTTAAAATGTGTCACTATTTCGGTACTAGTGATCTTTGGATATCTATTTCGAATTAATTTCCTATAGAAAGGAATATTTTGGCGCGAATAATTTAATAAAGTAATTAAGGTTCGAATACTTTTATTATGAATATTTTCCCTGTCTAAAAATTCTCCATGAATTAGGTTTAAAGAAGCATTTTCTATAATTTGATTATTGGCCTTCCAGAGAAGTTGTTGTTTTAATTCCTGATCAAGAGTTGTCATAGCTCAAATTAGTTTATGGCTTCTGTGATTTATAAAATCATGATAATGGCCAGATTTTTATTTAAGTGACTGTTTATTAGTAAAATAACGACTTTTTTTAAGCTAAAGACGGGTCATTTTTGTAATTTCCCCTCAAAAAATTAGAAAATAATGTCAAAAAAGACTTTTTTTATAATTAATTAGCGTTATAATTAAAGTCCACAATTTAAGGTTTGTGAGTTTTAAGAGTTTTCAGGTAAATTATGATAAAGAAAGTTTTACTATCTCTGGCCCTAACGGTTAGTACTTTAGCTGCTGAAGCTAAAAGGCCTAATATCGTTTGGATATTTTCAGATGATCACACCCAACAGGCTATTGGGGCTTATGGGAGTCGTTTGGCATCGTTGAATCCAACACCTAATATTGATAGGTTAGCAAACGAGGGCATGCGTTTTGATCGCTGTTATGTCGGTAACTCGATTTGTGCTCCTAGTCGTGCCACCCTTTTAACTGGAAAGCACAGTCATTTGAATGGGAAATTAACAAATGGTGGCCCTTTTAATCAAGACCAACAAACTTTCCCTAAACTTCTTCAGAAGAATGGTTATCACACTGTGATGATAGGAAAAATTCATTTACCTGGAAAAATGCAGGGATTTGATTATTGGGAAGTTTTACCAGGCCAAGGTTCTTACTATCAACCTGAGTTCATTACAGAAGAAGGTAAAGTACAGTATAAAGGTTATGTTGCTGATATCGTCACAGATAGAGCAGTGGATTGGCTAGAGAATAAAAGAGAAGACGACAAACCATTTATGTTGATGGTCCATCACAAAGCAACTCACCGTACATGGAAAGCAGCTCCAAGACATGTTGGTCTATACGATGATGTAACAATTCCTGAGCCAGATTCATTATTTGACGATTACAAAAACCGTGGTGTAGCAGCAAATGAACAAGATATGAGCATTTCAAAAACAATGCGTTTGAATAGCGATTTAAAAGTTCGTGACGATAAAGAAAAAGCAGAGTTTAGAGCTGAATTTGCAAAGAAAAAAGGACTACCTCGTGGTGAGCAAGGTGCTTACTACAGAATGACACCTGAGCATGCAAAAATTTGGGACGAAGCTTACGATCCAAGAAATGAAGCTTTCTTTAAAGCTAATTTAGAAGGGGACGATTTAATCCGTTGGAAGTATCAACGTTATGTAAAAGATTATTTGCGTTGTGCAAAAAGTATCGATGAAAGTGTTGGAACCATTTTGGACTATTTAGATAAAGAAGGTTTAGCAGAAAACACAATTGTCATGTACTCATCTGATCAAGGCTTTTACCTAGGTGAGCATGGATGGTTTGATAAACGTTTCATGTACGAAGAGTCTTTCAGAACTCCATTTCTAGCACGTTGGCCAAAAGTGATCAAGCCGGGAAGCGTGAACAAAAACCTTGTTCAAAATATCGACTTTGCTGAAACATTCCTTGATATAGCAGAAACTAAAATTCCATCTGATATGCAAGGTGTGAGTTTGTTACCATTATTGAAAGGTGAAAAACCAACAGATTGGCGTAAAAGTTTGTATTATCACTATTACGAGTACCCAGCTGTTCACAGTGTAAGAAAACACGAAGGAATCGCTCAGGAGCGTTATAAGTTGATCAAGTTTTATGGACAAGATGTTCCAAATAACGAAGAATGGGAATTTTATGACCTTAAGAAAGACCCACGTGAAATGAAGAACGGTTACGGAAACCCAGAGTATGCTAAAAAGATAGCAAAAATGAAGAAAGAATTGGTGGAGCTAAAAGCTCATTATAAAGTTCCAAATACACCAGCTCATGGTGGCTAAACTTCTTTAAGTTTTTCTAACCTTAAAAGGCCCAGTAAAGTAAAATTTACTGGGCCTTTTTTTATGGGTGTATTTAGAGGCCGTGTAGATAAAGAGCTTGAACTTCAGCTGTGGCTAAATAGTCAGATGATAAGTTTATTTTAGTTTAGCTTCACTTGTTTGGAAAGCTTTATGACCAGTTGAGTTATCTCCTAAAATAGCATAGCGTTTGGTGGGGATTTGAGCTTTATGCTTTTTGATGAGGGAGGCGTACTCAGGGTTGTTAATTTCGTTGTTCCATTCATTGGGGTCTTTTTTGCTATCATAAAATTCTTCACTATTGTCATTGTACTGAATATAGCGATAGTTTTCGGAAATGATGGCATAGTTACCTGGTCCAAAACTACAGCGTGCATAGTGCTTCCATTTAGCTTTTGGGTTTTTAAGTAGGGGGGATAAATCTTGTCCTTCTAACTTAGAGTCCGGCTTTTGATTTGTAAGAGCTAACAATGTTGGGTATAGGTCCATCAATTGAACAGGTTTGTTGCAAACACCTGGTTGGATTCCTGGTCCAGCAATGATCATGGGTACTCTGGTGCTGTCTTCCCATAGGCTACGCTTGGCATGACGGTCTTTTTCTCCAATATGAAACCCATGGTCACTGAATAATACAATATAGGTGTTGTCTTTGTACTTGCTGGCTTCAATAGCTTCCACAACACGTTTTACTTGATCGTCTACAAAGCTAACGCAGGCTAAATAAGATTGAACGAGGTTGGCCCATTCATCATTTTCTATAACCCATTCGTGAGTTGGTGCAACGTGCTCTAGTCTAGTTAGGTCAGATCCATATTGTGGGATATCTTTTAAATCATCCTTTCTGTATTTGGGAAGCTTTAAGGTTTCTTTTGGGTATAAATCAAACCATTTTTTTGTGGCATACTGAGGGACATGAGGTCTAGAAAAACCTACGCCCATTAAGAATGGTTTGCTATAGTTTTTGTTTAAAGCTTCTTTGCTCCAGCTAGCAACTTGGTAGTCTGGCATACTTTCATCGGACTCTGAAACGATTCCCCAGTCCCATAATGGGTGTCCCGGGAATGGACTGATTTTTGGTTTTTGTTTTGGGTAACTTGCACCACCATAACTTTTCCAGTTCGGCCAGAATTTTTTACTTTGACTACCATGGAAGAGTTTGCCTGCACCGAAGACATCAAAGCCTTCATTTTGAAAACGTTTTGGAAGTAAGGTGTTTTTAGATGAAACAGGTGACTCGGCTAAATCTGGGCTTAAAAAATAAATACCAGAGGTACTAGGGTAAAGCGAGGTCATGAGGCTGGCTCTGGATGGGTTACATACTGGAGACTGGCAGTGAGCGTTATTGAATAAGACTCCTTTCGAGGCGAGGTAATCCATACCAGGGGTGTTGGCTTGTGGGTGGCCTCCCATGACGCCAACCCAATCGTTTAAATCATCTACAGAAATGAGGACAATGTTTGGGGTTTTATCTTTGGCGAATAATAAACTAGATCCACAAATAAATAAGAGGGAAAGAAATGACGCTTTAGAAAACATAGACATTAGGAAATATAGAAAATGACTTGTTTTCAGTATAAGTAACTCTCTCAAAAAAAACGAGTGATTTAAGAGAGAAAACTTATCTTTCTAATTAACTTATAAAGAATGATTAAAATGTCATATAAGTTATTGGTTTTTATTGACCGTATAAGCGTACGTCATCGAAATCGTTAAAATCATCAAATGAACCAATACCTATTTGCCCTAGTCCAAATGTTTTGTCATTTGTTTTCATATAGGGGGTTTTCATATCGTCAAAATAAATTTCAATAGAACCTGACTTTGAGTTTCTGACGACTTTCACCTGATGCCAGGTGTCTTCTTGCCAGGGCGTGTTGTTTTTATTTTTAGTGATGGGAGTTCTTGGAGCTTCATTCACGATCATGACCTGTCCACTGTTTGGGTCAGGTTTCTTACCTGTGTGAACGTAGTAAAATTGTGATGGGTTTTGGTAATTGAAAAATGCACAAGAATCTCTGTGAGCAGCACTTTTAGGAAAGGGTCCTTTAACTTTGTACATCAATACAAAGTCGGCAACTTTTACATTTTTAATTAAAGCAATATGGCCTGGGCTACGAAACTTAGGTTGGTAGTCGCTTTTTCGTTTAATAATACTGAAGACATGATTGCCGTCTTGTTTGTGGTGCTTCCAGCTCGTTTCATCTGTGACAGTCCAATTGTCACGGCCATTTTCGAAGTTATCAGAGAAAATTAAGGGGTAACCTGTTGTTGAATCAACTTTAGGTATGGGGTCAGCAAATAAGCAGTGTGATAGGCAGAAAATGAAGATAAAAGCAAATTTCATGGCAAGTTCCAATAAGTGTTACTGAATTAAGTGTAACTAAAAAGTATTTCGTATTTAGAGGATTTAAACGAATAGAATTAAAGGTTTGCGAAAAGTAAGTGTTTTAAAATAAATGTTTTTGTTTAGAATAGATAGAAGCTTTGAATGGATATCGTTTATGAAGTTTCACATTTTCCTTAGTTTATGCTTATTGTTATCTGCCTCATTTGTTGTAGCTGCTGATAAGGCCATTTGGATTGATGTTAGAACAAAAGGTGAATTTGATCAGGGACATATAGAAAAAGCCCTGCATATTCCTTATGAAGTCATTGGAGAGAAGATCTCTAAAGTGACTAAAAACAAAGACGCGTTAATTAAAGTTTATTGCAAAGTCGGAGGCCGAGCAGCTATCGCTAAAGGTACACTTCAGAGATTAGGATATAAAAACGTGGTTAATGCTGGTGGGTATCAACAGATTTTAAAAGAAACTAAGTAGCTATAACCAATACTGCCAATGACTTGTATAAATAATATAAAAGGCTAATGCGGCATTAGCAGTACTGTGGCAGATGATAGAGTCAAATAGACTTTTTCTGTAATAAAGGCTTAAGTTTAGAATAATCCCAGTTAAAATCCCTGCCCAGAGGTGTTGGTGAAGTAATCCAAATATAAGGGCAGTTATGAAGCAGGAGCCAAACTGAAAAGTTCCTTGCGGAACTTGCTCAAATTTTCGTTGAATTAAGAATCTGAGCAAGAAGCCTCTGAAAGCGACTTCTTCGACTATGGGAATAAGCAAGCAGGATCCTATGACTTTAATCGCAATCCATAAATAAGCATAGGTTAGGTCTATGGTTAAAAAAGAGTTTAGGTCTAAGTCTGAAGTTTGAGGTAAAGGTAACGTAATCCAAATGAATGTGATGAAAAGCCCTAAAAAAATGGGAACTAAACTAAACTTTATAGTTAATAATTTCTTATAGAAATTTAAAAAGAGGTAGCAAATATAGGTTAGTATAATCATTTTTATAGGAT
>JACLAC010021699.1_pt1 | contig 12999 bp, 6 predicted proteins | sample 8027881 | NCBI WGS metagenome assembly JACLAC01 (sample SAMN15725517, study PRJNA655200) | protist metagenome | isolation source: fluorescence activated cell sorting (FACS) single amplified genomes of... | place: Spain: Blaines Bay Microbial Observatory, Mediterranean Sea | collected 2016-01-19 | reverse complement strand
GTATTATCACACACCCTATATTTTTATAAAAATAACTTTATAAATCTGCATCGGTACCAAATGGTGTCGCCCGCTTAGCAACACTTACATTGCTGTTACCTTGCGGCGGCGGAACCCACCATTGTCCAGATTGACTGGCATAACGTAAATTAGTTCCTGCTTTTCTACTATGCCTTGAAGTTTGGCCAACATTTTGGAAATTTGGATTCATCTGATCACCATCGGTTCCAAATGGCACACTGCCACCATACATCTTGTTATGGCCTTGTGATTTAGGTCTATAATGTGGTTGTTCAGCAGGCATGTCATCTTTATGCCATGAAATGATGTTACCAGAAGAGCTCATTGGATCATTTGGTCGGAATTTACGCGCGGTTTGCTTTTCGTGTTTCTGATTTTCCGTGTTGTCTTTATCCCATTCAATAAAATTACCAGTAGCTCGAAGATGTGGCCTTGGACCACCTTGAACAGCACGCCTTGGAAAATTTCCCGGTTTGCTCAAAGACTTTTGTTCCATATCATTTGGCTTTCCACTCCATGTTAATATGTCGCCATGACTCTTAGTTGCTTTTGTTTTATTTCTGAACGCAGCGTTATTTTGCACGCTAACATTCTGCTGCTGCGGCTGCGCTGATTGTTGCTGTGTACTGTTAGTATTACTTTGGAGTGCAGTAGAATTCTTCATAGCTTCCAAACGCTCCATTTCAGCAAACACAGGGCCCATAGCTTGTACAAAATCGCGAAAAACGGCACTGCCGTGAGCTTTTTGCTTCGCAATCAACCTTTGCATGGACGTAGGTAATGGAATTTCCATTGCGTTCATCCTAGCATAAAATTGATCCGTCGTTATTTGACCAGCATCCAATTGCCGAACTCCATCATACACTGCACTTCGCAATGCCGTTACACGGCCACCAATGTTTGCCATGCCACTGACAACTTCTCTCCCAGTTCCATTATATTGTTGCTCCATTGCAGCGGTTGACCATGTAGACGATGGTTGGTATTGATCACGAAACATAGCACCACGCACACCACTAGATGTATTATCAGGCTTGTAAAATTCACCATGCGCTTTTCCAGTCAACGAATTCACACGGGGTCTTACTTCTTCATTAACACTAGTATCGCCACGCCATGTTACAACATCTACCCCACTGTAATTGACACCTAATTTTTGCGCTCCTCGTCTTGGGCTGCGGCCTGTGCGCCGTTTATCTGAAATTATAGTGCCATCATTACGGTCAAACCTTGCACCCGCAACTGCGTTGTTAAAATTTCGTCCATCTTCCATTTGTAATGCATTCAACAAATCCTTATACTTAAATTCACAAGGTGTTGTACGTAACAGTCGTGCCAAGGCGTTAGTTTCTTTAATACCGAGATCAAGCAGCGATTGACGAAAGGCAGCAACGCTACATAAGCCATTGTCAAATTTGTTAAATAAATCAGCAATTGTTTGATTGCTGCGGCGAACTATTTCTTTTTGCGGTGTACCACCAAATTTTTCATTTTTTAATGCATTTTGATATTTAATTTGAATATCATTTAGACCTTGTTGTCTATTTTCTTGTGCTTGTTGCTGCTGCTGTTCGAACTGTTGTTGCACCTGTTGCTGTGCTAATGAAGATGTTGGCGCGTCACCAGCAACTTTTAAAATTTGCTGGTCTTGAAATTCTTCAACAAATCTGGAATAATCTACAAAGCCTTGTGAATCTTGTTTGCAACCCAACATAACTTCATCAACAACTGGGTGCCCGAACGTTAAACCAAGCTTTTCAATTGCTTCTTGAAACTGCTGTGCATGTATTATGAACTTACGCGACGTTGGAACAGCATTTAGAGTATCGATAATCGCTTGTTTTAAAGCAGTATTTTGATCTGACATGTTTTTTTTATTTTATGACCAATAGAAAAACGGAGAATAATTAGAACTTTTATATTTGATACGGTATATGCAACGGTTTCAAATAACCTGAAAAAAACTAACACTTATATTTATTTGTTTCAACAAACGTGAATAAATATAACGAACAACAATGTATGGCACTATCACTAACTAACTGCAAACACAAAAACAATATGTATAAATATGTGTGTGTGTGTGTGTGTGTAGGTATGTTTTTATTTATACGTTTGTGTCTCGTGAAATTGTTGGTCAAAATTTGTACATTAATCAGCTACTTGTTCAAAACTGAAGATGTTTGTGGGCACACTTGGTATATATATAATATTAATATTATTATTATAATACAATATTATTATTATTTATTATATCAGCTTATATTTTTTATTTTAAACAACAACAAAAAACCAAACAACACACAACAACAACAAAACACACAAAACAACAACAAGAAGAAGAACGAAAAAAATAATAATAATAATTATTAAAAAAATAAATAAACAATGATGGATAAAATAAAAAATATATTATATATTATATTATTACATTATATAATAGTAATAATAATGAGAAAAAAATCAACAAAAAAACGTTGTTTAAATTTTTTTATTCTATTATTATTATTATACTCTCTTCTATAATTGCATTACTATTGGATTTATCACTAATTATTATTATCATTATCATTATCATTATTGTTATTATTATTTTTCAATAATTTTTTAGATACTACAGTACGTATAATTTCCTATTTGTTTTTGTTCTTCGTATTATTAATTATTAATAATAATTTGTATTATTAGCTTTTGCTATGGCATCGGATGTTTATAACAATATCCGATGATAAGATAGAACATTATATTACTGTACCGCACCCTACCACCATGGTGGCAATAGTAATAGTTCATACACATTTTTTTTAACTGATTTTCATTTTTCACTTTAACTTCACAAGTTTCCCTATACTACCAGCGATAGTTGGAAGTTGAAGTCTACTTTTAAATTGCTATCCACCGGGGGTACCAGTACAAGTACAAGTATAGTAGTAAGTAAAAGAAGGAGATAGAATTGGTTTCATGTAAACTTTCAATAATTAATATAGGGTCCAACTCGGTGATGTTTGTTTCTTTATATCTAAATTACGTATACTTCTACCTATCATATTCATGTATACTAAGAATGTATTAAGTACTGCGTATTATTATCACACAACAATATATAAATAAAATAACAACAATTTACTGCATGATCATGATAATAATATAATTTATACGACAAAATAATAATAATATATATTATTATTAGTCTATATAATAAAATAATAAGAAGAGGACTGGACAAATTTTTATTTGCACTTTTTTTATTATGCAATTGAAGAAAGAAATTATTTAATATATTCTTCATGCCCTTTCCATTCAATACTTGGATTATTGCATGTACCTGTTCCATAATCAACACAACGTGTTTTTGCCCTCTTTTGGCACGCATTGTCCCCGCATTTTACACAGTCCACAGACAAATTTTGAAGGCTATTGCATACAATTTTGTCATCGTGTTCTCGATCTCCATTTTTCATACATGTAAATGTACATTTTTCATTACTGACGCCAGCAACATTTTTCGCAGCAGCTATTTTTTCATCTCTAATTTCTTCAGCAGACATTTTTTCTTTTCTCTTTTTCTCTTGTTTCATATGCTCCTCCCTTTTATAAATTTCTTTCTTGTTAACAGACCACAGATGCGGTGTTGGCTTAAACGAAACTGGGCAATAACCGGTATGATATGTATCACATGGTTTTGTTGTATAACCCGCGGTAATTTTTTTTGTTTCCAGATCATGTGTGGTTGTTTTTACAGCAAGTTTGTATTCTCTCAATAGTTTCCAAAGAGAACGTGTACTTGTGCGGTACGTGATGCCCACAAATTTATTTTTTGTTGAACATTTTAAAAATTGTGAATTTTTTTCTTGCTTTCGCAACTTCTTTAAAATGTCACTAGAAAAAACTTTTTCAGCATTAGAACAAATACGATCTTTCAAGTCTTGATCCCCATCGTAATGTTCCACCCCACGCCAACTTCCACTGTATTTGTCCACGAACATTTCACATTTTTGGAGACATCTGTCTAATTTATCGTTTAAATGTTCGGTACACGCAATGAAACAATCCCTGGATCGATCTTTTGCAGAGTAGCCATTGTTACTTTCTATTTCATTAATTTTTTTATCGTCAAAAAGTAACATACACACTTCACAGATTGCTTTGTCCAATTTGGCCTTATCATTTACTGGCAAACCACCTTCAGAAAGTTCTGTCTCGAGTGCAGTTTGTTGTGGTTTCGATAAGGAGACATACTGATATGAGTTTTTAATATATTCTGCTTTTCTAAAACTTAAAGGTACTGTAAACATAATGTCGATCCTTTTATTGTTGGAATCCAACAATTGTGTATCATCCCATCCAAAACCAGTTGCATCACATGTTTTACTAGGAGCGTTGCTGCATTCTTCGCCCATATTACATCCTTTCGAATCCAACTCCCAATCTCCTGAAGAACAAATTTCATACGTATCGTACATTCCATGCCCATCGGGTTCTCCTTCTATAATTGATCTTACACCACAATTAACTAAACGAGCACCAACTTTTTCTTCACTTGGTCCTTGCATATCAACATCTGGAAGAAGCCCTGGAATTAGTCTGCATGATTGTGACAAATGCATATCCTTAAATCTATATTGACGTTTACAGAATTTTGTAGGTTCACATCTCGCATGATCGTACGACCAGAAACATTGACTATCCGATTGTGGTGGATTAGTATTATTTACTACATTTTTAGACAATTTTATACCCTTGTCAACAGCACGACAAGATTGGGATAATGTTGCGTCTGGCCATCGCCATTGGTGTTCACATACTTCATTATTATCATTTGGACCTACACATTCCATCCTGGTAAAGGACCAAACACAATCAGCATCAGTAACATCTTCGTTACCCCGCTTTTTGATTTTTTCTGGATCCTCTTTGCATCGCCTTGAAGTCCATTTGCAGTGATATGGTGAAATGTATTCACTACCAAACTGACAAGAATTGCAAGTGCTTCCCCAATAACAACATTTACCGTTCATTTCCGGTTTTGTTTTCCAATATTGGTCTTTGTCGTCCGATTTATCCGTCACTATAGCTCTGCAGCTATGATCTAATGTCATATCTCCAATCTTAAATTTAAATTGGCAATCACGTTGCGGCTCACACCGAAATTTCCATGAATTCCACCTGCAATCTTGATTGGCAATAGGTTGCGGGGCAGTCGCATTTGGCGCCACATCTGTTCTCTTGTTCTTAACTTCTGGTGTTTTTGCTTTGCACCGTCTACTACTTGTACACGTTGAATAAAAGGTAAATTCATTTCCGTGTTCACATCTAGAACAGTCGACAAATTTCCAGCAGCATTGACCCTCTTTATACTTTGTCTCTGTTTCCTGTAACAGCGAAGATGCTTCAATATCCCTATTGCTACTTTTACTTTCGTCAGTACTACCTTTTCCTTGCTTAGCTGCTTCTAGTTTTGTCTTCTCTTCAGCCCCACAGGTCGTTGTCAAGTAATCAGGTTGGTAGAACATTTCTCCCTCAGGCATGTACTTACCTGCATAACTACTTCGTAAGAATATAAATTTCATGTAACTAAAGCCACTTGTACTTCTCCATCGTATCCAGTTCTTGGAGCCTGAGATTAGTGATGCAAACGGCGCAAATATCTTTCCTTCCTCATTCATTTTACTAATCGAGTTTAACCGACTCACTTGTTGCTTGGGTACTGGTACAGGATTGACTGAGTCCTCATTTTCGTCCTTATCCTCCGCTTCTCCGTCTACGAGTTTCCTGCATTTAAAATTAATTGAGTCCAATATTTTCAAACTCAACCGTTTACCCTTTACGTATTCATTCTGTTGAAGCTGCTTGCAATTCATTTTTACACACTTATGCCCTTTTCCACTTGGCATGCAGCAATAATCTCTGCCAAAACATTTTCTGATTCTTTTTCTTGTACTCATGTGCTTTCTATCAGTAGATCTATGAGCGCATGTTACCTTGTCACAATTTGACACCTCATGGGACTCGATTAACGAAACCTTCTCAGTTGCATCTTGAGTTGGCATTGTTTTTGTTAACGTGTCTCTCTTTTCCATATGTCGTTGTTTTCCAGTCAAAGACGCCTCAAAGGCAGCAAGGAAACGCTTGAACACCCGGTTTGTTTTTGATTTTCCGGTAAAGGTTTTAAATGGTACAATTGCATTACTCAACATATTCAGGTAACGAACATCCGTGAATTGACAATCTAATCCAAATTCATTCAAAGGGCTTCTTAGTGGACCATGGGCAGTACCTTTCATCCATGATCCCGTAAATGTTGCTTCTATACGATTAATGTCAAGCACATCTAAGCCCGCGCTGACATATTTTTTTACATTTGATACCTCTTTAGTATCTGCAGTATGTTTATCAATAGTATAATAGGTGTTCTCTGGCATGCCTTTTTCACTAATATCTTTAACGGCCTGGATTAACATTTCTTCATCGTTCATTAGTTCCTTCACTTCTTCATATCTTTTCTCTTTTGAAAGAGATAGTTCCTTCCAACTAACCATCAAAGACAAAACCTGCTCCCGTATTGCTTTGAAAGCCGCTTTCATGATACGTCTGACAGCTATTTCCGACAACGTCTTACCCAATGCTAGTTCAGGAAGATCATCTATTGCACTTAACTTGCTTAAATCACCACGTTCCGATGCTGTACTTGCAATCCCGGCTTTTGCTCCAGGTATTGTTTCAAATGCATAGTTTGCAAACATAATTTCATAACCATAAATACCTGTGTGTTCAATCATAATTCGTTCAAAATCTTCTGCACCGTCGCCTAGTAAATTTTGATCCTCTGTTAGGAATCTTGCTGCATCTAGGCATAAAGTTCTAACTGCCCCAGTGCCATCTGATTCGGTTGCATCTTCTGGAATTTTTTGACAGAAGTTATTTAGAGCCGGCGCAATCTTTTCTCTGGCATATTGTTCTGCTATACAGTTTGCATATCCTTCTTTTACTCGTCTGGTTGTCATTTTTTCTTTGTCGCACGTTACTCTTGGCGGAGGTATTTTTATCAGCCTACATGATTGCCCTAAATGCCAATCTTTAAACTTATATTTGTGTTCGCACCATCGCGCTGGTTCGCATTGGTGCTTGCCATCGTAATCCCACTTGCAACCCTCATCATTTTCTGGTCTTTCTGTAGTATCATGCTCACTATCTGCTTCTTTATCAGCTTTTGCTTTCTCTTCTTTCGCTGCTTTCTGTCCTTCTCCTGGTTTTGCACATCGTCGACTTGACATACATGTAGCTGGCCACACATGTTCAGATCCATATTCACATTTATTACATGTCGAGCCATATAAGCAACATTTACCGACAGGATATTCCTCTAATTTGATTGATTTTTTAGCACGACATGATTCACTTAAGGTCATATCAAGAAAATCATACCTATATGCACAGCCATGTTGTGGCTCGCATCTTAATTTGTTGTAGTTCCATGTACAATCCTTATCTTTGATGCTTGTTAGACTGTCTTCTTGATTTTCTGCAATTTTTATTTGCTCCATATTAAACTTTTCTTGGACAGTTTCCAAAATTTGACGTGCGGTTTTTAGAATAGGAGTGTCGTGTGGTGCCGTGTTGTAGTCTGACATAACTGCATTTGCAACAGCTTTAACAAGCCCTTGCGCAACAAAATATGCAGCTGGAGTGCATGTACCACCCGAAGGTTTACGCCCCATGAGTTCAGCTAGTTCAGGATTGGTATCCATAACTTTACGTACTCGCTTCTTTATATCATACGACAATTTCATAGCAGGTGCTTTACAATATTTATCTAGCCCGTCATTGATTTCTTTTTCGTGCTCCACTCGCTTTTCTTCAGCTAAACGTAGAAATTTTGATAAAGAGTCGGCGATTGTTTTAGCTTCATACCAATGATCGTTTGGCAAGTCCATAGACGAAACGGCTGCAGCATGGTTACAAAGTGCGGTACATGATGGGACACTGTCGCTTCTTGAATTTTCAGTTTTTGGCCCGTGGAAATTAGCAAGGCACATTTCAACATTGCATGCCGAACTATCAAATGAAACACCGTCGCTGTATCTTTCCATTAATTTCCATAATATCTGCTTCGTGGTATAAGTTTCACAAGTTTTTTCTACACTTGCTTCGTCTTGTTCCAATCCACTTTTACCCCGAAATAATATTTTGCATGACTCTGCAGGTACGCGCATAAGTTGTGCTAGGCCAGAATTATCATTAACTTGCTTAATATTGATAAAATTGTATACAAAATGCAAAAATGCATCGTGCTGCACGTCTAAATCTGCTTCTCCTTTGTAATATTTACACAACATGGCCTCATAGGTTTCCATATTTTTCTCACGCATAGGTCCAATCATCTTTTTCATACCATTGATTGTAAATGCTTCTATTTTTTTTGATAATATTTTATTCAACTCTTTCCCAATTTCACCAGCAAGAAGGCCACCAAGCCCCCCCATTAACGATGCTGTTTGTTGAGATATGAATTCTGGCAATACAAATGCTAAGCCAGGTTGCACTGCGTCAACAAAGACCGAGTTTAATATTGGCTCCAAAATTTGCTCTTCTAAATGTTTTTCGACATAACTATCGACTGCTTCGCCGCTATACGTCCGAACAGCCGACGTGAAAGCAGGTATGCTTGTGGAACCGTCTGTAAGTAGTGCTGCAATCTCTTTTTGCATATCGGTACCGTCCTCGTTAATTTTTGGCAACAGTTTTGCCAGCACTGTTGGTATTACTTTTCCCTTTAATTCTTTCGCAATAATTTTCGATCCATCTTTATTTATAATTGGAATATACACACTCACTTTTTCAAATTTAGCGTTATGTTCAAATCGTTGTTTTAGTGTTTTAAATACATCTGCGTGTGTCACGTCTCCAGTAAATGCACCTTGTTTTGCTGCTTCAAAAATAACATCAACACTAGTGCCAAATGTTTCATCATGCTCTGTCATGCCAGCAGCATCATCCAATCTATCTTTTAATTTCGATGTCGTTGCATCTGCAACAATTTTTTTGGTGCGAGCACCTTGAAATAACTGGGAACAGTGCATGGTTCCTAATTCCATATCTGCCAACATGAACGCTGATCGTACTGTTGGTTTATCTTTGCATGCTTCAACAGCAGCTGCATACGCTTGTGCTCTAGATTTGACAACCAAATCACACATATTCTCTGTGTTTTTGATTAAATTTCCCAAGCTTGAAATGAAACTGCCGCCAGTCTTTGACTCATAGTCTAGTGCAAGCTCACCGATCATGGCAGTAATTTTAATTGTTTGCAACGTGTCAGTGGTATGTTGATATGTTTGAATATTCAAACTACACATAGCATCATTTTCTTTTTTCTCCCATTCAGCAACTTCTTTAATTTTCATATACGACCTTGCACCAATATTTGCGGCAGTAGACACTACCATTAAACCCAGGGCAAATGGGTTTAGAGCAGCAGAACCCATGTTAGCAAGTTCCATTGTTATTTCCGCTGCTTTAGCCAAGTCTACATTTTTACCTTCAGCGTTTCGTATTTTTGCTCCATATGTATGTGGAAAAATTCGTGCCACGCAGATAGCAACTATTACTAAACATGCAAAAAAATTTCGTGTTTTTGATGTAACACAGAACATCTTTGACACAAGAATATTTTAGTTCTTCAATAGATATATATTGATGTGTCGGAGGGCGCGCTTGCAGTTGCGGATGAAGATATTTTGTTTTTCTTTTTACATTTGTGATTTGGATTAACAATAATAATGATAATAATAATACTGCTGAACGCTGGAACGCACAACAAAAATAAAAAGGATTCGGTCGTAATCCCCCCCTTTTAAAATACCAACAAGAATAAGAAAAAAACGACCGTTCGATAGAGGTACATAGTTATAGTCTAAAGATGTATTTATCTACCCTATTTAACTTAATGATGTTGGTTCCATTATATTTATATTATTTAACATATAGTTTCCAATAAAGTTGGTAGAAATTTATTCCTGGTACAGTGGTAAAATATGAGATTTTGGATTAATAATATCAATATGTTTGTAGAAAAGGTCCTTTTTATAAATTGTTAAAAATGAAATAATTATAGGTTATAGTTCGGAAAAAATATTATGATTGCATCGGAAAATACACAAAACAAACGCCAAGTCGTCAAAGAAAAGGTTTCAACACGCAAGCCGTATACAAAGAAGTACCCAGGAGACCACGCTGCGCTTGAGTATATAACTACTGCTATCTACTGGCTGCAATACTATATATACGGTATATCTTGATTAAACAAGCTAAAACTACAGATTTCATTATATTATATTTAATATATAATAATTATCATTATTATATTATATCATTATAAATAATATATTATATAATAAAATAATAGTCTAATAATAATAATAATAATAATAATAATATAATAATAATAAAAATCCGCGTTAGTTAAGAGAGCGTAATGTTGATTATTAATTGAATATTGCACACTAGTATCATCGATTTACAAATTCTCTAAGGGACATTCTGATTATACATAAAACAAAACTAGGAATGCTGAATAACAGTGATTAGTACATACAACAAAATTATTACAAGAATTTTGATTATTATTGAAGATGAGTACAGGGAATACTAGAACAAAACATTTTAGTGTATGGGGAAGAACCCGGAACAAATCAGAAAATAAAGAAAAATTGCAGAATATAAATATTGAGGATAACATATCGGAGGAAGTCAATGAACTTTACGTCGAGAAACTCTTTGACCAATTAATACCATGTCTGACCCAAAAGCACAAATACTTGCCTGAAAAGCAACTATACTATCCTATTGTTCGTAACAATATTGCTATTGGTATACGGGCAACTGGGAGTTTGGTAAAGTACTGGGAAAATGCAACAAAAAATCACCATAACTTCTCAAATACATTTTTTAAAACTGTATTTCCATATATACCGCACAATGAACTTTATCAAATGCGTAAATTCATGTCTATCATTCGTCATTTAAATCAGGCACGCATGGAAGCGACATTGGTGTATTGTAAGAACGTATTGACGCAAGTGGTAAAACCAGCAAAGAAACTAATGGTGGATGTATCGCAAAGTCTGGCTGCTAACGATAAAGATATGTCTTCTTTGATAGAGGCATATGAGCAGAAGGAAAAAAATGTAAAGCAAAGCGTGAGGGATTTACAAATAGCGGAGAAAAATTTAGATTCTTCCTTGGTGGCATTAAATGAGCATAAAAAGCATGTTTCAAAGCATTTTAATATCAATGTTGGTTCAGCAGCAAACGAAATTTATCGTGGATTCTTGAAAAAAAAAGGTAGCGGGAAAAGTGGTGGCATGTTTGGGCGAAGAAATTGGAAAGAACGTTTATTTGTACTGCTGGCACCGGAGGAAGGCAAATCGTATGCGACATTAAATTACTATGGTAAGGACGCTGGAATGGTACCAAAAGGCTCTGTGGTTGTAGATGGTAGTACTATTGTCAATTTAGTGGACGATAAGAAGTATACCAATGCGTTTAGTATAATGACGGAAGGTTTTCATTTTGATGGCAGTAGTACCCTGTACGCCTCAGATGATGATAATGACGATATTCATACCGGAGAGCATTCGTCCAATTTAGCACACTTATCAAATTATTTACACAGAAAGCCGAAGTTAAAAAAAACAAGTTTAATGCTACAAGCAGCTACAACAGAGGACTTAAACATGTGGATAAAATACATTGAACGAACTGTTGCATTAGTCGCTGGAAAACATATAGCATCCCAAAACTCAACAGTCTCGGCACATGAGTTAAGGGAGGTACAACAAGATGCGACTAATGATACATCGCAAAACCGTAATTTAGCGCGTGATGCTAAAGGCATTGAATTAGAAGACCTCATGAAAAAAGCAAAGGCACAGTTAATAATGCAGCGGCAACAATTGAGTTACGCAACTCAATCCTTAGAAAACCACCACAAAGAGCACGAAGAAGCAGTTAGTAGGCTTATACGTAGGTTGCTACGTGTTGAATTATATCGAGGTGAGCAACAACGAAAGTTAATGCAAACATTTATTTTACTAGAGTCTATATTTGAAGAAAAAACTAAACCATTTATAGATGCTGCACTCAAATCTGTGCATACAGTGGATGCAGTGGAAGATATTAAATTTTTTGTAAATAATATAGTGGGTTCAAATGCAATTGATGGTAATTTAAGTGAACCCATTGGAACATTAGCACCACTACATATTTTATCGGGAAATAGGCCTGTGATTTCTACTGATTTGATGCAAGAGTTAATTGATAGTAAATTTATATCTGGAGGTATATTGAAAAATACAAAAGACATAACGAAAAAAATTGAACGCGGGAGCATTTTTGATGAGGATACATTGTTTAATAAGTTGGCAGATACAACGGACAACCAACTATATGCTATATCAGATGATCAAAATGAAAATAGTATGGGTTTGCAGGACGAAGGTTCAATACCCGTTACGGAATCTACGCATCTCACTTCGGAAACGCTAGCTAAATGTGAAACAAACATGCCAACTTCAAAAGCAAAAGCTCCTATGAAACATAGCAGTTTGGATCGGGAAAATATTAGTAATAGAGGAAGTGCGATGTCAGAAGATGGGTATCAAAAACGTCGTGTCACATATGAACCTAGTTTAGCAACAATTAAATTTGAAGGTGGTTTTTCACACTCCATAGATAGTTGGGACGCAATGATGGATCAATTGGATATTGAAAGAAACGATTTTAGAAGCGCTATGTCAAAAATTATGTCTGGACCTAAACCGACGCGCAAAAGCTTAGATGTTAAGTTAGGAGGTAGAAATAGACAAAACTCGGCTGCCAAGAGAAGCCGACGAAGAAGCAGTTTGACACCATTTGCACAAGCATTGTTAGGCACAAATACTCGGACGTAAATATAATTGTAACTTAACTTGTATATCA
>JACLAC010003844.1_pt1 | contig 13002 bp, 4 predicted proteins | sample 8027881 | NCBI WGS metagenome assembly JACLAC01 (sample SAMN15725517, study PRJNA655200) | protist metagenome | isolation source: fluorescence activated cell sorting (FACS) single amplified genomes of... | place: Spain: Blaines Bay Microbial Observatory, Mediterranean Sea | collected 2016-01-19 | reverse complement strand
CTTAAACTTATTTTTCATATACTTTTGAGGTTAAATGTGGGGAAAAGGTTCATTTGATGAGGTATGATTGCCTAAATCGTGAATTTAAATGAGAATTTCTTATGATATACCATTTGACTAACTTGACCCTTCGACCCTTGTTTCTTTTGCGGATATTTCTCTCAGCATGTAATAAATAGCTCATATCTACTCATTTTTGGTTTAAGCTTTACGATAAGTCTTGTTCTTCAACACCACTATAAGCATAGTCCTTGGCCCAATAGTCTAATACCAATCGTCGTTGGTGTTGCTGTATCTTTCCTCATCAAGATTGGTGGTGGATACAGAAACTCACAAAATATATACAAAGATTCCGAAAAATTCGATGCCAGTATTCTAGAACTCAACAGTGATCATTTTTTCTTTTTCTTCTTACCCCCCATTGTGTTCAATTCCGGATACCACTTCCGTCGCAATCTGTTTTCCCAAAATCTCGGAGCTATATTTGGTCTCGCTTTCGTTGGCACATTTATATCAATAGTGATCATAACAATCGGCTTGGAATTCCTTCAAGCTAAAAACTACATTCAAGAGAATTTGTCCACTATGGAGATGATTGCTTTCTCGGCACTGATTTCATCGACGGATCCGGTAGCAGCGCTTGCGATTTTTGGCAATATCAGGGTTGAACCTCAGCTTCTGTACATTGTTTTGGGAGAAAGTCTACTCAACGATTCAATTGCCATCACAGTGTTCAAGACTGCTTCTAAATTCATCGGAAGAAAAGCAGACGTATTGACGGTGTCACACCTCATAGTTTTGGACTTCGTGCTCACTCTTGTGCTTAGTATCCTTCTTGGATATATGTGTGGATTGCTATGCGCTCTAGGGCTCAAAAAATTACTGAATACTGAAACAAGTTCATCGACAATCTCTGTTTGCCTCATAATGCTCTCTATTTGGCTGCCATTCTTGCTCAGTGAAACTTTACAGCTATCTGGCATTGTGGTCGCGCTTTTTGCCGGCATGTCTACTCGCCGCTATGCTTCTAAAAATATTTCTCAAATTTCTCGCATAAGAACAAGTTTTGTAATGAGCTTGTGTGCACATTGTGCGGAATCGGCAACGTTTCTGCTGATTGGATTGTCTGTCTGTGGACAACATCACCAGTATCTGCACCGGTATCTGAACTTTGGATTCTTCGTTCTTCTTGTAGCAGTTTTGGCCCGTGCTATGCATGTTTACCCAATTCTTAGCATTGTAAACTTCTACCGTAGTTGCAGACATCGGATTACCAATACCAATCGTTACAAACAAGAAGATGCGATATCGAAGAGCAGAACCATCAAGAACAACCCACTTCATCACATTCACAGAGAAACAGTTCACGAATATCAGCGAATTGAGACATCAAGAGATAGTGACGAAAGAGATGCGAGAAACTCCAGTACGCCTCGATATATCCCTTCCAATATAATGCATATGGTGTTTGCATCTGGTCTGAGGGGTGCAGTGAGCATTGCCTGCTCTAATATATTCCCAAATGAACTGAATAATAGAATGTTAGTCATGAGCAGCACTTTCATGATAGTTTGCACTACCTTGATCTTTCAAGGGAGCTTCACAGTTCCGCTGGTGAAATTCCTGAGAATAGCTACCGGAGTTTCCAAAGACGATGACAATGGTCAAATGCTCGACAACAACCAAACAACTGATTTTGAAAAGAGCTACTTGTACCCTCTGTTCTTAAACAGAAAGTGGACACCATCAGCTGATAGTCGATTTTCTATCGATTCGATCGACTACTTTGAAGACTACCACGACCACGGGACTGAGAGCAGTGGAGGTGGCAGCATCTACCATGATAGCTCCAGGAGCTACGATAAAAACGTCAGTCTAGAACTATCTATGTACCAGCATCGCTTTTCAAAACAGCACAAATATAAGATGTCAACAACAGGTAATACTGAGGTGCAAGAACATTATGATATCGAAAGTGAAGAAGACAGGAATTCTACCAGTCACGAGGAAGATCTGAGTGACGATTCAGGAATCCTCTCCACGAGTATCGTGTGTACTTTACCAGATAGTGAGCACTCAACGGACTCTTCTGTCTTCACTTACTACACAGTGACAGATAATCGAACAAATGTGGTGAGCAGTCGTCACTATTACAATTCAGAACACAATTTGATCCCCATGGAAGAAATATTGCGCTAGATGTATCATTCACAATAGAACAAGATTTACAGAGAATATACAGTGTCAGAACTATTCATCTAACTAATATAGACCACTACTTACTCTTATATATGATTTCCATGATACTTTCAGGACTTGTCTCGCTTTTGCAAATTGGGCACTGCCCTTTGTGACCAGTCTGTCGTTGGAGCCACTGCGCCCAGCACGATCTGCAGCAGACATGGCCACACTTGGCAGCGCAGGGTTCCTCGGCCTCCGGATCTTTGCATATTGGGCAGAGCCAGTGGTTTAATTTATTTCGCTTGTCGCTCATTTCGTTAGACATGGACATATTCTCGATATTATTCATATGCTCAAGGCTTCGTTTTTGTAGCTTGTTTTTGAGCTTGTCAGGATCGGTGACGTCTTCGAGTTTGCGTTTGTAACGAGCACGGAGTTCGTCATTAGCGTCAAAAAGATATTGCAGTCCAACTAACTTGCGCATTACACTGGTGTTGACACGACTTTTGTCACTTTTCTCGACTAACAATTTAATCAAGCTATTGACGAAATTATCCACAGTCTTTTCAGTAGCATCCTTTTTTGTTCTTCATTGCAGCTATTAAGCTGACCATATCCTTGAATACAGTCTCAGTGACCAGAGGCTGGAAACACAGCATCGTCTCTTTCATGTGCTTCTTCTGCTCGACGCGATCCAAAATAGTATCATTTGCAATGGACGACGGTTTTGAGTCTTTCAATGAGAGTGATTTCTGAGCCTTTCGGGATCGCTTCTCTTCATTATCTAGCTGATCTTGTATGTGCGCCATATCATTTCGAGTCTCTATTTTCTTAGAGTCCATATTTGTCATGCTTTGGCTACTGAAAAGGGACGATTGTGGTTGCATCGGTTTCCTAAAGGAGCTATTGTCTGTTGCAGCTGCAGCGCTTCTACCACCGCCCCCTGAGCCTGATACTTTCGAAGCTTCCTCTCTTTTCTTCGACCACAACCCGACCTCATCGAGGATGTCGACAGAATTCTTCGCCAGAAGGGCAGGATCAATGAAAGAAGATTCACTTTTTTCCTCAGGCATTTGACTGTAGCTCATATAAACTTTCATGTTCTCCCCCACTCTCACTGGAGGTCTCATTTTCGGTTGAGGATTCGGCTGTGGGATCAAATCTGATGGTTCATCAGTGATAAAGAGGTCATTTTTTCCCTTGGGCATTCGACTATCGCTTATAGAATCCTCCATATTCTCCCCGTTTCTCTCGGAAGCTCCCATCTCAGATTCGACCCTGGTTTGACCTTCAAGTTGAAGGTCTTCATCGGTACTGGCGCGATTGATAAATCCCTGGAACGACTCCATGGCCTTTCCAAAATCAATGTACTTGCAGTGTCTCGGCCTCATCCACTGGGAAAGTTGATCTCGTTGGGAAGGATATTGGAAGCGTTCATCCAGGAGAAAAATGGCTCCCCAGTCCTTTTTGTGACGAATTATACGACCTAGTGCTTGGTTTACTGCACGACATGCCGACTGCTTGTACCATTGATCTCCTGTTAACATGGTCGATGTTGCAGAGATACTTTTTGAGGCACCGAATCCGTTAGTTGGCTCTTTTCTGGACATCGCTTCATATCCACCGGCGCCCCAACCAGGCGCAAGCAGCCCACTACCAAATCCCTTGTTTGAGTTCTGCACAGCAGATGCCCAGCCAGTACCATTGGGTGCGCTCCCTTCTGATGACACTGATGCTACATCGACTCTCCTGATACAGCGCTCATCCATATACTGTTTTTTCAAACTTACCCAGGGGTCATTAGGTGGTGAATATGGAATTCCGGTCATAATTACGACTCGGCCTTTCTTATCTGTGAAATCAATGCCTTCACTGACTTTTCCACGGCATACTGCAAGCAATATACATCTCCCCTTCCGCTTAAGAATATTTTCGAATTGTCTTATGAAGTTCTTGAGACCCCCCTCCTCCTCCTCATCATCATTATCATCATCATCGGCATCAGAAGTGTCCTCACCGTCGAAGCCGAACTTTAGGGACCCTAATTTTTTTGCTGGCTTCGTTGATTTCTTATTCATAGCAGAATCTCCTCTATATGGAGATTGGGACCTGTTGGTCTTTGAAGAAGATGAGGGGGCTTTCCCCATTGTTTTGGGTTCCATTATGACCGAACCTCCTAGTTTCTCCATTTCATTCCAACTGGATGTCTGCTTCCAGCGCCGTTCCATATCTTCCATGGCTTTATACGACGGGAAGAAGATCAAAACACCACCCTGTAGGCCGACACGATTATTACCACATTTAGACATCATCTCCAAAATTTTCAATACGGAGCGACCCAAGTCGTCTTTGTATGCAGTGGTTTCTCGCACCTCATATGTGGAGCTTAGACGTTGACCTCCGGGCCCAGTTCCTATCGCTCCAACCCAAACTTGCTTGTTTAAATCGATAACATGCTTGTTAAGCAGCTCGATTGGAGTGCCTGGGAGTTTCAAATCGGAGTGGAGATTACTCATAGGAGAAAGCGTCCCAGAGGTGAGCACAATAGGACCTACGCCTTCTCCCATTTTGATGTCCATCATGGCAATTCCCGGTGAGAACCCCCAGTAATTTAATTCCCACGCGCTCTTACTAGACGATGACCGTCTTCTTTCATCCTCTTTTTCTTCAAGTCTACATAAGTAGACTTTATAATCTGCGATATATGCTGGTTCCTCATTCTTATTTGGATACACGAGGCTGAAGAACTTGAGCAGCCTTTCCAGCTTCGAAACAACAATATTGCCAGCATTCGTGCTGGCAGTAATATCCATGGACATTTTATATTCTACTATGTCCCGGAGCTGCTCCAACACTGCTAGCTTGCTTTCCAAGAAGCCCTTCGCGCGTCGCTTCTCAGGACGTGATGCGCGAAGGGCTCCACTTAGCCATACTCCCGGCAACACCGCAGAGGCCGTAGGCCCTAGTACTTTCTCACGTAATGGTACCCTATCTAATCGCTCTTCTAGATTAAGGACTAAATTCATTAAATCGATCAAGCTGTTCAAGTTGATCTCCACTTCCGATACCTTCTCTGGCCCATCTCCGTCTTTAACTGCTTTCACACTTAGAAGGACTTTCTTAAGATCTCCAATGCACTGCCCTAGCTCTGCACTAGTCAGCGTGAAGCTCACCGCATCACAGGCGGCTTTCTCGACGTTGTGTGCCTCATCGAAAATCACAGCGGCCCCAGCCCAGTCGACATCGAGGGTGCTGCGGACGGATGCGTCTAAGAGGTAATTATAAGGCATAAGCACGAGTTTTGCATTTGTCGAGGCTTCTCTTACAGCAAAGTAAGGGCAAACGGAGTCCCTTTTCCCACTTTTCACCAAATCTTCAATGTCAGGCACCCTCGTATTGCCAAGGGAAAGCGACTTGAACCAAGAGCCGTCATCATGGTCCAAGTTGTTCTTGAACTTGCAAGACCTGCTCTTGACTGCTCGATGGCACGCATGTATCAAGCTAGTGTTTCCTCCATTTTGCCTATATTGCTTTGACTTCACTCGCTCATTGATGCACATTTGGTCCCTGGAGCCGAGGACCACAGTCTCCACACGGTAGTCCGTGGCACGCAGTTCTTGTACAACTTGTTTCAGTTGAGAATGGGTCCTAGATGCATATATGATAGTCTTGGGCTTTATCTTCTTCTTTGACTCCGCATTTCCCTCTACGGACCAACTGAACCCCAGCGAGTTGGAAATTGCGGCATTCTGCTGCTGAGCAGAAACGTCACCAGTTTCATGGGCTAAAGAGCCACCCAAGTTGCTATTGCCCCTCTCTCGTTTGCGCTTGTTATAGTCCCATTCTTGCCACGCAAGAGCAGTCGTCAAAAGGCATAGGGTCTTTCCGGTCCCGGTGGGTGACTCCAACAAGGCTAACTTGTCTCCCTTTAGTGCAGTCATCATGGATCGCATGAACTCTTTTTGAACATCATATGGATCCTTGGGAAATTTCACTGAAATAGTATCAATTTTAAACGGGGGCATTGTATTCTCTCTTGAGAGAGTAGACTTAAAACTAGCAACTGGGCTATAGGCCTTTTTGGATCAAAAAACGAAATCGAAACGAACCGCACCTGGGTCAAAATAATAATATCGAAGATTAACCAAGCAGCTGACCAAAAACTTCCGGCAATACTTCTCTTTGGTGTCATTTGGACTAGTTTTCTTTCATGTATCAATTTTGAGTTTTGGAATGCGATTCTCTCCGTCTCCGTACACTCTAGTGTAATAATTACTGCTAAAAAGTACCTGTGGTATGATATTGCAAGTGGAAATCGAGGAATGTCGAATTTCTCGGCTTTTAGTTTCTCAGAGTCACTTGATCCGTGCCTGCTTGGAAGTGAGTTACCTTGACGGGCAAATTGCGGGAACGGAGAATGCAAGCATTAACTCAAACGGCAGTACACGTGATACTGCAAGCTCGGGAAAGCGATATCGCTCTAGGGATGAGCGCGTCAAGCCCGGTTCTTGCCTTATGGCACCAGCACGCCAGGGAGCAGAGACTTTGACAATGAAGATATTTTATGTAAATGAGGGAACCAAGGAAACAGTGATCGTGGGGAAATGTAGCTGGGGCTGGTCAATTCTTCGGAAGCTTGTCAATCCTGGTAGCAGTGTGGATTTAACATCGACAATAAAATCGAGATCAGGTTCCGGCCGCGACGACCTTAAAGTCGGGCGGTTGTCATGTCGACTGAGCCTCCGGCTCGAGTCATCGGAGGCAGCGTCGGCGAGCTCTCCTGTAGATCGTGGGGCACTGCTCACTGCGGCATCTGGGCTACCGCAACCATTCCCTCATTTCGAGTTTAAACCTCTGGATGTACAGCTAGATTGGTCCTACATCGTGCACAACGTCGAAGTGGATGATCTACTCATACATGGAGCATCTGAAGATAGCCAGTCCATCAAAACCCTGTTCTCTACAGGGAAGCACCTGGCTACTGGCTACTCCACCGCAGGAAGGGGTGACGAGCCTGTACATAACGCCTTCAAGATGCAGCAGCTGAGCCTGCAGTACTTGCACTACACTTGTGAAGCATTAAGGGGTAAAGAAGCAGCCATCGAAGGTTCGCTACGTTCCTTAGCACTAGAAGAGCAAAGTTGTGATAACATTATCGTGGGACTCAAGGCACGGGCGAAAAACTTGCAGAAGCAATGTCGGTCGTTAGACCGGCTTCGTGGCCAGTACGTCGGTCTTTTCGGCGAAGAGGCGAAGACTGTGCTCGCGTCCTCAGCTGCATCACAGGCAGCAGCTAATCAAGATGCGAACGATTCTATACCGGGGGGAGAAGACGAAGATGCTGAGGATAATATTGTTTACACAGTGGAAGAGTACGACAAGTTACACCCATCATCGAAGAAGCAGCAGCCACCTTCGGATGCGAAAGGCGCCAAGGCTGCTGCAGTTACTGTTTCAAAGTCGCAGGAAAAGGGTTTGAAAGCTGAAAGTCAGAATAGAGGCAAATCATCCACTAACAGTGACTCGGATGAAGACGTGCAAACGATTGTAGCTGATCGGAAAGCAAACAGCCCACTCTCAAAAAGACCGACCCAGTCTCGGGATAGCGGCAGCAGCAACAGCCGTAGCAGCAGCGACGACAGCGCGGAAAAAGAGAATATCGAGACATTAGATTTAGAACCCGACTCGCACAATGTGACTGGGGAAATTGATACATCACAATTCAGCGATGTTGACGTACCAATTCAGCTGTCGTGGCTGCCTCCCAAGCATCAGGGAGGCACTAGCGGCAGTGGTAGAAATAGCGGCTGGGTGTCCGCAAATGTGCGACATTCTCTCGGTTCCACAGCCATGAGTCAAGATTCACTCAATCCACCGCAATCAAGACCACAGACAGCTCAGTCAGCACAAACGGCCATGTCTGTAGACTCGCTAGCAAAGGCCGGCGAGGGCGAGACCCCAGAAGTTTTAGCAGTCGAGTCAGTCTCCTCACTTCCACCTCAGGACGATAAGCAAGTAAAAGAAGATAAAGTTTCAAATAAAGAAGCACACAGAGCGAATCCACGCCAGCAGATAGTGTCGCATTTCCCTCGTGATTGGGTCACAAATCCAGTTGATGGAAGTCTCAACAGCTTCAGCCGCGACGCGGATGGGACTGCTGATGGCGATGATAGCATGGTCAATGCGAATGTGACTATGACCAAGGATGCATCTGCTATTGGCGACGCTAATGCTTTAGGGTCTGTTGTCCATCGCCCGGAGGAGGACCCTTGGAACGATATATCTATCGCCCGAGACAGCACTACGAAGGAACCAGAAAAATCTCCGGAGCAAATCAAAGCTGCTTATGAGAATGCTGTTCTGGAAGATTTTGAAGAGTCTGCATTCAATTTGAGTATTGACAATACAGAAGATAACTCTCCCGGCATGCCTGCCGTCCAACGAGCACCTTCCGCTGACATCAGCAACCAAGACTCAGACTCAGCTGTGTTTCCTGCCCCCGAAGTCGGAGATCAACCTGTGTATGCTGATATATCTCACATATCGAGCCCTACAGTGAAAGACGACAGCAATACGGACTCTACCATTTACTTCCGTAGCAAACGCAATGATGAGTCACTGGGCGAGAAATTGAGTTCTTTACCTCAAAGACACAACCAAAGTAGTGGATTGCATATATCCTACACCGAAGATGATACAATTGCAGTAGAGAAAAAGTCTGAGATGTCTGCTGATTCGAAGAGTGAAGAAAAGGGTTATTCAGCCCGTGGTGCTGACATGAAGCGTGGATCCAAGCCTAGTGGAGGCTACTCATACAGGCAACCGGAGACGAACTCAACCGGTGGGGCGGATACGAGCTATGGTCATGGCTCCTTTTATGACCAGTCGATGGATGATTATATGGGTAGTGGTGATATTTCCATGGATCGCAGTGGTAGAAATAATTTGTGGATACCTAGAGGTGCAGATGAATTTCATTTTGCAGATGGACCTGCTCCACGAGGCTCAACATACAACTCTCAGGAGTCTTTTCAAACGTCTTCATTCAACCAATCTGCGAGCCAAAGTTATGATAGACTGGATGCTTTTGCCACAAATGCTCGTGGACAATCACCACAACCCGCCATGGATGGCTTCCGCGACGAAAGCAAGAGCTCTACTGCCGGTGGGCACGTGAGCTACAGCAGGCGCACTTCCCACTCAGAAGCTAAAGATCATAAACCCGTTAGCAAATATGCACCCGGTATGAGAACGAAAATATTGGATAGTTTCCGCTCCGCTGATGCAAAAGATTCTAATTCGCCTAATACATCATATGCCGACGATTTCGACGATTATGGCCACGCGTCAAATGATGACGGTGACGTGCTGTTGGGCACGCTCGGAACTGGCTTGTCTCCCAGATCCAACCTTGGCAGCACCTTATCTGCTACGGAAAATACGGGCGAGCAAAGGTATTTGGGTAGGAGCAGCAACAGCGACACCCAAGTGGACCGCGCTCTCAGTGGAGGGTACAACTCTGTAGATCGTCTGAAGGGTTTGCTTGGGGGGGCAGCCGAAGTTGACTCGACACCCGCCGAAGCCCGCGGCAATACGCGGGAGTCGGGGATGAGGGCGCGAACTGATGCTCTTTGGCGATCTGGTCGTGCGCAGCTATCAGCTATTGATACAGGTACTGCACTGGATGTGCATATTTCAGCTGTGAGACTTGACGAGGCTTTTTCTCGTCTCGTGAATTCGCAGTCGATGCAGCTCCAGTTTTCGTTTCTAGGGCAGCTATCAGATCGCTCCGATACCTTGAATATTCCGAAGGGCACAAATACTCTAGGACAACAGCTCGTCACCTTACAATATAGCGCACATCTCGGCCCCAGCGCTCAAGGTGATCAGCTTCGCGAAGAGATCGCAGGCGAAGAGGAGGCCGTATCAATCACGGTCTTGATTCGCGACCCGGCGACGGGTGCGACGATCGGACATGCGAATATCAACTTGTGGATGATGATCGAAGACTCGACGAACATATTCCGGCATGAAGTCGACATTTTCAGCAGTGGCAATGGAGTGGATGACGGAGCACTCATTGGCACCATCTTCGTCGATGTGCGCGGGTACCGCATGCTGCTGAACCATTACACAATGTATAGCTAATGTAAATATTTTCATTTATTTCTAATGGGAAACTGATATTTAATTGACAGTTGGTACAAAAGTCTACTATTACGGGAGGCTCCTATTGTTCTTTCTGCGGTGCGATTCTCATTCCTTCCACAACCTTAAACCAAGGCAATCAAGAAGATACGCGTGGAGAACTTCGTTGTTTTCATTTTTTCATTGCACTTATGCACAACACGTTATTTCCGCGGATAAAGCAGTCACCGTATCGGGCTTTGAGGTGACCGTCTACGTACTCCTCACTTTGCTCCATGGCGATGTTCTGATACAATTTGGAAATGAAAAATGGAAGGCGCGGGGGTTAGAGATTTTAAAAGCGAGCTAAAGGGTTCGAATGAAAACAGTTCTAGCTCAGCCATTTACGTACCATGAACCCATCAAGACATGCGAGAATGCCCTTGTAAGTCACTCCCGAATTCAGTATTACCTGGACAGGCTTGCCCAGAACACTCTGAAGAAATTCACGAGGATTCTTCTGGCCATCAGACTCTTCCTTGGCGCTCATCGTTTGTCACTGGCTCCTGCGTGTAGCGTGGTTCTCTCCTGTTTTCCCTTCCCAAAATAAAATGGGTTTTCTTTTTCTTCCGCAAGTGAATCAGTCCCGATGTCGTTTTTTTAGTAACCGCGCTCCATTCCAGTTTCGCTATTGCATGCTAGAATGTAAGGTTATTTAGATTTGAAAGATTGGAATCTCATTAGGTGATCTGGCTGACGAGTTTCTTGCATCGGTAGACTTCACATAGGAAAATCATTTGAGAAAAGGGATGCCTGGGCCTTCAATTCTTGTAGGTACTTGGAACGTGCTTGCTGAGTCATACTTCCAGCAAAGACCTGAAGAGTATGATTTCCGTCAATGCCAGATCGCTCAGGTGCTGCAACGTTGCCGAGTGGATGTTCTCTTGCTCCAAGAAGTGGACCATTTTGAAGACTTCTTTGCACCAACTCTTGAGCGGAATGGATATGACTGCGAATACTATCAGCGCCCACAGAGGAAAGATGGGTTGGTGATTGCAGTCAAGAGGGATGCATTTATTCAACTTAGGTCCAAACGCGTGTCTTATGATCGCCTGGCAAACGGAGATAGACTCGATGACAGTAGCTTCATGAGGCACAATATCGGGTTGATTTGTGAATACCGTTGTGACCAGCTAGATTGCAATGTAGTAATTGCAAACACGCATTTGTATTGGAATCCTCAGAAACCAGAAATAAAGATGGCCCAAATGCAAGAGTTCTGTGACGAAATCAAGCTTTTCACATCAAATGACGAATGTCTGCCCGTTGTGTTAGGGGGCGACTTCAATGCTCGGCCTGAAGGACAGTTGTACAAGCACTTGACGCAGGGCTTGAGTATGAGTCCTGCTATAAGTCAATATGGGCCAGACACCCGGTTTCTGTGCGATATGTCCTTACTCAAGGTGTGCAAGTGGCTTCGACTGCTCGGAGTCGACGCCTCCATGGAGACCCAGGAGTCGCACTTAGCACGAACGAAGAAGCCGAAGAAGAAGGCTCCTCAAGCTGTGGTAGAGAAATATAAACTCTATGGACCTCAGCATACCCCTCTAGCGAAAGATGAGCTTCCGAAAGCCCAGGACTATTCCTTACTATTCAACACTGCTCGGACTGAGAACCGTGTCCTACTAACGTCTTCTAGAAGTGTACGCGAACGAGCGGCTTGTCCACCGTCTCATCTCGTGGGCACGAATAATTTTGAAGCAGCATTGGTCGGTATAGTGACCAAGTTCGGACTCGATATTCGAGAGGAGAAGTTTCTGACGGTGTGCGGCAAGTGCGGTGGAAAGATCGCGACTCTCGAGGAAGTTTCTGCAAGAGTAAACAAGGAAAAGGAAAAGAAGGACGAGGAATTGAAAAGTGAAGCTTCCACCAGCTTAGATGCACGCATTTCAAGCAACATGGAAAGCAGCGAAACATCAAGTATCGCCATATGCCACTACTTCCAATTGGCAAATTGTAGAGAAGGTGATAACTGCAAGTACAGGCACGTCATTGGCGATGATGCTTTGACAGGTGCAGCCAGTCCTCCGACAATCATGTCACGAGCAGATATCAGCTTTGAAGATGGTCAAAAGGCACAGGTCGAAGCAGCTAAAGGAAACGGCGTCAATATCGCCGAAAAAGGAAAAATTGGAAGTGACTTGACCTTCATCCCACCAAATAAGCCGATATTTGCCTGCACACGGTGTCTACAGATCTATTGGTGGAATGACAGGAGTGACAGCAGTCCTGCAAGGGCTATGCGTGTGGCGATGAAATTGCTGGATATGATTAAATTGAGCAGGGACACACCAGTTCAGTCAGGTTCTGCAAATATCCCATCGTCCATATACGCTTCGGGGGTGACCGATGGTGAAAAGGGGGACGAAGAGAAAGAAAAGCACTTGGACAAGCTGAACACCTTATTTCAATCGCGTGACACTACGTTACTGAAAAGCGACGAGAAAGTGGACAACGTGATCGATAATGTCTCAAGCCAAGGACAAGCTACAAATGAAAAAGCGGAGACGTCGGAAGTTCAGTATCTGAGTGCTTATGCTGCCGTGCACGAGCTCGATGGAAGTGGTCATGCGATCACAAATTGGAACCAGAATTTTCAAGAAACACTAGATTATATTTTTGTTCGTAAAAACG